>Ga0075302_1000001_pt1 | contig 50088 bp, 66 predicted proteins | sample Browns_TuleB_D1_FD_120059 | JGI IMG/M metagenome (GOLD analysis project Ga0075302, IMG submission 120059) | Natural and restored wetland microbial communities from the San Francisco Bay, California, USA, that impact long-term carbon... | ecosystem: Environmental > Terrestrial > Soil > Wetlands ...
CGCGGGGTTGCGGGCGCCGAAGGGGTCGGCCGTCAGCGCCACGACGTCGCCCCGCGCGTCCCGACGGTACACCTGCGGCACACCGGACCCGTCCCACACGAAATGCAGGCGGCCCTGGTCGTCCCATGCCGGGCTCGACACCACGCCCCCCGCACGGAACAGCACCGTGACCGACTCCGGCCGGGCCGCGGGCCACTGCACCAGCGCCCAGCCACCTTCCGCGTGTCGGGCCGCGGCGATCACCCGTCCGTCACGCGACGGCACCACCGCGCCCCACTCCGTGCCGGGGACGTCCATCCGGATGCCGTCCACCACCGCGGCGTTCGTCCCGGGCCCGAGGGCGACGACGCCCTGCCGCCCGCCGCCCGCCCGCGGCTCGGTGAGCCGCGCATCACGCGTCGTCCGGTGCCACGCGCCGCCGGGCACCCAGCGGTAGAGATCGCTGCGCAGGTGGCGCCGGTCGGTGAAGTCGAGCTGGGCGACCAGCAGGGTGTCGCCCGTCCAGTCGTAGCTCACCTCACCGGTCACGCGGTGGCTCGGCCCCTCGGTGGGCCGCTCGAGATCGGCGACGCGCAGGCGGCGCGCCCCGCGGCCGTCGTCGGACAGGTACGCGACGCGGCGGCCGTCCGGCGCGACCCGCGGCACCGGCGCGCTGCGCAAGCCGCCCACCAGCGCGCGCCCGGTATCCGCCCCCGCACCGGCGGCCGCCCCGGTCGCCCGTTCCCACGCCGCGGCGAGATCGACCCCGGCGACCCGGCGCAGCGGGCGCCCGACCCGGAACGGGATCAGCTGCCCCGCGGTCGCCGACAGGAAGCGCGGCACCAGCGAGTCGCCGGCCTCCCGCGTGGCGCCCGAGAAGAACCGGCCGCCGTACGCATACGGCGTGTACCCCGCCGGCCAGCGGGTGAACAGCAGCGCGTCCCACGGCGCGCGCGTCCCGGTAGCGAGAAGCTGCGTGTGAAAGGCCCCCTCCGCACGGCCCGCCGTTGTGAGGCGCGTCTCGTAGTAGGTCGCCACGCCCTCGCTCACCCAGCTCGGCTGGTAGGCGTTGGGGAACAGGCCGGGCGCCCGTCCGAACACCCGTTGCAGCCCGCCCCAGATGCCCCGCGAGCGATCGAGGTGGAAGACGTGCGCCAGCTCGTGCACGACCACCAGCCGCACACCATCGTCATACGCCTGCAGCGCGACGTCGCCGGCGGGCGGCACGAGATACAGCGTGATGCGGTTCGAGGGGAGCACACGGGTCAGGCCATTGGCCACGTCGGCGTCGTCCGCGAGCGTCACGTCCACCGGGCCGCGGGGGGGCACGAGCTCCCCGGCGAGGAGCCGCCACGCCCGCTCCGCCTCGCGCGCGGCACGGTCCGCCACGGCGCGATGCGCCGGACGGAAATGCAGCCGGAAATGTTCCGTGTGGAGGGTGCGCCACGCGCCCGACGGGTCGAGCTGTGCCGGCGCCGGGGTCGCGACCCCGATCATCAGCAGGGCGAGCGCCGCCCTCCCCCGCCCCATCACCGGCCCGCGCGCGCGCGCAGATAATCCGCGATGCCGGCGGCGATCGCCGCCGCGTAGCCCCACTGCCCCGCATCGCTCGCCAGCAGGGCCTCCTGCTCCGGCAGCATGAGGAACAGTCCCTCCGTGAGCGCGGACGGCATCCACGGGTTCCGCACCAGGGCATAGTCGCCGCGCCCCACTCCGAGGTCCCGCAGGCCGAGCCGCGACACCAGCGCGCGCTCGATCGCGCGCGCGAGCCCGACGCTCTGGGGATGGAAGTAGTAGACGCTGGTGCCGTGATTGACGAACGGGTTGATCCCGTCGGGGAGCGCGTTCGCGTGGATCGACACGAGCACCTCCGCCCCCTGCCGCTCCGCGAACGCCGTGCGGGGGAACAGGTCCACCGCCGTCGAATCCTCGCGGGTGAGGAGCACCCGCGCGCCCTCGCGCTCGAGCAGCGTCCGCGCCTTGAGGGCGACCGCCAGCGCCGCCGCGTGCTCGCGCAGGCCCGTGGGACCGGTCGAGCCCGCCGGCGGGTGCCCCGGATCGAGCACCACCAGCCGGCCGGCGAGCGGCGCCGACGGATCGATCGCCGGTGGCCGCCGCACTTCGAGCACCAGGTCCCGCCCCTCCCACCGGGTGCGCCAGCCCCACGGGGCGCGGCTGAACTCGAGCGTCACCGTCGTTTCGTCCTGCACGGGCTGGTCCCACCGCATCCGCTCGAGCCAGGGGTCGGTCGCGCCGTACTGCATCCAGTTGATGTCGGAGACGGTCCCGTAGAGTCGCAGGACCAGCCGGGTGCCGTCTTGGTCCACCCGGAACGGCACGCGGGCGGGCACCGGGACGCGCACCGTCAGCCCCGCAGGGCTGCGGGCCACGCGCACCGATCCGACGCGGCCCCCCGGCGGCGGGGTGCCCGCCGGCAAGGTGCGGGCGTCCGCGGCGTTGACCCACGCCACCGCGCCGCGCGACAGCTGCAACCGCACCTGGTCGTTCCAGCGGCCCGAGACGACGGCGGTCGTGCCGAGCGGGAAGAACCAGTGGTACGTCCCGCCCGGCACGGCCCTCCCCACCGTGAGACTGTCGGTCCCGCCGGTGCCGGCGGTGTCGTCGTTCAACTCGACCACGGCGGGCGTGGCCGGGTCGAGCGCGTCCACCGCGACCGGCCATGCCGCGCGGGCGGTGTCGGTGCCGGCCACGACCTCGAGCGTGAGACAGCGCGCCGGCGCGCCACCTGAGTCGGGGCACCACGCCCGCACCGGCAGCCACCCGAGGTAACGGCCCTCGGGCGGGGCCCGCCGGTAGGTCGACGAATCGGTGCCGAACGCCCGCACCCCCCACGAGGGCTCCTCCGCCAGCGAATCCGCCACGAGCGGGATGACCGTGCCGTCTGGGGCCCGCACGGCCACGCGGGCCCCCGGCGCGGCCCGCACCACCAGCCGCACTCCCTCCCCCGCCGTGAGGGTCACGCGACCGGAGGGCACGAAGCTTGTAGTGTCGATCCAGACGGCCGCCGACGGGGGGTGGAAGCGCGGCGCCACCCGGGCCACGTACAGGGTCTCGCGGGTCACGCCGCTCGCGGTGGCGAGCAGGTGGAACGCCGCCACGGTGTCGTCCGGGAGGGGCAGCCAGGCGATCCAGCCGCCCCCCGGGTGCACGGGGACAGGCTGGCCGTTCACGGCGAGCGTGGCGTCGCCGCGCCCGACGTCGCCAAACAGGAAGACGGAGTCGCCGGCGGCCACGACGTCGCCGGCCCGGGGGTACACGACGCGGATGGCCAGGGAGTCCCGACGGATGGCGCTGGGCGTGGCAAGCGGGACCGGGCCCGGGGGCGCCGGCCCGCGCGGCGTCGCGCATGCCGTGAGCACCACCACCGCGCCATGCCACCGGAACCGCATCGGCGCGAAGGTAGCACGCGGCCTTCCGGGGCGTCAATTTGCCCCCCGCGCGATTGCCCAATAGATTGTCAGACCGTACTTTATCGCTCGTGACCCCTCTCGAACCGTGACGACCTGTGCCTTCTGTGGCCGGGCCAATGACCCCGGCTCGCAGTTCTGCATGGACTGCGGGAAACCCCTGGGCAAGCCCGCCCCGGCACGAGCCGCCAGCGGGGCGGCCGCCACGCCGGTGGCATCCAGCGGGGCCGGGACGGTCGCGCCGTCGCGCGGCGGCCACGTCGCGACTGCGGCCACCGAGGTGATGGGGGCCCAGGGGCCGGCCAAGGCGCCGGGGACGTGCCCGTTCTGCGCAGGGAAGATCGAGAGTGCCCTGCCATTCTGCCCGCATTGCGGGCGCCGGCTCACCGCCCCGGGTTCGGGGGCGGCCTGCGCCCGCTGCGCCTCGCCGGTCACCCCGGGGACGAAGTTCTGCGCCACCTGCGGCGCGCCGTTGGGCGACACGCAGCCCGGCCTGTCCCGCCCCAGCTCGACGCCGGAGCGCAACGTCGATTTCGCCTTCACCCTGGTGATGCTGGACGAGCAGAGCAATCCGATCGAGCGGCTCGCCCGCAGAGCGGTCGTCACCACCATCGGTCGCGAGGAAGGCGATCTGCGGTTCCCCGATGATGCGTTCATGTCGCCGATCCACGCCAAGCTCGCGTGGGAGACGAACAAGCTGGTGGTGCGCGACCTGGGGAGCCGCAACGGCACGTGGGTGTTCCTCGAGGAGCCCCGCCGCCTGGTGGACGGGGACGTGCTGCTGATCGGGTCGCAGGTACTGCGGTTCCGCCGGCTCGGCTATCCCGGCCCGTTCGCGCCGGAGGCCGATGCGACGCGCCGCATGGGCAGCCTCATCCCGAGCGCCGACATCGCCAGCCTCACCCAGCTCCGTTCGGACGGCAGCCCCCGCGACGTGATCCAGCTGTCGCCCGGGCGGGACGTGCGCATCGGACGCGAGCGCGGGGACTGGATCTTCCCGTACGACCCGTCGATGAGCGCCGAGCACGCCTTGGTCCGGTCGGAGGACGCGGACTTCGTGCTGGTGGACGAGCAGAGCCGCAACGGCGTCGCCCTCGCGGCGCGCGGCGACATGGCGCTCCGTACCGGATCGAAGATCCTGGTGGGCGACAAGCTGATGCGGATCGAGATCCCGTGAAGGTCTGTCCGGTCTGCTCGAGCTCGTACGCCGACGACGTCCGGTTCTGCCCGAACGACGGGCAGACCCTGCGCGCCGGCGCGCCGCAGAGCGACCTCGTGGGGCAGGTGATCGCCGACCGCTATCACGTCGTGAAGAAGCTGGGCGAGGGCGGGATGGGCCAGGTGTACCTGGCCGAGCACGTGAAGATGGGCCGGCGCAGCGCCATCAAGGTGATGAACCCGTCGATGGTGCACGACCCGGACGCCGTCGCGCGGTTCAACCGCGAGGCCTCGAACGCGAGCCGCATCACCCACCCCAACGTCTGCGCGATCTACGACTTCGGCGAGACGGCGGACGGGGTGATCTACCTCGCGATGGAGTTCATCGAGGGGGAGTCGCTCACGTCGCTGATCGCGCGCGACGACGCGCTCGCCGTCCCCCGCGCGACGGACATCTTCCTGCAGGTGGCCGAGGCGCTGCAGGCCGCGCACGATCTGGGCATCGCGCACCGCGACCTGAAGCCCGACAACATCATGCTGGTGCGCGGGCGCGATGGGCGCGACGTGGTGAAGGTGGTGGACTTCGGCATCGCCAAGGCGATCGGGGGCGACGAGGCGGGACAGAAGGTCACGAAGACGGGCCTGGTGGTGGGCACGCCCGAATTCATGAGCCCCGAGCAGCTCTCGGGCGACAAGGTGGACGGGCGCAGCGACCTGTACTCGCTGGCGCTCGTGTACTACCAGATGCTCACCGGGACCCTGCCGTTCAAGGCCGACAGCGCGCAGGAGATCATGATCAAGCGGCTCACCGACGAGCCCGCCCCGCTCGCCGTGACGCGCCCCGATCTCTCCTTCCCCAGCGGTCTGCAGCAGGCCCTCGACACGGGGCTGGCGCGCATGCCGGCCGAGCGCTACCAGCAGGTGTCGAAGTTCGCGGCGGACGTCGCCGCCGTGACGGGCCGCGCGCGCGGCGCCACCGTGGCCGCGCCCGCCACGCGACCGGTGGACACGGAGGCGCGCACCCAGGTCCTGGGAGCGGCGGAGGCCAAGGCGGCCGCCGCCACGCGGACCTCGACCGCCGCGCGCCACGCCCGGCCCCGCAAGCGGTCGCCCGTGCCGCTGATCGTCGGCGCCGTGGTGGTGCTCGGGGGCGCGGGTGCCGGAGTGATGCTGCTGGGCGGCGACCGCACGCCACCCGTGACGCCCGATTCCACCGCGCTGTCGGGTGGCGCCCCGCCGGCGCCCCAGAACGGCAGCCAGACCGCCGTCCCGAGCGACACGCAGCGCTTCGTGAATGGGGGGACCGCGACGCCCCCCGGCGGCCGGCCCACGGGCGGGGGAACCGCCACGCCCGCCGGCGGCGGCGAACGCACGACGCCCCCGGTGTCGAACGTGGACGCGGCCCGCGCGGCCGACGCGCTCGACGGGCTGTTCACCGGACTGGACGACCACTCGCTCCAGGCCGCGCTGGTGCGCGACTCGGCGCTCAAGGTCTACGAGGCGGCGGGGGTCGCCGAGAAGGACCGCGGGTTCGCGGCGTACGTGATCGCGAACGCCTTCGCGGCGCTCGACGACCGCGGCCGCGCCCTCGAGTGGGCCCGCAAGGGCGTGACGCACGATCCGGCGAACCGCGCCTACCAGCAGCTCGTGCGTGACCTGAGCCCATGACCCTCGTCTTCTTCGGGCGCGCCCGGCACATCCGGGTCAACGTGTTCGCCAAGACGGACACGGGCCGCACCCGCGATCACAACGAGGACAACTTCCTCGTCGCCGACCTGACGCGGCAGGAAGCCTCGCTCAAGCCCGCGGTGCGCGACCACGAGATCGGCGAGCGCGGCTCGCTCTTCGTGGTGGCGGACGGGATGGGGGGCGCGGCGGCGGGCGAGCTGGCGAGCGAGATGGCGACGCAGGTGATCTACGAGCACCTGCTCACCAACTGGCTCGCCGACCCCGATGCCACACCCCAGCGCTTCGCCTTCCGGCTCCGGGAGGCGGTGGAAACGGCCAACCGCCACATCCACGAGCACGCCAGGAGCCACCCCGAGGTCCGCGGCATGGGCACCACCGCCACGGCCGTGGGCGTTCTGGGCGACCAGCTCTATCTCACGCAGGTGGGCGACAGCCGCGCGTATCTGATCCGGCGCAACCGGGCCCACCAGCTCACCAAGGACCAGTCGCTGATGCAGCGCCTGGTGGAGGCCGGCGAGCTGACGGAGGAGGAGGCCGCCCAGAGCGAGCGGCGCAACATCATCCTCCAGGCCCTCGGCCCCGACGCCAAGGTCAAGGTGGACCTCACCCATCAGGACGTCCGCAAGGGCGACCTGCTGGTGCTGTGCTCCGACGGGCTGTCGGGCCAGGTCAAGAAGGAGGAGATCGCGGCGATCGCCAGCGAGACCCAGGACCTGGTCGAGGCGTGCGATCGCCTGATCTCGCTCGCCAACGAGCGGGGCGGGCCCGACAACATCACGGTGATCGTGGCCCGGTTCGACGGCGAGGCCCTGCGGCAATCCAAGGCCGACGAGGCCGTGGGCCATCAGGTCTACCCGCTGATCGATACCGAGACGAGCACGGAGCCGGTCCCGGTCTACAAAGGCAGCCCCCCGCCCGTGCCCTCGCGGCGCTCGCGCTCCCAGGGCCGCGTGCTCGTCGGCGCGCTGGTCCTCGTCGCGGCCGCGGCCGTGGCCCTCGCCCTGCTGCGCCACTCGTGAAGGCGCAGTTCAAGTTCCTGTCCGGCGCCCGTGCCGGACAGGTCGAGAGCGTCGCCAAGGCCTACATCGGCATCGGGCGGCACCCCCTGTCCGACGTCCGCTTCGACAGCGAGCGCGACCTCGACGTCTCGATCCGCCACGCGGCGATCCTGCGCCGGTCGGCGGGCTACGTGCTCCAGGACCTCGGCAGCAAGAACGGCACCTACCTGAACGGCCAGAAGGTGACCGGCGACGCGCCCCTCGCGAGCGGCGACGTCGTCAGTTTCGGCCCCAAGGGCCCGGCCGTCGAGTTCCGCACGGTGGAGACCGAGGGGGACCCGCTCCTGTCCACCGCCGACGCCGCGGTGCGCCCGTCGCGTCCGCGCGAAGTGATCGCGGCGGCCGTCGCGCCGGCCCCACCCGCCCCGCCGGCCGGCGGGCGGGCGCCGCGGTCGAGCACGGCGGTCCGCGTCGCCCAAGAGGTCGCGCGGCAGACCCGCGATCTGCGCCGCACCACCAAGGTGCTGCTCAGCCTCCTGTTCGTGACGGTCGCCGCCTTCGGCGTGCTCCAGTGGAAGGGCACGCGCGATCGTGCGCGCGAGCTGGCCGAGCTGCGCGCCCGGGCCGACAGCCTGGCGCTCGAGGGGCAGCGCATCGCCAGCCAGCTGCAGAACGAGGTCGCCGGCCTGCGCGACGCCCTCACCCAGGCGCAGACCGAGACCGAGCAGCTGCGCCGCGAGCTGGCCGCGGGCGGCAACGCCGAGACGATGACGCGGCTGCGCAATGCGCTCACGGCGGCGGAGCGCCGCCAGCGCACGCTGCTGGGCGCCGCGGGCGTGGACTACCGCGCCATCTCGCGCGCCAACCAGGACGCGGTGGTGCTGCTCGTCGTCGAGTACGCCCCCGGTCAGGTGGTGAGCGGCACCGGCTTCGCGATCGATTCGCAGGGCACCATCGTCACCAACCGCCACGTGCTGGCGGGCGAGGACGGCACCAGGCGCCCGACCCGGATCGGCGTGATGTTCGCGGGGTCCGCCCAGATGTTCCGCGGCGACCTCGTCGCGATCGCGGAGGACATCGACATCGGGGTGGTGCGGGCCGCGATCCGCGGCGGCAACCCGCACGTGACGGGCCTGGTGCGGGAGCGGGAGGGCATCGAGCGCGGGGACCCGGTCGCCATGCTCGGCTACCCGCTGGGGTTCGATCTGCCGATGGACCACAACGGCACGGTCCCGATCGCCGACCCCAGCCTGATCGTGGGAACGGTGAGCAAGGTGCTCACCAACCTGGTGCAGGTGGACGGCTACGGTGCGCCCGGCGCTTCGGGCAGCGCCGTGTTCGATCGCCGCGGGCGCGTCATCGGCGTGCTGTTCGGCGGCCAGCGCGAGTCGGACGGGCGCATCGTCTACGCCGTCCCGAGCCACCTGCTGGTGCGGTTCCTCGAAGGCCAGGGCCTGCTGCGGCGCTAGCGCGTCAGCCCAGGGGCGCCACCCGCCGCGCCGCCGCGCGCTGCATCAGCGGCTGGCCGTGCCAGGCGCCGAGCACCGGCGGTCCCGCGGGGACCTGCGCAGCGAGGCGCGGGTGCCCGAACAGCACCACGAGGTCCGCGCCGGGCACGAGCGCCCGCAGGCGCCCGAGCGACCGCTCCCCGAGGAGCGCCCGCCCCTTCCATGATCGGGGCTCCGCATAGACGAGGACCACCCGTCCCCCGTCCCCCGTCCCGCTTCCCTCGATCTCGACGCCCGCCTCGCGCAGCGCACCCTCGAACACGTTCCGCGGCCCGACCGTGTACGGCCCGCCTACGTCGTCGTCCACGATCGCGATGCGCAGCGGCCGGGGGACGCGCAGCGCCGCGCCGCGCCACCAGGCGAGCGCGCGGTCGGCGAGCCCGTCGGCGAACGCCCCGTGCGCCGCGAGGTCCGGCGGGTCCGCCGGGCCGGGCCGCGCCCAGCGCGCCGCGGCCGCGGCGACGCGAGCGAGCGCGTCGTCGGCGCGCGCCGCCGGGATCTCGCCGCCCGCCGCGGCGTCGAGCGCCCGGATCACGGCGGCGAAGTCGCGCGGGTAGAGCAGCGCGTCGCATCCGGACTGGACGGCCCGCACCGCGGCGGCGGCCTCGGTGTCCACCGCCAGCGCGCCGCCCATGATGAGCGCATCGGTGACGGTGACGCCCGCGAACCGGCGCGCGCCGAGCCAGCCGAGGATCTCGGGCGAGAACCCGGCGGCGCGGCCGCTCGGGTCCCAGGCCGAGTAGGAGACGAAGGCGGCCATGACGCTGCCCACGCCCGCCGAGAGGGCGGCCGCGAACGGCGCGAGGTCGGCGCGCTCCAGCATCTCGCGCGACGCCGTCACGTCCGGCAGGCCCTCGTGCGAGTCGAGCGTCGTGCGCCCGTGTCCGGGGTAGTGCTTGGCGCAGGCCAGCACGCCGTGCTCCTGGCACGCGCGGATCCACGCCTCGGCGTGGGCGGCGACCCGTGCGGGGTCGGCGCCGAACGAACGCGTCTGCACGATCGGATTCGCCGGCTCGACATCGAGATCGCACACCGGCGCGAACACCCAGTTGATCCCGACGGCCGCGGCCTCGCGGGCGGTGAGGACGCCCGCGGCCGCAGTGGCCTCGAGGTCGTCGAGCACGCCCAGGGCCGCGGGCGGCGGCAGCTCGGTGAGCCCGCGCACCTGCTGGGCCGCGCCGCGCTCCAGATCGGCGCCGATCAGGAGCGGCCGGCCGGCGATGTCCCGCAAGACGAGGGTGAGTGCGGCGACGGCTTCGGACGTGCCGCCGAACAGGATGAACCCGCCGACGCCGGCGGCGAGCGCGGCGTCGATGCGGGCGCGCTCGTGCGCGAACGACCCGTTCCGCCACCGCAGGGCGGGAAAGACGAGCCGGGCGAGGGCGGTCACGCGGGGGTGATGCGCCCCAGCACGCGCGGCCCACGCGCGCCGGTGGCGGCGGGCAGGTTGCCGGGGAGCCCGCGCACGCTGCGCCACCCCAGATAGGCGAAGGCCACGGCTTCCTTGGCGTCGCCGTCGAAGAACAGCGCGTCGAAGGGCACCACCGGTCGGGGACGGACCCGGGCGGCCAGCTGCTCGACCAGCGCCGGATTACGCGCCCCGCCGCCCGAGATCACCAGCTCCGCCTCGGGGGCGGGCGGGGTCCACCGCTCGAGCGCCCGCGCGATGGTCTCCACGGTGAGCGCCGTCGCCGTGGCGACGGCGTCGTTGTCCGAGCCGCCGGCGGCGCGGACGTCGTCGTACAGCGCGTCGGCGTACGCCAGGCCGAACCGCTCCCGGCCGGTGCTGCGCGGCGGGGGCTGATCGAAGAACGCGTCGCCGAGCCGCTCGTCCAGCACGCGCGGGATCGCGCGGCCGCGGCGGGCCCGCTCGCCGTTCACGTCGTAGGGCGCCGTCGGGTCCACCCGGCGCGTCACGGCGTCGATCACCGCCACCCCCGGCCCGGTGTCGAACGCGAGCGCTCCCGCCGTCACGCCGCGCACCGGCACCCAGGTGACGTTGGCCATGCCGCCGAGGTTGAGGAGCAGCCGGCCGCGCTCGGCGTGGCCGAACAGCATCACGTCGGCGAGCGGGACGAGCGGCGCTCCCTGCCCCCCCGCCGCGACGTCGCGAGCGCGGAAGTCCGACACCACGGGGACGCCGAGTCGCTCGGCCAGCACCGCGGGATCGCCGAGCTGCAGCGTGGCCCGCCCGGGCTCGTGCCACACGGTCTGGCCGTGGGAGGCCACGAAGGCGACGTCCTGCGGCGCGACCCCGGCGTCGGCGAGCAACCCGAGCGCCACGCCCGCGAACCGCTCGCCCAGCGCCACGTGCAGCAGCGCCAGGTCACGCGCCGACCCGCGCGCGATCGCCTGGATCAGCGCGTCGCGCTCGAGGCGCGCGTACGGCTCCTGGCGGAACTGCACGAGCTCGGCCGCATCGGGGTCCCCGCGCAGGCGCACCAGCGCCGCCGAGACGCCGTCGAGCGACGTGCCCGACATCACGCCGATGGCGAGCGTGCCGGTCACGGTGCCGGGGACACGGGGGGCGGGTCCCCCACCACGCGGCGCACCAGGCCCCCTGCGTCGGCCAGCAGCCCGCGCGCCCGCTCGGCGCTCACGCCCGACCGGACCATGACGATCGCGAGCTTGACGCTGCCCCCGGCGGCGGCGATCGCCGCGCGGGCCGCCGCACGGTCCACGCCGGCACACTCCATCACGATGCGCTCGCCGCGGTCCACCAGCTTCTCGCTCCACGCCATCAGGTCCACCATCAGGTTGCCGTAGACCTTGCCGAGCCGGATCATCGCGCCGGTGGTGATCGTATTGAGCACGAGCTTGGTCGCCGTCCCCGCTTTCATCCGGGTCGACCCGGTGATCACCTCCGGCCCGACGTCCGGCACGACGACCACGTCGCAGGTGTCGCGCAGCAGGCGGGGCGGCTCCGCGCAGGCGACGAGGCCCGTCCTGGCCCCGAGGGTCTGCGCGCGCGCCAGCGCGGCCCGCACGTACGGCGTGCTGCCGCTCGCCGCGATCCCCACCACAAAATCGGCAGCCGTGACGCCGTGCGTGTCGATACTCGCGATCCCGGCGTTGACGTCGTCCTCGGCGCCCTCGGCGCTCTTCACCAGGGCGGCGTAGCCGCCCGCGATCACGGCGGTCACCATCTCGGGCGGGGTGCCGAACGTCGGCGGGCACTCGGCGGCGTCGAGCACGCCCAGCCGGCCGGAGGTGCCCGCGCCCACGTACACGAGGCGCCCGCCGCGCTGGAACGCGGCGACGGCGAAGTCGATCGCCCGGGCGAGCTCCGCGCGGCACCGCGCCACGGCCTCGGGCACGGTGCGGTCCTCGGCGTTGATCAGGTCGACGATCTCGAGGCTGGACGCGACGTCGATCCGCGCGGTGCGCGCGTTCCGCTGCTCGGTCCGGCGCGGGTCTGAGAAGTCGGGGGCGGTCATGGGCAGGGTGAGCCCCAACTTAGGCGTTGACCGTCGAGGGGGTCAACCGCACTATTGGCGGATGCGCACGTCACCCTGCCTCGTGCTCCCCGCACTGCTCATCGCCTGCGGCCCCGCGACCGGACCGGAGACCGCGCCGGGCGGCGCCGCGGCCCGCCCCGCCGTGATCCTCGGCCCACCCCTCATCCCTCCCACGTGGGAGCTCGCCGGGAAGGCCACACCCGTCACGGGCGCGCAGGCGATGGTGGTCTCCGCCCACCCGCTGGCGAGCGCGGCGGGCGTCGAGATCCTGCGGCAGGGCGGCAACGCGGTGGACGCCGCCGTGGCGGTCGGGTTCGCCCTCGCCGTCGTGCTCCCGGACGCGGGCAACATCGGGGGCGGCGGGTTCCTGCTGTACCGCGCAGCGAACGGCGCGGTGCGTGCCCTCGACTACCGCGAGACCGCGCCCACGGGTGCCTCCCGCGACATGTACCTGGATTCGGCCGGCACCGTCAGCGAGAAGAGCCTCACCGGCCACCTCGCCGCCGGGGTGCCGGGCAGCGTGGCGGGGCTCCACGAAGCCTGGCGGGCGCATGGCCGGCTGCCGTGGGCGGCGGTGCTCGCGCCCGCCATCCGGCTCGCCCGCGATGGCCACGTGATCGACAGCACGCGGGTGGCCGACATCGAGTGGGAGGCCGAGCGGCTCGACAGCTTCCCGGCATCGCGCGCGCAGTTCCTGCCCGGTGGTGCGCCGCCCCCGGTGGGCAGCGTGTGGTCCCAGCCCGACCTCGCCCGCACCCTGCAGCTCATCAGCGACTCGGGCCCCGGCGTGTTCTACCGCGGGCGGATCGCCGACCTGATCGTGGCGGAGATGGCGCGCGGCGGCGGACTGATCACCAGGGCGGACCTCGCGGGCTACGAGGCGAAATGGCGCACGCCGATCACGTTGACCTACCGCGGCAACACGATCTACTCGATGCCCCCGTCCAGCTCGGGGGGCATCACGATGGGACTGATCCTCAACATCCTGGAGGGTTACGACACCCTGCCGGCGGTGGGGACGCCCGGGTACGTCCACCTGCTGGCGGAGGCGATGCGGCGCGCCTTCATGGACCGCAACCGCTGGCTCGGCGATCCTGATTTCGTGACGATGCCGCTCGAGCGCCTGCTCTCCAAGTCGTACGCGGCGTCACTGCGCGCCCGGATCGATCCGGCGCGCGCGACGCCCACGCCGCCTTCGGGACTCTCGAGCGACGGCGGGACCAACACCACGCACTACTCGGTCGTGGACGCGGCGGGCGACGCGGTGTCGGTGACCACGACGATCAACAGCGGGTTCGGCAGTGCGGTCACCGTGGCCGGCGCGGGGTTCGTGCTCAACAACGAGATGGACGACTTCGCGGCGGCGCCGGGCCAGGCGAACCAGTTCGGCCTGGTCCAGGGTGAGGCGAACGCCATCGCGCCCGGCAAGCGCATGCTCTCGGCGATGACGCCGTCGATCGTGCTGGGGCGCGACGGGAAGCTCGCGCTGGTGCTCGGCACGCCGGGCGGACCCACGATCATCACGACCGTGGCCCAGGTCATCCTCGACGTGGTGGACCAGGGGATGCCGCTCGCCGACGCCGTGGCGGCACCGCGTGTCCACCACCAGGCGCTCCCCGATACCATTCGCTACGAGCGCGGCGGCCTCGCGCCCGGGACGGTGGACGCCCTGCGCGCGCTGGGCCACGCCGTGAGCGAGCGGCGCGGCACCAGCGGGATCGTCTCCGCGATCGCCCGGGGGCCCGACGGGGGATGGGTCGGCGTCGCCGACCCCCGCTATCTGGGCGGCGCCGCGGGGTACTGACGGAGCTGGCGGATGGCTGATGGCAGATGGCAGCCGCGATACTCGCGGCGCCAGTCCTGCCAACTGCCATCTGCGACCTGCCAGCTACCGGGCCGCCACCGTCAGCGCCGCCGCCAGCGTGGCCAGGATGTGCGCGCCCGCCGGCAGCACGACGTCCGAGTCCTTCGTGTTGTGCGCCACGCCCGCGCCCGCGGCCGCGCCCACCACACCGCCGACGATGGTGCCGGTGCTGTTCCCGCCCACGATCCGGCCGAGGATGGCCCCGGCCGCCGCGCCCGCGGCCACTTTCCCCGCGTCTCCCGCCGTGACGCCCCGTCCCTGCCGCACCGTTTCGAGCGAGTCGATGCGCGCATCGAGCGGATACGCCTGGCCGCGCACCGTGAGCGACGTGAGCGCGAGGCGAAGCGTCCCGGCGGTGTACGGATCCGGCGCCGGCTTCACCTCGACGATGGTCCCCCGCACCGTCGAGCCGGCCGGCACCGTCACCCGCCCGGAGGCGTCGGTCATGTCCTCCACGACGGTCGCGGTGAACGTGTCGCCGGCCTTGGCGGTGCGCGAGGTGATCGTGTCGGCGACGCCGAGGTGCAGGCGGGTGCCGGCCGCCAGCGTGTAGCTGGTGGGCGCGCTGGGCCGCGCCGGCGCCGGGCGCGGCGCCGGCGTCGCGGCTCGGGGCGCAGGCTGGGCCGCGGGCGTGGTCGCCGCCGGCGTCGGGGTCGCGGGTGGCGCCACGTCGCCCGCCACCGCGGTCGATTCAGGCGTCGCCAGCGTGAGATTGCGCGCCGTCGAGTCGGCGCTCGCCTTCCCGGCCTGGTCGCCGCGCGCGCAGGCAGCGAACGCCACGGTGGTGAGGACGGCGGCCAGGGATCGGAGGTCAGCGGTCATCGGTGTCTCCACCTGAATGGTTCGGTGCGGTGATACCCCGCTCGCGGGCGATCAGTACCGCCGGCGGCGGGAGGAGCCCAGCAGGGCGCCCATGAGCGTGCGCGTGATGGTCCCGGCCACCGTCCGGGTGACCGGCGATTTGAGGATCGACTCGAACGCGCTGGGCGGCTGGCGGGTGGCCCGCGGGGCTGGCACGCGGGGCGTCCGGGCGACCGGCGCATCGGGGACGCGCACGTCGAGGGACGGAGGCGCGGCGGCGGCGGCGCGGCCCGCCAGGATCTCCCGCGCGCTCTCGCGGTCGACGTCGGTCGCGTACCGCTGCACCTGCGCCGAGGCGTCGAGTCGCCGGCGCAGCTCGTCGTCCGCCAACGGGCTCATCCGGGACGCGGGCGGGATCATCCGCGTGGCGAACGGCGGCGTCGGCGCGCCGTTCGGCCGCAACACCGTGACCAGCGCCTCTCCGGTCCCGAGCGTCGTCAGCGTCTCCTCGATGTCGTAGTACGGCGTCTTCGGGTAGGTGCGGGCGGCGGCCTTGAGCGCCTTGTCGTCGTCCGGGGTGAACGCCCGCAGGGCGTGCTGCACCCGGTGCCCGAGCTGGCCCAGCACCTCGGACGGGATGTCCTTCGGCGACTGCGTCACGAAGAACACGCCGACGCCCTTCGAGCGGACCAGGCGGACCACCTGCTGCACCTGGTCCAGGAACGCCTTGCTCGCCTCGTCGAACAGCAGGTGGGCCTCGTCGAAGAAGAACACCAGCTTCGGCTTGTCGAGGTCGCCGACCTCCGGCAGGCTGCCGTACAGCCGGGCCAGCATCCACATCATGAACGTGGAGAACAGCGCGGGCTTGTCCTGCACGTCGGGCAGCTCGAGCACGCTGACGAGGCCGTGCCCGTCGCGGTCGACCTGGAGCAGATCGTCCAGCTCGAACTCGGGCTCCCCGAAGAACGCCTCGGCGCCCTGCTGCTCGAGCTCGACCATCTCGCGCAGCAGCACGCCGACGGTCTGCTTCGCCATGCCGCCGTATTCCGCCAGCTCCCCGGCGCCCGGGCCCGCCAGGTGCTGCAGCACGGCCCGCAGGTCCGGGAAGTCGAGCAGCAGCAGTCCCTTGTCGTCGCAGTACTTGAACACCAGGGCCAGCACGCTCGTCTGGGTCTCGTTCAGGCCCAGCACCTTGGCCAGCAGGAGGGGCCCGAACGACGACACGGTGGCGCGGAGCTGCGCACCGCGCGCCCCGGTCAGGCTGAGAAACTCGACCGGGCAGGAGCGGGGGCGCCAGTCGTAGCCGACGCTCTTCACCCGCTCGGCGATGCGGTCGTTCGACTCCCCGTCCGCCCCCAGCCCCGAGAGGTCACCCTTCAGGTCCGCGAGGAAGACGGGGACGCCCTGGGCCGAGAGCTGCTCGGCCATGAGCTGGAGGGTCTTGGTCTTGCCGGTGCCGGTCGCCCCCGCGATGAGCCCATGCCGGTTCATCATCGCGAGCGGGATGCGGACGAGGCACTCGGGGTGGCATTCGCCCGCGTGCAGCGGGGCGCCGAGGGTCAGGGCGGGCGCGTCGCCGGCGAAGGCGTCGCGGGCGGATTGGACGACCTTGGGATCCATGGCGCACAACGTAGCATTCCCGGCCCGGCCCTTCCAGCCGCCGCTCAGAGGCGGTTACGCAGGAACTCGGGGGTCAGCCCCTGGAGGTAACCGGCCAGCAGCGTGAATCGGTCGGTGATGAGCAGGACCCCGAGCACGATCAGGATCGCGCCCGAGACGCGCTCCACCCACGCCAGGTAGGGGCGGAAGCGCTGGAACCACGCGAGGAAGCGCTCCAGGGCCACGGCGGTGAGCAGGAACGGGACGGCGAGCCCCAGCGCGTACCACCCCAGCAGGGCCATCCCCTGGCCCACGCTCGAGCGCGCCGCCGCGAGCGTGAGGATGGCGCCGAGGATGGGCCCCACGCACGGCGTCCACGCCGCGCCGAACGCCACGCCGACGGCCGCCGAGCCCAGGTACCCGAGCGGTTTGGTGGCGAGGTGCAGGCGCCGCTCGCGCATCAGGAAGGCCGGCCGCAGCACGCCGAGCAGGTACAGGCCGAAGACGATCACCAGCACGCCGCCGATCCGCCCGAGCCACGCTTCCCAGCCCCGCATCAGGGATCCCAACGCGGACGCCGAGGCGCCCAGCAGCACGAAGATGAGGCTGAAGCCCGCCACGAACCACAGCGCGTGCAGCAGGGCGGTCCCGCGGCGGGTGCCGAGCTCCTCGGCTGACATCCCCGTGAGGAATCCGACGTAGCTCGGGATGAGCGGCAGCACGCAGGGTGAGAGAAAGCTCAGCAGCCCCGCGACCAGCGCGATGGCGGCCGAGACCCCGCTAGCGGCGGCGGCGGGATCCTGGAGCGCGACCACGCTGATGATAGGCGATGAGCTTGTAGACCAGCTTGGCGACCAGGAAGTCGGGGGCCACGAACCCCGGGATCGGCGCCAGCTCCACCACGTCCACGCCGACGACGTGGCGCTCGGCGAACACCCGCTCGAGCAGCCGCAGCGTGGGGTACCACAGCCCGCCGCCCGGCTCGGGCGTGCCCGTCGCCGGCACGAGGCTCGGGTCGAAGTAGTCCACGTCGATCGTGATGTAGACCTCCGGCCCCAGGGACGCGATCGCCCGGTCGATCCACCGCTCCGCGGCGTCGAGCTGGTGGCCGAAGATCGTCGGGATCTTGCGCGCCCGCATCAGCTGGCGCTCGTCGGCGGTGATGGCGCGGATCCCGACGGGCACGAGGTCCACCCGCCGGTGGATACGGTACATCACGCACGCATGGCTGTAGGGCGTCCCCTCGTACTCGGGGCGCAGGTCGCCGTGCGCGTCGAGCTGCAGCACCGACAGCCGCCGCTTGCCGAGGCGCGCGGCGTGGGACTCGACCGGGGCCGCCGTGAGGGAATGCTCGCCACCCAGCATGATCACGAACTTGTCCATCTCGAGCAGCCGGTCGCAGGCCGTCCGCAGCTCGCCCAGCGCCTCTTCCGGCCCCGCCCCCGAAAGCATCAGCTCCGGCAGCGTGTGGATCCCGGCCTGATGGAATTCGCCGTCCAGCTCGTGGTCGTACAGCTCGATGTAGCGCGACGCTTCGAGGATGCGTCGCGGCCCGAACCGGGTCCCGCCCATGTACGAGACCGTCGCCTCGTAGGGCACCGGCAGGATGACGATCGGCGCACGCTCGAGCGCGGGCGCCGGATCGGGGAGGCCGAGGAAGTTGACCGGCGCCCCCCAGGGGAGCACCGCCAGCCGTTTATCCACAGAACGTCACCGCCGCCACGACGGTGGTCCAGCGGCCGTCGTCACCGCACTCGGCGGTGGAGGTGACGTTCAGCGTCCGCACGATGTCGCCCGAGAGCAGCCACTGCTCGCGGCGCGCGTCCCACGCCTGCTCGGGATCGAACGGCACGCCGAGCACGGTGGCCAGCATCGATGCGGCCAGGTCCTCGGCGTATTCGCCCGCCGCCAGCTCGTTCTGCCCGTAGCTGTGGTGCTCGGAGATGTAGCCGTGGTGCGACGGGTCCGCGGGCAGCGCCAGGCCGATGGACGACGCCACCAGGCGGCTGGGCTCGTTGGTGGCCGATTCCGCCACCACCGCGAACACGATCTGCCCGGGCTTCAAGTGGGCGAGCCCCTCCTCGCGGTCCACCAGCTCGCAGTGGGGCGGGAAGATCGAGCTGACCCGCACCAGATTGAACGCCGCGAGGTGCGCGTCCCGCAGCGCCATCTCGAAGCTGGTCAGCTTCTCCTTGTGGCGCCCCACGCCCTTCGTGAGGAATGCCTTGGAGGGGATGAACATCCGTGAGTCGATCACCCCATCACCTCGCCTGCGTCAGAGGGTCCATGTGCTGCGTCGCTGCGGTCCGGGAACCAGACCGTGCGCCCCACTTCGATCGGCGGCTCGGTGTCGCCGGTGCGGTCCGCCGTGGCCTGCATCACCTGCGCCACGACCTCGGCCGGTGACAGGCCGACCTCCTCCACTTGCACCCGGGTCTGCCCGCGATCCTTGCCGCGGACGATGAGCATGTATCGCGCGGTATAGACCCGCAAGCGCCCGTCGGGATCGGCGCGGGTCACCACCGCGGTCCCCCATTCCCGCCCCTCGCGCCGGAACGGCCGGAACAGGTAGACGCTGCCGATCTCGGCCGGCGGCACGCGCAGGGCGACCGCCGCGGCCAGCGCCGCCCACCCCGGCCCCTGGCCTAGCGGGGGCGGGGCGAGCCGGAAGTCCGGGCCTGCTCCCATCGCTCGACGTAGAAGCGCAGCACGTGCATGAAGTCCTGCGCGTTGGTGACGACCCCGTACGCCTGGTGCGTGCCGCGGTCCCGCAGCTTGTTCACCACGAACTCCGTCTGGTCGACGCAGATCGTCGTGAGCGGACGCACGTCGTCGGGGACCGGCGCGTCCACGAACGCCGGGAGCATGTTCCCCACGGCGATGGCGTGCAGGGCCGTCGCCACGAACACCGCGAACGTCGCCCGTGCCGTCACGCCGCGCATCGCGTCCTGGGCGGCCAGCGTGTCGGACAGGACGCCCGGCAGCGGCCCGTCGTCGCGGATCGACCCCGCCAGCACGTAGGGGACGTCGTGCGTGACGAGCGCGTGCATGATGCCGGTGCGCACCAGCCCCTCCCGCACCGCCGCCTCGATCGAGCCCGCGCGCCGCACCGCGTTGATGGCGCGCATGTGGAGCGCGTGCCCGCCCTCCACCCCCTGACCCGTGCTCGACATCCCGAGCGTGGTGCCGAAGATGGCCGCCTCGAGGTCGTGCACCGCCACCGCGTTGCCGCCGAGCAGCGCGCCGACGTAGCCGCGCTCGATGAACCAGATCAGGTCCTCGCGCGCCCGCGCGTGCACCAGCGCCGGGCCGACGACCCACACGGCGAGGCCACCGCGCTCCCGCTCCTCGCCCAGCAGCTCGGCGAGCGTGCCGTAGTCCACCGGCCGCTCGCGCGACACCTCGGTCTGCATGAAACGGAACTCGTTGGCGCTGTGAGCGCCGCCGAGGAACCCCTCGGCGTGCACGAAGATCCCCTCGGAGCCGTCCTCGGCCTTCCCCACGGCCACCAGGTCGCCGCGCCGCACCTTGCGCGGCTCGGTCGTCAGGAGGTCGCCGTCGGCGAACTGGACGATGACGCAGTCCATCCGCGGCAGGCGGGGACGGCGCCAGGCGCCGCCGACCTTCACGTACGTGGGGAGGTTGGTGGTCGAGAAGAACCCGTCCGGGAGGACGCCGTCGGCCGTGGCGGCCTCGAAGCGCGCGGCGGGCGCCGTCCCGAGCGGCGGGGCGTCGAAGTTCGGCGGCCGATACTGGAAGCGCGCGGTCGTCACGGGCGCGAAACATATCGGCGCAGCGAGCACCGGACAACCGAGCCGCGGCCGCCCGCGGCCCTACAGCAGCGACACGGGATCCCGGTCGACCGTCACCCCGGACCGCCCGGTAGCGCGCCAGGCGCGCACCACCCGTCCCAGCACGCGCGCCTCGGCGGCCTTGGCGAGGACGTGCCAGCGCCACCGGCCCTCGAGCCGGGCGAGCGGGCACGGCGCGGGACCCAGCACCGTGAGCGCCCCGGCGAGGGTGCCGGCGTTGGCCCGGCGCAGCCAGCCGGCCACCCGGTCGGCCAGGGCGGCGGCGCGGTCCGCCTCCCGGGCGCTCGCCACGAACCGCACCAGCCCCACGGTGGGCGGGTAGGCCGGCTGCGGCGCGGTCCGCAGGGGAAGCTCGGCCGTCGCGAACGCGCGCACCGAATGCGCCGCCGCCGCGCGGATGGCGTGGTGATCGGGGTGCCGCGTCTGCACCACCACCTGTCCGCCGCGCTCGCCGCGCCCGGCGCGGCCCGCCACCTGGGCGACCAGCTGGAAGGTGCGTTCCGCCGCGCGGAAGTCGGGCAGATGCAGCCCCGTGTCCGCGTCCACCACTCCCACGACCGTCACGTTGGGGAAGTCGAGCCCCTTGGCGATCATCTGGGTCCCGAGCAGCAGGTCCACCTCGCCCTTCGCGAAGCGCCCCAGGATCTCGTGGTGCGCCCACTTGGTGCTGGTGGTGTCCAGGTCCATCCGGGCGATGCGCGCCGCCGGGAAGCGAAGCCCGATGAAATGCTCGAGCTGCTGGGTGCCCAGCCCGCCCTGGCGCTGGGTCGCGTGGCCGCAGGCGGCGCAGGTCTCCGGGATCGGCCGCTCGTGGTTGCAGTAGTGGCAGCGCAGGGCGCGCGGCGTGCGGTGCACGGTGAGCGCGATGGCGCAGTGCGGGCACTCCGTCACCGCCCCGCACTGCGGGCATTGGAGGTAGGTGGCGAATCCCCGCCGGTTGAGCAGCAGGATCACCTGCTCGCGGCGCCCGAGGGCTCCGGACACGGCGTCGTCGAGCGCGGTGGTCCACGGGATGGCGCGCGCCTCGGGCACCCGCTCCGCGCTGCGCAGGTCCACCACCGCGACGGGCGGCAGGGGCCGTGCGCCGACGCGCTCGGGCAGCTCGAACAGCCGCGCGGCCCCGGTCTCGACCGCGTGCAGCGTCTCGAGCGACGGCGTGGCGCTGCCGAGGATCAGGCGCGCGCCCTCGATCCGCGCGCGGGCCCGCGCCACGTCGCGCGCGTGGTAGCGCGGCGTGCTGCCCTGCTTGTAGCTCGGTTCGTGCTCTTCGTCCACCACGATCGCGCCGAGATCGTTCACCGGCGCGAACACCGCGGAGCGCGGGCCCACGGCGACGACGCGATCGCCGCGCCGCAGCGTGCGCCACGCGTCCAGGCGCTCGCCGTCGGACAGCCCGGAATGCAGCACCGCGACCCGATCCCCGAACACGCCGCGCACCCTCGCCACCGTCTGCGGCGTGAGCGCGATCTCGGGCACCAGCACGATGGCGCCACGGCCGGCGTCCACCAGGCGGCGCAACAGCTCGAGGTAGACCAGCGTCTTCCCCGACCCGGTCACGCCGTGGATCACCGCCGGCGTGGCGGCCGGCGCCGCGAGCAGGGCCTGCACCAGGTCCGCCTGCGCGGGCGTCATCACCGGCGGCGGCGGCACCGACGTTCCCGCGAACGGGTCGCGCGGATGCGCCACCACGCTCACCTCGGCCAGTCCCTGACCGGCGAGGCCGTCGAGCACCGCCGCCGACAGGCCGAGCCGGTCCACCAGGTGGCGCAGCGGAGCCGTGCCGCCCAGCGCCTCGAGCGCCTCGTAGGCCGCGCGGCGGCGCGGCGCGCGCCGGAACGCCTCCTCGCGCTCGGTGAGCGAGGGGAGCCGCCGCACGAGCGACACGATCCGCTCCCGCCCCTCGGCCGGTCCGGCGGGCTTCGCCACCGACCAGAAGGGCCCGGGCAGCAGCGCGCGCAGCGTCAGCCCCAGCGGGGCGCCATAGTAGTCCGAGATCCAGCGGCCGAGATCGACGAGGGCCGGGGTGAGCGCCGGCTGGTCGTCGGGCGCGGCGAGCGCGGCCCGGGCGGGAACGTCGGGCGGCGCCACATCCACTGCGGTGACCAGGCCCACGGCGCGCCGCCGCCCGAGCGGCACCACGACCCGCGCGCCCGGCACGGCGCGCGCGCTCAGCTCGGCCGGGATCTCGTAGGTGTAGGAACGCGTGACGGGAAGCGGGAGGGCGATCTCGGCGTAGCGCGGCGGGCTCATCGCCGCCAGACGCCCAACCCCGGCCCCTTGGGAAGGGCGATGCGCCCACCCTCGATCGTGGCCCCGACGAAGGGGTCGTTGACGCACAGCGCGGCGCCGTCCAGGTCGGCCGCGTCGACCAGCGGGGTGAAGTGCGCGGCCGCGGTGATGCCGAGCGACGACTCGATCATGCAGCCGACCATCACCATCATCCCGTGCGCCCGCGCCGCGGCGATCATCCGCAGCGCCTCGCGCAGCGATCCGCACTTCGCCAGCTTGATGTTGATCCCGTCCGCCGCCCCCGCGACGCGCGGGATGTCGTGCGCCACGATGCAGCTCTCGTCCACCACCACGGGGATTCGCGCCGCCCGCCGCACCGCCGCGATCCCGTCGAGGTCCTCCGGCGCGAGGGGCTGCTCCAGGAACTCGACACCGTAGGTGTCGAGTACCGGGAGCATCGCGAGCGCCCGGTCGCGGGTCCAGCCGGCGTTCGCGTCCACGCGCAGCGGCTTGTCGGTGACGTCGCGGATGGTCCGCAGGATCTCCTCGTCGCGATCGGTGCCGAGCTTGACCTTGAGAACGGGATACGGCGCCGCCTCGGCCACCTTGGCTTTCATCCTCTCGGGGGTATCGAGCCCGATGGTGAACGACGAGACCGGAGCCTTGGCGGGATCGAGCCCCCACAGGCGCCACAGGGGCTGACCCAGTCGCTTGCCGACCAGGTCGTGCAGGGCGGCCGACAGCGCCGCCCGCGCGGCGCCGTTCTGCGGCACCGCCGCGGCGAACCGGGCCTCCGCGCCCTCCAGATCGAACGGGTCGGCCGGCAGCAGTGGCTCGAGCAGCGTCAGCTTCTCGAGCACGGTGTCGGCGGTCTCGCCGTAGTAGGCGGATGGGTCCGCCTCCCCCCAGCCTTCGACGCCGTCGTGATCGGTGAGCCGGACCCACACGACGCGGTACTCGCTCTGCCCGCCCCGGGCGATGATGAAGGGGTGACGGGTCTCGAGCGTGATCGCCTCGGCTGCGAGCTTCAGAACCACCGTTGCCTCTTGAGCCAGAAGACCAGCACCGTGGACACCAGAGCCATCATGCCGAGGGTGGTCCAGAATCCCCAGGGGTGGTCGGTGAGCGGCAGGTGGCTGAAGTTCATGCCGTAGATGCCGCCGATCACGATCAGGGGCAGCGCGATGGTGGACACGATCGACAGCTGCTTCATGATGCGGTTCATCCGGTTCGACGTCTGCGACAGGTAGGTCTCGATCACGCCCGCCAGCAGGTCGCGCGTCGTGTCCACCCACTCCATGATGCGGATGGTGTGGTCGTACACGTCCCGGTAGTAGAGCTGGGTCTCCGGCCGGATGTAGGTCGTGGGCCGGTTGCTGAGGATGTTGAGCACTTCCCGCAGCGGCCCGATGTGGCGCCGCACCGAGAACGCGGCCCGCTTCGCCTTGAAGATCTGGTGGATCAGCTGCTCGTTGAACTCGTGGAACACCGCCTCCTCGAGGTTCTCGACCAGGTCCCCCATCTGCTCCACCAGCGGGAAGAACGCATCCACCGACTGGTCGATGATGCCGTGCATCGTCATCTCCGCCCCGCGCGCCAGCAGGTCCGGGCTGCGCATCAGGCGATCGCGCATGCCTCCGCAGGGCGGCGAGGGTTCGGCGTGCACCGTGACGACGAAGTTCTTCCCGAGGAAGAAATACAGGTTGAAGGTCGCCAGATCGAACGGGTCGGTGGTCGCCGAGTCGAACTGCACGCCCGAGACGACCACGAAGAGGTACCGGTCGTACTCCTCCAGCTTGACGCGCGTGCCGGGAGAGAGGGTGTCCTCGATCGCCAGGTGGTGGAACTCGAAGATCTTCTCGAGGAGGGCGTGCTGGTGGGTGTTGGTGGAATCGATGTCCACCCACAGCTCGCCCTCGCCCGACTGCACGACCTCCCGCATCCGCATCGGGGAGATGTCGTGCTCGACGGTGCTGTCGGGCCGGCGGAGGATGCTCGAAGGCCAGTTCTTGGCGGTCTGCGGCGTCGCGGCAGCGGTCACGAGAGAAAGGTGCCGGGGCGGTGGGGCTCAGGCAAGCGCGCGGACGTGCGCCGCGGCGCCCGCCGCGAGCAGGTCCAGCCGGTAGCCCCCCTCGAGCACGCCCACCACCGGGGCGCCGCCGGCGCGCTCGCGCAGCGCGGTGGTGAGCGACGCGACGTCGTCCGGCTCGAGCGTGAACCCGCCCAGGGGGTCACCGGCGAGCGAATCGAACCCGGCCGAGACGAGCACCAGGTCCGGCTGCCAGCCGTCGAGGGCGGCGTCCACGGCGGCGAGCAGGTCCCGCACGTACACCGCCCGCGGCAGGTCGGGCGGGCGCGGCACGTTGAACACGTTGCCGACCCCGCGCTCGTCCGCCGCGCCCGTGCCCGGATACCAGGGATACTGATGCAGGGAGACGAACCGGATGAAACGGTCTTCCTCGACCAACGCCTGGGTGCCGTTGCCGTGGTGCACGTCCCAGTCCACGATGAGCACCCGGCCGCGCCCCAGCTCCTGCCCGTAGCGCGCGGCGATCACGATGTTATTGAGGAAACAGAACCCCATGGCGCGGCCGGCGAGGGCGTGGTGGCCGGGCGGCCGCGTCGCACCGAAGGCGGTGCCGTCCCGTACGCCGCGCTCCACCGCGGCCAGGGCCACGCCGGCCGAGGCGAGCGCCGCCTCCCACGTGCGCGACCCCATCACGGTGTCGGCATCGAGCGCCGCGCCACCCGCCGCGCCGATCGCCTCCAGCGCATCGAGATACGCGGCGGGATGGACGCGCAGCAGGGCCTCCCGGTCGGCGGGCGGCGCCTCGACCCATTCCACCAGTCCCGCGACGTCCGGCGCCCGCAGCGCCTCGAGCACCGCCTCGATCCGCTGGGGACGCTCGGGATGGCCGGCGCCGGCCTGATGCAGCCGGCTCGCCGGATTCCACGCCACGACCGTGGACACTCAGTTGTTCAGATGATGGCGGTGGAGCAGGTCGCGGATCGAGTCGACGTCGCGGCGCATCTCCCGCCGGGCGGACTCGATCTCGGTCAGCATGCGGCGGTAGCGCCGCCAGCCCAGCGCCACGAGGAGCGCGAGCACCGCGCAGACGCCCCCGCCCACGAGCAGCGGCCACCGATCGAGCGCGACCCCGGCGACCGCCAGCAGCGCGGCGTCGAGGGTCAGCACGCCGGCCGCCACGGTGGTCAGTGCCCGCGACGGCGTCCTCACCGCACCGGTCGCCGCCGGGCGGGGAGGACGATGAACGGCACGTTGGCCCCCGCCCCGAGCGCCGCCGGTGTGCGGGACTCGTCCAGCACCAGCGCGCCCCGCAGCTTGACGACGTAGTCCTCGGCGACGGCCGGGCGGCCCAGCGCACGCGCCAGCGCTTCCCGCTTGAGGTCCGCCACCGTCGCCTCGGGCGGGAGCGTCAGGACGACCTGGTCCCACGCGTCGGTCACGGTCACCCGCACCGTGCGGACCTCCGCCGCGGCCGTCACCGGACCTCGACGGCGGACGCGAGCGGCAGCGTCGAGAGAAAGCGGCCGACCGCCTGGTCGAACAGCAAGGTCGACGCCCGGACCCGCGAGGTGCCGCCCTCGCCGGGCGTGGCGTGGATCACGACCTCCTCCCCGCCCTGCCCGCGCAGCGCGACGAACTGGGGGCCCTCCTTCTCGAGGAAGGCACTCGCGTGCGGGACCCGTTCGGAGAAGAACGTCTTGGCGCGCGCCAGCACGTCGGCCGGCGGCAGCGCCACCGTAGTGGTATGGGTCATCGGCGTTCGATTCGAAGTTGAAGGGACTGTCAGCCTGACACCCGCTTGCCAGAATCGAATCTAACCCTTTGCGAGGGAGCGCGATCAAGGCGACGGCCGATCGCGGCGTGAGCCCCGGCGGCTCCGCCCCGCGCTCACGGCTCGCTCTTGCGGTCGATCCCCGGGATCTCGCGGCAATGGCCCGCCCGCACCCCCGCCACCGCCTCGGCCACGTCGGGGAGCATCCGTTCCAGCTCGACCCGCCGCACCCCATCCGCCCCCACCTGCACCACGAGGACCGCCGACCGCCACTGGTCCACCTCGATGCGGCTCCGCTGATACCAGATCACGGCGTTGGGGTACGCCGCGGCGCAGTCGCCGAAGAACGCCCGCGCCTCGTACTGCAGCGTCCCGTCGTCGTAGAACACCTCGCGGCCCGGATAGGGGTAGCGCGGCTGCTCCGCCTCGAGTCGCATCGGCCCGTCGCTCGGTGAGTGCACGTACAGCGAAACGTTCGCGTCGCAATCGACGCAGCTGCGGCCGGACATCACGTAGTACGGCTGCCGGCCCGCCACCGGGAGCCGCCCGATCACCCGGAGATCGAACAGCGTGGTGCGGAAGCGCGTGCTGTCGGGCAGGACGATCACCCCGTGCCGCGCATCGTAGACGACGTCGGGAGGCGGAGGAACCGGGGCGGGCTGGCTGTCCGTCGGGGGGCGCGCCGATCCGTCTCGGGAAGCGGACCGCTCACAGGCCGCGAGTGCGCCCAATGCCACCAGGATGCCGCCGACTGTGGTGACGCGCGTCATCTGAGCTCCAGGTGAGAGATGCTCACTCCGCGGGGATCGAGAACCGCCGACGCACGTCGTCCCCCACGCGGGTCGGCCGGCCGGTGCGCGGGTCGATCGGACACCACACCGTGCGGGCCCGCGCCAGGACCTTGCGGTCGGCCACGCGCAGGATCTCGGTGTGCCGATCGAAGTCGCGCGTGGTGGCCGTCCCCACCCAGGTCCGCGCCAGGATGGCGTCCCCCAGGAGTGCGGGCCGGCGGTAATCGATCTCGTGGCGCACCACCACCCACACCAGGGCCGCCTGCTGCTCGGTGGTGGCGGCCGCGCGCCAGTGCGCCACCGCGGCGTCCTGCACCCACTGGAGGTACACCACGTTGTTGACGTGGCCCAGCGCATCGATGTCCGCCGGGCGGACCTCGATGGGCAGCTCGAAGGGCTCGGCCGGGCCGTCGCGCTCGGTGACCGGTGGCATCGCACCCGGAAGGTACACACACGACGGTCTCCGGACGGCGAGGGCCTCGAGTCGTGGCGGAGACCGACCAGGGAACGCCGCTCACGATGACGTTCGTGATCGCGGCCCAGCCCCCGTACCGCCTGCGGGGGATCCGGGTGGAGGGGGACGGGAGCTGACGCACCTCACCTGGCCGGCACCTTCGGAATGTCCAGAGTGAAGCTGCGCCTGAGTCCTAGGAACCGCTCCGGCAGTCGCACACCGGGCACCCCTTGTCGAACACCACGCGCCAGCGGCCGTCCGCCTCGCGGCGCCAGATCGAGTTGAACGTCCCGATCTGCCGGCCCGCAGGGTCGCGGACCGGGCCGCTCGAGTGGGCGAGCGTGCCCGAGGCGAGCACCTCGACCGTTTCGGGAGTCCAGGAGAACGGGGCGTCCGGCCCCTCGAAGAAGGACTGCCATCCGGCTACGACCGCGGTCTTGCCGCGCAGCGGGCCGCTGCGGCCGAAGAACACGGCGTCAGAGGCCACGTACGTCCCGAACGCCGCCAGGTCCCGCGCCGCCATCGTCTGCGCGAACGCGCTTTCCGCCGCGAAGACCTCCCGGGCGCGGGGGTGACTCTGGCCCGCGGCCGGGGCGACCAGGGTCGCGAGCAGGGTGACGGGCATCAGGGAGAACACGCGCATGAGGCCTCCGACGTCTGAAGAACTGGAGCATACAGCCGACACCGGCGGGAGGGGAGCGGGCGGATCATTGCCCGGGCGCGCGGCGCGCCCACAGGTCCCGCAGGGTGATGTCCGGCTCGCGACACACGACGATCGGCACGTCCCGCTCCTCCTCCACACCCCAGGGGTTCCGGACCCGCGGCCCCACCGCGAGCGAGCCGCACCGCACGGTCTCGACTTCATCGGGCTCGACCCCGAGCGCGACGATCACGCCGGCCGGGCGTGCGCCCGGACCGAAATAGTAGAAGCTGCCCGTCAGGCTCACGACCGGCGGGAGGCCGAGGCGGCGCCCGTAGAGTTCGAGCGCGCCCGCCTGTCCGTAGTTGTCCCCGTAGAGCACGGTCCGCTCCCGCTCCGCCGGTGTGAGCGTCGCGACCACGCCCGCCACGGCGTCCGCTTTCTCCCGCCAGCCCAGCATGTCAGCGTAGTCCTGCGGCAGGGGAAGCCGGCCCCCCATGTTGGTCCGGGTCGCGGCGGTCACACCGATGCCGGCGGCGTAGCGCGCCATCGGCGCCGGTGGGACGACCGGCAGCCCGAGCGGCAGCAGCACCACGCCGTACGCGGCGGCGGCGGCGCCCAGTCCCCACGCGATCGCCGCTCGCACGCGGGGCCGCGCGAGCCCCTCGACCCAGACCGCCCCACCGCCCGAGAGCACCGGGAAGATCGGTCCGGCGTAGTAGGGCTTGCCGTGGAGCGCGCCGAGCAGCACGAAGGTCGTGAGGCACGCGATCGCGACGCTGCGAAACGCCCGCAGCCGCGGGTCCACGAACGGCGCCACGGCGCCCGCCACCGCCAGCAGGATCGCCGGTCCCAGCATCAGGGGCTGGGTGCCCAGGAACTCGCTCCACGTGATGCGGGCGAGCTGGGATCCGCGCAGCCCCTCGAGCTGGCCCAGGACCGGGAAGCCCAGCGCGACCTGTCCGGCGATGCTGGGGCTCCCCACCACGAGGACGATCCCGAGCGCGATCCACGGCCCCGGTCCGAGCAGGGCGCGGCGGCGCGGGGTCGCGAGCAGCGCGGCCAGGACCCCGACCCCGATGAACGCGATCGAGAACTTGGTGAGGAGTCCCAGCCCGCCCGCCAGGCCGAGCCACCGCCACCAGCGGGGATCGTCCGTCTGCTCGAGGCGCAGCAGCGCGTAGAGCGCGCCGCCCCAGGCCAGCTGGTCGAACACGACCGGCTGGAAGAGCGCGGCGGTGCGGAGGAAGATGACGCCCGAGAGCACGGCGGTCCCCGTGAGCAGCACGGCGATCCGCCCGCCACCCAGCGCGCGCGCCGTGGCGAGGGCGACGAGCAGCACGCCGGCGCCGGCGAGGGCCGGCAGCATGCGGTAGGTGAAGACCGACACGCCCACCGTCTGGCGCAGCAGCTCGGAGGCGAGCGCGATCAGCGGCGGGAAGTCCATGTGAAACAGGCGCAGGTGCGTGCCCATCGAGAAGTAGAGCAGCTCGTCCCGATGGAATTCGTACGGCGTGACCGCGGCCGCTGTGACGTGGAGCAGCAGCTTGATCCCCACGAGCAGTACCACGAGCCGCGTCACGGCCGCCCGCTTACGGTCGGCGGAGTCGGGCACCGAGGAACTGTCCCCCGAAGAACGCGGCGACGAAGAGCGGCAGGGTCGCGAGCCGGAACGGCAGGCCGAGGGCCCACCGCAGGCCGATCGCGAGCGGCACCGGCAGGTGGATCGCGAGGAACCACGACACGGAGAGCTTGCGCAGTCCAGCGCGCCAGTAGCCGAACGGCAGGTTGAGCACGAGGATGCCGCCGGCGGCCAGCGCGACGGTGAGACTCATGCGCGCACCCGCGCGCCGGGCGGCACGCACAGCACGTCGTAGGTCTCCCAGCGCGCCAGGTTGTCCGGCGTGATCGCCTCGCCCAGGATGTTGTGCGGGGCGTCGATGCGGTGCACGGCGTAGCCGAGCGCGACCAGGAAGTCGAACAGGGCGCGGCGATAGCCCGGCGGCGACTTGCGCAGCGCGAACATCTCGACCTCGAGGTACGGCTGCCGCGCACGGATGATGCCGTCCAGTGTCTCGAGGACCGCCAGATCGAAACCCTCGGCGTCCACCTTGATGAACCGGATGCGGGGGATGACCTCCGGGTGCTCGCGCCGCAGGAAGTCCTGGAGGTTCCTCCCCTGGACCCGCACGGTGAAGGCGCTGCCGTGGAGCCACCGGCTCACGCCTTCGTGGAACCCGCCGTTCGAGAAACCGGGCTCGCCGTACTGGAACTCGACCTCGCCGTCGCCGCGCATCGCCGCGAACGGCAGCGGCAGGATGTGCATCGTCGCGGGGTTGAGCGCGGCGGTGCGCTCGAGGACCGGGAAGACGTAGGGGTTCGGCTCGAGCGCGAGCACCAGCCCCGACGGACCGACGGCCAGCGCCATCGGCACGGTGGTGTCGCCGGTCTGGGCACCGATGTCGATCGCCACGTCGCCGGGATCGAGGAACCGGCGCAGCTGGTCGACCCACTCCTGCGACGGCGGACCGCGCCGGGCGCTGGGGTTCAGCCACTCGGCCACCAGGACGCGCCCGTCGCGCGGCAGCTCGTAGGTTTCGACTGCCGAGCCGTAGATCCGCGGTCCTGGCTTGAGGCCGAGGAGGTAGAAGAACTCCTTGACCTTCACCGGCGGCGGTCACTCACGGACCAGCTCCACGCGCCGGTTCTGGGCCCGGCCGACCTCGGTCGCGTTGTCACTCACCGGCCGCGACTCGCCGAAGCCCACCGCGCGCAGACGCGCGGCGCTGACGCCCCGCCCGACCAATGCGTCGCGCACCGCGGCCGCCCGCGTCTCGGACAGACGCTGATTGTGGGCCTCTTCGCCCTGCGCGTCGGTATGGCCCTCGATCAGCAGCTTCCAGGAAGGCTCCGCGGCGAGAAGCTTCGCCACCTCGTCCAGCACGGCGCGCGACTCCGCGCGGATCGTCGCCGCATCGCTGTCGAACAGGATGCCGTTCAACCGCACGCGGCCCGTCGCCGCGAGATTGCGTTGCAGCTCGCCGCTCACCGATCCCGTCCAGTGCGGGCAGGTGCCCACGATGGTCGCCTTGCGGGTCCCGTTCCACCGGCCCGCCGGGGAGCCCTTGCCGCCGCCATGATGCCACCAGACTCCCTTGAAGGCCGCGCCGTCGGGGGAGAAGACGAAGATCGCCGGCCCGTCATCCTGGGGCCCGCCGTTCTCGTGCCAGGTGAGCCGCATCACCCGTCCCTCGACCGTTCCTTCGAGGAGGCCGTCGCGGAGCTCGTAGCATCCGATCAACGCGGACCCCTGCTGGCGGATGTGGAAGTCGTTGTAATTCGTGGTGTAGGTGCCCGAGACGTCGGGCAACGCCACGCCCGGCTCCGCGGCCCCGAACCCACGGAAGCCCATCAGCTCGGTGTATTGGGCATCTCCCCAGTTGCCGGCGATGGTCAACCGCAGCCAGCGACCCGCGACCCCCGCCTGTGCCGCGAAGTGCTGGCTGTCGGCACGGTCTCGCAGGCTCGCGCGCAGCACGTCGCGAAAGCCCGAATCCGGACCGGCGTCGGACACTTCCACGACGATGCCCTTCGCGCCACGCCCGGCGCCGTCCACCGACTTGGTATCGAACTCGAAGGCCGAGAGCGTGGTGCGCGAGGGCAGCTCGAGCACGAGGACGTGCGGTCCCAGATCCCCGTGCGGGCTCGCCCATCCAGTGGCGCGGTCGTCGTCGAGCATCGCGTAGACGTCCCATGCGCCCCCGTAGGTCCGCGGCTCCACGACCGCCAAGGCACCGCTGGCCACGGTGAGGCGATTCTGGTCCTGCCCCGGCAATGCGACCGGGGCGAGGACCAGGGCGAGCGCCAGCAGGACGGGTGACCGGGCGACGTGCGGCATGGGACCTCCGTAGTGGGGAATCACCCGACCCGGCCGGCGCGCAGCAGGGCCAGCACCAGAAACACGAGCGGCGCCGCGCCTTGGATCAGGGCACCGCGGCGCAGCGCGGGCGACGAGGCCGCCAGGACGACGGCGGCCGCCAGCATCGACAGACAGCACCACGCCGCGATCGCCAGCCCCGGTCCCGGACGGCCGGCCAGGGTGAGCGCGAGGCCGCCGAACGTGCCCGCGGCCAGGAAGAGATTGTAGAACCCCTGGTTGAACGCCAGCAGCTTCGTGGCTTCCGCCTGCTCCGGAGTCTGCCGGAAGCGCCGGCGGACCCCGGGAGTCGTCCACCAGGCGCTCTCCACCAGGAAGAACAGCACGTGGATCACGCCCGCCAGGACCGCCGCCAGCCACATCACCGCGCTCATGTCGCCGCCCCCCGTGCCCGCCGGTCCGCTTCGGCGACCCGCCGCGCCGCGAGCACCGGATCGATCACCGGCGCGACGTGCTCGTCCGGCAGGTTCACGGCGGCCAGTGCCCGCTCGACGATCGGTCCCCCGTCGGGCACGGCGCGCCCGAACTCGATCTCGGCGCGGCGGCAGAAGCGCTCCTGCCGGGCGCGGTCCGCGATCTCGAGCCCCAGGCCCACCCGATGCAGGCGTGCGTGCATCGCCTCGTGCAGGATCGTGGCCGCGATCTGCGCCGCGGAGAAGTCGCGATTGACGGCGAACGTCAGCTCGACCAGACAGGTGTGCCCCTCGGGGAGGTACGCGCCCCGGCAGGCGTACCGCTGCACCCGCACGCGGTCGACGTCACGCCGCAACCGGCGAAAGTGATGGGGGACGTATCGCTCGATCAACCCCAGCGCCTCATCCAACCGGCGCAGCACGTCCGCCGTGTCCACGTCGGGCCGGGTGTTGCAGACGAGCACCGGCAGGCCGCGGACGATCGTTGCGGTCGTCACCGTCGGCTCGGGCGGAGGCAGCCGCATCAGAAGGCCGGTTTGAGGATCATCAGGACCAGCGCCGCGAGCGGTGTCAGCAGCGCCGCCAAGCCCCACCCTTCCCACGCGCGGGCCACGCGCCGGAAGCCGTCCCAATCGAAGGTGCCGCGGTCGACCCCGGCCTGCGCCAGCGCGCGGAGCCGCACCTGGAGCGGAGCCACGCGGAGGACGAAGAGCACTCCCGACACGCTGAAGAGGACGAGCGACCAGAGGATCCACGGCGTCCCGAGGATGGGGTGGCCGCCGGCGACGGCCGCAGCGAGGCCACTGGCGATGATCACGACGACGCCAGGGATCGTGAACAGCCGGTCGCTGCGGATGATCCCGTCGACCACGTGCGCCAGCAGCCGGGGATCGCGGGTCCGGGCCGCGTGGGCGTACCAGAAGAGACCGGTGGTGATGTTGCCGAGGAACGCCACGACGGCAGCCACGTGCACGACCTTGATCCAGAGGTACACGGAGACCGGATCGCCCGTCACGCGGGACCGGCGGCGGGCAGCCGGACCTGCAGCGCCCCGGAGGGGCACCGGGCGACCTGGGCGGCGACGGCCGCCGGGTCGGCATGCTCCGGGCGGATCCACCGCGTGCGGGTGACGTCGAAGACGCGGGGCAGTCCGAGCACGCACACACCGGAGTGGATGCACACCTCGGGGTCGAAGGTGACGGTGATCGCCGGAGTCTCGTAGGTCTGGAGGCGTTTGGTCATGGTCGCCGCCGGGCGGGCTAGCGCGGCCGGCGCAGCTCGATCTCCGACATGATGAACCCGAACGCGGGCCAGCCGCCGGACTGGACGGACCGCTCGAACCAGGCGCGTGCCCGCGCCGTGTCGCCGCGCACCACGTACCAGTTGCCAACACCGTAGCTCAGGGTGGCGATCGCAATGTCGCTGGTATCGGCGGCGGTGAGCACGTCGTCCGGGCCGATCTCCCCGCGGTACAACCGCAGCCGCTGGCCGTAGGCGTTCGCCGGCGGCAGCGAGTCGGGCCGTCGGTCCAGCAACGCCTGCGCCTCGCCTGCCTTCCCCGCCCGCGACAGCGACATCCACAGCCAGTCGGTGGCCCCGGCCCGCTCGCCCGCGTCGGGCGCCCGCCGCTCGGCGCGGGTGAACGCCTCGGCCGCACCGGCGAAGTCGTCCCGCGCATACCGCACGATGCCGAGGTGGTACCAGATGCCGTAGATGGTGCTGTCGAGCTGACTGCCGCGGGTGAGGTCGGCGATGGCCCGGTCGAGCTCCCGCACCGAGAGGTGGCGGTGCCCCCGCCAGCGGTACAGCATGGCGTCGTCCGGCCCGATGGCGAGCCCGCGCGTGAAGGTCGCGATCGCCTCGCGGTACTGGCGGACCCCGGACTGCGCCACGCCGAGCGCGATGATGCGGGCGACGTCATGCGGGGCAGCGGCGAGCGCGCTCTCGGCCCGGGCGATCGCGCCGGTGTCGGGCTGGGAGCGGTACTCGACGCCCGCGGGCGAGCGGTACTGGACGGACTGACCGCGGGCCGGCCCCGCGACCGCCACCGCCAGCACCATCGGCAGGCACGATCGTCGGGCCATGGTCACGGGCGCCTGCCGGTCGTGTCCCGCCGGATCTCCCACAGCACGTTGAGGATCACCCACTGCCCCTTCCACCGCACCAGGTGGAGATAGTCGATCCACCCGCCGGCGTCGATCCGCACGCTGGACGCGTTCTGGAAGATGTCCAGGATACGCACCTCGCTGCGGCGCTCGGCCACCGGGGTACGCGTGCCGCCGCCCGCCCGCGTGCCCCGCACCAGCTGCGTCGCCCCCATGTTGCCGATCCACACGTTGCCCAGCGTGTCGGCGTTCATGATCCGCTTCGCCAGCTCGGGGTGCAGAGCCCGCGCCATCCGGTCTCCGTCGCCGGCGTACCATCCTTCGATGTAGTCGAGGGCAGCCTGGCGGATGCCCGCCGAATCCGCCGGGGTCTGGGCGGCCGCGGCCCCGCCCAAGAGGCCGACCAGCAGGACGAGTGTGCCCATGGGTCGCGTGCGCGCGCTCCGGTGTGCGTGGAGGACGGTGATCAGGGTGCCCCGATCCGCAGGCTGGCAGTCGCCACGAAGATCTCCCGCAGGAACGTGAGCAGGCCCAGGATGAACGTGCACATCGCCGCGATGAACAGCAGCGCGACCGCCACCGACGTGTCGAAGGCCAGGAAGGCGCCCAGGAAGAGGACCGCGATCACCGTGCAGACCAGCAGCGCCGTGATCGTGCACAGCGTGATGGACCGGCCGACCAGCGCCGCCCGGCGGGACAGCGTCGCCAGCTGCGCCCGGACCGGCCCCGCCTCGCCGGCGCCGGCGCGCAGCTGGCCCTCGAGGACGCGGGCCCGGTCGATGACCCGCGCCAGGCGGTTCGTCATCACGGCCAGCATCGCGCCGATCCCCGACAGGAGGAAGACCGGCGCGACCGCAAGCTGGATGGCGTGGGCGATCCCGGTGATGCCGGATGCCGATTGCACGGCGGACCTCGGGTGCTGGACGTTCGTACCATACCCCGCCGGCCGCCAAACGCAACCTCACGGGGGCGTGCGCGCTGCCGGCTGGCGCCGATCCGCCTCGGCCGTCGCGGCGGTCGTGGCCCGCTGCGCGAGCAGGTAGTCCAGCACCTCCCCCATCAACGCATTCGCCGCCTGGTAGGGTGAGACGGGCGCCCGGCGCAGCTCCTGCTCGGTCTGCACGTACGGCCCCCCGACCAGCTCGCCACGGCAGTGCTCGACGAGGGCGCGTACGCCCCCCGGGGTCGCCTCGAGGTGGAACTGCAGCGCGATGACGTGGCGTCCGATCTGAAAGGCCTGATTGGCGCACGCCGCGCTGCGGGCGAGCCGGACCGCACCCTCCGGCAGATCGAACGTTTCGCCGTGCCAATGGAATACCGTACACGCCGGCGGGAAACGGAATGTCCCGTCCGGGCCCGGGACGGACTCGATCGGGAACCAGCCGATCTCCGTCGCGGCGCTGCGGTATACCCTGGCGCCCAGCGCCGACGCGATCAACTGCGCCCCCAGACACACCCCGAGGACCGGGATGCCCCGCGCGATGGCTTCGCGCAGCACCCGCTTCTCGGCCGCGAGCCACGGCAGGCGTGCCTCGTCGTTAACGCTCATCGGCCCGCCCAGCGCGATCAGCAGGTCGAGTCCGTCGAGGCGCGGCAGCGGATCGCCCGCGAACAGCCGCGTGCAGCCGAATTGCGCGCCCCGCGCTTCCAGCCAGGAGCCGATGCCGCCCAGGCCCTCGAACGCAACGTGCTGCAGCACGTGGACCGTCACGGGCGTTCCCGGACCACCCGTGGGAGTCACTGGACCACCGTGCCGAAGAGACGCCCGACCGCGGCGGTGCCCGCCATGGCCACCGCGCCCCAGAACGCGACGCGCAGCGCCCCACGCGCCCGCCCGGCACCACCGAGGTGCGCGGCTACGCTCCCCAGGACGACCAGCAAGACCAGCGTCGCGGCGACGACGCCGGGCGTCAGGACACGGATGGGCAGCAGCGCCGCCAGCACGGTCGGCGGCGCCGCGCCGACCGCGAAGGAGGCCGCCGACGCCACGGCGGCCTGGATCGGCCGCGCCCGCGTCAGCTCGTGAATGCCGAGCTCGTCCCGGGCATGCGCTCCCAGCGCGTCGTGCGCCATCAATTCGTCCGCCACCTGGATCGCGAGAGTCCGGCTGAGGCCGCGCTCGATGTAGATCCGTGCCAGCTCGGCGCGCTCCGCGGCCGGCGCAAGGGCGAGCTCGCGGCGCTCCCGGGCGAGATCGGCTCCCTCGGTGTCCGCCTGGGAGCTGACCGAGACATACTCGCCGGCGGCCATCGACAGGGCGCCGGCCACGAGACCGGCGACGGCCGCCAGCAGGATGGCCGCCGCGCTCTGTTCGGCGGACGCCACGCCCACGACCAGGCTGCTGGTGGAGATGAGGCCATCGTTGGCGCCCAGGACGGCGGCCCGCAGCCAGCCGATCCGCCCACCCCGATGCACTTCCGGGTGCCGCCGTGCGGGGGGCACGCTCAGCGCGCCCGCAGCGCCCGGATCAGACCGACCAGTGTCACCCCGAACACCGCCCCCGCGGCGAAGATCAGCAGGAAATCGACCGTGCGCACGGTCGGCGCCACCTGCCGGGCAGCGGCCAGCGCGATGATCATCGGGACGGCGAAGATGGCGGCGCGGCGGCGCGAGACGCTCATGGCGCCCGCGGGGCACGCTGGTCGCGGCCCCCCTGGTGCAGGATCAGGGCGTCCACCTTGCCGTCGGCGCCGCGGGTGAAGCTGATCTGCGCATCCGCCACCTTCAGGAAGAACTCGTCGGGGGCGCTGGCCCAGATCCGGACCGCGGGCTGCCCCGTCGCCTGTACCACGAGATGGTCGCCGTCCCGCCGCACCGCGATCACGAAGGTCGGCGCCAGCGGGTAGCTCCCGACGTACTCGTCGAGGGCGGCGGCCGGCAGCGTGATGGCGGCGCGCACCGGAGCGAGGGGGCGCGCAGGATCGAGCAGGTGCAGCCCGATGTCGTCGATGTTCTCGGGCGAGTTCGCGAGCACGGCGACCCCGACGCGGCGTGCCGGGTCGTATCCCGCCCAGCTGTGATAGCCGCCGGTGCCGCCGTTGTGCCAGACGATCTGCACCCCGCCGGCGGCCTGGAGGATGTGCCACCCCAGACCGATGCGCATCACCCCCGAGGGTCCGGCGTCGAACTGCGGCTCGGCCACGAGACGGAACGCCGCATCGAGCGGCGTCCGGCGCAGGCCCATCGCCGCGGCGAGGAACGTCGTCATGTCCTCGGCGCTCGACCGCAGCGCGCCGGCGCCGGCCAGGGCATCCAGGTTCCAGCCGGCCGCGGGCCCGGTGTCGGTCGAGCCCTGCGCCAGGCGGGCGCGGGCGGAGTCGGTGAGCGCGATCATCGTGCCGGTCATGCCGAGCGGGCCCAGGATGCGGCGGCGGACCATCTCCTCGTAGGACGTGCCGGCGCGGCGCGCCAGGGCGAAGCCGAGCAGGCCCACCCCGAGGTTCGAGTATTCGTAGGCCGCGCCGGGCGCGCGGGTCAGGGTGTACCCGTTCAGGAACGCGTAGAGCCGGGCGGCGTCGTAGTCGGCATAGGGGTCGGCGGAGTCGCGCGGCGCGAAGTTCGCCGGCATGCGCGGCAGGCCGGAGCGCTGGGCGGAGAGTAGCCGCAGGGTGATGGGCTGCGAGTCCGTGCCCGGCACGCGCACCGAGTCCGGGAGATAGCGCTGGACCGGATCGTCGAGCGCGACCTCGCCCCGCACCGCCATGTCGGCCAGGACCAGGGCGGTGAAGACCTTGGTGATCGAGCCGATCTCGTAGACGGTGCGCTGGTCCGCGGGGGCGCCCCCGCCCACCGCCGTCCGGCCGTAGGCGAAGTAGCGGGCGCCGCTCGAGTCGACCACGCCGACCACGATGCTCGGGGCCCAGCCCGCATCGACGCGCTGGCGCACGGTGGCGAGGACGTCCTCCGGGAGCGCGGCGGGCTGTTGGGCGGCCAGCGCCGCGGCGCCGAGCGTGCAGGCCGCCGCGAGGGCGACGGCTGCGCCCACCGATCGTCGGTCCGTGCGGTCACCTGCCTTCCGCATGATCCTCCCAGTGTACCCGCTTCATCAGGTGATGGATGCCCGGCGCCAGCAGGAGGCCGGTGACCGCAATGACGACCAACCCCGAGTACAGCGCGTAGAGGCCCGCGAAGACCTTGCCGGACTCCGACAGGTCCTGCTTCACCGGCCCCATCCCGCCCAGGAGCATCGCGGAATTGAGGAACGCATCCCGCCACGGGAGGTGTTCGTAGTGGCCATAGCCCCACATCCCGAGCCCCAGCGACGCCGTCAGCAGCACGAGCGACACCGCCAGATGAAACAGCAGGCGGCGCAGCAGGTGACGCGGAGTCGGCGGAGCGCGGTGCGGCGCGGGCATCCAACCTCCAAAGCCAAGGACGCGCCGCGCCTACTTGCCCGCGAGGATCAGGCCACCCGCGGCGATCGCGCCGATCGCCATGAGGGTGCCCAGTCCCGAGAAGCTGAGATGGAGGAGGGGAATGAGGCCGCCGACGATCAGCCAGATGCCCAACACCAGCATGCCGAGGTTCCTGGTCACTCTCGTGCTCATGGGGCGACTCCCGTGGTCAAGTGTGGCCGGCTCGCGAAGCGATCATCGCTCGACGAAACGATAGCTCGCATGCGAATCGTAGTCGATCCCGTGCTTCCGCTTCAGTTCCTGGATGTACCGGAGGTCCGTCCCGGTATGCGGGCTGGCCACGCCGTCGCCGAGCGGCTCGAACGTGTGCAGCAACGTCTCCTCGAGGCAGCTGCTCAGACTCATGTGCTTGAACTGGGCGAGATCCCGCAACACCGCGGCCAGGCGCTTCTCGAGGCGCACCGGGACATCCACTCGCTCGATCCCGAGCGGCGGTCCGGCCTTGAACGTGTGATGCCCGAAGGTGAGCCGGTACCCGTAGAGGTCCTTGACCGTGTAGTCGCGCAAGCCATAGGCGCGGTCACCCGGTGGCGCGAGGACCTCCACGCCGCTGGCGCGATGGAATTCGTGGAGCTGGTCGGCGTTCCCGATGACGAAGTAGACCGCGCACCCCTCGGGACCGGGCGTGCCCTGCTCGAGGAACAGTTGCATCCGACCGAGGTTCACCGCGGCGAACGTCGGCGGGTCACCCCACGTGAAGCCCGGCTTGAAGCCGAGCCGGGTCGTGTAGAACTCGACGGCGCCGAGCACGTCGGGGACCGCCAGACTGGGGTGCTGTTGCTCGCAATCGACCTCGGGGACAGCGGATGCGGTCATGGTGTGGGTCGCCTTTTCGTGATGGCGCCTGCGGCAGCGTCCGCGACATCGAGCAGCGCCCCGACCGCGGCCCGCATCAGGCGAAGTACTCGATCCAGGGCAGGTCGTTGACGCGCTGCGAGCTCCGCGCCTCCGGGAGCCGGTGGACGCGGTGCCCGTGGGACGGGCGCGGCGTTGCCCCGAGCCGGCCGCTCCGACGGCTGCTGTGCAGCCGCCTTCCGCTTGGCGCGGGCGGGCTTCCTGGGCTTGCGAGAACTCTTGTCTTTTCTCATGGGTCCGTTCTCAGGCGTGGGCGTAGATCGCCGTGCTCAGGTACTTCATCCCCGAATCGACGGCCACCGTGACGACGGTGCCGTCGGGTCCCAGACCACCGGCCACGCGCAACGCGGCCGCGATGTTCGCTCCGGTGGACGTCCCGGCGAAGATGCCTTCCTCCCGGGCCAGGCGCCGGGCGGTCACCATCGCCTCCTCGGACGACACCGTCTGGATCTCGTCGGCGAGCGCAGCCTGCCACAACGGTACGATGAACCCGGCGCCGGTCCCCTCGATCGTGTGAGATCCGCTCGGCCCGCCGGACAGCACCGCCGACTCCGCCGGCTCCACGGCGACGAGGCGCACGGCCGCGTCGTGGGCGCGCAGGCACGTCCCGATCCCACGCAAGGACCCGCCCGTGCCGACGCTCTGGACGAAGGCGCTGACCCGTCCGTTCGTCTGCTCCCAGATCTCCTCGCCCATCCGCTGGTAGGCCGACAGCTGGTCGGTATTGTTCAACTGGTCCGTCCAGTAGCTCCCGGGGGCGGCGGCGAGCCGCCGTGCCGTCTCGATCATCTCGAGCGTGAGCGCCCGGGTCGTCCCGCCCGTCGGACTCGCGACCAGTGTGAGGCACGCGCCCAGCGCCATCATGTGGTCACGCTTCTCCCGGCTGAACGCATCCGACGTCACGAGCTGCAGCGGGATGCGCTTCGCGGCGCACACGAACGCGAGCGACACACCCGTGCTGCCGCCCGTATACTCGACCACCGAGCCGCCCGGCCGCAGCCGCCCATCCGCCACGGCCGCCTCGACCATGGCGAGCGCCATCCGGTCCTTCATGCTGCCGGTCGGGTTCTCGTACTCCAGCTTGAGGAGGATCCTGGCACTCCCTGGCGGGACCAGGTGGCGGAGGGGCACGATCCTCGTTCGGCCGATGAGGTCGAGCACCGTCACGCCCCGCCCGCCCGTTCGCCGTGACGCGCCAGGCGCAACGCGAGATGCCGCCGCACGTCGGGCCATTCGCTCGCGAGGATGCTGTACATCACGCTGTCGCGGACCGTCCCGTCGCGGCGGGCCTGGTGATGACGGATGACCCCGTCCTTCTTCGCGCCCAGGGCCTCGATGGCGCGCTGGGAAGCCAGGTTGAAGTTGTCGGTCCGGAGCCCCACCACCCGGCAGCCGAGCGTGTCGAATGCGTGAGCGAGCAGCAGGAGCTTGCAGCCGGTATTGACGTGGCTCCTCTGCCAGGTCCTGCCATACCAGGTGTAGCCGATCTCCACGCGGTCGACCGGAAGCACGATGTCGTGATACCGCGTCGAACCCACGATCGACTGGCTGGCCAGATCCCGTACGGCCCACGGCAGCATGTGACCCGCCGCCTGGCCGGCAAGGGCGGTGGCGATGTACGCGCGCGTCTCGCCCGGCTCGGGAACGGCCGTGAACCACAGCTCCCACAGCCTGCCGTCGCTCGCCGCCGCGACCAGCGCGTCGTGGTGATCGAGCGTCAAGGGCTCCAAGTGGATGCCGTGACCCTCGAGCACGCCCGGATGCGGCGTGTTCACGTGCTCCCCGGGGGCGTAGCAATCACTCCGCCTCGCCTGCCTCGCTCCGGACCCGCACATTCGCCTGATCGCAGCCCGTTTCGCGGCCACACTGCGAGCAGGTGACGGTGTCGGCGATGAGCGTCGCGGTGTCGAAACTCTCGTCGTCCCCGAACACCACCGGAGAGGGGAACCAGTTCCGGCAGTGCTCGCACCGAATCTCGATCTGGTGCACGCGCGTCATGAGTTCGTCCTTCCACGCTGGGCCAGGTTGCAGTCCCTACGCCGTCAGCTCGATGCGGTTTCCTTCGGGATCCAGGATGACCGCTTCGTAGTACCCGTCGCCCGTCGTCCGGGGGCCCGACTCGACCGTCACACCGCCCGCCTGCAGGCGCGCGACGGCCGTATCGACGGCCGCGCGCCCACCCAGCGACAGCGCCACGTGTGCATAGCCCGTGGCGGCGCCCGCCGGCCGGGACGGCACGTCGGGCCGGTGCATCAGCTCGATCCGGCCGCCCGCGTCGAACGAGACGAAGCAGGAGGTGAGACCCGTCGCCGGGTTGTGATAGCGCGGCCCGCCGCGACCGCCCAGCCGACGCTCGTCGAACTCCCGCATCGCCTCGACGTCCCGCACCCATACCCCAACGTGCTCGATCACGCCGTGCGGCCCTTTGCCCGCCGCTCGGCGACGCGTGCTTTCACGAGCCGCCGCACCAGAGCCGCTGAGGGCGGCGTGGTGAGCGGGAACCGGATCGTGCCCTTTGACATCTCGTATCCCTCGAGCTGGGCGCCCAGGGCGCGCCGCATCGCCCCGGTCATCGGGTACAGGCTGGTGTGGTGCTTCCACGCGGCGTACGAGACGAGTGGCCGCCCGTCGAGCCTGAAGCCGGGGATGCCGTAGCTGAAGGCATCGACCACGCCGGGGGCCGCGGCGCGAATGGCCGCGCGCAGCCGGGTGAGCGCCCGGCGCGCATCGGGGGGCAGCGCCGCCAGGTAGGACCGCACCTGACGGCGGACCCGCCGGGCGTCGGCCTGCGACGACGAGGAAGATGTCACGGTCACGTCTCCTGATGGCGGCGGCGGGTCGCAGACCGGAGCACCGCGACGGCCGCTGCGGCGGAGATCAGCACGAGCGCCGGGTAGATCAGCAGGAGGTCGATCCGGATGTTGCACTCGCCACTGCACAACCAGCGACGCAGCATGGCGTACTCGTAGGGAACGTAGAGCAGCCAGGCGATGCCCGCCACCAGCGCGAGGCGACGGCGCGAAACCCGGTACGCTGCCAGGAAGAGCGCGGCAGGGATCAGGCCGAGCCACGGCAGCTCGATGAGGACGGTCACGACAGCACCCGAATGGACGCGTTGATGTCCTGAACCCACAGGACCGGCACCGCCTGCCGGACGCTGGATCGGGCGTGCGGTCCGGGATTCATGCCGCGCGCCGGCGGCGCGAGCGAATGACGGCCACCGTCACGAGCAGGGCGCCCACGATCGACACCGCGAGGTTGGCCCTGGCCACCGGCAGGCCGCCGGCCCAGAGCGCCGCCCGCAGACCCGCCAGGGCGAATGCGGCCACCCCGATCTGCTGCAGCCGGAACTGCCAGCGGACCTGCGCCGGCTGGCGATCGTGCAGCACCGACAGGGCGAGACTCGTCCCCAGACAGAGGATCGCCTCCGCCGGCACCACCCAGGCCATGTTGAAGCGGGTCGCCAGGCGGACCGCGAAGTCCGCGAGGGCGACGGCCAGGATGAGCAGGGTCCAACGCCACCCCCAGGACACCGGAGCTCCTCCTCGTGCACGGCGTGCACTCCATGCGCCCGATCCCCTACCCTGCTCCACCGCGCACCGACGCGACCGGTCGCACCTCGGGCCGTCGTGTCACCCCGTGACGCCACTCACGGCCGGAACATAGGCGGTAGCGACCCCCGGTCGACGCGCATGCCGGCCTCTTCGAGCAGACAGACGTACTGCACCAACGGTGGCATCCCTGCGGCCGCACGCCGTGCGTCGAGACCGGCCGTATCGGTGACCGGGGCGAAGCGAAACAGACCATCGGACCCCAGCGTGAACTGCGTTCCGAATCGCTGCGGCCCGCCTCGGTGGACCAGGACCCGATCTTCGAGCATCCCCCGCTTCTCGGGTGAGATCTCGCCCGGGGGCACGGCCAGGGCCAAGGCCAGCACGCGCTCCTGCAATGGCCAGCTGTGCTGGACGATCAGCATCGCGGCATCCGATCCCGCCGGCCCGACCATCGACCTGGTCGGCAGGCCATACCGATCGAGGATCGCAGCCATTTCGACGGCCAGAATCGAGTCCAGGCTGAGGAGCTGTCGGGCATACAGGGAATCCCCGGCTCGGGCCCCGAACTCCGCTCGCGGCGCTTGATCGCGCTCGCGCATCGCGAGCAGCACGCGGCGCAGCGAATCGTCGCTCCAGCGCAGGCCCGTTTCGTTGGACCAGGCGCGGCTGGCGGCGGCCCAGGCCGCCGTCGTGTCGAGGGGGCACGGCGACGATTGCCCCCCGGCATGCGCGAGCGGCGCCAGCAATGCCAGCAGGAGGACCGGAGATGCGCGGCCGCGACGGGCCATCAGGGGACGACGTCGAAATGCGCCATCGCGGGGCCATGCGCGCCCGGCATCATGCGCTCGGGCGATGGTAGCCGGTGGGCGCGAACGGGCTGAGCTTCTGCAGCCACAGCGCTTCGAGCGTGTGCAGATCCTCCGTCGGGTCGTAGTCCGCGGCGTCCGTGGGTGCCAGGGTATCCAGCACGACGAATTCGAACGCGTCGGGACCGAGGGTGTTCCAGTCGGCCTGCAGCGCGCGATTGGCGTGCGCGTCGAGGCGCAGCTGCGCGCGATGCCGGTTCAACAGCGCCGAAAGGTCACGGCCGCACACGACGAGCGCCTTCCCGTTGGCGGTGTTGCGCACCGCCCCGACGCCCATGGACCGAGGCGTGTCCTTGTATTGCCGGATCATGGCCTTGCGAGTGGCCTTCATGGCACCCTCCTCGTCAATCCCTGGCCTTCGAGCCAGTAATAAAATGCGTCGATCCACTGGTCGCTGCTGGTGCCCTGCTGGCGCAAGCCGAAGCCGTGGCCGCCGGCGCCGAAGATGTGCACTTCGGGCTTGTGCCCCGCCGCCTCGAGCGCGTCGTGAAACGCGACCACGGGGCCGAGCGCGAGGTCGTCGTTCTGCGCCCACGCGAGAAACATGGGTGGCAGCGTCGCCGGGATGGCCGGCATCGCGCCGAACGGACCGCCATAGATCAGCGCGGCGAAGCTCGGGCGCGCCGCGGCATCCGGCTGGAGCAGCGCTCCGCTCGCGACCATGGCGCCGGCCGAGAAGCCCAGGAATCCGACCCGGTCGGGCGAGAGGCCCCAGTCGGCGGCGTGCTGTCGCACCACCGTGATGGCCTGAATGCCGTCGGCGATCCCGTATCGAGCGGCCGTGTCCATATCCATCGCCGGGATGCCGTCCTGCCGTTTCTCGACGATACGGTACTTGAGCACGAAGGCGGCGATGCCGCGTTGCTGCAGCCAGCGCGCGACCTGGTAGCCCTCCACGTCGATGGCGAGGGCGACGAACGCGCCGCCCGGCGCGACGATGACACCCGTGCCCGTAGCCTTCGTGCGCTCCGGCAGGAACGCGGTCAACGTCGGGGTGACGACGTTGAAGACCACGGTTCCGATCGGCGTGTTCTCCACCGTTCGTTCCTGCCAGGTCCACGCCTCGGAACCCGGCGCGACGCCGGGCCAGACGCGCACCGTCTGCGCGTGCCCGCACAGCACCGCGAGGGCGCTGCCCGCCGCGGTCAGCAGCATGGTTCGTCGCATGTCCAAGAGGATGGCCTAGCGGCGACTGAACGTCAATTCGAACCCGTGTCCCGAGCTGTCCGCCATGGTCCCGGTCATGTGCCGGGAGTCGAGGACCGTGCCTGTGTAGGTCTCGGCCTGACCATAGTCATAGCGGATGGCCAACGTGATGCCGGGCCGGGCATACGAGCCAGTGACCTCCAGCGTGCCGGCGCGGCCGGCTTCGATGGCGTAGGTGCCGCTCCCGGCGATGGTACGGTCGAGTTGGGTGAGATCGAGCACGAGACTGGGGCCCGGCAGGTTGAAGTCGGCCGCCCACGTTCCCTGCACGTCAGCTGGCGGTGCGAGGCCGTCGCCGCAGCCGCCGGACAGGAGGCCGAGGAGCAGGAGTGTTCGCGACATTGCGGGAGTCCTCGCGCGAGGGGCGGGTACAGCTGTGTATACCCGTTTCGGGGCCGGGAAGGTCACATGTCGCCGGCCGCCGAGCGCTAGTAGATGTATGGAATGAGACGCCGCCGGGTACGCATGAACTCCCGGTAGGGCTCGCCGACGACCGCGAGGAGGGCGCGCTCCTCCACGGCGATGCGGTAGCTGTAGGCGGCGACGGACACGAGCACGAGCACGGCGGTACTGCCCCAGCTGCCCAGCGCCACCCCGATGCCGGCGTTCATCAGGATTCCGGCGCTGTAGGACGGATGGCGCACCAGGGCATAGGCCCCGGTCGTCACGATGGGCTGGTCGGCCGCGGCGCGAACGTCGCCCGTGAAGGACGCGCCCAATTGCCGCCAGCAATGGCGCCGCAGCAGGCTACCCGCGACCAGGGTGGCGATGCCGATGACCAAGGCGGCGGTTTGCAGGGCGGCGGGCAGCCGCAGCATGCGCACCCACGCGAGCGGAAACGCGATGGTGGTGGCCACCCCCATCCCGAGCATGATCACGCGGACGGAGCCTGCGTCGGGTGAGTCGGCGCGGCTGGCGGGTTTCTGCGCATGCCGCACGATCCGGAATTCGGGTGAGAAGGCCCACACGAAGACTGCCCAGAAGAGCAGCCAGTAGGGCCATACGAACGGGAGGGGTCGCATCAGATCGGTGCCTTGCGCTCTTGGGTCAATACTTTATATTGCAAAGTACTTGGAGTCCTGCCCAATGGGATTCTCGACCATGCTGAAGCACCCGAGTGCGTTCCTCCCGGTGGCCATGTCCTGCGCCGCCATCGCCGTCGTGATGACTTCCCTCGCCATCCTCGGCGTCGACGGGATCCGTCAGCCTGACGAGGGGACGGCCGCCCACATCTGGCAGCTCCTGATGGCGGCGCAGCTGCCGTTCATCGCGTATTTCGCCATCACGTGGCTGCCGCGGGCGCCACGGCAGGCGCTGCCCGTCCTGGCGCTGCAGGCGGGCGCCGGGCTCGCCGCCCTGGCACCGGTCTTCCTGCTCCACCTGTAGGGACGGCGCCCCACGTCGTCCTGCCCTGGCGCCTCACGCTGAGACCGTCCCGGACGAATTCGCGGTCACCTCAGCCTGGGACTCGCCTGGAGGTACTCAGCCAGCGCCGTGGCGTTGTTGCGCTGCGTCTCCTTGGAGCTGTAGAGGAGCGTGACCGGGCCGGGGCCCAGGTGGGCGCGAAGCTCAGCGACACCCGCCGCGTTGGCGTCCAGCTCCGCGAAATAGCGCTTGCGGAACTCGGGCCACTTCTCGGCTGCGTGCTGATACCAGCGGCGCAGCTCGTGCGACGGCGCGATCGCCCGAGCCCAGAAATCGACGGCCGCCTCCGCTTTGGTGAGCCCGCGCGGCCACAGGCGATCGACGAGGATGCGACGCCCGTCGGCACGGGCCTTGGCCTCGTACACGCGCTTGATGCGGATCTTCACCGGGGGAGCTCGGTCATCGGTTCGCTTCCCAGATCGTGAATTCCCGCCGCTCCACCGATCCCATCGCCGCGATCACCGCCGCGTGGTCCACGCCCGCCAACCGGGATTGCAGCGCCTCCAGCAGGCCGCTGCGTACGGCGAGGTCATGCGGTACGACACACCCGCCACCGCTCTTCCCGTCCACGACGAAACGGACGTCCTCGAGCCAGGGGCCCTGATCGGTCGTGACGATGCGCACGCGTGCGATGTCGACCCACGCCACGTGCTCGCGGAGGTTCCGCGCCGTCCGGGTGATCCCGACGTCGTCGATCGCGAGGTGCTCGGGTCGCGCACCGTCGTCCCGCCGGCCCCCGCGAATCGCCAGCAGTCCGGCGACCAGGCACACGGCGAAGAACGCCGTGGCGTACCACGGGATCCGATCACGCAGCGCGATACCAGCGAGCACGAACACCGCGCTCCCGACCGACAGGCGTACGCCGAGCCACCGGCGATCCCTCTGGAAGCCCGCGCTCACGGAGGCGACGGCTGCCAGGCCCGGACCAGTACCGGCGCCAGTACGGTGGTGACGAGCACCAGGATCCAGATCCGGCCCTGCGCCACGTCGTAGTCCGCCAGGAGTGTCTCCCAGGAATTCCCGAATGCGTAGTGACCAGCGACGAACTCGAACGCGACGGTGAGCCCGAGCCAGAGAGCGCCGATGCCCCAGGCGTCGCGCGCCGCGGCGGGGCGAATCCAGGACAGCAGGGGCCAGGTGGCGCCCAGGATGATGGCGCAGAGCAGCAGCGTGCTGACCACGTGACCAGCCCGCTCACCGATTCGCGGGATCAGCACGGCCTGGCGCAGCGCGCCATTGACGATGGCGAGTAGCAGGATCGCTAACCAGCCCAGCCCCGCGCGAGCGAGCATCCGGCGCGGCCGCGGGGGCGACGCGTCCCCAGCTTGCGACGAGCCACGTCGATCACCTTGTCGACCCACGGGCACAGGGCGTCGATGTCTTCGAGCAGGTCCGCGGGGACCGGATAGTACTGCATGGCCGACATGCTCTTCGCACGCGTGTCCGGGCCGACGCGGCTCAACCGGTCGAGGATGAAGGTCCGGAACGTCGGGCTCACGGGCATCTAACGGGCGCCCCCGTCGCGTGTCGGCCACCACCGCCGCACTCGCCTGCAGTAGGCGTCGTACTCCTGCCCGAACGTCCGTCTCAGCGTGGGCTCCTCGTACCATACCACAAAGAGGTGAGTGGCGAGAAGGAAGAGCGCGGTGTACCCGACCAGCGGCCACGACTCGTAGTAGAGCGCGGCACCGGCGAGGGCGAACACCGCGCCGAGATACATGGGGTTCCGCACGATCCGATAGGGGCCCCGCATCACGAGCCGGCGGGGTGGGTCAAAGGGCGCGGGCGTCCCCTTCCCCACGAGCGCGAACGTGGCGACACACCAGAGGGCGAGCGCTCCGCCCAGCGCGCCCATCACGAAGCCGGCGGCCTGGGGTAGGCCGCGACCGGCGGGGGGCGTGACGCCCGACCACGAAAGGACCTGGGCTGGGAGGAACACGAGTACCAGGCCGATGAACAATGCGGCGTAGGCAGCCGCGCGGCCGAGCACGATCATGATCCGACGGCCGCCGCGATCCGGCGACCGGCCCAGACCCCCGCCGCCGTGCCGATCACGCTGACCAGGAACGCGGTCATGGTGCCCACCCCTGCTCCCAGCCACCAGCCGATCGCACCACCGATCGTCGCACCGAGCACGGCGAGGAGTTTGGACATCGCCCTCCGTCAGGCAGCAACAGCCGTCGGCGTCCAGCCGACGAGGCTACGCCGTTCGAGCACACCGAAGGTGGCGAAGAGTCGGCTCAACACCCACATGCTGCCTCCCAGACGCAACGCCTGGGCCCAGCGCTTGCCGCGCAGGGCCAGCACCAGCATCGTACGGCGCATGGCGCCCGGGTCTCCGTGCACCCGCTCCTCTACCCTACTCCACCGGCCCGCAAACGCAACAGGTGATGCCATGAACCCCCGCTCCCTCAATCCGATCCTCAACGTCTCCGATTTCCGGCAGAGTGTCGAATGGTTCAGGAAGCTCGGGTGGGAACAGGCCTGGCACTGGGGCGATCCGCCCACGTTCGGGGCCGTGTCGGCGGGGCGATGCGAAATCTTCCTGTGCCAAGGCGCCCAGGGCGGGCGCGGGCGTGGCCCGCACGCCCGGACCTTCGGCCCGGATGGCGACGAGACCGGCGACAAGGGCGTGTGGATGTCGGTCTGGGTGGACGATGTGGACGAGGTGTACCGGCACTGCCTGGCTCAGGGGCTGGACGTCACCTGGCCACCCACGGACCATCCGTGGAACACCCGCGAGATGCACGTGCGGCACCCGGATGGGCACGTGTTTCGAATCAGCAAGACGTTGACCGCCAACCATCGATCGAGCGCAGCCGGCCCATCAGGGCGATAGCCTCATGTGGTAGGCCACCCGGGAGCACGCGACGCCGACGCCGACGATGCCCCCGACGCAGAGCGCGAGCGCAGGTGCCACGCGGCGGTCGAGCTCGGGGATGTTCGCGCGGGAATAGCCGCGCAGTCGGTTGGCGCCTGGGCCGGCGTCTCATGGGCTGGGAATGGTGCCAGGACACCTGTGCCGATGACGTGGCGGCAGTCCCGCAGGCGCCTGTCAGGGGCCCGGGGCGTCGTGCGGGCGGGAGTGGTGGTGGCGATCGGGA
>Ga0075302_1000002_pt1 | contig 40331 bp, 30 predicted proteins | sample Browns_TuleB_D1_FD_120059 | JGI IMG/M metagenome (GOLD analysis project Ga0075302, IMG submission 120059) | Natural and restored wetland microbial communities from the San Francisco Bay, California, USA, that impact long-term carbon... | ecosystem: Environmental > Terrestrial > Soil > Wetlands ...
CGATAGGTCGCCTTGAGGATCTCGGGGTCTAGGCCCATCGAGTTGAAGTAAATGCGGCCGTCGGGCAGCGTCAGCGCCGAGGGCTTGCCATCCGTGATCATGATGATCTGGCGCATGTCCTTGCGCTGCGCCTGCAGGATGCGTCGCGCGAGCTTGAGCCCTTCCGCGGTATTGGTGTGGTACGGCCCCACCTGCGCATGCGCGAGGCGCGACAGCGGGATCTCCTCCGCCGAGTCGTGGAACAGCACCACGCGCAGCGTGTCGCCGGGGAACTGCGTGCGGATCAGGTGCGTGAGCGCGAGCGCGACCTTCTTGGCCGGCGTGAAGCGGTCCTCGCCGTACAGCACCATCGAGTGCGAGCAGTCGAGCATCAGCACCGTCGCCGACGATGACCGATACTCGGCCTGGTGCACCATCAGGTCGGGATAGTCGAGCGCGAGCGGCACGCCCAGGCCCTCGCGCTTGATGGCGTTGGTGAGCGTGGCGCTGACGTCGAGGTTGAGCGTGTCGCCGAACTCGTATGGCTTGCTCGCGGCCTCGGCCTCGATGCCGGTGGCGAGGTGCTCGGTGTCGTGCGCGCCGAAGCTCGACTTGCCGACGGAGCCGAGCAGGTTCTTCAGGGTCTTGTAGCCGAGGAAGTCGATGCCCTTCTCGGTGAGCGAGAACTGCACGTCGCGCGCGGCCTCGCGCGCCTGGCCGCCCGGCCCGAACAGCGGCTGCTGCCCCGCGGGCATCTGGGGTGACTGCGTGAGGTTGAGATACCCCTCGTCGATGAGCCGCTGGACGATCTTGTCGAGCAGCTCCCCCAGCTCGCGCTCGAGCTGCCGATCGCGGGCGGGATCCCCCGTGGACTCACCGCGCAGGAACTTGAGCATCTCGGGCGTGAGCTGCCCGGAGTCCATCAGCGCCTGGAGGATCGCTTGGCGCAGCGCATCGAGCGAGCGGTCGTTCTCCTCCTCGCCGAACTCGCCCCAGTAGGGGTTCGAGTGTGGGCCCCCGGCGAATCCGGACTGGAGGAGGAAATCCGCCAGCTGGTCGAGCAGTCCCTGGAGGTTGACCGTGTCGGCCAGCCCCGGGACGAACTTCGAGTAGGTGGTGTGGCGCATGGGTCTGGTCGGAATGTCGTCACGCGCCGGCGGGTTGTCCACACGGACGTTCATCCGCAAGTACCCTCATCCGCAGGCACCCCATTCGCGTCGTCCCCACGCTGAAGCGTGGGCCCCACACGACACTGCGCTGAAGCGCAACGGGCGCTGGTACGCTTCAGCGTTGTGCCTCACCGGGCCCACCCTTCAGGGTGGGCACCCCGCGCGGAGCCCCTCGGGGCACCGCTTCAGGGCGCGCCCGAGTCGTACACCGCCACCCGACCGATCCGCGGCGCCGCGAAGGCGTGCAGGATGGAGAGCCGCAGCCGCCGCGCCGTGACGGGCGCGATGCGGTCGAGCTTGCGGTGGCCGATCGTCGTGCCCCACGACACCGTGCGCCAGCCGTCCGCCGTGAGGGCCTCGACGCGGTAGTACCCCACGCGCTGGCCATCGGCGATCGCCTCCTCCAGCACCACGACGTCGAACCGCTGCGGCGTCAGGAACTCGAGCTCGACCGCGGCTGCCGGCTGGCGGTCGGGCGGGCCCCACCAGGTATCCGGGTCGCCGTCGGTGACGCGCTCGGGCCCGTGGTCCCTGTCGCGGGTCGTCGTCGCGGTGGCTCTTGCCCCCGCCGCCCCGTCCACCGCGAACAGCCGTGCCAAGCGCGCGCCGAACTCGGCGAGGCGGCGCACGTCCGTGTCGTGGAACAGGCCGTCCTTCGTCGGGGGGACGTTGAGCAGCAGGTTGGCGTTGCGGCCCACCGACGAGAAGTACAGGTCGACGAGGTCGTCGGCCTCGCGCACGCGGGCGTCTTCGCCGGGGTGCCAGAACCAGCCCGGGCGGATCGAGACGTCCGCCTCGCCCGGGCGCCACACGGTGCCGTCCGGGTCGCCGTGCTGCAGCGCGCGAGTGACGGCGGGACCGCTCGCGCCGGGGACGGGGACGGCCGAGGGGTCCACGGGGCACCAGTTGGGGTCGCCCGCCACGCCGCGCTCGTTGCCGATCCAGCGGATGTCGGGCCCCGCGTCCGAGAAGATCAGCGCGTCGGGCTGCAGCCGGCGCACGGTGCGGTGGATGCGCGGCCAATCGTACTCCTGCCGCCTGCCGTTCGGCCCCTCGCCGTTGGCGCCGTCGAACCACACTTCGACGATGGGTCCGTAGTCCGTGAGCAGCTCCTCGAGCTGGGCGCAGTAGAAGTCGTTGTAGCGCGCCGAGTCTCCGTAGGAGGGCTCGTGCCGGTCCCACGGCGAGAGATACAGCCCGACGCCGAGGCCCTCGACCTGGCAGGACTCGACCACCTCGCGGACGACGTCGCCCGTGCCGTCGCGCCACGGGCTCGACGCGACCGAGTGGGTGGTGAGCTTCGAGGGCCAGAGGCAGAACCCGTCGTGGTGCTTGGCCGTGAGGATCAGGGTGCGGAACCCGCCCGCCCGGGCCGCGCGTGCCCACTGCCGGGCGTCGAGCCGCGCGGGATCGAAGAGCGCTGGGCTCTCGCGGCCGTCGCCCCACTCGCGGTCGGTGAAGGTGTTGATGCCGAAGTGCGCGAACACGGCGAGCCCGTCGCGCTGCCAGGCGAGCTGTCGCGGCGTGGGGACGGGGTGGTCGGCCGCGAGCGGGAGCGGCGGAAACCGCCCCAGGGCCGCGGCGCCGGCGGCACCGACGCGAATGAACTCACGGCGCTGCATGGGACGGGAATCTACGGTCAAGTCGGGGCTCGCGAGTGCATCCGAAAGCGCGGCGCGGCTGTTCCGCGTTCCGCGTCCCGCGCTCCGCGTTATCCTTCCCGCGATGACCCATCCCGCCCGCCGCTTCGGATTCGGCGCCTTCGCCCACCGGAACTTCCGCCTGTTCTTCGGCGGCCAGATGGTGTCGCTGACGGGCACGTGGATGCAGTCGGTGGCGCAGGGCTGGCTGGTGCTCGAGCTCACCAACTCGCCGTTCTACGTCGGCCTGACCTCCGCCCTGGGCTCGCTCGGCGTGCTGCTGTTCACCCTGTACGCCGGCGTGATCGCCGATCGGGTCAACAAGCGGCGCGCCATCATCGTCACCCAGTCGCTCCAGATGGTGCAGGCGTTCGCGCTCGCCGCGCTGGTGCTCGGCGGGCGGGTGACCGTCACCAGCGTGATGGCCCTCGCCGCCGCCCTCGGCGTGATCGCCGCGTTCGACATCCCCATCCGCCAGTCGTTCATCGTCGAGCTGGTGGGCAAGGACGATCTGATGAACGCGATCGCGCTCAACACCTCGGTGTTCAACGCGACGCGCATCATCGGCCCCGTGGTCGCCGGCCTCCTGATCGGCTCCGTCGGCATCGGCGTCTGCTTCCTGCTGAACGGGCTGAGTTACATCGCCGTGATCGCGGGCCTGCTGGCGATGACTAATCCGCAATCCGCAATCCGCAATCCGCAATCGTCCACATGGGCGGGGTTTCGCGAGATTGTGGCGTTCATAAACGCCTCCCGGCTCGTCCGCACCCTCATCGCCCTCACGGCCGTGCTGTCCATCTTCGGGTTCCAGCTGATCACGATGATGCCGGTGTTCGCGCGCGACGTGCTGCACGTCGGGGCCACGGGGTACGGGCTGCTGATGGCGTCCCTCGGCATCGGGGCGCTGGCGGGCGCGCTCGGGGTGGCGGTGCTCTCCCGCCGCATCCGTAAGGGGCGCACGATGCTGGTGGGCGGGACGGCATTCGGCCTGCTGGTCGCGCTGTTCAGCCAGTCGCCGGTACTGCCGCTCTCGCTGCTGCTCGGCGCGCTCGCGGGGCTCGCGATGATCGTGAACAACGCCCTCACCAACACGATGATCCAGACCGCCGTGCCGGACGGCCTGCGCGGCCGGGTGATGGGGCTCTATTCGTTCGTGTTCGTGGGGATGGCGCCGCTGGGCGCGTTCCAAGCGGGGTGGGTCGCCGAACACTGGGGCGCGCCGGTCGCGGTCGGGATCGGCGGCCTGGTGTGCGCGGCGGCGGTGGCGGTGGCGGGGTGGAGAGTGGCAGAGCTCCGGCGCACCTCCTGATTCCGGAGGCGATTGCGGATTGCGGATTGTCAATTGCGGATTGACTGACCCAGCGTCGGATGGTGGCGCGCGTTTCGGTGGGGGGAGCGGCTAATCCGCAATCCGCAATCCCCAATCCGCAATCATTCTTTCAAGAGCGCCTGGAACCGCGGATTCTCGCGCAGCGAGTCGAGGTCGGAGTCGTTCTTCATCCACTGGCGGTGCCCGGTGCCGCCGTGTCGCAGGGTGCCCTCGAGGCAGTCGATCGCTTCCTCCACCCGTCCCATCAGCGCGTACACGCAGCCGACGTTGTACAGGATCAGCGGGTCCTCGGGGTCGATCGCCAGCGCGCGCTGCACCCACGCGGCCGCCCTGGCGCGCTGTCCGTACGCGAAGGCGAGGCCGGCGCCGAAATAAAACGCGCGCGCGTCCTCCGGATACATCTCGAGGTGCTTCTCGATGCGCTGGAGGTTGCGCTCGCCCATCGACTTCGCCTCGTCGTTCCGGCCCAGTCCCTTGTAGATGCTGTTCAACAACGCCGGCGCCTGGTAGTCCTCGGGCCGTACCCGTGAGGCCTCCTCGAACCGTGTCGCGGCCTCCTCGAGCTTGCCCTGAAGGAACAGCGCCCGGCCGTAGAAATAGTGCGCCTCGAACAGCTTGGGATTGAGCTTGATCGCCGCCTCGAACTCGCCGCGCGCCTCGTCGTAGCGCTTGCCGATGGTCAACGCCAGCCCGCGGGCCGAGTGCGCCTCGGCCAACTCGGGGTTGAGCTCGAGCGCCTTGCGGCTTGCGGCCTCCGCCTGCTCGCGGTTCGCCTCGTCGGCTTCGAACCACGTGTACAGCGACGAGCAGCAATCGGCGACGCCGGCGTACGCGAGCGCGTACTCGGGGTCGATCTCGATGGCGCGGAGGAACATCTGGCGCGCGAACTGCAGGCTTTTGCGGCGCCACTGATGGAAGAACCCGCGGCCCTTGAGGTAGTAGTCGTACGCCTGGACGTCCGAGGTCTGCGCGTTCGCGATGAACTTCCCCTCGCTCATCACCACCCGCAGGGCGCGTGCGATGTTCTGGGCGATCTCGTCCTGGATGGCGAACACGTCCTCGAGGTCGCGGTCGTAGCGCTCGGACCAGAGCTGGTAGCCGTCCGCCGCCTTGAGCAGCTGCGCGGTGATCCGCAGGCGGTTGCCGGCCTTGCGGACGCTTCCCTCGAGGATGTGCTCGACCTTGAGCTTGCGGCTGATCTCGCGGATGTCCTCGTTCTTGCCCTTGAAGGCGAAGGACGACGTGCGCGACGCGACATGCAGCGCCTCGACCCGCATCAGGGCGTTGATCAGCTCCTCGGCGATGCCCTCGCAGAAGTACTCCTGGTCGCGCTGCGGGCTCATGTCCACGAACGGCAGGACGGCGACGGACTTGGCGGACACGCCCCCGCGACCCACCGATGCGATCTCCGGCGGCGTGGCCCCGACATGCAGCGCCTGCGAGAAATCCGTGGACGAGGCGAACCGCGCGGCGGGGTCCTTTGCCATCGCCTGGGCGACCGCGCGGTCGATGCCCTCGGGCACCTCGGGCCGGACGTCGCGCACCGACGGCACGGGGTCCATCACGTGGCGGACCAGCATCGCCTGCATCGAGGGGGCCGGGAACGGCAGCTGGCCGGCGAGCATCTCGTACAGCATGCAGGCGAGCGAGTAGACGTCGCTGCGGCCGTCCAGCTCGGCCGTGCCCGCCGCCTGCTCGGGACTCATGTAGGCCGGCGTGCCGACCGATGACCCGGTCTGCGTGAGGCTCTTCTCGCTCCCCGCCGAGGTGACGGCCTTAGCGATGCCGAAGTCGGTGACCACGGCCTCGCCCTGGTGCAGCATCACGTTCTCGGGCTTGATGTCGCGGTGCACGACGCCGGTGGCGTGGGCGTAGGTCAGCGCGCTGGCCACGTGCCGGGCGATCTCGACCGCCTCGTCGACCGGCAGCTTCCCTTCACGGTCGAGCCGCTGCCGCAGGGACTCGCCCTCGATGTACGGCATCACGTAGTAGAGGTAGTCCCCGGCCTTGCCCGAGTCGTGCAGCGACACGATGCGGGGGTGGCTCAGGCGGGCGGCCACCTTGATCTCGCGCAGGAAGCGCTCGGGACCGAGGGTGATGGCCAGCTCCGGGTGGAGCACCTTCAGGGCGACCTGGCGGTCGTGCTTCTGGTCCTGGGCGAGGTAGACGGTCGCCATACCGCCGCGACCGATCTCCCGCTCGATGGTGTAGCGGTCGGTGAAGGCGGACTGGATGTGGTCGAGTGTCGGCATGCGCAGGTGCCACAACGATATCGTGGGCCGGCGTGCCCCGGAAGGGACGTCGTGCGGGGCTCGCCGGTCAGTTCCGCGTTCCGCGTTCCGCGCTCCGCGTTCGGTCCCAGCCGCGCCGTCGCGCCTCCGCCACCACCAATGCCGCCGCCCCCTCGATCGTCAGCCGCTCCGTGTTGACCACCAGGTCGTAATGCGTGGGGTCCTGCCGGACGCGCCCGTAGTGCTCCTGCACATAGCGGTCGCGCCGGCGGTCGGTATCATCGAGCACGCGCTCGGCATCCGCCGCCGCGACGCCGAGGCGCTGCACCGCCACCCGCGCGCGCCACGCCCGCGATGCCACCACGTAGACGTGCAGGGCTTCGGGCCGCTGCGCCAGGATCGCCTGCGCGCCGCGTCCCACGAGGACCACGCGGCCGTCCGCCGCCGCGTCCGCGATGATGCGCTCGGTGACGCGCACGATGGTGCCCTCGTCGTCCTCCGTGCGCGGGACGCCCGCGGTGGTCACGAACATCTCGGGCGAGGCCACGGCGAGGGTACGGGCGAGCCGCTCGAGCAAGCCCGGCGCGCGCTCCTCCTGCGCGGCCACCTGCTCGGCCGGCAGCCCGGCGCGCCGGGCGACCTGGTCCACGAACTCGTTGTCGATCACCGTCCAGCCGAGCGTCCCGGCCACGAGCCGGGCGATCGCGGACCCGCCCGATCCGTACTGGCGGGTGACGGTGATCAGCGGGGCGGGCATCTACGGTTGCTGCTGCATGTTCCGCCGCAGGTCGCCGAGGTTGAGCATCGGGGTCCCGCCCTCGGTCGGCACCAGAATCACGAGGTTGCTGGACTGGCGCATGTCGTGCAGCACTTCGAGATACTGCTTCATCAGCTGCTCGGGCGTCAGCGTGACGTTGAGGAGGCGCTGCTGCTCGGACTGGAGCCGCGCGACTTCCACCCGGTGGCGCTCGGTCTGGATCTGCTGCTCCTGGGCGATCTTGTTGTTGATCGCCTGGACGACCTGGGCGGGGGGCTGGAGGTCGCGCAGGAAGAACGCCGTCACGCTGGCGATGCGGAACGGGCCCGTTCCCGCGCGCGGCTGGGTGACCAGCGCCGAGTCCACCTCGGACTCCATCACGGACGCGATCAGGTTGCGCTTGGCGATGTCGTTGATCGAGAACTGCACCATCCCGTCGCGGACGCCGTTGCGGATGGCGTTCTGGACGGCGGAGTGGATCTGACGCTCGTTGCCGATCTCCGTGAAGATGCGGGGCGCCTGCTGGGGATCGATCTGCCAGCGCAGGGCGACGTCGATCTGCATCCCCATCTGCTCCGACGACAGCGCGTCCATCGCTTCCGGGGTATCGGTCTCCGGGAACTGCTCCTCGCGGGTCGAGAAGCGTTCCACCGACGACCACGGCTCCACCACGCGGAGCCCGGGCATCAGCGCGTGGGGCGACACATAGCCGAACGCGTGCTTCACGCCCACGGTGCCCGGGCCGACCACGACGATCATCGACGCCAGCACCATCAGGATGCCGAGCGCGGCGAACCCCAGCGAGATGGTGCGCATCAGCGTGCTCGCGGGACGGCGGACGCCGCCCGCGCCCTGGACCTGCACGACGGTCGCGGCCGCGAGCCGGATGAACGCCGCGGCGAGCAACAGGATGCCACCGAACACGAGCTTGCCCATGGACGTCCCGCTCCTCTCAGATGTTGAACTTGCCGTACGGCGGTTTCGGGTCGGGCCGCGCGCGGGTGTAGCCCAGGTCCTCGCTGCGGGCGATGCGCTTCTCGGCCACCAGCCCCTCCAGCACGAGCTCGCTGGCGGAGACCAGGGTGGCCGGGTCCTTGCGGCCCGCCAGTCCCACGGTCCCGACCAGGTCGAGCAGGCCGGGCACCACCGAGAACCCCTTGAGGCAGGTCTCGGAGCGCTCGTCGGCCGTGATCTTCAGGGCACCGCCCTCGTCGAACCAGTGTACGATGTCGTCCACGTTGGCCCCGCCGACGCGCGCCGCGAACGTGGCGCCCGCGGCCCGGCGGATGAGGTCCTGCGCGATCGCGCCGGCTCCCTGCAGCTCGCCTTCGTACTCGAGCTCGAGCTTGCCGGTGATCGCCGGCACCGCCGCGTACAGGTCCGAGACCCGCGGCACCACGGTCTTCTCGCGGGTCACGACGGCGCGGCGCTCGGCGTTCGACACCACGTTCTCGAGCAGCGAGATCGGCAGCCGCTGGGAGACACCGCTGCGCCGGTCCACGCGCTTGTCCTCCCGCGCCTCGAACGCCACGCGCTCGATCAGCTCGACGATGAAATCGGGGACGTGCATCTGGTGCCCGCCGCGCTCGAGCCATGCCTCCTGCCGCGTGATCGCCGTCCCCAGCTCGACGGAGAGCGGGTAGTGCGTGTGGATCTCCGAGCCGATGCGGTCCTTGAGCGGCGTGATGATCTTGCCGCGCGCCGTGTAGTCCTCCGGGTTCGCGGTGAAGACCAGTGCCACGTCGAGCGCGAGCCGCACCGGATACCCTTTGATCTGGACGTCGCCTTCCTGCATGATGTTGAACAGGCCGACCTGGATCTTGCCGGCGAGGTCGGGCAGCTCGTTGATGGCGAAGATGCCCCGGTTGGCGCGCGGCAGCAGCCCGAAGTGCATCGTCAGCTCGTCCGACAGGAGGTGCCCGCCCCGGGCCGCCTTGATCGGGTCCACGTCGCCGATGATGTCGGCGATGGTGACGTCCGGGGTGGCGAGCTTCTCCACGTAGCGGGCGTCGCGTGGCAGCCACGCGATCGGGGCCCGGTCACCCTGCTCGGCGACCAGCTCGCGCCCGTAGCGGGAGATCGGCGCGAACGGATCGTCGTTCACCTCGCTCCCCGCGAGCACCGGGATCTCCTCGTCGAGCAGGGTCACCAACTCGCGGAGGATGCGGCTCTTCGCCTGCCCCCGCAGGCCGAGCAGGATGAAGTGGTGGCGCGACAGAACGGCGTTCACGATCTGGGGCACGACCGTGTCGTCGTAGCCCACGATGCCGGGGAAGATCGGGGCGCCGCTCTCGAGCCGGCAGATCAGGTTCGCGCGCAACTCGTCGTGCACGGTGCGCCGCGCGCGAGTGGCCCACTCCGTCTGGCGCAGCGCGCCCAATGTCGTCGGCTTGGTCATCGTCCGACGTTAACCGGCGCGCTCACGCGGTGTAAAGAGCCGCGCGGCCGCGACGCCCCAGGCCGGGAGGTCGAGCGCGGCCCGGCCGTCCCCCGCGACGGGGAGGGGGTCGCCGTTCATTTCCACCAGATCGCAGCGCCGCGCCAGCTGGAACCGGTACGCCGCGGGCCACACGTTGACGCGCCGCCCCGCGCCGGACGTATCGAGCACCTTCAGGACGGCACCCTCGCCGTCGTCGGCGGGCTTCGCGCCGATCACCATGACGGCGGGATCGCCCAGCACCAGAGCGCGGTCGCGGGCCAGCAGGCGGCCGGCACCCGCGTTGTCGAACGGCGCGGAGACATAGAGCGGCTCGCATGCCGCCCAGCCGCGGCGGACCGGCTCCGCGGCGTCACCCGGCGCGAGCAGCGAGATGCGGAACCGCTGCACGAAGTCGCCCCCCTGCCGCGCCGGGTAGTTGGTGTGCCAGTAGTTGTGGAGCGCCCAGGCGAAGAGCGTGCCGTCCGGCTCGATGCGGCGCCGCCAGGCGCCCCGGAACAGGTCGTTGAGCGTGACGAGCGGCGTATCGCGCCCGCTCCACAGCACGCCGCGTGCGCCCTCGGTCACGTGCACCCAATGGGTGTGGCAGTACCAGTCGCGACACGCACCCGGCTGCTGGTCGCGCTCCACTCGCATCCGGCCGATGGGCACCTCGACGTCCACGTCGGGCCGCGTGAACGCGAACGGGAAGGCGACGTACAGCGCTTCCTTCTCCGCCGTTTCGGCCTTCGCGAGGCGGTTCTCGATGTCCACCCAGGGCAGGGCGTCGTACAGCGTGACGGTCGAGACGATCGGGCCCAATCCGATGCAGCGCCGCCGGGCCACGAGCCGCACGCCGAGACCGGGCAGCCGCTCGCGGTGGACGCCGTCGCCCGAGAGCGTGGCCTGCTGCACGTCGAGGGCGGGCGGGGTCGTGAGGGTACTGCGGTCGCCGCTGGTCCACAGCGCCGAACGGTCGCCGCCCGTGGCGTACACGACCTGGTTCAGTCCGGACCAGGGCGAGGGCTTGACGGTCTCGACGCCGTCCGGTCCCGTGAGCGAGGCGATCGCGCCGGTGGCGGGATCGAGCCGCACGCGGAACTCCCCCGCCGCGGCCTCGAGTGCGGCCCCCTCGTCCACGGACGGCCGCGGCGCCCGGGGCCGCTGCGACAGCGCGAGGTACCCGAGCGCGGGCACCTCGCCCATCACGACCAGGGCGTCCCCGCCGGCCAGATCCACGGCCGGAAGCTCGCGGCCCTCGAACCACAGCGCGGCGCCCGCGCCGCCCGGCACGAGCGCCACGTCCGTCCGCGGCCAGCTCGCGGCGTTGAACACGAGGCGGCCCGGTCCGGCGTTGGTCCGCCGGCCGATGCGCAGCAGGCCCTCGGCGACCTGCGTGCGCGCGGCCGCCGCGGCGCCGAGCAGGAAGCGGCGCTTGGTGGCCCACTGTGCCACCGCCTGGCGGCCGTCCGGCGCGGCGACACTCACGTCCGCGCCCCAGGTGTGCTCGCCGAACAGCAGCAGATCGCGCCACATCGCCCGCCGCTCCTCGGCACGCTGCCGGATGCGGGTCGTGCCGTCCTGGTTCTCGGGCTCCACCAGACCGTCCCACAGCGCGACGAGCTCGGCCGCGCGCGCGGCGAGCTGCGCCTCGCGGAACTCGGCCAGCTCGCGGGCGGCCGCCGCCGCGCCGTCCTCCCAGTAGGTGCCCGTGTCGCCGCGGCGCACCGGGAGGCGGGCGCCGTGGCGCCGCTCCATCTCGCGGAAGAAATCCTCCGCCCGCCCGGTCACGATGCGCGGGAACGCGTATCGTCGCGTGAACTCGGCGATGTGATCGACGATCGCCTCGCGCATCGGGGCGTTGTCCTGCGGGTCGACGCCATAGAGCAGCGCGGCGTCGGCGGGGTAGTCCGCGGCGAGCAGGACGGGGTGCGCGAGCAGCCAGTCCGAGAGGCGTCGCCCCATGGCGTCGGCGCCGTCGGCGAAGCCCAGTTTCACGGCGTCCCCGTAATGGTGCGCCCGCCAATGGAGCACGCGACTGCCGTCGGGGCCCTCCCACCAGGCGAGCTGGGGATAGGCCGGGCCGTCACCCGCCAGGCCGTGGCGAAGCGCCTCGTCGCCCGGCAGCAGCGGCAGCGCGCGCTCGGCATTCACGCCGCTCGCGAGGTAGCGTACACCGCTCGCGGCGAGCAGGGTCGGCAGCGTCCCCGGCGCGCCGGGCACGTCGGTGAGCTGGGCGCTCACGAATCCGAGGCCGTGCGTCCGGGCGAACTCGCCGGCGGGCCAGACCAGCCGCGCGGCCGTCTCATGGTCGAGCAGGCCGGTGAGCATGTTGGCGAACAGGGCCTGGAAGCCGACTTTCCCGCCCCGGATCGCCTCGACCAGCGCCGCTCCGGCGGCGGCGGACCGGTTCTCGACGTACGACAGCACCTGGAGCGCGCATTCCGCCGTCCAGCGGTAGTCGGGGTGCGCCTCGAGGCGCGCGAGCGCGGCGTCGAGGTTGCGCCGGTGCACCTCGAGCGCCGTCTCCTGCAGGTCGGTGTACCCGACGTCGGTGTGCATCGAGGACAACAGGTACAGCGTCCAGCGGCGCGGGGGCGAGAGCCGGACGGTGGTCCGAGCCACCCGCCGCCGGCCGACTTCGACGTCCACCTGGTACCGGGAGGCCTGAGAGAGCGGCACCCAGACCTCGCCGGCGAACCGGCGCCCGTCGGCATCGGGCAGCAGGCCGGCGGTGCCCACCAGTCCGCCGCTCTGGTCGGTGACCCGCGCCCGCGCCGCCGGGGCGTCGAGTCCCGCGATGGAGATCCGCACCAGGTTGGCGCGGCCGTCCGGCTGGGCGTACAGCGCCGTGGGCCGCACGTCGATCCCCGGTGACTGGCCCGGCTGGCGGCCCCAGGAGGCGAGGAGCGGCAGGGCGCTCAGGCGGGAGAGGAAGGAACGGCGGTTCTCAGGCATAAGAACAACTTACCGCCCCGTGCCCACCCGCCGTTGGTGGGGCCCGGCGGCGCCGGCCTTGACTCTCGGGGTACCGGCTATACTTTCCGCGCGCACGGCGGATACGCACCCACACCCCAGGAGCCCGGAGAAATGAAGCGTCTCGCGATCGCTCTCGCCCTCGTGGCGATGGCGTCGGCCTGCAAGAAGGCCGAGGAGCAGCCGGCAGCGGAGTCCCAGATGACCGCGGACACCACCCACATGATGGCGGACTCGACCCAGATGATGGGCGATTCGGCTCACATGATGGGCGATTCGGCCAAGGCCCACGCCGACACCGGCAAGTAAGCGGCGTCGTCAGATCGGCAGGAACGCCCGGGCCGAGCGCCCGGGCGTTTCGTTTTCCATCATCCAGCGGACCGTCCGCTGGATCGCGGTCCGCGGATCGACCACCGGGCGCCACCCGAGCTCGGCCTGGGCGCGGTCCGAGCGATAGGGGTTGTCGCCGGACAGGAAGTGCACGGCTCCGGCTGCGACGCCGCCGTAGCGCCCCGGGCGGAGTACCCGCCGCAGAGCGGTGGCCGTCGCCACGGCCAGCACGGCGGGCCCCCGCGCCAGCCGGACCCGCCACACCCGGACGCCCAGGGCCGCGGCGAACGCGTCCACGAACTCCCGCTGCGTGAGGGCTCCGTCGTTCGTCACGTGGTAGGCGGCGCCGCCCGGTACGGCCGCATCGAGCGCCAGGACGGCGGCCGCCGCGACGTTGCCCGCGTATACGATCGACAGGACGTTCGTGCCCGGCCCCACCTGCGGCACGACCCCGGTGCGGACCACCCGCACCACCTTCGGTGAGAACAGCCGGTCGCGCTCGCCGTAGATCACGTTGGGTCGCAGGGCGACGCTCCACAGGCCGCGCGCGGTCTCCTCCCACAGCGCATCCTCGGCGAGCCGCTTCGACCGCGCATAGAAGTCGGTCGGTGCGAGGGGTGCCACGGGGAACGACTCGTCGACCGTGCCCGGCCCGGCGGCGTACGTGGTGGCGCGCCCGTATACCGCCACGGACGACACGTGCACCAGCCGGGCGCCGGCGGCGCGAGCCGCGACCGCCGCCTGGCGCGTCCCGCCGACGTTGACGGCGATAAAGTCCGCGAGCCTCGCGCGGGGTGCCACGAGCGCCGCGGCATGCACCACGCCCCGGACGCCGCCCGGCACGTCGAGCGCCGCGCGCCACACCGCCGGGTCGGTGACGTCGCCGACCACCGGCTCGGCGCCGAGGCGCAGGACGGCGTCCCGTGCGGGCGGGCGGGCGATCGCGCGGACGCGCTCGCCGGCCGCCACCAGGTCGGCGATGACGTGACTCCCCACGAGTCCCGAGCCGCCCGTGACGACGACCGTCATGCCGGCTCGACGTAGGGCAAGGCGAACGGGAGGTCGACGACGTGGGCGAGGACGTTCGCCGCGCGAACGCGCGCGCCCGGTTCCACCTCGCGGCGCAGGACGGCCAGTCCAACCCACCGGCCGGTGGCGGGATCGCGCGATCCCGCCGGCAGCCAGGCGATCCCGGTGACGCGGCCCACCTCGCGGTCTTCCGCCATGACGGCGGGGGCGCCGAGCGGCTCCGCATCGAACAGCAGTCCCCGCAGCTGGCGGTTGGCGTGACCGCGGAAGTGCAGGCGGCTGACGGTCTCCTGACCGGTGTAGCAGCCCTTGGTGTAGGACACACCCGCGATCTCGTCGAATCGGACCTCCTGTGGGATGGTCTTCTCGTCGACGTCCGTGGCGAGCCCGGGCCAGCCCGCGAGGATGCGCGCGAGCTCGAGGACGGCCGGCTCGGCGACGCGGGCGCCGGCGCCCGTGAGCCGCTCGAGCAGCGCCCCGGGTTCCGTGCCTCCGACGGTGATCTGGACGCTGAATGGCGCGCCCGGGGGCGCGAGTGCCACGTCGCACGCCGTGCCCAGCGCGAGGGCCTCGATCGCGCGGCCGGGCGTCGTGGGCACGGGGATGCCAGCGCGCTCGCACGCACGCAGGGCCAGCGGGCCGGCCACCCGCAGGACGACGCACTCGGGCGTGCGATCGCGCCAGCGCGCGAGACGCGGGGGAATCGACCGCCGGTAGATCGCGGCGGCCCGCTCGCGCCCCGCGGCGGGCACGGTGAACGTCACGCGGGCGCCCTGGCGCGCCGCCCACCCGTCCGCGAGGATCATCCCCTTCGGCGTGAGCAGCGCCCCGTAGACGAACGCCCCGTCTCCCGGCTGCTCCAGGTCGTTGGTCAGCAGGCCCTGGAAACACGCGACCGCGCCCGGCCCGAGCAGGTCGAGGACCCCGACCGCAGGCGCGGCCACCACCGCGCCCGTGGACAGGGCGGCGAACAGGTCCGGGGGGACCTGCGCGGGTCCGAGGCGCAACGGTGGCGCCGGGGGCGGGGGCGTCATCGATCGAGGAGGGACCGCACGTCGGCCGGGCCGTGTCCCGCGAGCGAGGGCCACACCGCGTCCGCGTCCGGGAACGCGGTGGCGGGGTGGCTGGTGGTAAGCGTGACGCACCGCATTCCCGCCGCGCGGGCGGCGGCGAAGCCGGCGTGCGAGTCCTCGATCGCGAGGCAGCGGCGCGCTGCCAGCGCCCGACGGCGCTCGAGCGCGGCGTGAGCCGCGCGGTACCCGGCGGGGTCGGGTTTGCCGCGCGGCACGTCCTCGGCGGCCACGATCGCCTCGAAGCAGCCGCCGAGGCCGGTGCGGGACAGGACGACGTCGATCTCCTCGCGCCGCGCCCCGGACACGATCGCCAGCCGGAAGGCCGGCGCCACGGCGTGCACGAACTCCGCCGCACCCGGCACCAGCGTCAGCCGCGCGTCGATCATCTCGCGGTACAGCGCGGCCTTCTCCGCGACGAGCTGCCGCAGCAGGTCGGCGGGCAGGGTGCGGTGCGCCGCACGGAACACCTCGACGAAGCCCGCTGCGTCGTCCTGGCCCAGGACGCGGTCGTAGTACCACGCGCGTGTGACCGTCAGTCCGAGCCGCTCGGCGACGCGCGTGAGGGCGACGCGGTGCTGCTCCTCGTCGTCCACCAGCACACCGTTGAAGTCGAACAGGATGGCGTCGTTCACCGGCGCAGCGTCTCCAGGATCCAGGTGGCCGCCGCGCGCCAGGCGGTGTCGCGCGCGCGGTGCGACAGCACGAGACCGCGGTGGGACAGGCCCGGCTGGACGGTGAGCAGCTTGCTGCTCGAGCCGATCTGGTCCACCACCTGCGCGCAGCCGGCCGCCGGCGCGAACAGGCGGTCGGCGGACCCCGCCACCGCCAGGTACGGCACGCTCACCGCGCGCAGTGCCGCCCAGTAGTCGTATCCATCGCGGCCCCGCCAGGCCCCCCGCACGTTCCACCCCAGCCAGTCGGCGAGGATCCCGGCGGCCTCGTCCTCGGAGCCGACGCCCAGGGCGCGGGCCGGGAAGCGGCCCAGCGTGCGGGCGATGGCGATCATCAGGCCGGCGCCCCCCCAGCGGGCGAGTCCCATGCGGCGCGGACCGGGCGTGCCGAAGGTCACGAGGGCGTCACAGCGGGCGTCCGCCGGGCTGCGTGCCGCCGCGCAGAGACCGACCGCGCCGCCCGCCGAGTGGCCCAGCCAGGCGACCGGCGCGTCGATCATCTCGTCGCGGACGCGGCGCACCAGCGCCGGGGCGTCGCGCAGCACCCAGTCCTCGAAGCGCCAGGCCCGCGGCGCCGGCTCGCGGGCGCTGGCGCCGTGGTGGCGCAGGTCCGCCAGCCACACGTCGAGTCCGCACTCGGCGAGGTAGTGGGCGCAGCCGCGGCGCGTCCACAGGCGATGATCGCTGAACGCGCCGTGGACCAGCAGCACCACCGGCCGTCCGTCCCGGTAGGCACGGAGCCGGAACAGCGCCAGCTCCACGCCGTCGTCGGTGACCACGCGCCGTTCGTTCACGCGTAGTACCCGGCGGCGCGGTACGAGCGGTCGAGCAACTCGACGGGATGGCGCGCTTCGGCCGCGATGCCGGCCGCCGCCAGGCCCGCTCCGAGCTGCATCTGGCATCCAGGATTGCCGGTGGCGACCACGTCCGGCGCCGCGGCGCGCAGCTCCTCGAGCTTCGCGGCGAGCACGGCGAGCGACATCTCCGGTTGGACGAGACCGTAGAGTCCCGCGCTGCCGCAGCAGCGCGCCGCCCCCGGCGTCTCGATCGGTGCGGCGTCGGGGATCCCTGCGAGCACGCGGCGGGGCGCCTCGGCCACGCCCTGGGCGTGGAGCAGGTGGCAGGGTGGATCGTACGCGATGCGCAGGCCGAGCGGCGCCCCCACCGCCGGGCCGCGCTCGGCCAGCACCTCGGTGACGTCGCGCACGCGCGCCGCGAACGCCGCCGCCGCCGGGTCTTCGGGAAGCAGATGGCCGTAGTCCTTGAGGATGGCGCCGCAGCCCGCGCTGTTCACGACGACCGGGGCATCGTTGCCGGCGAACGCCGCCACATTGGCGCGCGCCAGCGCGCGCGCCTCGGCGACCAGTCCCGCGTGCGCGTGCAGGGCGCCGCAGCACCGCTGGCCCGCCACCTCGCCCGTGGTGACGCCGTTCGCGGCGAGGGTGCGCACGGTCGCGTCGTGCACGTGGGAGAAGAGGCCGTTCATGACGCAGCCGCGAAAGAGCAGCGCGGAGTGCGGAGTGCGGAGTGCGGAGTGGATGGCCAGACCTCCGCTCCGCACTCCGCGCTCCGCACTCCGCATTGCCTCCGACGCCCCCAACATCCCCAGCGCGAACCGCGCCCGCCCCCAGCCCGCGAGTCGCCGCGGCAGGCCGGTCGCGCGGACGGCGCGGGCCAGGGCGTAGACCGCGGGTGACAGCTCCCGCGACGTCATCGCCTGCAGTGCGAGGCGCGTGAGGGGGGGCGCGCCGCGCCGCGCGGCGATCCGTTCCCGGGCCGCCTCGAGGCCGCGTCCGTAGGCCACACCCGACGGGCACACCGGTTCGCAACCGCGACATCCGAGGCAGCGGTCGAGGTGCGTGGTGAGTGCCGCGTCGGTCGCGGCGACGTCGCCGCGCTCGAGCGCCTGCATCAGGGCGATGCGGCCGCGCGGGCTGTCCGCCTCGTCGCCCGTCGCGAGGAATGTGGGGCAGGCCTGCAGGCAGAACCCGCAGTGGACGCAGGCGTCGAGCCCCGCGAAGCCGCCGCGGTCAGCCGTCACCGGCCGCTCCGCTCACCCCCGTGACGAGACGCCCACCCGGGTCGAAGGTGCGACGCAGGGATTCGACCAGCGGGCCGACCCCCTCGCGGTAGGCGCCGAAATGGCCGACCATCCGGCGCACCGGCCACGGCGCCCGTTCCAGCGTGAGCGGCGCCTCGAGCGCGGCGAGCGCGCGGCGCACGTGGCGCAGCCGGTCGGCGGCGGCATCGCCGGCCCATCGCACGGCCCCGCACTCCGGCGACGCCGAGATCCGGATGTCATCGAGCTGGTGCTGCAGGAGATCGATCACCGTGTCGATGCCCGACGGCAGCCCGCCGACGCGCACCGTCACCGGGGGAGCGGCGATGCCCACGGCGAGGCCGCGCCAGAACGGTGCGGCGGCGCCCGGGGCGAGCGCCGTGATGCGGCCCCCCGTCGCGGCGCGGAGCGCCGTTTCGTCCGCGGCCACGAGCTCCGGCGCGCCCGCGAGCCGGATGGCGAGCACCCAGGCGGGGCGATCCGCCAGGGCCGGCGAGACCAGCTCCACCGCGGCGGGCTGCAGTGCGGCCGCGCGCACGTCGTCGAGCACGCCCATCAGCGCGTCGCGCCCCGCCTCGAGCACGAACGTGGCATCCGCCCGCGGCAGGGTGCGCAGCCGCAGGTGCGCCGACACGACCACGCCGAATGCACCGAAGCCCCCCGTGTGCAGCTTGCCGAGGTCGTATCCGGCCACGTTCTTCATCACGCGGCCGCCGCTCGTGACGACGCGGCCGTCCCCCGTCACGACCGAGAGACCGAGCAGGTGGTCGCGCACCGGCCCGAATCCCTGGCGCAGGGGTCCGGCGGTGGCGGTCGCGATGACGGAGCCGAGCGTGCGTGCCGCCTGGCCGGGCGCGTCGAGCGCGATCCAGGCACCGCGCTCGGCGAGCCGCTCCCGCAGGGCGTCGAGGGGCACGCCGGCGTCCACGGTGGCCGTGAGGTCCTCGGGGGCGACTGCGGCGATGCGGTCGAGGCGGCGGGTGGTGAGCACGACGTCCGCGGGGGGGTCGCCCGGCATCCAGGTGCCGGCGCCTTCCACCCGCACCCGCCAGCCTTCCTCGTGCGCGGTGCCGAGCACCAGGGCCACGGCGTCCACGGAATCGGGTGCCACGCGCGGCGGCCGACCGGGCTCGCCGCCTGCGTCGAGCACCGCCTCCCGACCGAGCAGGGCGCGGAAGCGGTCGAACGCGCTCACGGCACCGCCGGTGCGCTGGCGGGCGCGGCCCGCCGGTCGGTCCATCCCGCCCATTCCCGACAGGCGTGCACCGGGATCACCTTGCCCGGATTGACGCGTTCGTCCGGGTCGAACGCCAGCCGCACGCCCCGCATCGCGGCCAGCGAGTCGGCGTCGAACACGAGGGACATGTACCGCAGCTTGTCCACCCCGACGCCGTGCTCGCCGGTGATCGTGCCGCCAGCCGCGATGCAGGCGGCCATGATCTCGGCGGAGGCGGCTTCGACGCGGGCGGTGAGATCGGGGTCGGTGGCGTCGAACGAGATGTTGGGGTGGAGGTTGCCGTCCCCGGCGTGGAACACGTTGCTGACCACCAGCCCGGCGCGCGCGGCGATCCCCGCGATGGCCTCGAGCACGTCGGGGAGGGCGGAGCGCGGCACGACCGCGTCCTGCACCACGAGATCGCGCGACAGGCGCCCCATCGCGCCGAACGCCTTCTTGCGCCCCTGCCACAAGCGCTCGCGGTCGCGCGCGTCGGCCGCGGAGCGCACCGTCCGCGCCCCGTGGGCCTGCAGCAGATTCACGACGGCGCTTCGCTCGGCCTCGACCGCGGGCTCGGCCATGCCGTCGAGCTCGACCAGCAGCACGGCCGCCGCATCGCGCGGGTAGCCGGCGGCGTACACCGAGTCCTCCACCGCCCGGATGCAGCTCCGGTCCATCATCTCGAGCGCGGCCGGGACGACGCCGCTCGCGATCACCGCGGAGACGGCGGAGCCGGCCGCGCGCAGGGAACCGAAGTCGGCGAGCAGGGTCCGGACCACGCGTGGCGCCGGGACGAGCCGGACGGTGATGCGCGTCGTGATGCCGAAGTTGCCTTCCGATCCCACGAACAGGCCCACGAGATCGGGCCCCCAGGGCTCGCCGCCGGGGCTGCCGAGCGTCGTCACCCGGCCGTCGGCGAGGACCACCTCGAGGGCCAGCACGTGGTTGGTCGTCACGCCGTACTTGAGGCAGTGCGGGCCGCCCGCGTTCTCGGCGACATTGCCGCCGATCGTACAGGCCGTCTGGCTCGAGGGATCGGGGGCGTAGTGCAGGCCGTACGGGGCTGTCGCGGCCGACAGCCGGGCGTTCACGACGCCCGGCTCGACCACCGCGAGACGATGCCGGGGGTCGATGCGGAGGATGCGGTCGAGCCGGGTGAGCACGACGAGCACCGCGTCGCCGTCGGCGAGGGCACCGCCCGACAGGCCGGTGCCCGCGCCGCGCGGCACGAATGGGACCCCCGCGTCGGCGAGCACCCGCACCACGGCGATCAGCTCCTCGCGCGTGCCGGGCAGGACCACGAGTCGGGGCACGCGGCGGTGGGTCGGCAGACCGTCGGTGGCGTAGGTGGCGCGTGCCGCCGCGGCCGCGCGGACGTGCCGCGCGCCCACGACGGCGGACAGCCGGTCTGCGAGTGGCGTCACCCGTTGCGCTCCACGTGCGCGGTCGCCCCGCCCTTGCCGTTGCCCCGGGCGCGACGGTGCACCACCGCCCGCTGCTCCGCGTCGGCGGCGAGTCCGGCGAGCAGCGGGCCGAGGCGGCGCAGTCGCGCCAGGGTGCTGCGCGTCTCGAGCAGCGCCTGCTTGACCGGCGGGTCGAGGTCGAGCGCCGCGGCCACGCGGAACGACATCCCTTCGGGGTCGGGCGGCAGGTCGGGGCGCTCGGGCGCGCCATCGGCGAGCACGGCGAGCGCCGCGAGCAGGCGATCGAACGCCTGGCGGATCGTGGCGGCGACGGGCGCGATCTCGGTCAGGTCCTCGTCCGCGTCGGTGAACTCGCGCACCCGGGCCATACGGTAGGGCTGGCGGTCGTCGAGCCACGCGTCGATGACGAAGCGGCGCTCGCCCACGGTCACGATGTTGCTGCGGCCGTCGGGGAGCTGGTCGGCGCTGTGGATGTGCGCCACGCAGCCCACCAGGCCCGTCGGGGGCGCGGGGTCCAGGTCCTCCGGACCGCGGGCGACGTACGCGATGCCGAAACGGCGATCTCCCGCCAGACAGTCGTACAGCATGCGGCGGTACCGCGGCTCAAAGATGTGGAGGGCCTGGGCAACCCCGGGAAAGAGCACCACGGGCAGGGGGAAGATCGGGAGGTCCCGGGCCATGGCAGGAAGGATAGACGGGGGGGCGGAGTGCCGGGTAGCGGGTGGCGGACGAGAAAGCGGCCAGGAGCCGTGAGGCCCCTGGCCGCCGCGCCATCCCCGGGGGGCGGGCTTACGCCGCCCGCCAGAACCCCTTGAGGAACCTGCCGTCGGGCGACTCGCGCAGCTTCTCGAACGCGCGCTCGCGGATCTGACGGATGCGCTCGCGGGTCACACCCATCAGCGCCCCGATCTTCTCGAGGGTCATCGCTTCGCTGCCCTCTTCGAGGCCGTAGTAGAGGTACAGGATCTTGCGCTCGCGGGGGGTGAGGTACTTCTGGAAGATGCGGTCGACGAAATCGCGCATCAGCCGCCCGTCGGTGTGCTCCTCGATCTCCCCGCCCTCCTGGCCCGCGAACCGCTCGCCCAGCGTGGCGGCGTCCTTGTCGCTGCGGTCCACCGGCGCGTCGAGCGACAGCTCGGCCGCCGTCATGCGCCGCGCCGTGCGCACGTTCTCCACCGAGTCCTCGAGCGCGAGCGCGATCTCGTCGTCGGTCGGCTCCCGTCCCAGCTCCTGCGACAGGTACGTCTCGGTACGGCTCATCTTGATCAACTGGGAGTTCTGGTTCAGGGGAATCCGGACGCTGCGGGTCTGCTCGGCCAGGGCCTTCAGCACGGCCTGGCGGACCCACCACACCGCGTACGAGATGAACTTCACCCCCTGGTCCGGATCGAACTTCTTCACGGCCTTCAACAGGCCCTCGTTGCCGATCGCCACCAGCTCCGACAGGTCGAGCCCGTGGCCCTGGTACTTCTTCACGTATGAAATGACGAAGCGGAGGTTGGCGGTCACCAGTCGCTCGGCGGCCTTCTCGTCGCCACGCCGCACCCGGCGCGCCAAGCGGCGCTCTTCCGCGGGGTCCTTGATCAGCGGCAGCTTCTGGATGTCCTGCAGATACTGGTCGAAAGCCCCGGATGGGATGGCCCGGAAGAATGCCTTGGCCTTGCCACCGTTCGACCGCGCCATGCGGGGGCTCCTCGCGTTGCCGGTTTGCGGGGATTGGGTGCTCTCGCGAGCCGCCCAATGGTCGACCAAAAGTCGAGGGAATATAGGAATCGACCACCGTCGGTGCAAATCTGAACAGTTTTCCACATCACAAATCATGAGGCTGCTGCAGTTGCAGCGTTTGTCCACTATCCACATTTCTGTGGATAATCTCCTCTTCACGGCGGTGTGCAGACGTGGAAAAGCGTGGTGCGCGCCGGGCGGGCCGGTGCTCACGCTGCCGTGAGGGCGGTCCACACGTTGAGCGCGTCGCGCACGACGTCCTCCGCGATCGCGACGGTCCAGCCGCGCGCATCGTCGCCGTCGGATACGCCGATCGTGGCGGGCAGCGCGAACCGCAGGGCGCCGGCCCGGACTTTCTTGTCGGATCGCATCCGGTCGAGGAGTGCCCCGCCTTCAAGTCCCGGGGGCGGCGTCGCTGGCAGACCGAACCGCGTGACGGCGGTGGCGATGCGGGCTGCGGTCCCGGCCCGGGTGCACCCCACGCGCTCGCCGAGGCGCGCCTCGGCCACCATTCCGGCGGCGACGGCGGCACCGTGCGGCAGCGTGAAGCCGGCGGCCGCCTCGATCGCGTGGCCGACCGTGTGGCCGAAGTTGAGCACCGCGCGGCGCCCGGCCTCCAGCGGGTCGGCGGCGACGATGCCCGCCTTGATCGCGATCGAGCGCGCCACCACCCGTTCGAGGACCTGCGGGTCACGCGCGAGGATCGCGTCGGCCCGCTCCTCGAGCAACCCGAAATAGGCGGCGTCGGCGATCACGCCGTGCTTCACCGCCTCCGCCAGTCCGTCGGCCAGCCCCGCGGCCGGCAGGGTGCGCAGGGTCTCGGTGTCCGCCACGACGAGGCGGGGTTGATGGAACGCCCCCACCAGGTTCTTGCCCCCGGGCACGTCGACGGCGGTCTTGCCGCCCACCGCGGCATCGATCATGGCGAGCGAGGACGTGGGCACCTGGACCCAGGGGAGTCCGCGCAGGTACGTCGCGGCGACGAAGCCGGCGAGGTCGCCGGTGACGCCGCCACCGAGGGCCAGGATCGCCCCGTCGCGGCCGATCCGCGCGGCGAGGAGGGCGTCGGTCAGATCGGCCCAGGTTGCGCGCGTCTTGTGCGATTCGCCGGCGGGGAAGGTGAAGAGCTGGTGGTCGAGCCCGGCGGCGGCGAGCCGCCCGGCAACGGCGTCGCCGTAGAGCGCCGCGACGGTCGCATCGGCGATGACCGCGTAGCGGGCGGCCGGGCATGCGACACCCACCCGCCCCGGCAGCTCCGCCAGGGCCCCGGGTCCGATGACGATGTCGTAGGAAACGTCCCGCCCGGCGGGCAGCGGGACGGGGACGATCACCACGAGACGTCGCGGACCCCGGCTCGCGCGTTGGCCGCGCGGGCGAGGACGAACAGCAGATCGGAGAGGCGATTGAGGTACGTGAGGATGTCGGTCGAGATGGTGGTCTCGTGCGCCAGCCGCACCACCGCGCGTTCCGCGCGGCGGCACACCGTGCGTGCCAGATGGAAGGCCGCGGCCTTGGGGGTGCCACCCGGGAGGATGAAGTTGCGCAGCGGCTCGAGCGCCGCCTCGTGCGCGTCGATGGCCCGTTCCAGGGCGGCGACGTGGGCGTCGCCCACGCGCGGACCGGACAGTGCCTGGGCCAGCTTCGCCGGATCGGGCGTGGCGAGCTCGGACCCGATGGTGAACAGGTCGCGCTGGATCGACTCGAGCAGCTCGCGGTCGGCAGCGACGGGGTCGAGCGTCATGGCCATGCCGAGGGCGGCATTGAGCTCGTCCACCTCCCCGTAGGCGGCCACGCGCGGGTGGTCCTTGGGTACCCGGCCGCCCGCGAAGAGCCCGGTCAGGCCGGCGTCGCCGGTGCGCGTGTAGATCCTCACGCGGAGGAACCTAGCGGCCGCTGCCGAGCCGCACCACCACGGAATCGATCTGCGCCAGCACCAGGCGCTCGGGGAGGGCGTGCCCGTTCACCATCACGGCGAAGGTGATCCGCCCGCCGTCCGGGCGCTCGATGTAGCCCGACAGCGTATGCACCCGCGCGATCGACCCGGTCTTCGCCACCACCCGGCCCTCGAGCGGCGTGCCCACGAAGCGGCGCCGCAGCGATCCGCGGGCTCCGGACCGGGGGAGGGCGGTCAGGAAGGGGCCGGCCTTCGGGTGCCCGGCCATGTAGCGCAGCAGCCGGGTGAACCCGGCGGGCGCGAGGAGATTGGACGCCGACAGTCCCGAGCCGTCGTCGAGCGAGAACGCGGTGGAATCGAGGCCTGCCGAATCGATGAGGAAGCGGCGCTCGACCGCCAGGCCGGCTTCCCACGAGCCGGCACCGGCGACCTCCCGGCCGAGCACCTTGAGCAGCATCTCGGCGTACAGGTTCTGACTCGAGCTGAGGATCGGGAAGATCAGGTCGGGGAACGCCCGCCCGCGGGACTCGACCAGCGGCGAGCAGCAGCGGGCCGCGCGGAACGCGAGGGAATCCGTGGTGCTCGCGGCGCCCCCTTCCACCGCGACGCCGCGGGCCCGCAGTGCTGCGGCGAGGGCGCGCGCCGCGAAGAGATTGGGGTCCGGGACGGCGACGCTCTCGGTCCAGGGCCGGCGGCTCAGCGCGGCGGTCCCCTCCGCCCAGTAGTCCCACGACCCCGGTCGGCGGAAGAACCCGTCGGTGATCGACGACCCGCCGTCCGCGGGGCCGGTGCGGGCGCGGTTCTCGAGCGTCCACAGGCCGGGATCGGGCGAACCGGTGATCTCGGGCGGCCGGTCGAGCGCCGCGCCGGGCGTGATGCGGAAGTCGATGCTGTTGTCGTTGTACGCGAGCCCCGACACGGGGGCGCCGTAGTACCAGAGCGCGTCGAACAGGCTCCACTGCGGGTGCAGCAGCGTGGGCTCGAAGTACGATCCGTCGCCCACCACGCGGCCGGTGATGCGATGCACCCCCCGGGCGAGGACCGAATCGGCCAGCGCCGCGATGCGCGTGGTCGCCGAGTCGCAGACCCCCGCCGCCAGGGTGTCGAGGCCGTAGCAGCGCGTGGAGAACGTCGGGTCGCCGCGCCCGTAGAGCACCAGGTCGCCTTCCAGCACACCTTCGCGCAGCGTGCCGAGCACGAAGAGGCTGGTGCGGATCCGGTAGTCGGCCGGCAGCAGCACCGTGGCCGCGGCGGACACGACCAGCTTGGTGTTGCTCGCCGGGACGAACCAGCGGTCGGCGTTGCGCGCGAACAGCACCCGGCCGCGGTCGTCCACCGCGTGGACGCCCCAGGTCGCCCGGTCGAACGGAGGTGCGTCGAGCAGGGCGGCGACGCGCTGCTCGAGGGAGCCGCGGGGCGGCGCGCCCTGGGCGGCGAGGCCGGTGCTAATCGTGAGCGACGCGAGGATCAGCTTTCGCATAGAGCAGGTCGGCGATGAGGTTGACCAGGACGAACACGAGCGAGAGGAACAGCACCGCGCCCTGGATCGCGGGCAGGTCGCGCTTGGCGATGGCGGTCAGGACGTACCGTCCCACGCCCGGCCAGGCGAAGATGGTCTCGGTCAGCAGGCTGCCGGTGAGGTAGTTGCCCACGTCGAGTGCCAGCACCGTGATGATGGGGATGAGCGCGGTGCGCAGCGCGTGGCGCCACACCACCGCCCCCTCGCCCAGTCCCTTGGCGCGGGCGGTGCGGACGAAGTCGCCGGCGAGCGCCTCGCGCATCGCGCCGCGCGTCATGCGGGCGAGGAACGCCACCGAGCGCATGCCCAGCGTCACCGCCGGGAGCACGAGGAACGCGAGCCCGCCCGCGCCCGACGGCGGCAGCCAGCGCAGCGTGAGCGCGAACAGCAGGATCAGCAGCAGTCCCACCCAGTAAACGGGGAACGACACCCCCAGGTACGACACCAGCATCGCGAGTCGGTCGGCGCGGCCGCCAGGATGGACCGCCGCCAGCACGCCCAGACCGATCCCGGCGGTGACGGCGATCGCCATCGCCGCGAGCGCGAGGCGCAGCGTGTGGGGGAAGCGCTCGCGCAGGTCCCGGGCCACCGGCCGGCCGGTGACGAACGACCGACCCAGGTCGCCCCGCATCACGTTCAGCAGGTAGTGCCCGAATCGCACGTGGATCGGCTCGTCGAGCCGCAGCTCGGCCCGCAGGCGGGCGATGGTCGCCGAATCGGCGCGCTCCCCGACGATCTCCGCCACGGGGTCGCCGGGCACGACGTCGAGCAGGAGGAACGTCACCACGAGCACGCCGAACAGCGTCGGCACCAGCAGGGCGATCCGGCGGGCGACCAGGTGGATCACGGCGCCCGGCGCACCCCGGTCCAGCGCTGACCGCTGAAGATCACGGGCAGCTGCCAACCCTCGACGCCGGACTGCACCGCCCAGAGGTCCACCGGGAACCAGAGGTAGATCCAGGGCGCGTCGCGGTGCACCCGGTCGTCGATCGCCCGGTAGAGCGCGGTGCGAGCGGCATCGTCGGTGGTGCGGCGCGCCTGGAGGAGCAGGGAATCGACACCCGCGTCCGCGTAGAAGGCGTAGTTGCCCCCCGGCCCGGCGCTTCCCGAATGGAACAGGGGAAAGACGAAGTTGTCCCCGTCGGGGTAGTCGGCCCACCAGTCGAGGATCGCCAGGTCGGCCTCTCCCTTGCGGGCCGCCTCGCGCTGGGCCGAGGCGTCGCGCACGACGATCTCGACCTGGACACCCGCGCGCGCGAGGTCCGCCTGGATCGCCTGCGTGACCTGGGCGAACAGCGCGTTGGTGCTGTTGCGCCACAGCCGGAGCGAGAGCCCGTTCCCGTACCCCGCTTCCGCCAGCAGGCGGCGCGCGGCGGCGAGATCGTGGTCGTAGGCGGGCCGCGTCGTGTCGCCGCCGGCGAGCGAGGGCGGGATCGCCCCGCGGGCCCGCACGCCGCGGCCCTTCACCAGCGTGGCGAGGATCCCCCGCACGTCCACCGCGTGATTCAGCGCGCGGCGCACGCGCGGGTCTCGCAAGCTCCCGCGGCGGGTGTTGAGGGCCACGTATACCACCCGCAGCGCGGGCGTCCGCACCAGCCGGACCGATGCGTCGCGCTCCCACCGCTCGGTCTCCCCGAACGGGATCTCGCTGACGGAGAGCCGGCCCGCCTCGAACTCGGCGGCGCGGGTCAGGTCCTCGGGGATGATCCGCACCGTCAGGCTCTCCGACGCGGCAGCGCCGCCCCAGTAGTCGGGGTTGCGGGCGAACGCGAGGAAATCGTCGTGCTGCCAGGCCACGAACCGCCAGGCCCCCGTGCCGATCGGCCGGGTACCCAGGTCCGGCGGGGCGGGGACCGGCACGATGGCCGTCACGGGCATCGCGAGGAACTTGGGGAACACGGCCAGGGGCTCGACCAACTCGAACGCGATCGCGGTGTCGCCGAGCAGCTCGATTCCGGCGACGTCCGGCGCCGTGCCCGCCGCGAAGGCGTCCCCGCCGCGGACGGGCAGCAGCGGCCAGGCCCGGCCGCCGCGCGTGGCCGGGTCGAGGACCCGCAGCAGGCTGGCGCGCACGGCCGCGGCGTCGACCGGGCGCCCGTCGTGGAACCGTACGCCCGGCCGCAGGTGGAACACGAACCGCCGGCCATCGGGCGAGGCCGTCCAGCGGTCGGCCAGTCCGGGCCGCACCTCCCCGTGCGGATCGAACTGCGTCAGCCCGTCGTACACCAGCGTGACCATCTCCCCAGTGGGCACGTCGGTCGAGAACGCGGGGTCGAGGGAGCGCGGGTCGTAGGTCTCGTAGTACGTCAGCGTCCGGCTGGCGCGCCGGTCCGGCCCGCACGCCGCGGCCGCTGCCAGCAGGAGGAACGGGAGGGGGCATAGTGGGTGCATGCCGGAACTGTCGAAAAGGTTGACGGTGGATCGGAAGTGTATCAAAATACGGAACTTAGACAATATCGTCAACGTGCGCGCCTGCTTCGCCCTCCTGCTGTTGACCGCCGTGGTTGCCCACGGGCGGCCCGCTGGTGCGCAGGTGCCGCCGCAGCGGGTGGTGCGCCAGCTCGACTTTCGCGGCAATCGCGCCCTCGACGATCTCACGCTGAAGTCGTTCATCGCGACGTCGGCATCGAGCTGGGCGGCGCGGTGGTGGTGGATCCGCTGGCTCGGCGTGGGGGAGAAGCGTTACCTCGACGAGACCGAGCTGCGCCGCGACGTGGTCCGGGTGATCCTGATCTACCGGCAGGCGGGGTACATGGACGTGACGGTGGACACGCTCGTTAGGCGCGACGCCGAGAGCGCGTTCGTCACGTTCGTGGTGTACGAGGGAGAGCCGGTGCGGGTGCGGCGCATCGACCTCCGCGGCGTCGACACGCTGTTCGACGTCGCCCGGCTGCGCCGCGACCTGCCGCTCCAGGTGGGGGACCCGTTCAACCGGGCGCTGTTCCAGGCGTCGGCCGACACGATCACCGCCATGCTGCGCAACCGCGGCTATCCGTACGCCGATGTGCTGCGGTCGTTCGACGCGGACGCGGCGTCGCTCGTGGCCGAGGTGGCGCTCGAAGCGGTGCCCGGGCCGCGGATGCGCGTCGGCGAGGTGCGCGTCGAGGGCCTGGAGCGCGTGTCCCTCGGCACCGTGCGGCGGCTGACGCCGATGCGCGAGGGGCAGTGGTACTCCGACGTCTCGCTGACGCGGGCGCAGCGGGAGCTGTACGACCTGGGGGTGTTCCGTTACGTGGACGTGCAGCTGGTGGACTCGAGCCCGCCCGACACCCCCGCGGACACCGCCGTGTCGGTCCTCATCCGGGTCGCGGAGGGGAAGCGGCACCGCGTGCGGGCGGGCCTCGGGTACGCCACGGAAGAGTGCCTGCGCGCCCAGGCGGGCTGGACGATGGGCAACTTCCTGGGCGGCGGACGGACGCTGGACGTGAGCGCCCGCGCCGGGATGATCGGCATCGGCTACCCGACCGGCGGGCTGGGGATCGGCGGCGGCCTGTGCGGGTCGCTGCTCGACGACTTCACGGCCGACACGATGACCTACGCGGTCGGCGCGTCGGTGCGCCAGGTCGGGTTCCCGGGCCTCGCGCACGCGACGAGCATCGGCCTGTTCACCGAGCGGCGGGCGGAGCCCCGGGCGTACGTGCGCACGGCGCACGGCGTCAACCTCGGTGTCACGTTCAACGTGCGTACCCGCGGACCGGTCGCCGTGGCCTACAGTTACTCGCTCGGCAGCACAGAGGCGCCGGCGGGCGTGTACTGCAGCGTATTCCAGGCGTGCACCGAGCAGGACCAGGCGTTCCTCGCCCAGCAGCGGCCGTTCGCCGGCATCGCCGTGACCGCCGTGCGGCGCCGGACCGACGCGGTGCTCGATCCCTCGATCGGCAGCTTCGCGTCAGCCACGTGGCTCACCTCCACGCCGGTCCTGGGATCCGACCCGTTCTTCTCGTTCAACCGGGGCGAGGCCTCGTTCGCGAACTACTATCGGGTGGGCCGCCGCAGCGTTCTCGCCTGGCGCGTCTGGGGCGGCGCCATCCTGAAGAAGATCGTCCAGACGTCCTCCGACACGGCGCGCTACGTGCCGCCCGAGCACCGCTTCTACGCCGGCGGACCGAACTCGGTGCGGGGCTTCTCCCCCAACGAGCTGGGGCCCCTGGTGTACGTGACGCGCGACACGACGGCGTTCGACACGGCGGCGGCGGCTCGGGGCGACACGATCTACTCGGACCTGCGCGTGTCCCCGACCGGCGGGTCGTCGGCGCTGGTCGCCAATCTGGAGCTACGCGTGCCGTCGCCCGTGTTCGGGGCCCGCATGCACCTGACGTTCTTCGTGGACGTGGGTCAGGTCTGGGACCAGGCACAAAGCCTCTATTTCTCGCTCGGCGACCTGCGGGTGACGCCCGGCATGGGCCTGCGGTTTTCCACGCCACTCGGTCCGGTGCGGGTCGAGGCCGGCTACAACGGGTATGTGCGCGAGGCCGGACCGCTCTACTTCGAGACTGATTCCTCCATCGTGCGCATCCGCGAGGGCTACTCCACGCCCCGTCCGACGTCCTTCTTCCGGCGGCTGACGCTCCAGTTCGCCGTGGGCCCGACGTTCTGATGGTGCGGCGCTCGCTGGGCGGCGCGCTCTGGGCGATCGTCGGGTTGCTCGCCGGCGGGATCGGCGTCCACCAGGGACTCACGGGGACGGCTGACGGGCGGGCGCTCCTCGCCGCCGCGGGTCGGGGCTTGCTCAATGGGGTGCTGGCCGGTCGGGTCGACATCGTCGAGGTCGGGGGCACGCTCGTGACCGGCATCTGGCTGCGAGACGTGCGCGTCTTCGACGCCGGCGGGACGCCGATCGCCGCGGTCCCGCGCGTCGACGTGGCGTTCAATCCCTTCGATCTGTCGCCCGGCCGCATCGTGATCGGGCCGGTCCGTCTCGAGCGACCCGACATCCGGCTGGTCCAGCACGCCAGTGGCCGGCTCAACGTCGAGGAGCTGCTGCGGCGGCGCACGGGTCCCGGATCGCCGGGCCCCCGGCCACTGGTGCAGTTCCGCGACGTCACCATCGTCGGCGGGACGGTCGTCGTGGCACTGCTCGACCGGCCGACTCCCGACGACAGCACGCACGAGACCGAGCGCGACTCCGTGGACGGCCGGCGGCGGGTGCGCCGGTTCACGGGACTCGACGCGCGGCTCGCCTCGCTGCGCGTGTCCTCGCCGCGCGAGCGTGGGGTCCGCGCCAGCATCACGGCCCTCGCGCTCACCGCGTCCGACCCGCCGATCTCGATCCGCGAGCTGCGCGGGCGGGTGACCGTGGTCGGTGACTCCGTCGTGGTCGGCTTGGGACACGTTTCGCTCCCCGCCAGCGCGTTCGCGCTCGCCGGAACCGTGACGTGGCCGCGGGACACGGTGCTGTTCGACCTCGACGCCACGGCCGACTCGGTCACGCTGACCGATCTCCGGTTCATCGATCCGCGCTTCGCGGCGGGCGCGGAATTCCGCGGTACGGCGCAGGTGCGGTCCCGGTCGGGCCGGGACCTGGCGGTCACGCTCAATCCCCTCGACCTGCGGCACGCCGGTGGACGGGTGCGCGGGCGGCTCGCCGTCGTGTCCCGCGCGGGCACCGGCCTCGCCGTCATCGAGGGCGCGGACCTGAACGCCGAGCGGTTCGACCTCGAGTTCGCCCGCCCGTTCCTCGACAGCCTTCCCTTCGCGGGCCGGGTGTCGGGGCACGCGGTGGCCGTCGGCGCCATCGAGGCGCTGGCGCTCGACCTCGACATGGTGTTCCTCGACTCGCTCGTCCCGGGGTGGCCCGCGACGCACATCCGCGGCAGCGGGGAGATCGGGGTCGGCGTGGGGGACGATGGCGGGCTGGCGTTCCGCGATTTCGAGGCGGTCGATGCGACGATAAACCTCGGCACCGTACGGCGGCTGATCCCGGCGGTGTCGGTACAGGGGGTCGTCGACGCCGCAGGCACGCTCAACGGCACGCCGCGCGATGCGGAGTTCGTCGGGACCCTGCGGCACCGGGATGGGGAGCGCCCGGCGAGCGAGGCGCGCGGCCGGTTCCGGGTGGACGCGCGGAGGGACACCGTCGCCCTCGATATCGATGCCGCCGTGGCACCCCTCGCCCTGGCAGGCCTCCAGGGATCCTACCCCGGACTGCGCCTCGACGCCGCACTCGCGGGCACCGTGCGGCTCTCGGGTCCGCTGGATTCGCTCGCCACCCACCTCGAGTTGAGCGCCGCGCGGAGCGGGGGTGCGGTGCGTGGCGACGGCGTGCTCGTCCTCCTCGCGAACCAGCGGGAGGCGCGGGACCTGACGGTGCGGGCGACGGATCTCGACCTGTCCCGCTGGACACCCGGCGCGCCCGACTCCCGCCTCACGTTCGACGCCCGGCTCGACCTCGCCGCCGACTCGACCGCCCTGCGGGGCGGCGCGCTGACGCTCGCGCTCGGCCCCTCGTCCTTCGTCGGCACGCCGCTCGACACCGCCACGGCCGCCCTGCGCATCGTCGACGGGCGGCTGGTCGTCGACACGCTGGCGGTGACCCAACCCGGGCTGCGGACCTCGGCGCGCGGCGACCTGGGACTCGCCGCCCCCACCGGCGGGGAGCTGCGGCTGACCCTCGACGCCGACAGCCTCGGCCCGCTCGATTCACTGGTGTTGTGGGCCGCCGGCCGGCTCGGCGTCACTCCGGACACCGGTGCGCCGCTGTACGGCGCGGCCCACGCGACGGTGACGCTCGGCGGCGCCCTCGACTCGCTCTCCGGGAACGTCCGTGGGGAGGCGCCTGAGGTGCGGTGGCGCCGCTGGTACGTGCGCGCGGCTTCCGGCGCCTTCTCGCTCGAGCGGTCATCCGCGCCGCGGATCACGCTCACCGGCGCCGTGGATTCCATCGGCGTGGGACGGTCCGGCTTCGGCGGCGTGTCGTGGAACGTCGCGGGCCGGACCGACTCGCTCACGTGGTTCGCCCGGTCGCGGGTGGGCGAGTTGGGGGCGTTCCTGGGCGGCGGCCGCGCGCGGCGGGACTCGAGCGGGAGCCACGTCGCCGTGGACAGTCTCGCGGTGCTCGCGGCCGGCACCGTGTGGGTGCTCGAGCAGCCCGCAGAGGCGACCGTGTCGGACTCGACCGCCCGGGTGACCGGGGCCGCGTTCCGCGACGCGACGGGGGATGGACGAGTGCGTCTCTCCGGGGACCTCCCCGTCGCCGGGCCGGCGAACGCCCATGTCGAGGTTTCGGGCGTGCCGCTCGCCGGCGTGGTGGGGCTGTTGCAGTTCGACACCACGGGCGTCGGCGGCACGCTCGAGGGCACGGTGACCCTCACGGGTACCCGGCGGGAGCCGGTGCTGGAGGGCGGGCTCACGCTGCGCGACGGGTCGTTCGGGGAGTTCGAGGCGCCGCTCGTCGAGGCGCACACGTCCTACCGCGACCGGCGCCTGGAGATCGGCGGGGATGTGCAGCGCGAGGGCGTCCGCCTGCTCGATGTGACCGCGCGCCTGCCGCTCGACCTGGCCATCGGGTCGGTCGAGCGGCGGCGGCTCCCCGAGCCGCTGGCGATCCGGATCTCCGCCGACGAGGTGGATCTCGCGGCGGCCGCCGTGCTGACGCAGACGCTGGAGGACCTCCAGGGGGTGTTGTCGGCCGACGTCCGTGTCGGTGGGACGTGGGATCGCCCGGAGCTGTCGGGAGGCGTCGCCATGCGCGACGCGGCGGCGCGCATCCCGGCCATGAACGTCCGTTACCACGACATCCTCGGGCGCTTCACCCTGCGCGGCGACACGGTCCTGTTCGATACGTTGAGCATGAGGAGCGGCGCCGGGTCGGCGGTGGTGCGCGGCTACCTGCGGCTCGTGGACCTGACGCGACCCGTGCTGGCCGTGTCGATCACGGCGAGCCGGTTCTCCGCCGTGGACCTGCGCAACCAGCTCAGCGCCACGGTGAGCGGCCGGCTGCGGCTCGACGGGCCGGTCTACGGCGCGATCCTGTCGGGTCAGGGAACGGTGACCGAGGGCGTGTGGTACTTCCGCGACGCGGTCGCCAAACGAGTGGTCAACCTCGACGAGCCCTGGGTACGGGCGTTGATCGACACCACGCTGCTCGACGACGGGCGTTTGCGGTCGAGCTTCCGCAGCCGGTTCCTGGACAGCCTGCGCATCCGCGGACTCGAGCTCGTGATGGGGGAGTCCGTCTGGCTCCGCTCCACCGAGGCCAACGTCCAGCTCACCGACACCGTCACGGTCGACAAGGAGAAGCAGAACTACCGTCTGCAGGGCACGCTGCGGGCGGAGCGGGGCACCTACCGGCTCATCGTGGGGCCCGTGACCCGCGAGTTCACGGTGACGGAGGGAACGGTGCGGTACTTCGGCACGCCGGATCTGGATGCCGGGCTCGACATCGAGGCCCGACACATCGTCAACCCCGTGCCGTTGCCCGGCCGTGAGACCGCGGAGCAGGTGACGGTGCTGGCCCACATCGGCGGGACGCTGCTCGTGCCGCACCTCACGCTGCGCGCGGAAGAGCGCGAGATGCCGCAGGCCGAGGTCATCTCGTATCTGATGTTCGGCGTTCCCAGCGTCGGGGCCGCGACCGAGGGAGGGGCGGGGTCGACCCAGCGGTACCTGGTGCAGAGCGCCGCCTCGAGCCTCGTGTCGGGGGAGCTGTCGCGCATGCTGATCTCTGACCTGGGCGTGCCGCTGGACTACGTGGAGATCCGCCCCGGCTCGCCCGAGGACCCCATCTCCGGCGCGCTGTTCGCGGCCGGATGGCAGATCGGCCCCAAGACCTTCCTCATCGTCAACGCGGGCTTCTGCCAGGGGCGGCCCGTCTCGCTCTCCAACACCTTCGGGGCCAGCATGCAGTACCGCTTCGACCGCTCGTGGCGGGCGGAGGCGAGCTTCGAGCCGCTCCGCACCTGCGCGGCGCCGGCGGTCGAGGCGCAGACCCAGAGCGTGGTGCGCCAGCTCGGCCTCGATCTCCTGTGGGAGAAGCGGTTCTGACGTGACCCGCGCTCTCGTCATCACCAACCCGGTGGCCGCCCGCACCGATGGGGCCGCCGTCCGCGCCGTGCTCGACGCGCTGCGGGCGGGCGGCTGGCATGCCGACGCGCTGGCGACCCACGGCCCGGGCGACGCCCGGCGCTTCGCCGAGGAAGCGGTGACGGCGGGGTACGACGTGCTCGTGTCCTACGGGGGCGACGGGACCGCGATGCAGATCGCGGCCGCGCTGGTCGGCACCGGGATCCCGCTCGGTCTCGTCTCCGGGGGCACGGGCAACCTGCTCGCGGGGAATCTGCGGTTGCCGCGCCGGCCCGATGCCGCCGCCCGGGCGATCGTGCGGGGGCGCGCGCGCCCCGTCGATCTGGGTGTGGTCGAGCGGGCGGATGGGACGCACTACTTCGCCGTGGCGTGCGGCGCCGGCTTCGATGCGGAGCTGATGGCGGGCACGGCGGCGGCGGCCAAGCAGCGCTGGAAGATGGCCGCCTACGTCGGGACCGCCCTCACCGTGCTGCCCGCCGTGCGGTCAGTCGCCCACCGCGTCGTGGTGGACGGCCGGGCCCACGAGGTTCTGGCGGCCATGGTGCTGGTGGCGAACTGCGGTGAGCTGATGCCCCCGTTCCTGCGGCTCGGCCGCTCGGTGGTGCCCGACGACGGCTGGTTCGATATCATCGCGCTGCGGGCCGACGGCGTGATGGGGAGCGTCGCTGCGTTCCTCGAGCTGCTGCGGGGGATCGAGACGGGCACGACGCGGTTGTGGGTGGCGCGGGGCCGCGTCGTCGAGATCGCGACCCTCGAGCCCCCGGCGCGCCCAGTGGAGCTGGACGGGGACGCCGCCGGTGAGACGCCGGTCACGGCGCGGCTGCTGCCCCACGCGCTGCAGGTGATGGCGCCCGGCCGGCCCGGGCAGTGAGGCGGACGCGTGCCTGACACGGTGCTCCTGATCGACCGCGAGGAAGCGATGCGCCGCACCCTGGGCGACGCGCTCGAGCGCGCGGGGTTCGAAGTGCACCGGGAGGCGGCGGTGGCGGGCGGAGTGGACGCCGCGGTGCGCCTCGGGCCGGACGTCGTGCTCGTGGATATCGGGTTACCCGAAGCGGCCGCACCCGGCCTGATCGCCGATCTGCAGTCGCGCGGTGCGGCGGTCGTAGCGCTGGCCGCCGCGCGCGACCTCGAAACCGCGTTCCGCGCGGTCCAGCTGGGCGCCGAGAGCGTCGTCGCGCGCGATGCGGACACGTCGCACATCGTGGCGGCGGCAGCCCGGGCGGCCGAGAAGACCCGGCTCGTGCGCCAGGTGTCGCACCTGCGCGGCGGCGGCGCGCCCGGGGATCTGGACGCCCTGGGGTCGTCACCGGTGATGCGACAGCTCGCCGACCGGATCACCCGGGTCGCGGCGGGGCGCGCGCCGGTGCTGCTCACCGGCGCGAGCGGGACGGGGAAGGGACGGGTGGCGGGCCTGATCCACGCGCTCGGGCCCCGGGCCGCGGCGCCGTTCGTCGCACTCCGCAGCGCGGCGTACCCCCCGGCCATGGTGCGGGCGGCGCTGTTCGGGTACGAGCGCGGGGCGTTCGCCGAGGCCCGCGAGCGCCGGCTCGGTCTCATCGAGCTCGCCGACCGCGGCACGCTCTACGTGGACGAGCTGTGCGAGGTGCCGCCCGACGCGCAGGCGGCGCTGCTGCAGGTCATCGATGGCAGCCGGTTCCGCCGGGTCGGCGGCACGCGCGACCTCGGGGTCGATGTCCGGATCGTCGCGGCGACCGATCGCGACCTCGTCGCGGCCCTGCAGCACGGACGGCTCCGCGAGGACCTGCTGTACCGGCTCAGCGTCACCGCCATCGCCCTGCCGCCGCTCGTGGAGCGGGCCCCGGAGGACCGGTTGGCGCTGATCGGACGGATCGCCGCCGAGCTCCGGCCGCGCGTGCCCGGCAGCCCGGGCGCCTGGTCGGCCGAGGCGCTGGACCGGTTGACGGGAGCGCCCTGGCCGGGGAACGTCCGCGAGCTGCGCAATGCCCTGGAGCGGGCCCTGTTGTCGGCCCGGGGGGCGGCGGAGGTCGGGCTCGAGCACCTGCCGGGCGAGCTGCGGGCGCGCGGGGCGGCGGGGGAGCGCCGCGCGTTCCAGCCCTTGCCGCTCGCCGAGCTCGAGCGCCACCATATCGAGCGGGCGCTGCGGCACTTCCGCGGCAACCGCACCCGGACGGCGCGGGCGCTCGGGATTTCGCGCGCGACCCTGATCAACAAGATTAGGTCCTACGGACTGAACTGAGGCGCCATGACGAAGCAGGATCTGAAGGAGCGGGATGCGATGCGCTGCCGCTCCTGCGGCAACGAGGAGCGGGCGTCGGAGGGGTACCCGTGCCGCGACTGCGGCACGTTCATCTGCCTGATCTGCGTGTTCCGCGGCGTGGAGCGCTGCAAGTCCTGCGAGTCCCAGGCCAAGACCTCGGGCTAACGCCGGCGGGCGATCTCGGCGCGGATCGCGTCCGCCGTCATGTCGAGGGCCTGCGCCAGCCGCTCCACCGCGGTCTCGGCCAGGCGTGACCCGGGCGCCGCCGCCAGGAGGTCGAGTGCCACACCTTCCACCGCCGTGAGCCGTTCCTCGAGGTCGTGCGTCCGGCCCGTCACCTCCGCCGCGAGCCAGCGCTCCAGATCACGGCGCTCGATCTCGAGCTGACGCAAGCGCAGGGCCGCCTCGAGCGAGATGCGCAGCTCGTCCAGATCGACCGGCTTGATGAGATAGTCGCGCGCGCCGAGACGGAGACACTCGACCGCCGTGCCGGGCCGGTCCACCGCCGTCAGCATGATGATGGCGACGTCCGGGTCGTGGGCGAGCGCCTTGGGAACGAGCTCGACGCCCGTCACCTCCGGCATCAGGACGTCGCACAGCATCGCCGCCGGCCGCTCGATCGCCTGTCGCTCGAGCGCCTGGGCGCCGTGCTCGGCCTCGATCGCGCGGTAGCCGAGACGGGTGAGGAAGCGCGCGAGGGTCGCGCGGATCCCGGACTCGTCGTCCACCACGAAGATCGTCGTCGGGGGAGGGGCGGTGGTCACCGGGCAAACGTACCGCGCCCTCCTCAACCCGAGCAAGCGGCGCTATCTTCGCCGCGATGCCGCCCGCCCTGACCGCCGTCGCCGGATTGACCGTGGGACACTGGACCGATCCGGCCGGCGCCACGGGTTGCACCGTGGTGCTCGGGCCGCCCGACGGGATGCGGGCCGCGGCGGCCCTCCGCGGCCGCGCCACCGGGACCCGCGAGCTGGACGCCCTCGACCCGCGGCATCTGGTGGGCCGCGCCGACGCCCTGCTGCTCACCGGCGGCACCGCGTTCGGCCTGGGTGCCGCCGACGGCGTGGTGCGGTGGCTGCGCGAGCGCGACCGCGGCTTCCGCGTGCGCGCCGGGCTCGCCATCCCGATCGTCCCCGCCGCCGTCATCTTCGATCTGGGCAACACCGGCCACCCGCCCGCCTGGCCCGGTCCCGACCAGGGCTACCTCGCGTGCGAGGCGGCGGGGCTCGACGTGGCCGAAGGGTCGGTGGGCGTCGGGACCGGCGCCACCGTCGGCAAGATCCTGGGGATCGAGCGGGCGATGAAGGGCGGTGTGGGCACGTGGGCCGTACAGGAGGGCGCCGTCGTCGTCGGCGCGCTCGTGGTGACCAATCCGGTGGGCGACGTGCGCGATGCGACCGGGGCGGTGTTGGCGGGTGCGCGGGCACCGGGGGGCGGGTTCGCCGACTCGGTCCGTGGCCTGGCCGCGGGAACACCCCCGTTCGGTACCGGGCCGGGGCAGAACACCACCCTGGCGGTGATCGCGACCAACGCCGACCTGGACCGCATCGCGCTCGCCGGGCTGGCGCACGCGGCGAGCGACGCGCTGGCGCGACGCATCACGCCGTACGGGACGGTCTTCGACGGCGACGTGACGTTCGCCGTCACGACGGCGGGGGTCCCCCCGGCCTCGCCGCTCCAGGTCGAGGCGCTCGCCGCCCTGGTCGTGCCGGTGGCGGTCGAACGGGCGGTCCGGCTGGCACGCGGCACCGCCGCCGTGCCGGGACTGGCGGACGCTTCGTGAACGATCCGCTGGCGCGCGGCCTGGACGACGTCCGGCGCCGGTTCGTGCCGGACGACCGGCTCGGTGTGTTCGACGTGCGCGTCGAGGCCGGGGGCGCGGGCCTCCGCGCCCTGCGCGGGGTCACGACGAGCGGCCCGGCCCGCGACGCCGTGCGCCGGCTCGCGACCGACGCCGGGCTGGCGGCGGATGTCCGGCTCCTGCCCGACCCTGCGCTGGGCGACCACGTGGCGGCGATCGCGACGGCCGCCGTGGCGCCGCTCCAGGCCGAGCCGCGGGTCGCGCTCTCGCGGGCGAGCGAGGTGCTGCACGGGGAGTCGCTCGTCCTGCTCGAGCGCGACGACGCCTGGCTGCGGGTGCGCGCGCGCGACGGCTATCACGGCTGGATCCACGAGGGATACGTGGCAGTCGGCACGGCGGACTGGGCATCGGATTGGGAGACCCGCGCCGGGGTGCGGTCGCTGGGCTGCGAGCTCCGCTGCGACGACACGCGCATGCGGTTGCCGCTCGGCGCCCGGCTCGCGGCGCGTCGCGACGGCACGCTCGAGACCGCGGATGGACGGCGCGGCCAGCTGGTGGGGGGGGTGGTCCGTCCGGACGCCGAAGCGCGCGCCGAGGCGCGCCTCGTGGCGCCGACGGAGTGGGCGCTGCGGTGGTTCGGCGGCGCACCGTACGCCTGGGGCGGGCGCACCGAGTGGGGATGTGACTGCTCCGGGCTGGTGCAGGCGGTGTTCGCCGCCCGGGGGATGCCGCTGCCGCGCGACTCCGACCAGCAGCTGGCGGCGGGTCGCGAGGTCCGCCTCGAACCGACGGGCCGCGGCTACGAGGCGGGGGATCTGCTGTTCTTCGCCGAGCAGGGGCGCGTGGGGCACGTCGCGATCTGGGCGGGCGCCGGGCGGATCGTGCACAGTGCGCTGTCGCGGGGCGGCGTGGCCCGCGACGACCTGTTCGGCGACTCCGCCCTGGCCCTGCGCCTGCGCGACGGCCTCGTGGGGGTGCGCCGGCCGGAGCCCTGACCTCTTATCTTCCTCCGTGTGAAGCTCGTCCTGTTCGACATCGACGGCACGCTCCTGTGGACCGACGGCGCCGGCCGCCGCGCGATCCATCGCGCCCTCGTGGACGAGATGGGGACCGCGGGCCCGATCGAGGGCTTCCGCTTCGACGGCAAGACCGACCCGCAGATCGTGCGCGAGCTGCTCGCGCTCGCCGGGCATCCGGGGGCGGCGGACGCGGCGCGCGTGAGCGCGGTGTGCGACCGCTACGTGTCCCTCCTCGAGGCGGAGCTGTCCCGTCCGGCGCAGGCGACCCGTGTGATGCCCGGTGTCCCGGAGTTGCTCGCCGCCCTCGAGCCGCTCGAAGTGGACGGACGGGCGCTGGTCGGGCTGCTCACCGGCAATCTGGCCCGGGGCGCCGAGCTCAAGCTCCGGTCCGCCGGGTTGGAGCCCGCGCGGTTCGCGGTGGGTGCGTACGGCTCGGACGCGCACCAGCGGGTGGACCTTCCGCCGGTCGCCGCCCGGCGCGCCGCGGAGCGGACGGGCCGCACGTTCGCCGGGAGCGACGTCATCATCGTCGGCGACACCCCTGCCGACGTCACGTGCGGGGTGCCGATCGGCGCGCGCGCGGTCGCGGTGGCGACGGGATTCTACGACGTGGTCGGACTTGCCTCGGGCTACCCCGAGATCGACCGGGCGCTGCGCCGGGGCGAGGCGAAGGTCGTGTTGGTCGTGCCGCCCCGCTACGGAGCGAGCCTGCGCTCCGGCAAGCCCGCGCACCTGCAGCTGATTGTCGATGGCTCGGATCCGCAAACGGTGGCGAGTGCGACGAACACCGCGTCGGCGATGGCGCTCGCG
>Ga0075302_1000003_pt1 | contig 37922 bp, 27 predicted proteins | sample Browns_TuleB_D1_FD_120059 | JGI IMG/M metagenome (GOLD analysis project Ga0075302, IMG submission 120059) | Natural and restored wetland microbial communities from the San Francisco Bay, California, USA, that impact long-term carbon... | ecosystem: Environmental > Terrestrial > Soil > Wetlands ...
ATCGGCGCCACCCTCACCTGGGCCAAGACCGACGTGGACACGCTGGCGTGGGACGGGGACTCGAACCGGGTGGTGGACTCGGCGCTGGTGCGCGGCGTCGAGACCAAGACCACGCTCCCGGTCACGACCATCGCGAACGCGGTGTACGCGTTCCCCACGGGCACGGTGCTGCGCGGCGGCGTGCTGCGCAACCACCGCGGGACCCTCGTGTCGGCGGGCGCCGAGCAGCGCCTCGGCGTGTTCACCCTGCGCGGCGGCCTGGTGCGCGATCAGCGCGCCATGCTCCAGTACGCCTGGGGCGGCGGCGTGCGCTTCGGGCCCGTCGGCCTGGACGTCGGGTTCTTCACCCACAGCCGGTCGCTCTCCACCGAGCGGAGCATCACGATGGCGACCTCCCTTTCCATCTACTAGGCGGGTCACTTCCATGACCATCACCCGTTTCGGTGCGTGCGCGGCACTCGTCGCCCTCGTCGCCGGGTGCGGCGAGGGGCGCGCCATCCTCAATATCGACGTCCTGAGCTTCTTCCCGGCGGGCGTGCTCGACACGGCGTACGCCGTGCCCGGCGGCGCGGGGGGGTCGATCGATCTCGATCCGGTCCAGGTGTCGACCGTCGAGCTCGGCGGCTCGACCATCGACACGGTGCTCGTGACCGTCGCGGCCGCCGTGGAGAACACGCAAGGGGCCGGCGCGGTCGCGTTCGAGATCTTCTTCTCCGATTCCCTGGCCACACTGTTCGCCCCGGCGAACCTGGTCGCGGCCGACACCGCGGTGGTGAACGGGGTCGAGACGGTCGCCCTGGCGCCGCCGCCCTTCCTCGCCAACGCACCGTCGGTCTTCGCCACCGACCTGCTGTATGTGGGGGTGCGGCTATCCGGTCAGGCGAATGCCGGGGCGGCGATGACGGGGCGGCTGCGGTTCCAGCAGCTGGAGGCCCGGATCGTGGTGCAGGACGATCTGACGCCCTGACACGAAGGGCCAGGTCGTACCGACCTGGCCCTTCGTGAATCGGGGCGAGAGGATTTGAACCTCCGACCTCCTGGTCCCGAACCAGGCGCGCTAACCGGACTGCGCCACGCCCCGCATGCGCCCAGGAGGACTTGAACCCCCAACCTCTTGATCCGTAGTCAAGCGCTCTATCCAGTTGAGCTATGGGCGCGGATCCATTGCGGATTTCGGATTTCGGATTGCGGATTGAACTCACCCTCTCCACCCAATCCGCAATCCGCAATCGACAATCCGCAATTCCCAGAGTGGGCGGTACTAGACTCGAACTAGTGACCTCCACGATGTCAACGTGGCGCTCTAACCAGCTGAGCTAACCGCCCGAATGAATTGCGGATTGCGGATTGGAGATTGCGGATTGGGCTCGCCGGCGCCATCAATCCGCAATCCGCAATCCACAATCCGCAATGGCAGTAGCGGGGGAGGGATTTGAACCCTCGACCTCCGGGTTATGAGCCCGGCGAGCTACCAGGCTGCTCCACCCCGCGTCGCCTGTGACGCCTGCCGAGAGCGGGAAACGGGACTCGAACCCGCGACCCCAACCTTGGCAAGGTTGTGCTCTACCAACTGAGCTATTCCCGCGTGGCACTCAATGTAACCGGCCGCTACTGCTGCCACCACCCGGGCCGCCGCGTCCGTCCTGACCGTCCCGTCCGTCTCGTCCGTCTCGTCCGTCCACGAGTGGAGGCGAGGGGGATCGAACCCCTGACCTCGTGAATGCCATTCACGCGCTCTCCCAACTGAGCTACGCCCCCGCTATATTTGCGCCCCCGGTTGCGGCCCCGTGGGAACACGGCATTGTATCGGGGCGTTGTAGGGGTGTCAAGCATTCGAGCGGATCGGCGCGAACTTCCCTGCCGGTGGGGGGTACGAAGCCGCACGGGACAGACAGGGTCCATGCCCACCAAACACAAGGTTTCGAGGAAGATCGCGCCCCGCGCCGCCGCCAGGCCGCGTCCGGCCGTCAAGTCCACCGCGGCGAGGGCTGCGGGGGCGACGGCGGCGCCTGCCCGGGCGGCGGTGAAGGCCGCGAAGCCCCCCAAGGCTCCGAAGCCGCCCAAGGCGGCCAAGGCGCCGAAGGCCCCGGGGACACGCGGGCCCCGCAAGCGCGGCCGGCGCCGCGGCCTGATGAGCGGGCTCGCGTCCACCGAGCACGAGCGCGACATCCTCGACCAGTACCTGCACGAGGTCTCCAAGACCCCGCTGCTCACGCAGAAGGAGGAGATCGCGCTCGCGCGCAAGGTGCGCGCCGGCGACCAGGAGGCGATGCAGGAGCTGGTCAAGCGCAACCTGCGGTTCGTCATCTCCGTGGCGAAGAAGTACCAGAACCGCGGCCTCCCGCTCACCGACCTGATCGGCGAGGGGAACGTCGGCCTGCTCACCGCGGCGCGGAAGTTCGACCCCGACCAGGGCGTGAAGTTCATCTCCTACGCCGTGTGGTGGATCCGGCAGGCGATCCTGGCGGCGCTCGCGCGCCAGGGCCGCACCGTCCGCGTCCCGTTGAACCGCACCGCCGACCTGTCGCGCATCGTGCGGACGGCGGAGTACCTCCGCCAGACGCTGCGCCGCGAGCCGACGCCCGAGGAGATCGCGGACGCCACCAAGCTGTCGCTCGAGGTGGTGCAGTCGCTCGCCGCCCTGAACACGGGGGACGTGCGGCTCGACGCGCCGCTCGATCCGGACGGGGACCGTTCGCTGATCGAGCGCTTCATCGCCGAGGACCTCCCGGACACCGAGGACCAGGCGATGGACCGGTTCCTCTCCGACGAGATCGAGAGCGCCCTCAACACGCTGCAGCGCCGCGACGCCAAGGTGCTGCGGCTCTACTTCGGGCTCGACGGCGGGCGCGAGCACACCCTCGAGGAGATCGGCGGCATGCTCGGCGTGACGCGGGAGCGCGTCCGCCAGCTGCGCGACCGCGCCCTCAAGCGCCTGCGCGACGGGTCGGTGGGGAAGGCGCTGGCGAGCTTCGCGGCGTAGCCGACGGCACGACGCCACGACGCCAAGTTGCACGAAGCGGTCGGCCCCGAGCCGACCGTTTTCGCTTGGGGCCTCGTGGCATCGTGTCGTCGTGGCGTCCTGGCGTCGTGCCGCGTAGTTTCCACCCCGTGATCGAGCGCATTGGCCGGGCCGCCGTCCGCGGGACCGAGGCGGCGGGCCGCTTCGGCCGGTTCGTCGCGGACCTGGCCCGCGCCCTGCCCGACGTCCCCACCTGGGGGCCTCTCCTCGTCGTGCAGATGCGACGCGTCGGCGTCGATTCACTCCCCGTCGTGATGTTCATCGCCGCGTTCACCGGCATCGTCCTGGCGCTCCAGGCGTCGTACACCTTCACCGGCACCGTGCCGATGTACATCGTCGGGACCGTGGTCGGGAAGACGATGATGCTCGAGCTGGGCCCGGTGCTGTCGGGGCTCGCGCTCGCCGGGCGGGTCGGCGCGAGCGTGGCCGCCGAGCTGGGCACGATGAAGGTCACTGAGCAGGTGGACGCGCTCGAGACGCTCGCCTACGATCCCCAGAGCTATCTCGTGATCCCGCGGGTGCTCGCCGGCACCACGATGGTGCCGCTGGTCGTCGCCCTGGGGACCGTGGTGGGCATCACGACGGGGTGGCTCGCGAGCCTCGCCCTGCTCGACCTCTCGACGCCGGAATTCGTGAAAGGCCTGCAGTTCCTCTACAAGTTCAAGGACACCTGGTACGGACTCGTCAAGAGCGCGAGCTTCGGGCTGACGATCACGCTGGTGGGGTGCATCGTCGGGCTCGGCACGCGCGGCGGGGCCGAAGGGGTGGGGCGCAGCACCACCGCGGCGGTGGTCTATTCCGCAGTGCTGATCCTGGTCCTCGACGCCTTCTGGGCGATGCTCCTGCTGTGATCCGCTTCGAGGACGTCCACAAGGGCTTCGGGCCGAAGCAGGTGCTCGCCGGATTCACGCTCGAGATCCGGGACGGCGAGACGATGGTGATCATCGGGTACTCTGGGAGCGGCAAGAGCGTCGCCATCAAGCACATCGTGGGCCTGCTGCACCCCGACTCGGGTGAGGTCTACGTGAACGACGAGCCGGTGTCGCAGCTCGACCGCGCCGGGCTGACGGCGGTGCGGCGGGAGATCGGCTTCGTGTTCCAGTTCGCGGCCCTGTTCGACTCGATGACGGTGTTCGACAACGTGGCGCTCGGCCTGCGGCGGCAGGGCCTGGGCGACGACGAGCTGGCCGAGCGGGTGCACGAGTCCCTGGCCCTGGTGGACCTGACCGGCACCGACGACAAGATGCCGGCCGAGCTGTCGGGCGGCATGCGCAAGCGGGTCGGCATCGCGCGGGCGATCGCCCTGCGGCCCCGCTACATCCTGTACGACGAGCCCACGACGGGGCTCGACCCCGTGACGTCGGCGGTGATGGACCGCCTCATGGTCCGGACCCGCGAGCACCTGGGCGTCACGGGCGTCGTGGTCACCCACGACATGCGGTCGGCCTATACGGTGGGCGATCGCATCGCCATGTTGTACGAGGGCACGATCCGGCAGGTGGGGACGGTGGCGGAGATCCAGCACACCGAGGACCCGGTGGTGCGGCAGTTCATCGAGGGGCGGCCCGAATGAAGCGCGAGAACGAGTTCGCGGTCGGCATCGTCGTGATCGCGGCGTTCGCCCTGATCGTCGCCGGCGCGCTGTGGCTCTCCGGCGCCCGCCTCGGCCGGGCCGAGGCGCTCTACACCGCGCGCTTCCGCACCGTCGGCGGGCTCGGTGTCGGCAAGCCGGTGGTGCTGCGCGGCGTGCGCGTGGGCCGGGTCGAGGCGATCCGCCTCGCCTCGGGCAACTGGGTCGAGGCCGACCTGCGCGTGTACGAGGACGTCGCCCTGCCGCCCCGGCCCGCGGTCGTCGCCGCGTCGGCGTCGCTGTTCGGCGAGTGGGCCGCCACGCTGATCTCGCTCGACCAGCCCCCCGACGACCCCAACGTCCGCCAGCAGCTGACCGAATCGTCCGCGGCGGGCGGCGGCCGGTGGCCCGGGGCGACCCTGCCCGACGTGGGCCAGCTGACGGCGCAGGCCGGTCGCATCGCGGGGGACATCGCCGCGGTGGCGAGCCGCTTCCGCACGGCCTTCGACTCGCAGGCGGCCTCCGACCTGCGCCGCTCGATCCGCGACTTCGCCGACATGGCGGACCGGCTCGCCAAGGTCACCGCCCAGCAGAGCGACGTGATCTCCGCCATCGGTGGCAACCTCCAGCGGAGCTCGGAGGGCGCGGCGCGCGGCGCCGAGGCCTTCGCGGCGACGGCGGCACGCGTGGACTCGGCGACGTCCCAGGGCCAGCTCGGGACCCTGGTCGACAACGCCGCCGCGGCGAGCACCGATCTGCGAGCGGCCTCGACCGACCTCCGCTCCCTGCTCGCAGCGGCGCAGCAGAACCAGCAGAGCATCGTCAACATCCTGGTCGGTGCCGACTCGCTCATGACCCGCGTGGTGAACCGCAGCGGCTCGCTCGGGCTGCTGGTGGGCGATTCCACGCTGTACCAGGAGGCGACCCTCACGCTGATCCAGCTCCGCCAGCTGCTCGCCGACATCCAGGCGAATCCGCGCCGTTACTTCACGTTCAGCGTGTTCTGAGGCGTGGGCCGGCGGCGCGCGCAGCGTGAGACCAGCGCGGGGGGCGTCGTGTTCCGGCGCGCCCCGGGGGGCGAGGTCCACTACCTGATCATCCGGGACTCCTACGAGAACTGGGGGTTTCCCAAGGGACATCTCGAACGGGGCGAGCCGCCGCTCGATGCCGCCCGGCGCGAAGTGGCGGAGGAAACGGGGTTGCAGGACCTCGTGCCCCAGGGCGCGCTCGAGGTCATCGACTGGTACTTCCGGTTCCGCGGTCGCACCATCCACAAGTACTGCCATTTCTTTCTGTTCGAGTCCGGGTCCGGCGAGCCCGTGCCGCAGACCGACGAGGGCATCACGGCCTGCGTCTGGAAGCCGCTCGACGACGCGCTGAGCACGATCTCGTACGCCAACGCGCGGGAGGTGCTGCAGCGGGCGGCCGCGCGCGTGGAGGAGGTCACGCGCGCGACGGACGGGGCGTGATGCCCGTCGTGCCGGTGTTCCACCCCCGGCGCGAGGCGCGCCGCGCGGTGAAGCGGGGATACCCGCGCCGCGCCGCCACCGTGCGGTTGTGCCGCTCCCTCGACGCCGTCGAGTCCCTGCTCGCCGAGCGGCTCGTGGACGCCGTGGTGCTGGACGTGAAGACGGCGACCGAGCGCGCCCTCGCGCTGCCGGCGCGTTTCCCCGGCATCCCGGTGTACGCCCTGTCGGCGTTCCGCCCCGAGGACGCGGGGCTCGTGCGCCGCTGCCACAAGGCGGGCGTCGCCGGCGCGCTGATCGAGGGCGTGGACAACGCGATCGCGGGCGAGTGGGTGGCGGCCCGGACGGCGCAGGTGGGGCGGCGCCGCGCGCTCGCCGACGCCCCGGCGCTGCTGCGGCTCACCGACCGGCTCCAGCTCGCCGCCTGGGAGGAAGTGCTGCGGCGCGTGGCGATGCCGCTCACGACGTCGGACGTCGCCCGCGCGCTGCGCGTCACCCGCGAGCATCTGTCCCGCGTGTTCGCCGCGGGCGGTGCGCCCAACCTGAAGCGGGTGATCGACCTGGCGCGGACCGCTTGCGCCGCGGACCTGCTCGCCAACCCGGGGTATACCGTCGGTGCGGTGGGGCGCATCCTGGGGTACGCGTCGCCCAGTCACCTGGCGGCGGCGGCGCGCCGCGTCGCCGGGGCCGGCACGGCGGAGCTGCGCGAGCTCGGGCCGCGCGGGGTGCTGGGACGGTTTCTGCGGGGAAGGACGCGGTCGAGAGCATGAACGCGGAACGGGGCGGGGTTGAGGGGTGGCGGTGATTGTGATACTTTTCACAAGCTGAACCTGACCCTTTCCTCGGACCTATGGCGACCGAATCCATCCTCCGACCCGGTGAACTGAAGGCCATCCTCCTCAAGGAGATCCAGGCGGCGGACCTGGCGGAGCTCGACGTCCGCGAGGTCGGCACGGTGCTGGAGGTGAAGGACGGCATCGCGCGCGTCTACGGCCTGACGGCCGCGATGGCGGGCGAGATGCTCGAGTTCACCGCGTCGGAGTCGGGCGAGAAGATCACCGGCCAGGCGCTGAACCTCGAGGAGGACAACATCGGCGCCGTCATCTTCGGCGACTACCTGCAGCTGCGCGAGGGCGACGAGGTGCGCCGCACCGGGCGGGTGCTCGAGGTGCCGGTGGGGCGCGCGATCGTGGGGCGCGTGGTGGACGCCCTGGGCCGGCCGGTGGACGGGCTCGGCCCGATCGCCACCACGGGCTCGCGCAAGGTCGAGATCGTGGCGCCGGGCATCATCAAGCGCCAGCCGGTGAAGGAGCCCCTGCAGACCGGGGTCAAGGCGATCGATTCGATGATCCCGATCGGGCGCGGCCAGCGGGAGCTGATCATCGGCGACCGGGGCACGGGCAAGACGGCCATCGCGGTGGACACGATCATCAACCAGAAGGGCCAGGGGGTGATCTGCGTCTACGTCGCGATCGGGCAGAAGCGCTCGACGGTGGCGGCGGTGGTGGACCGGCTGAAGGAGCACGGCGCGATGGAGTACACCATCGTGGTGGTGGCCTCGGCGTCCGAGCCCGCGCCGCTCCAGTACATCGCGCCGTATGCCGGGTGCACGATCGCCGAGTACTTCATGTACGACGAGAAGCAGGCGACGCTGTGCGTGTACGACGACCTCTCGAAGCAGGCGGCGGCCTACCGCCAGCTGTCGCTGGTGCTGCGGCGGCCGCCGGGCCGCGAAGCGTACCCCGGCGACGTGTTCTACCTCCATAGCCGACTGCTGGAGCGCGCCGCCAAGCTCTCGGACGAGATGGGCGGCGGCTCGCTCACGGCGCTGCCGATCATCGAGACCCAGGCCGGCGACGTCTCGGCGTACATCCCCACCAACGTGATCTCGATCACCGACGGGCAGATCTTCCTCGAGACGGACCTGTTCTACTCGAACGTGCGGCCCGCGGTGAACCCCGGCATCTCGGTGTCGCGCGTGGGCGGCAACGCGCAGATCAAGGCGATGAAGCAGGTGGCCGGCCGCCTGCGGCTCGACCTGGCCCAGTTCCGCGAGCTCGAGGCGTTCGCGCAGTTCGGCTCCGAGCTCGACGCGGCGACCCAGCGCCAGCTGGCTCGCGGCGCGCGGGTGGTGGAGGTGCTGAAGCAGCCCCAGTACCAGCCGATGCCCGTCGAGCAGCAGGTGATGATCATCTTCGCCGTCACCAACGGGCTGCTCGACGACGTGGACGTGGCGCGGCTGCGGGCGTGGGAACAGGGCTTCCACGAGTTCATGGCCGCGCAGCACCCCACGATCGGCGAGGAGATCCGCGGCAAGAAGACGCTGCCCGACGACCTGCAGGCGCGTCTGCGGACCGCCATCGAGGAGTACAAGGCCCTCGGGTCGAGCTGATGGCGAAGCCTCGCGAGCTGCGGCGGCGCATCCGCTCCGTCGAGAACACGAGCAAGATCACGCGGACGATGGAGATGGTCGCCGCGTCCAAGCTGAAGCGCGCCCAGGATCGCGTGATCACGGCGCGTCCGTACGCGCAGGCGCTCGCCGAGGTGCTCGCGGACCTGTACGCCCCCGATCTGGCCGAGCGCTTCCCGCTGCTGCGGCAGCCCCGGGGGACGCCCGGCCGCGTCGCGCTCGTCCTGATCACGTCCAACCGGGGCCTGTGCGGGGCGTTCAACGCGAACCTGATCCGGGAGGCGCGCCAGCGGATCACGGCGCTCGAGGCCGAGGGGTCGGCGGTGGACCTGCACCTCATCGGGCGCAAGGGCGTGGCGTTCTTCCGGTTCGCCGGCCGGGCCATCGCCTCGCAGCGGATCGACATCGGCGACCGGCCGACGGCGGCGCACGCGGCCGAGGTGATCGGGCCCCTGGCGGCGCAGTTCGAGGCCGGCACGGTGGCGGCGGTCGAGATCGTATTCGCCCGCTTCCAGAGCTCGGTGTCCACCCCGCCGGCGACGGTGCGGATCCTCCCGGTCACACCACCCGAGGCGGTCAGGGGCGGTCAGGGGCGGTCGGGGGCGGACTACATCCTGAAACCCTCGGCCGAGGTCATTCTCGAACGGCTGCTGCCGCTGTACGTCGAGAACCAGGTCTATCGGGCGCTGGTCGAGACGGCGGCGGCCGAGCACGGCGCGCGGCGCACGGCGATGAAGAACGCCACGGACTCGGCGGGGGACATGCTGGACATCCTGCGGCGCACCCTCAACCGGGCGCGGCAGGCGCAGATCACGCAGGAGATCTCGGAGATCGTGGGCGGCGCCGAGGCCCTCCAGGGCTGACGCACAACGCACAACGCACAACGCACAACGCACGAGACCATGGCTACCAAGACGCAGTCGCAGGCGAAGCGCCAGCAGAGCATCGGCAAGGTCGTGCAGGTCATCGGCCCCGTCATCGACGTGGAGTTCGAGCCCGAGCGGTTGCCGGAGCTCTACAACGCGCTGGTGGTGGAGCTGAGCGGCGCCGGCGGCACGGCGACCCGGCTCGTGGCCGAGGTGCAGCAGCACATCGGCCGCAACCAGGTGCGCGCCGTCGCGATGACCTCCACCGACGGCGTGGTGCGCGGCATGGAGGCGACGGACACGGGGCAGGCGATCACCGTACCGGTAGGGAAGGCGGCGCTGGGTCGCATCCTCAACGTGCTGGGCGACCCGGTGGACGAGGGTGCCCCGATCCCGGCCGACGCCGAGCGGTGGCCGATCCACCGCGAGACGCCCAAGTTCGTGGACATCGAGCCGAAGACCGAGGTGTTCGAGACGGGCATCAAGGTCGTGGACCTGGTCGCCCCGTTCGTGAAGGGCGGCAAGATCGGACTGTTCGGCGGCGCCGGCGTCGGCAAGACCGTCGTCATCATGGAGCTGATCCACAACGTCGCGCTGGGTCACGGCGGCCGCTCGGTGTTCTGCGGCGTGGGCGAGCGGACCCGCGAGGGGAACGACCTGTTCCTCGAGATGAAGGAGAGCGGCGTGCTCGACTCCTGCGCGCTCATCTACGGCCAGATGAACGAGCCCCCCGGCGCCCGCCTGCGCGTCGGCCTGTCCGGGCTGACCGTGGCGGAGTACTTCCGCGACGTCGAGGGCCAGGACGTGCTCGTCTTCATCGACAACATCTTCCGGTTCACGCAGGCCGGCTCCGAGGTGTCGGCGCTGCTCGGTCGCATGCCGTCCGCCGTGGGCTACCAGCCCACGCTCGCGACCGAGATGGGCGAGCTGCAGGAGCGCATCACCTCCACGCGCAAGGGATCGATCACGTCGGTGCAGGCGATCTACGTGCCGGCCGACGACCTCACCGATCCCGCGCCCGCGACGGCCTTTTCGCACCTCGACGCGACCGTGGTGCTCTCGCGCCAGATCGTGGAGCTCGGGATCTACCCCGCGGTGGACCCGCTCGCGTCGTCCAGCCGCCTCCTCGACGCCCAGTACCTGGGCGACCGGCACTACAAGGTCGCCGTCGAGGTGCAGCGGATCCTCCAGCGATACCGGGATCTGCAGGACATCATCGCGATCCTCGGGATGGACGAGCTGTCGGAAGAGGACAAGCTGATCGTGTCCCGCGCCCGACGCATCCAGCGGTTCCTGTCGCAGCCGTTCTTCGTGGCGGCGCAATTCACCGGCCTCGAGGGCAAGTACGTCAAGCTCGAGGAGACCATCGCCTCGTTCGAGCGCGTGGTGTCCGGCGAGTTCGACCACCTGCCCGAGCAGGCGTTCTACATGGTCGGCGGCATCGAGGACGTGATCGCCAAGGCCAAGCAGCTCGCGACGGCCTGACGATGCACGTCACCGTCATCTCTCCGGAGCGTACGCTGTTCGACGGCGACGCCGAGTCGCTCGTCGCGCCGGCATTCGACGGGCTCGTGGGCATCCTTCCGAGACACGCGCCGTTCCTGACGCTGCTCGGGACCGGCCGCCTGCGCGTGCGCCGGGGCGGCGAGACATCGGAGTTCGGCGTGGCGGGCGGGTTCCTGCAGGTCACCCGGGACACCGTGCGGGTCGTCGCCGATCGCGTCACCTGACCCGGCGGGGCGTGAGCGGCGTCACCGGCGGGGAGGAACGCGCGGCCCGCGGGCGGGTATCGGGACGCGTACCACTCGCTTCACCACACTCTCTCGAGGAGGTTGCATGCGTCGGATGTTCGTGCTGACGATGGCCCTCGCGGCGGCGGCCGCGGCACCGGCGGCGGCCCAGCTGCTCGCCGGCATGCCAGCGTGGAACAGCCCCAAGGGCGGGTCCGGCTTGACGCTCTCCGCCGACTACGGGTTGCCGAACAGCGACGCGGGCGGTGGAGACGCGTACGGCATTCGCGGGTCGTTCGGCTTCAGCAAGTTCACCGTGGCCGCGGGCTACTCGGGCTACCAGGCCGACGGCGCGGCCGACCGGCTGTCGTCGTTCGGTGCCGGCGCCGCCTTCCAGCTCCTGGGCGGCGCGCTGAACCCGGTGAACGTCAACCTGGTGGGCGGCATCGGGACCACCGGCAACGTTCCCACCGGCGTGGGTGACCTCGACGTCAAGACGTACTATGCCGGAGGCGGCGTCAGCATCAACCTGCCCGTTCCGGGCTTCGCCATCGAACCCTACCTCTCGGTGACCAACCGCTGGAACTCGGCGAGCGGCGTCGACACCCAGTCGGACCTGGGCTGGACCCTCGGCGCCAACGTCGGCCTGGGGATGTTCGGCCTGCACGTGGCCTACGATTCCCAGGACTACGGCGGCACGACCGGCAGCATCGTCGCGTTCGGCGCGCACATCGGGTTCGGCGTCCCGGGGATGTGAGCCGGTTCACAAGCCCCGGCTGTCGCGGTAGTTTGGGGGGGGCGCGCCGATCCCGGCGCGCCCCTCGCTTTCCCTATTGATGGGACGTTCGATGCGCCTCGTTCGACGGGTCATCCGGGCCGGATTGGCTGCCGCCGTGCTCGCGACCGCCGCCTGCGGCTATACGCTCGATGCCACGGGCCTCGGCGTGCCGGCGACGCTCGCCGAGCGGGGCACCGCCCAGCCCCAGGGCACGCCGTTCAGCGTCACCAAACATCCCATCTACCTCCTCTGGGGAGCGTTCGCGGCGGGAGGCCTCAACCTCGAGGACGCGCTGGCGGGGCAGGTCACGCCGGGCAGCGCGCTGGCCAACGTCCGGGTGAAGGTTCGCAGCACGGTGTTCGACGTACTGGTCTCGGCCGTGACCATCGGCCTGATCACGCCCCGCACCGTCACGATCGAGGGGGTCGTGGTCCAGCGTTAGGGCAGGGTCCCCTCCACCAGCTCCAGCACCAGCGCCGCCGTCCGAGCGGCGGCTCCCCGTCCTGCCCGTACCACGTCCCGCGCGGCGTCGCCGGCGTGCCGCCGTGCGGCCGCGTCGTGATACCACACGAGCCATTGTCCGAACAGGGCCCGAGCGCCGCCGCGGGCCGGCAGCGCCGCCGCCGCGCCGCGGTCGAGCAGTACCCCGGCGTCGCGGCTGCCGGTCCAGTGCGGCCCGAAGGTCACGGGCGCGCCGAACACCGCCGGCTCGAGCACGGAGTGCAGCCCGGCGCGATGGAAGCCGCCGCCCACGAAGGCCACGTCCGCCGCCGCGTACAGATCGGCGAGCACGCCCACGCGGTCGACGAGGATCACCGCCGGGTCGGCGCCGCCGGTGAGGCGCGACAGCCGCACGGGGCGCGGCAGGCCGAGCGCCGCGACGCGGGCCGCCACCCCGGCCAGGTGATCGGGGTCGGGCTCGTGGGGGGCGACGATCAGGCGGGCGGCGGGCACCGCGGTTCGGAGCAGCGCGAAGGCCGGGAGCAGCACGGCCTCGTCGGCGGGCCAGGTGGATCCCGCGACGATCGACAGGCCGTCCGGCGGCGTCGGGCCGAGCAGGGCAACGGGCGCCCCGCTGCGGTCGATCCGGGCGGCGCGATCCGCCACGCTGTCGTAGCGCGTGTCGCCGGTGACGGTGATGGCCTCGGGGCGGACGCCGAGCGTCGCGAGGCGGGCGGCATCGTCGTCGCTGATCGCGCCGACGCGGTCGAGCGCCGCGTACGCCGGCGCGAGCCAGCCGCGCACGGGGCGCCGCAAGCGCCCGCTGTGGGGCGCCACGGTCGCCGCGATCAGGCCGGTGCGCGCGCCCCGCGCGCGGGCGGCGAGCGTGAGCTCCGGCCACACGTCGAGCTTGGCATACACCAGCGCCGCGGGCCGCAGCGCGTCGAGCGCGGCGGCCACGTCGGCCGGCCGGTCGAACGGCAGGTAGTCGGCGATGTCGGCGGGCAGCCCGGCGGCGAACCGCTCGGCCGACGGCGAGAAGAACGTGTAGGCGATCTGCCACCGGGGGCGCTCGGCGCGGAGCAGCTGCAGCACGGGCTTCGCCTGCAGCCCTTCCCCCACACTGGGGGCGTGGAACCAGACGAGGGGACGCGCCGCGTCGCGATGGACCCGCGCCCATGCCCCGAGCCGGTCGCCGAGGCCGGTGCGGCCGGCGAGCCCGCGGGCGAGCTTGCCGTCGAACCGGGCGGCGAGCGGCGCGAGCGCGCGCGCACAGCGGATCGCGAGCCGGTACGCGGGGGCCGGCCGGTCGGTCACCGCGGCGCGGTGCGGGCGGTGTAGATCGAGTCGAGCACGGCGCGGAACGCGGGAAGGGGAATCGCGCCGTCGATCTTGCCGCGCTCGATCCAGAACGTCGGCGTGCTGCGCGCTCCCGAGCGGTAGGCGCGGGCGGCGTCCGCCGCGATCGCCTCGCGGATCGCGTCGTCGGCGAGGCACGCGGCCAGGGCGCGGCGATCGAGGCCGATGGTATCGGCGAGCGCCGCGAAATACGGCGCGGGGTCGGCGAGCGGCGCCCATGTGGGCTGGCGCTGGAACAGCGCGTCGTGCGCCGGCCAGAACCGGTCCTGGCGTGCGGCGCACATCGCGAGCTCCGCCGCGGGCCCCGCGTTGCGGTGGAACGTCGAGTCGAAGACCGAGAGCGGGAAGTTGATGAACACGAAGCGCACCTTGCCCGAGCGCACGTACTCCCGCTCGATCGCGGGCATCGTCTCGAGGGCGAACTGGCGGCAGGCGGGGCACTGGAAGTCGGCCATCTCGTAGACGACGACCGGCGCGTCGGCACGCCCCTTGGTGCGCGCCGCCAGCGGGTCGGCGGGGGTCTGCGCGGCGGCCGGCAGCGTGCCGAGCAGCACCGCGGCCCCGAGGACGACCGTGCACCTCATCGGGGCTCCCGGGCGGGCAGCACGAACCGGCGGATCACGCCGCCGTTGCGGTCGATGGCGTAGAGGGCACCGCCACGGGCGGCGACCGCCGAGACGAACCCGGCATCCCGCTCGAGGCCGAGGGGCCGCAGTCCGTCCGCCACCATTTCCAGCAGGTAGAGTCCCTCCGGGCCGGCGGCCACGGCGACCAGGTCGCCCCACAGGGCGGCGTCGTAGGCGTAGCGGGGCTCCGACCAGTGCGCCACCTCGCGCGGCGCCGCCGGGTCGCCTACGTGCAGCAGGAACACGCCCTCGGCTCCGGCCGCCACGACGGCGAGCGTGTCGACGACCGCCAGCCGCCGCAGGGTGCCCGCCAGATCCACCCGGCCCGCGATCCCGATCTCGCCGTCCCGCGGCACATGATAGGCCCACAGGGCCGACTCGCTCAGGACCCAGAGGAGGGTGTCGTCACGCCACCGCAGGTCGGTGACGCGATCGGCCCACGTGACCGAATCCGGGCGCCACGTGATCGAGTCCGGCGCGCTCGCCGAGTCCGGGGCCATCGTGCCGATCCGCAGCGCCGTGGCCGTGGCCACGGCCACCCGGTCGCCCCGCGGGGCGACCGCGGCGAGCTCGCCGGCCAGCACGCGCGTACCGGCGGCCTCGCCCGAGAGGGCGTACAGGTAGAGCCCCGTGGTGGTGCCGACCAGCAGGTGCCGGACCGGATCGTCCACCGCCGCGTCGGTGACGTCGCGGAGGCCCGCGGCGCGCTGACCGACGTAGTCCAGCGTGGGCACCGCGGCCACCAGCTCCACGCCGTCGTCGCCGAAGGCCGCCACGAGATCGCGGTCGAGCGCGAGGGTCGTCGCACGCGTCCGGAGCGACCGGGTGCGGGCCTCGAGCGACACGGGCGGCGCGGCCCGATAGCGCTGGGCGTAGTGGTTGTCGACTTCGCGACCCACCATGAACCCGACGAACGCGGCGAACGTGGTCGAAACGATCCCGACGCACTTGGCGCTCGTGCACCAGCCGATGTTGGTGCCGAAGTCGCCCGAGGTGTACACGGCCGTGAGGCCCAGTCCCACCGCCGCGCCGACGCCGGCAAAGAGCCACCGACGGGGCACACGGTCCTGGGCCGCGGCCTCGGGTGCGGGCGCCGCGACCAGGAGGGCGAGGGCCAGCACGAGCTCCCGGCTCATGGACCGTCCACCACGCGGATGTCGCGATGCCGCACGGCCACCCGCCCCGTCGCCACATCGGTGACGGCCAGGTCGAGGGCGTACCGCCCGGCGGGCGCCTTCGTGAGGTCGATGGCGAGGAACACGGGGACCCGGTCCCGGCCCTCGAGCGGCTCCTGCGCCGTGTACTGGAGCAACACCTGGTCGTCGCCCTCGGCGGTCACGCCCACGGCGTCCAGCACGTCTCCCAGCAGGCGCGCCGCCAGGTCACCCCGCTCCAGGTCGCTGACACGCAGCCGCACCGCCACCTGGAAGCGCACGGACGGCCCCGTGCCGCCGGAGTCCTCCGCGGTGAGCCCGTACGCCTCGGCGTAGATGTGCACCGGCTCGCCCCGCCGGAACTCGAGGCTGGCGTTCGGGTCGATGAAGAAATCCCCGAGCCCGCGGCCGCGCCGGCCGTCCTCGCGCAGCGCGATGCGGTCCGCCACGATCACGTCGCTCAGCGCCAGGCCGGCCCCGTCGAGGGCCTCGACCGTGAGCCGGCTCATCCCCCGCGCCGCGCGCTCGGCGGCCCGCAGCCGTGCCTCGAACCGGTACACGTAGCTGCCGGCCGGCAGCCGCGCCGTCACGGTACGCACTTCGAACTGTTGCTCGGCGGCGAGCCGCACAGTCTCCGCATCCCGGCGGGCGATGCGGTCGCGGTGGCCCTCGTCGGTCACGAACAGCGCGGTTTCCAGGTCCCCCGTGCCCAGGTCGACGCCCCGCGCCATCCGCCGCACGGGGATCCCGGCGAAGAACAGCACGTCGGTACCCGCGGTGTCGCCGTGGGGACGCAGCTGCGCGACCTGCACGGCCACCGAATCGAGCGAACGGGCCACCGGCACGTTGTCGTAGGCCACCGGCACGATGAAGCGCGCGTTCTCGGCGTAGGCGTCGAAGTCTACGGCCAGCCGCTGGTAGTTGTAGGTGGGCGGGCCGCTGAACACGAAGCGCAGGTTGCGGTCGGGGTAGAACCAGACCGTGGTCACCATCCCCGTCGCCGTCGGGTCGGAGCCGTGCTCGTACGGATTCGGTGGGAAGGTCGCCACCACGGGCGGCGGGCCGTACCGGATGAACAGCTGCCCGCGGTCGGTGAGCCATCCCCGCAGCCGCAGGTCGGGCGCGCCGAACAGCAGCTCGGCGTGTGCGACGCGCGCGAGGTGCTCGAGATGGAACTCGTTCTCCGCCGTCAGCCGCAGCGGCTCGGCGGACCACCAGTAGAGCTCCTCGAACCCGCGGCGGAGCGAGTCGGGGAGCTCGCGGTATCGCACGGCATCCGCCGCCCGCAGGATCGGCGCCAGATCCTCGAGCGGGGCGCGCTCGGCCGGGGCCAGGGCGGCGAGCGCCCGGGCGAAGGCGGTGTCGGCGGCGGCCGCGCGGCCGGCACGCCACAGCCCCATGCCGAGGAAGAGCTGCGCGTCACCATTGGTGGGGGCGATCCGGACGAAACGGCGGGCTTCGTCGAGGAGCTCCTCCAGCCGGCCCGTCTCCGCGAGCAGGGCGAGCAGGCCCCGGCTCGCGGACGGCGACGCCGGGGCGGCGGCGGTGGCCGCACGGTAGTGGGTCTCGGCCTTCGCCAGGTCCGCCTCTCCGATGCCCGGCACGGGCGCCGAGTAATCGAGCAGGATATCGCGCGTGTAGTGGGGATCGCGCAGGGCCGCCTCCCACTCGAAGGACCGGGCCTGGCCGATGATCACGCGGCGGTGTGCGACCGCCTGGTAGCGCCGCAGATAGATGCTCCCGATGTCCGCCTCGACCAGGGCGACGGCCAGGGGGTCGCCCGACTTCTGCGCCGACGCGAGCGCGCGCCGGAAGAGACGCTCCGCCTGCACCCGCAGCAGGGGCTGCTTCAGGCGGAGGCGCGCGATCTCGATCAGGTACCGGGGATTGTCGGCATCGAGCCGGAGGGCCGCTTCGAACTCGCGGTCGGCGTCGATGCGGCGGCCCCACGAGCCGAAGCCGGCGCCGGAGGTGCGCGCCAGCAGCAGGCCATAGAGGAACCGCGCGTCGGCGAGGTCGGGCGCCACGCGGGCCGCCCGGGCCGCCTGATCCACCGCCGCCGCGGTATCGCCGCGCTCGGCGAGCCGCATCGCCTGCTCCACCAACCGCCGGCCCTCGATCTGCGCCTCCGACTGCCGCTGCGCCGCGAGCGGCTCGGCCGCCGTGATCACACAGGCGGCGAGCGCCGCCCACGCCGGCGGCGTGGCACGGCGCCGGCTCGGGCACGGGCACGGGTGGTGGGCGACGGGACGAAGCGGCACCGGGCTGGCTGTTCCCCTCGTGGAAGTGCGTCGCCGCCGCGGGGGGAGCCTCGAACCGGGGCTGCCGGGCGGTCTTGCGGGATTCCGCGACGGACGGTACTGTAGCCGCGTACCGCCAGTCGGCTGCCCTTGCGGGCTCGGCGAATCGGTGACAGTTATTACCATAGTGCACGGTCGGCGAACCCGCCACTCTCGCGCCCCGTGCACGGACCGATCCGGAGCACACACCGTCGCGACTCCAAACCGCGACGTGCCGTCAGATGGGTAGTGCGGGTGCCGCCGTCCGGGCGCCCTTCGTAGAGCCGTCAGCGGGATCCCGCCCGTGCACTCCCCGCGGGGTCACGCCTGTGACATAGATCGACAATCGAAGGTGTCCCGCGAAAGCGGGACTGGTCGGCGGCGGGCGCCCCCCCGGGGTCGCAGGCCGACGGTGTTCCACCTGAAAGGGGAAGACCCATGCGTCCATCCATTGTTCGCTTTGCGGTCGCCGCCGGTGTGGTCCTCGCGCTCGCGGCGCTGGTGCCGTCGGCCGCCGACGCCCAGACCGGCAAGCTGACCGGCGTGGTCCGCGATCAGGCCGGACAGGCGCTGGAGGGAGCGGAGGTATTCGTCGACGGGACGGGCCTGACGACGTTCACCGCGTCCAATGGCCGGTTCTTCTTCCTCAGTGTCCCGCCCGGCACGTACACCCTGGTCGCCCGGCGCATCGGGTACCAGACGGTATCGCAGCGCGGGATCATCGTGTTGATCGACGTGACGCGCGAGGTGAACTTCTCGCTCGCGTCCGCCGAGGGGGTCACCCAGCTGACCGAGATCGTGGTGGAGGCGCCGGCCGTGCCGCTGGTCCAGCCCGGCGTGTCGAACTCGACCGTCGGCATCACGGGTGACGTGATCCGCGCGCTGCCGGTGGTCTCCATCGAGGGCGCCCTCAAGCTGCAGCAGGGCTTCCTCCAGGTGCCGGACAACAGCGACATCATCTCGTTCAGCGAATCGCGCCGCAACGTGTCGAACCCGGTGCGGATCCGCGGCGGCCGCGGCGGCGAGACGGTGCAGCTGATCGACGGCATCCCGACCCAGAACTGGATCTACGGCGGCCCGGCGATCAGCATCACGCCCGAGGCCGTCCAGCAGCTCGACTACATCAAGGGGGGCATGGAGCCGCAGTACGGCAACGCGCTCTCCGGGGTGGTCAACATCGCCACGCGCGACGGCGGCAGCAACCTCGCCGGATCGCTCCGGTTCCAGACCTCCGAGGTGGGCGGGGCGCTCGGCAACAACTCGGACGACCTGCTCAACTACAGCCTGTTCGACGGCTACCTCTCCGGCCCGATCCCCGGCTTCGCGAACAAGTTGCGGTTCATGTTCTCCGGCCGGCAGCAGCGCAGCGCCGACGCCGTGTACGAGTTCGACAACGACGTGCGCGATCCGTCGTGCACGCAGAATACCAACCCGGACTCCTGCTCGGGCAATCCGTCGCCCTTCCTGGGCGCGAACTTCATGGACGTGTACGGCGGCTGGCGGGCGTTCGGCGCGGCCAACCTGCGCGAGCTGTCCGGCAAGCTGACGTACTTCTTCCGGCCGACGATGAAGCTGGGCGTCTCGTACCTGGACAGCCGGCAGCAGCGCAAGCCGTTCGACTGGCTCTACCTCCTGACCTACGATCCGGCGATCGAGGCACCCGTCATCGACAACCTCGCCGACTCGGTCGCCGTGATCGGCAACCGGACGGGATCGCGCATCGCGCCGCTCGACTTCGCCAAGGTGGTGGAAAGCTCGATCAACGCCGGCCGCAGCCTCGGCGTGGCGCGGTGGGATCACATCCTGGGCCGCACCTCGTACACACTGGCCGTGGGACAGATGAAGCTGCAGCGCACCACCTGCAATTTCTGGCAGGGCGTGTGCCTCGAGGGCAGCTTCGGCGATCCCAACTTCACCGACGACAACTTCATCTCGCCGCTCGCCGGCACGTGCTCCGTCCATCCGACGTGCGGCACCGACTACTTCTACGGCGGCGAAGACCTGACATCCCTGATCTTCCGGGGCGACCTCCAGTCGCAGGTGACCGACCACCACAACCTCGCTGGTGGCGCGATGTACATGAACCACGACGTGAAGCTCGACCTGCTGCAGAACGTCGGGACCAACGAGGTCCAGGTGTACACCGAGCGCTACGCGGCGAAGCCCTGGGACCTCGCCCTCTACGTGCAGGACCGCATCGAGTACGACTTCCTCACGATCAAGCTCGGGGTGCGCTACGACCTCGGCTCGGCGGGCGGGACGTTCTGGGTCAACCCGCTCGATCCGACGAACGGCACGACCGCGGCCGACGTCTGCGCCAATCCGAGCGACTGGCAGGACCGCACGTTCAAGGAATACGACGCCTCGGCGGACTCGTCGTATTCCACCACCATGTCGGCGAACCCGAACTGGGCGACGGAGCTGGGGACGAACTGCGTCAGCCTCGCCACCGGCCAGGTGGACCCCGCGACGCTCGACTCCGCGGCGCGGATCGCCTCGTCGGATGACTTCGGCACGTCGAAGCAGCGGCGGCAGTTCAGCCCCCGCATCGGCGTGTCGTTCCCGCTCGGCCCCTCGAGCGCCCTGTTCTTCAACTTCGGGCGCAACACGCAGAATCCGCTGCTCAACAACCTCTTCGTGGCCACCGGCATCGGCACCACGCGCGAGGGGACGGTGGCGGGGCCGACCATGACGATCCCGACCGGCGGTGGGGTGCCCTACATCGGCAACTCCAACCTGCTCACCGAGCAGACCACGAGCTACGAGATCGGGTACGCGGCCGAGCTGGGCGGCGACTACGCCATCGCGGTGACGGCGTTCAGCAAGGACCAGATCGGGCTGACCGGGTTCCGTACCGGCGGTCTCGTGAACGGGGTGCAGGTATTCGATCCCGGGGCGACGTACGCGAACGACGCCACGCCCAGCTACAGCATCCTCGTGAACCAGGACTTCCAGACCGTCCGCGGGATCGAAGTACAGCTGCGCCGGCGCGTGTCGAACTTCTGGGGCTTCGACCTGAACTACTCGTTCTCGGAGGCCCGCACCAATGCGTCCGATCCCGAGCGCGAGGTGGAGCGCCAGAACACGGGCGACCCCCGGCTGAACCAGGAGGTCACGTCCGACATCGATCAGCCGCACGTGTTCAATGCATCGCTGATCTTCCAGACGGGCCGGAACTACCCGCGGACGATCCTCGGGAAGGGCCTGCAGAACTTCTCGACCAGCGTGGTGTTCCGCACGGCGAGTGGCCTGCCGTACACGCCGACGACCGACTTCTACGGGTTCGGGCTGTCGCAGCTGGTCCGCAACACCGGCCGCGGTCCGTCGACCTATCAGATCGACTGGTCGCTGGCGAAGGACTTCGTCATCTCGAACATGCGGTATGGCTTCACCCTGCAGGTGCTCAACGTGACCGATCGCAAGAACTGCCAGCAGGTCTTCACGTCGACGGGTCAGTGCAGCGCGGGGGCGCCCGACAACAGCCGGCGCCGTGAGGGGAACCCGGTCGCGACCGATGCGATCACCTCGACCTATCTCGACCGCGCCATGTACTACGGCGCGCGGCGCTCGGTCCAGGCCGGACTCCGCGTCTCGTTCTGACGGTGGCACGGGCGGGCGGCCCTGCGGGGCCGCCCGCCGCCGACCAATCGCCTCTTCCTTGCGAGGATCGTGTCATGGCACTCTCTAGTGCGTTCGATCGTGCGACGGCACCGCTCGTGGCGGCACTCCTCCTGGCCCTGCCGGGCGCGCTGGCGGCACAGCAGACTGTCAACGGCGTCCCGGTCCGGGCCGACGGCGAGCCCACCGCGTCGAAGCCGCCCCGGCCGCTCGGCGGCAACCGCGACCAGGGGTTCGCCAGCGCGCACAACGTCGGCTACTTCAACACCGGCTGCATCGAGAACGTGACCGGCGCCTCGGACTTCGACCGCGGCGCGGCGTGCTTCACGTTCAACCAGGCGCTGAACAACGGCTTCATCGCCGTGTGGCCCCGCGAGCTCCACTGGACCTGGGGCACCACCAAGACGACGTGGGATTCGGCCGTCGCCAGGGTCCCCGCCCTCGCCAACGCCATCGGCGGTGGCTGGACGGTGATTTCGAGCCACCAGACCGGTTTCGACGACCTCGACGCGGGGGACAACTCGCTCGGTCTGCACCACGCCGGACTGACGTCGGTCAGCGACAATTCGTGCCTCGACCAGCGGCCGATCGGCGCGGGGTTCCCGCTGCTGGCCGGCAGCAACTGCCCCGAGACGTGGGGCAGTGAAGGCTGGAAGGGAGGCCGGCCCGTCCCGCTCGAGCTGTGGACGCAGCGCTACGGCGCCCTCGGCAACAACTTCAACTTCGACTTCTGGCGGGTGACTGACGCCGAGATCGACGCGGCCGGCGTCGCGCCGCCCAGCGCCAACAGCCCGGGCAAGACGCTCGGCAACTTCCAGGCGTACGGCTACACCAGCGACTACACCGCCGAGACCCTGTGCGGCACGACGGTCCGCCGCAACTACGCGCACATCATCCCGGCCACGAGCCTCGTCGTGCCCGGTGGATGCACCGGGTCGGACCCCGCCCGCCGTCGGCCCGGCTGGCCGCTCGGCATCGAGGTGCGGTTCGACGCGTTCACGTTCCAGCTGCCGGCGCTGAAGGAGATCATCTTCTGGCAGGTCACCTTCACCAACCGGTCGGGCGACGTATACGGCGTCAAGCTGGACTACGACTCCGTCTACATCTCGCTGACGAACGGCTGGTTCGGGAACGCCGCCATCCAGCAGAACCCCACGTGGTGGGTGCCGGAGACCGGCGCGCTGGTGACCTCGGCCCTGCCGATCCAGGGGGTCTGCGACCCGGCGCGCATCGTGTCGGACCTCACCTGCGCGCGCTGGGGCGCCAACTTCGGCTTCACCCAGGCCGCCTCCGCGGTGATGCTGCTCAAGTCCCCCATCGGGGATCTGCGCAACAAGTGGTTCACGCGCGCCGGCAGCGCGTTCTACAATCCGGCCCATCCCCTCGCGGGCGACACGCTCACGTTCAACCACGCGCACCTGTGCGGGTTCCGCAACTGCGGCGCGACGATCTTCGCCTCGAACCCGACGACGACGCCGGACCACGAACGCCGCTCCTTCGGGATGCTGTCGTCGACCGAGCTGAACGTGGTCGGCAACCGCGACATCACGTCCGGCATCACGGTCAACCAGTACTGGCACACCTTCCGGAACTTCTACTTCCCGACGATCCGCTACACCGCGGGGGACGCGGCGTCGGTCGGCAGCGGGTTCAGCCGCTGGGCGCCCAGCATGGCGGGGACCAACTGGGATTGGGGCGGTCCCCCGGGCTCGATGAACCCGAAGAACGGCGTGCAGGATACCCTCGCCGTGGACGGCTGCTGGATCAACGGCTGCGCCGGCCTGTGGGGCGACACGCTGCCCAACGGCAAGTACTCGGCGTACAGCAACACGAACGGCGTCTTCGGGGTCGGCCCGATCCGGCTGATGGCCGATTCGTCGGTGGCGTTCGTGGTAGCGCTCACCGCCGGCCAGGCGAACGACTCCGCCGGCCTCATGTCGCAGATGGCCGCCGCGGTCGACAACTACATGAACTTCTACCTGGCCCCGGACGCGGCGCCCAAGTGCCGCGTGACGGGCGTCACCCGCGACGCGGGCGCCCGCGCTCTGGACGCAGTCGTCCGATTGACGTGGGAGGACTCCTGCCACCCCGGCAACTGGACCGATCCGTTCCTCAACAAGCAGTACACCGACCTGGTCGCCGCGTCGTCGGCGAGCGCTCTCGGCCGCCTGCGGGACCTGAACCCATGGCTCGTCGATACGCTCGACTTCCTGCGTACCAACAACCTGGCGCATCTGTACGTGTACAAGTCGTGCAGCGACGGGGCGTCGTGGACGACGGGTGACGACTGCGTCGACGGGAGCCCGGCGAACGGTGCGCCGTTCGACGTGCTCGGCTGGGAGCCCTACGCCACCTTCGAACCGGCAGCCATCCCGGTCACCTACCTGGACCAGAACGTCCGGCCCGGGGTGACCTACACGTACAACCTGATCGGCGAGACACGAGGCGCCACGTTCAGCGTGCTGAACGGTGACTCGACGGGTCTCTCGGGGACCGAGACGGTCTGCCTCAAGAACTGCCGTGTCGAGACCCTGGCGCTGGCGCCGGTGCTGTTCAACTCCCTGTCGGCCTCGACCGGCGAAGTGAACGTCGGCCGGGCCTACCTGCCGCTGTCGCGGCAGGCGGGCGGCACCGCGGCGAGCGCCGCCGTGACCGCCGCGACGGGGCCCCTCGGCGTCTCGCGACTCGGGCTGACGGTCACCGCCGACTCGCTCACCGACGCGACCTATCGGGTGCTGTTCGGCAACACCGCGACGGCGGCGCAGATCGAGCGGTTCCGTGGCACGGACTCGGCGTCCGTCGCGACCCGGCTCCAGCTCGACACCGCTGGCGGCAGCGTCATCGTGACGGGGACCAACCTCGGCGGCATCACGCCGAGCGGTGCCGCCGTGACGCGGACGACCCTGTCCCCCGGGGTCGATTCGGTCGCGTACGTCTGGGCGGGCGGGCCGGTGATGGCGATGGCACGCTCCATCGGAGGCCGCGATACGAACGCGCTGCTCGTGAGCAGCACGCTCACGGGGGCGTCGGCGACGCCGGGCGCGTTCCACGGCAGCAGCGACTACCCCAGCTTCGATCTGGCCCTCAACGCGACCCTGCACACCCTCAACGGGACCGGGTTCGCGAGTGAGTTGTTCTACAACGCCGACGACTCACCGGTCCCGCCGCTCGTGACGCCGACCGTGACCTGGCTCGCCAACCGCGCCCTGCAGAATCAGGGTACGGCGCAGAGCACGGCCTACGGCGACTACGAGATCACCTGGGGCACCTATGCCTTCGGGACCGGCGGCTCGGGCGGACGCGATCAGTTCGTGCTCGATTTCTCGACGCCGTCGAACTCGGCGACGGCGATCAACACATCGCTGGCCGCGCGCACGACGGTCAGCACCGGCGCGGTGACGCCCGAGGCGGCCGCGGCGGTCCAGGCGGCCAGCGGCGTCCCGACCACCGTCGATTCGCTGGTGGCCGTCAAGTTCCCGTTCTCGATCGTGAACCGGAGCTACGGCCGGCCCGTGACGGTGGCGATGCGGGTGCGAGCGGCGGCGGGCAAGTCCATCGTGGTCGGCACCGGCGCGGATACCATCCGCGTCCCGGTCCCGGCCGATGCCTGGGTGGCCGGCGACACGCTGGTGTTCCTCGAGGCGGTGAACGGCGGTCCGCTGGCCGTCACCTTCCAGCGCGCCGTGGTCGGATGCGACGCGACGCGGTTCACGCGCGAGTCGTGCAACCCGGTGTATCCCGGCACGCGCGGGGCCACCGTGTACCTGAGCCCGGTGGACGGCCAGTACGACATCGCGTCGTACTACGTGCCCGTGACGCCGCGGAGCTCTTACACCGTGACCGCGACCAAGCCGGCCCGCGGCGAGAACCTGACGTCGGACGCGGCCGCCATCCGGGCCGGACTCGCGGCGATCCGCGTGGTGCCCAACCCGTACGTGATGCTGTCACAGTTCGCCGGGAACGTCCTGCTGTTCAGCCACATGCCGCCGCGCGGCTACATCCGCATCTACACGGTAGCGGGACAGTTCGTGCAGCAGATCAGCTGGACGGAGGAGAACCTCGGCTCGGACGGCGACCTCGGCTGGAACCTGCGCACGCGGGAGGGCAACCTCCTCGGCGGCGGGCTCTACATCTACGTGCTGACCGCCACCGACGCGACCGGCGCCACGATCGGCACCCGGACCGACAAGTTCGTGGTCATTCGCTAGGAGGATGACGACCATGCCGCGTACGCACCGCTTGCTCGCCGCCGTCGCCCTGCTGGCCGCGTCGGCCGGCGCGCTGTCGGCCCAGGCCACCGGCACCGTGCTGCTCCCGGTGCCGGAGAATCCCACGACCCGCGTCGCCACCCGCGGCGCGAATTTCCTCGAGATCGGTATCGGCGCCCGCGGCCTCGCGATGGCGGGCGCCTACACCGCGCTCGCCGAAGGGGTCACCGCGCTGTACTGGAATCCCGCCGGGGTGGCGGAACTCGAGGGGCCGGCGGCCGCCGTGACGATCGCGCAGCTCTACGACAATGCCGACATCTCGCACAGCTTCGTCGGTGGCGTCCTGCCGCTCGGCGGGGCGCGCGTCTTCGGTATCGCCCTGGCGCAGCTGTCGAGCGGCGACATGCAGCGCACCACCGAGCAGTACCCCGACGGCGGCGACCCCGCGTTCGGCACCACCTTCAACTACTCGGCGAGCTCGGCGGGGCTGTACTACGCCCGCCGCCTGACCGACCGCCTCAGCCTGGGCGTGGGCGTCAAGTTCGCCACCGAGGGCATCGACGACGCCAAGGCCAACTACGTCGGCCTCGACGTGGGCACCAAGTTCCGCACCGGGCTGTACGGCACCCACATCGCGGCGTCGCTCTCCAACCTCGGCACCTCCGGACGCTTCCGCGGGTCCGCGATCGAGCGCTTCTCGGTCGATCAGTTCCGGCCCGGCGCCACGCCGGTGGAGCTCTCGACCCAGGAGCTGCAGATGCCGACGCTGTTCCGGTTCAGCGTGCGCTCCGACGTGCTCGGCGCGAGCGATGCGCTCCTCGGGACGAACGACCAGTTCAACATGGTCGCCGTCCTCGAGGCGACCGACGCGATCGACACCGACGTGCAGACCATCATGGCGTTCCAGATGGGCTTCCGCGACCTCGTGTACCTCCGGGCGGGCAAGCGGTGGACCAACGAGAAGGACACGGAGTACCGCGGCTTCAGCCACGGTGCGGCCGTCGGCGGTGGCGTCAAGCTCCCGCTCGGATCGGGCCGCCGGCTCTCGTTCGACTACGCGTACACGGGCATGAGCGACCTGCAGAACGTGCAGGTCTTCTCCGTCGAGTTCGGCTTCTAGGCCGGGAAAGGACCGACGCATGAACAGGAACGTCGCGGCACTCCTGGCCGCCCTCGGGTGCGGGGCGACCGCCCTCGCCGCCCAGGACGCCGGCAGCCGCTTCCGCGTCACGCCGACGATCGGCGTGATGAAGTTCGACAAGACGTCCGCCCTGTCGGACCTCGACGGGTCCAAGCTCTGGGCCTCCGCCGGCCTCTCCGCCAGCTACCTGGTGGGCGGCGGCTTGCGCGCCGGCGTGTACCTCGAGTTCCAGCAGCCGCAGACCAGCCCGGACTATTATCCCTACGCCCTGTTCCGCACCAGCGGTGCCTACCAGCTGTTCGGGGCCACGCAGGTGGTGAGCGCGCTCTCCTTCGGACTCGACGCGTCGTACACGATCGGGGCCGGGAAGCTGGGCCCCTACATCCGGGGCGGCATCGGGCGGCACGCGGTGTACGGCGACGTCCAGGTCCAGAACGCGACCGACCACGTCGCCGGCACGCAGTTCCTGGCCGGCGCCGGCATCAACTACGCCGTGAGCCAGATGATCGGCCTGCGCGTCGAGGTACTCGACTTCATGTGGAGCGACTGGGACCGGGACGCGCTGAACCCGGTCACCCCGGCCTACCAGAACACCACGTTCCCGGAAGACAACCCCGCGGGCATCAACGAAAGCAAGCCGGGGCTCATCCACAACCTGCGCCTCGCGCTCGGGTTCTCCTTCACCCCGTCGGGTGGCGGGCGCTGACCGCCAGGGAGCGAACGCACATGCGACTGACTCGTTCTTTCGGGATCGCGCTCGCCGTCCTGCTGGCGGCCTGCGAGCACAGCGAGGTCACCGACCTCATCGCGCGCGACGGTGCGACCACCATCCCGGCGATCGACCTGAACACCGGTGCCGCGGGAGGGTTCCTGTCGGGTACCCGGGCGACCAACCGGTTCCTGGCGTCGGGTACGTTCGACACGTCGGTCGCGAACGCGTTCTCGCGCACCACGGCGAATCCGCCGTACTTCCGGCTCGACGTGAACGGCTACTACGGCACGGCCACGAGCCTGGTCTACTTCCCCAACGCGCCCGGCATCGCCGCCTGGACTCCGCCCACGGCGTACCTGCCGACGATGGCCCCGGCTGGCTACGCCGGCACCGGCGGCTTCGCCCCCAACGCGGTCGCCTACATCGTGCAGGCGGGCCATCCCGGGAACGGAGCCGGCAACACGGTCTGGGAGTTCTGGTACGAAGTGCACGGGCTGGCGGCCGACACTCGCTACGTCATGGGCCTGGCGCGCTACGCCGTGCAGCAGCGCGGCGCGCTGGACATTTCCGAGATGCTGCTGACCGGAGTCGTGACGCAGCCGGACTCGCTGGTGTTCCCGACGGGCGACTTCAGTGAGGCTGGCAAGACGACGAACACGGTGTACACGACGAACTGCGCCAGCGTGAACATCGTGCAGCCGGTCGCCGGCGCCAACCCCCATCTGCTCGGCGGTGCCACGTCGGACCCGACCGGCTACGCCGAGTTCGACCAGACGGCGTGCGCCAACGCCGCTGCCGCTTGGGGCAACCTGGGCACGAACAAGAGCCCGGTGGCGCCCAATACCGGCGCCGCGCTCACCAACGTGCAGTACAACTTCATCGTCGTCTGGGAGGCCGATGCGGCCGACAGCACGCCGAACTACGACAAACCGGTCTTCCGGGTCCAGATCGCCCCGTTGCTGACGACCACGGGCCAGGTGGTCAACAATTCGTACGCGCCGTTCCCGACGGCGGCGCTCACCACGGCTCAGCTCGCCCTGCTCCCGGGTGCCACGGCATCCCCGGATACCATCCTGGTCACTGCCAATGGGCTCGTGCCGCTCGCCGCGGGGAACGCCTACCAGGTCTGGATCACGACCGCCGCGGGCGGTGCCGCGAAAGTCACCGGCCGGGTCGTCCGGCTCAATGCGGGCGTCGTGGTCGATACGCTTGCGGATGTGAACGAGTTCAACATGGGGGCGGGGATGGACGGGGCCCGGATGGAGTTCGACTTCCTGCCCTACCGCGCCGATCCGTACAACGCCGCGATCGTGGCAGTGGCCGCGGCGGGTGCCGGGACGCTTCCGGCGAGCCAGCCCCTGTGGACCACGATGGTCACGCAGAAGGTGCCAGGCGGCCCGGTGCCGTCGCTGTCGAGCAACCTCATTTTCGGCTCGTTCAATGGCGGCAGCGGCCCTCGGCCGTTCGGGGCCGCGGGCACGGGGACCGGCGGCATCTTCGGGACGGAGCTGCGGGAGGACGTGCTGCGCATTCCGCGGCCCCCGATCGGCTACCAGTACGAGGGGTGGCTGATCAGCTCCAGCGGCGCCACGACCCCGTTGAGCCTGGGACCGATCCTGACGCCGTTCCCGGACCTCCAGCCGCTCACCGACGCGGATATCTCCACCGATCCGCCGCTGTCGGGTGTGGAGATCACCCAGGCCGCGGTGCGGTATCTGGCCACCGATGCCGCGTTCTACTGCGCCTGGGACCGCGTCCAGGTGCGGGTGGGACCGAAGAACGGAGCGGGGAACCTGCCGCCGACGATCCTGCTGTCGGGTACCAACCCGAGGAGAGGGTGCTGACGCAGCAGACGGATTAGCGCACGTCGCAGAAGTACGACGCCCCGGCTTCCGATGTGGAGGCCGGGGCGTTGTGTTTGGAGATGGCAGATGGCAGATGGCAGTCACTGCGTGCTGCCGTCTGCCATCTGCTTTTCAGTCAGTCTACGATCGCATTCGGGAGCACGTATTTCATCGGGTTCGCCGGGTGGCCGTTCACCCACACCTCATAATGGAGGTGCGGGCCCGAGGAGAGGCCGGTCGAGCCGACCTGGGCGATCTTCTGACCCCGCTTGACCCGTTGGCCCCGGGCCACGAGGATCTTGGAGCAGTGCGCGTAGCGCGTGACGACGCCGTAGCCGTGGTCGATCGTCAGCATGTTCCCGTAGCCGTCCACCCACTCGACCTTGGTGACCGTGCCGGCGGCCGGCGCCTCGATCTCCTGGCCCATCTGAGCCGTGACGTCGATGCCTTCGTGCGGCCGCGCCAAATGGAGGATCGGGTGCACCCGCTCGCGCTGGAACGCGCTCGTGAGCCAGCCGTCCGTCGGCATGATCGACGGGGTCGCCGCGAACCGGGCCTGGCGGCTCGCCATCGAGTCATACGCCTCGCTCACCGAGGTGGCGAGGATGTTGGCGCGCCGGATGAGCGCGTCCACGTCCTGCCGCGCGCGCAACGCCTGGGCGCCGGTGGCGCCGACGGCCGAGAGACTGTCGCGCTCCGACCAGTCCCCCGCGGGCCCGCCGATGCCAGCTGCCTTGACGCCGGAGTCGGTGGGGGCCAGGCCCGCCAGCAGTCGCAGCGACTGCTCGCGGTCCCCCACCGCCGACAGCGTGTCGCGCAGCACGCCGAGCTGCTCGCGCAGGCGCTGGATCTCGCCCGTGAGCAGCGCGTTCTCGCGCGCGAGGGTGCGGCCGCGGGAGATGCTCACGCCGCGCGCCAGCGCCGTCCCGCCGAGCAGCAGGAGCACCAGCACGACCACGGTGCCGAGGCCCACGGCGGTCTTGAACACCGCGTGGGACACCTCCACGCCCCGGGATCCCCCGGAGCCGTGTGGCACCACGAGCAACGTCCAGCGGCGGTCGGACTTGCGCTTCATAGGGGACAGCAAAGTTACGGGCGCGTTGTACCGCCGTCAACGAGCCAGATCACATTTCAAGTTGTTGATTGTCAGCGACTTACAACGCCCGTGGCCGGTTTGGGATAGAGAATGGGGGGTTGGCCCACCGCGCGGCCCGCCACGGCGGGGTCCCGCCCGTCGTCCCAGCGCAGGGTGCCGATCGGCCGCCCCGTCCCCAGGGCGTTCCAGATCTCCGCCGCCTTGCCCGGCATGAAGGGCAGGGCGAGCACCGCGAGGCGGGCCACGGTGCGGGCGAGCGTGGCCAGCACCGTGTCGAGCGCCGCCGCGTGAGCGGCGTCCTTGGCGAGCTTCCAGGGCGCGCGCTCCTCGACGTAGCGGTTGGCGCGGGCCGCGAGCTCGATCAGCTGGCTGGCGCCGCCGTTCAGGTCGTTCGCGTCGAGCGCGCCGGCGTAGGCGGCGAGCGCCGCGAGCGCGTCGGTCTCGAGCGTCGCATCGATGGCGGCGGCCGGCACGGTCCCGGCGCGGTAGCGGTGGATCATCGACAGCGAGCGCGAGACCAGGTTGCCGAGCGTGTCCGCCAGGTCCGCGGTGTAGCGGGCGTCGAACCGCTCCCAGGTGAAGTTGCCGTCGTTCTCGTAGCCGATCTCGCGCAACAGGAAGTAGCGCAGCGCGTCGCCGCCGTGCCGCTCGAGCGCGGTCGCCAGGCTCACCGCCGTGCCGGCCGTCTTGCTCATCTTGGCGCCGTCCCACTGCACGTATCCGTGCGCCCATACTTCGCGGGGCAGGTCCACGCCCGCGGCGAGCAGCATCGCGGGCCAGATCACGCAGTGAAACCGGGTGATCCCCTTGCCGACGATGTGCAGGTCGGCGGGCCAGATCCGCTCGTATCCCGGGTCGGGGTACCCCGTCGCCGAGAGGTAGTTGATGAGCGCGTCGAACCACACGTACACCGTATGGTCCGGGTCGCCGGGGAAGGGGATCCCCCACGGCTGGCGCCGGCGCGAGATCGAGATGTCCTGCAGTCCGGCCTTGAGGAGACCGAGCACCTCGTTGCGGCGGATGTCCGGCCGGACGCGGAAGGCGTCCGACTCGATGCGCGCCAGCATCTCGTCGCGATAGGCGCTCAGCCGGAAGTAGTAGTTCTCCTCACGGGTCGGCACGAGCGTGAGACCGGGATGCTCGTCGCAGCGGCCGTCCACGATCTGCGACTCCTGCTTGAACTCCTCGCACCCGGTGCAGTAGAGGCCCTCGTACTCGGCCAGGAAGACGTGGTCCGGCCGGCGCTCGCGGATGCGGCTGAGCAGCGTGGTCACCGCCCGGGCGTGACGCGGCTCCGTGGTGCGGATCCAGTCGTCGTGGCTCGTGGCGAGGCGGGCCCAGTATCCGGCGAAGGTCGCGGCCATGCGGTCCACCCAGGCCTGCGGGGTGATGCCCCCCGCCGCGGCGGCCTGCACCACGGACTGGGCGTGCTCGTCCATCCCCATCACGAAATGCACGTCGTCCCCGCGCAGGCGGCGCCACCGCGCGATGACGTCGGCGCCGACCTTCTCGAGCGCGTGCCCCAGATGCGGGTCGCCGTTCGAGTAGTCGATGGCGGTGGTGAGGTAGAACCTAGCCACGCGGGGGTCCCTTGGGCGCGCCCAGGGCGTCGCCCGCGGCTTCGACCTCCTGGCGCAGCTGCTCCAGCGCCACCACGCGGGTGCTGCCGTCCTCGGCGCGGACGGTCACGCGGTCCCGGAAGATGTCCACCGCCACCACGCGGGCGGGCCCCTGAGCCGTGCGCAGCACCTTGCCCTCCTTGGGGAAGCGGCGCCGGCTCTCCACGTAGAACGTGTGCTCGTAGTGCAGGCAGCAGAGCAGCCTCCCGCACGGCCCCGACACCTGGGAGGGGTTGAGGGAGAGCCCCTGGTCCTTGGCGAGTGACAGGCTCACCGGGCGTCCGGCCGGGAGCCAGCTCGCGATGCACAGCTGGCGCCCGCAGCGGCCGATGCCGTCGAGGCGCTTCGCCTCGTCGCGCGCCCCGATCTGCCGCAGCTCGATGCGCGTCCGGAACTCGGCGGCCAGGTCCCGCACCAGGGAGCGGAAGTCCACGCGTTCGTCGGCCGTGAAGTAGATCGTGAGCCGGCGGCGGTCCCATTGCCACTCGGCATCGCTCACCTTCATCTGGAGACCGTGGCGCCGCACGTGCTCGCGCACGCGCCGGCGCACGTCGTCCTCGGCGGTGCGGAGCTGCTCGGCCCGGGCCAGGTCCTCCCGGGTCGCGGGGCGCAGGATGCGGCGTGCCGGCGGCGTGGCAGCGGCGGTCGGGGCGCCTGCCGCGCCACAGGCGCCGCAGCGCGTGCACTTCGTGCTGGCCGCCTCGCCCACCGCCGACACGCGGCCCAGGTCCTGGCCGCGCTCGACCTCGACGATGACGGGTGACTCGACCGCGGGCGGCTGGTCCGCCCCCCACGCGAAGTACTCTTTGCGATTCCCCTTGAAGCGCACTTCGACGACGGCGGTCATCGGCTACTTCTCCCGCATCACGCCCATCGAGAGGTACTTCTCCTCGCGGCGTCGCAGCAGCTTCTCGACCCGCAGCCGGCGCAGCTCGACGAGGTGCCGCTTGAGCGCATCGCCCAGACGCTGGGCGGTCGCCTCGGCGTCCGCGTGGGCGCCCCCCGGGGGTTCCGGGATGATCTCGTCGATCACCTTCAGCGCCAGCAGGTCCTGGGCCGTGATCTTGAGCGCCTCCGCCGCCCGCTCGCGCTGGCTGGCGTCCTTCCACAGGATCGCCGCGCAGCCCTCGGGCGAGATCACCGAATAGACCGAGTTCTCGAGCATCAGCACCCGGTCGGCCACGCCGATGGCGAGCGCGCCCCCCGACCCACCCTCCCCGATCACGGCGGTCACGATCGGGGTGGCGAGCGCGGCCATCTCGATCAGGTTGCGCGCGATCGCTTCCGCCTGGCCGCGCTCTTCCGCGCCGAGGCCCGGGTAGGCCCCCGGGGTATCGACCAGCGTGATCACGGGGGCTCCGAACTTCTCCGCCAGCCGCATCAGCCGCAGCGCCTTGCGGTACCCCTCCGGGTGGGCCATCCCGAAGTTGCGCCGCAGGTTGTCCTTGGTGTCGCGGCCCTTCTGGTGTCCGATCACCATCACGGTGGACCCGTCGAGCCGGGCCCAGCCGCCGATGATGGCGGGGTCGTCGCGGAACAGCCGGTCACCGTGCAGCTCGACGAAGTCGGTGAAGACGAGGCGCAGGTAGTCCAGCGTGTAGGGCCGCCGCGGGTGGCGGGCGACCATCACCCGCTGCATCGGAGAGAGACTGCGATAGATCTCCGCCCGCAGCTCCGCCAGCTTCTCCTCGAGCGGGGCGATCTGGCGGCTCAAGTCCCCCGCCCGCTCGCCGGTCGCGCGCTTCAACTCCTCGATCTGACGCTCCAGCTCGAGAAGCGGCCGCTCGAACTCCAGAGTGTAGGTCGCCATCCGTCAGTCCGCCTTGACCAGATGGACGTGCTCGGCGCCGAGGAGCCCCCGCAGCGCCGTGAGGAGATCGTCGGCCAGGTCGACGCGGAGCGAGCGGCTCCGCAGGCGGGCCGTGGTCCCATTGCCGTCGCCCCACGCCACGATCACGGGCGCGGGGCCGGGGTGGGCCGCGCACAACGCGGCGGCCGAGCGGGTCGTCTCGGTCGGCGGCGCGCCCGGCGCGGTCCACGAAAGCTCCACCGCCACCGCGCCGCTCGGCCGCAGCTCCTCCAGCGGGCGCGCCGCCTCGACGATGAACGGGGCCTGCTCCTCGCCCCGGTCGCGTGGGCTGTAGCTCCCGGTCAGGAGCAGGCAGTCGTCCGGGTGGATCACGCCCGACAGCCGCGCCCACGCGTCGGGGAAGACGAGGGCCTCGGCCGTCCCGTGGAAGTCCTCCAGCACGAGTCGCGCATACTCGGCGCCGGTCTTCTTCGACACCTGGCGCTTGACCACCGTCGCCACGGCCGCGATCGTCACCTTGCGGTCGCTCCACTCCCCGAGCGTCGCCGTCGTCCGGTTGCCGAAGATCTCCACCTCGGCGCGGAACTTCTCGAGCGGATGCCCGGAGATGAAGAACCCGAGGACGGCCTTCTCCCGCGTCAGGCGCTCGTGCTCGGTCCAGGGAGGAAGCTCGGGGACGCGGGACACCGGACGAGGCACGGTGGCGTCCTCGCCGAACAGGCCCACCTGGCCCGCGTCGCGCTCCTGCTGGCGCACCTGGGCCTCGGCGAACGCCGACTCGAGCGCGGCGATCAGCTGGGCGCGGTGCCCCCCCAGCGAGTCGCACGCCCCCGAGTCGATCAGCGCCTCGATCACCCGCTTGTTGCACAGGCGCAGGTCCACGCGGTCGCACAGCTCCACCAGCGTGCGGTACGGTCCCTCGGCCTCGCGCGCGGCGAGGATCGAGCGGATCGCCCCCTCGCCGACGTTCTTGATCGCGCCCAGCCCGAAGCGGATGCGCCGGTCCCCCACGACCGTGAACTTGAACCCCGACTCGTTCACGTCCGGGGGGAGCACCTCGAGGCCCAGCTCCCGCGCCTCGCCGATGTAACGCACCACCTGGTCGGTGTTGCCGATCTCGGACGACAGCAGGGCCGCCATGAACTCAGGTGCGTAGTGCGCCTTGAGCCACGCCGTCTGGTAGGACAGGATCGAGTAGGCGACGGCGTGGGACTTGTTGAACCCGTACCGGCCGAACGTCGCGATCTGGGCCGCGATATCCTCGATCACCCGGCGGTCGTGCCCCCGCGCCACCGCGCGGTCCACGAACCGCCTCAGCTCCTCCTCGATCAGCTCCTGGATCTTCTTGCCCACCGCCTTGCGCAGCACGTCGGCCTCGGCGAGCGAGTAGCCCGCCAGCACGTTCGCGATCCGCATCACCTGTTCCTGGTAGGTGATCACCCCGTACGTGGGTTCGAGCACCTCGACGAGGTCGGGGTGCGGATACCGCACCGCCTCGCGTCCCAGCTTCCGGTTGATGAACACCTGGTGCATCCCGGTGTCCAGCGGACCGGGGCGGAGCAGGGCGTTGGTCGCGACCAGGTCGTCGAACCGGTCGCACTTCATCTGGCGCAGGCAGTCGGTGGCGAGGGCCGACTCGAACTGGAATATCCCCGCGGTCCGGCCGGAGGCGAGCAGCCCATACGTCGCCGGGTCGGCGAGATCGAGCCCGTCCACGTCCACCGTGACGCCGTGGCGGGCGCGGATCATCGCCACCGCGTCGTGGATCACCGTGAGGGTCTTGAGGCCGAGCAGGTCGATCTTCAGCATCCCCGCCTGCTCGAGCGCCACCATGTCGTACTGCGTGATGATGGCGTCGGCGCCCTGCGGGGCGAGGCAGACCGGCACGTAGTCGGAGAGCGGACCCGGGGCGATGACCACGCCCGCGGCGTGGACCGATGCATGGCGCGCCAGCCCCTCGATGCGCGACCCGAGGTCGATGACCTTGCGGACCCGCTCGTCGGTGGCGGCGGCGGCCTTCAGCTCGGGGACTTTCTCGCCGGCTTCCCCGAGGGTGTAGCTGAATCCGGGGCCGGCCGGGATCAGCTTGGTGAGCCGGTCCACGTCGCCCAGCTCGAGCCGCAGCGTGCGCGCCACATCGCGGAACGCCGCCCGGGCCTTGAGGGTCCCGAAGGTGATGATCTGGCCCACCGAGTCCCGCCCGTAGCGTGCGCGCGCGTACTCGAGCACCTCACCCCGCCGCTCGAAGCAGAAGTCGAGATCGATGTCGGGCATCGAGATGCGGTCGGGATTGAGGAACCGCTCGAACAGCAGGTCGAACCGGAGGGGATCGACGCTGGTGATCCCGAGGGCGTACGCGACGAGCGAGCCGGCCGCCGACCCCCGTCCCGGGCCGACCGGGATGCCACGGTCCCGGGCCGCCTTGATGAGGTCGTACACGATCAGGAAGTAGCCCGCGTATCCGGTGCGCGAGATGACGTCGACTTCGTAGGCAAGCCGGTCCGCGACCGCCGCGGGGAGGGGCGATCCGTAGCGCGCCTGCGCGCCCTCGCGCGCCAGGTGCACCAGCAGGTCGTTGTCCGTCGCGAACTCCGCCGGCCGCGGGTACTGCGGCAGGTAGTAGCGCTTCTCGAAATCGAGCTCGCACAGGTCCGCGACGCGCGCCGTCTCGGCGAGCAGCTCGGGCCGGTCCGGGAAGAGCGTGCCCATCTCGGCTGCGGACTTGACGTAGCTCTCCCGGCCCTCGAACCGGAACCGCTTGGGGTCGTCCAGGTCCTTCCCCGTGCCGATGGCGAGCAGCACGTCGTGCGCTTCCGCGTCGTCGCGGCGCAGGTAATGGGCGTCGTTGGTGACCACGACCGGCAGGCCGAGGTCCTGGGCGAGGCGGAACATGCCATCGCTCACCACGCGCTCCTCGGCGAGGCCGTGGCTCTGCACTTCGAGCCAGAATCCATCGGGCCCGAACACGCGGGCGAAGTACTCGGCGCTCGCCCGGGCCGCGGCGTAGTTCCCCTGGCGCAGCCACAACGCGATCTCGCCGGACAGGCACGCGGCGAGCCCGATCAGGCCCTCGTGGTGCCGCTCCAGCACCTCCCGGTCGATCCGCGGCCGGCGGTAGTAGCCTTCCAGGAACCCGATCGAGGACAGCTTGACGAGATTGGCGTACCCGCGGCGATCCCGGGCGAGCAGCACCAGGTGCGAGTACGACGCGGGAGCGTCCGGCACCTTCTCGCGCAGGTGCCGACTGCCGAACGCCAGGTACGCCTCACAGCCGATGATCGGCCGGATCTGCCGCGCCCGCGCCTCCTGGTGGAAGGTCAGCGCGCCATGCAGGTTGCCGTGATCGGTCAGCGCGACGGAGTCCATCCCCAGCGCCTTCACCCGGTCCAGCAGGTCCGGAATGCGGTTCGCTCCGTCGAGGAGGGAGTACTCGGAATGGGTGTGGAGATGTACGAACGTCATGGTCCCGGGGAGCTGGTCCGGGAAGATATCGGCGCGCCGGTGCGTTGTCAAAACCCGTTGTGGCACCGTATCTTGCGCCACGCGGCGCGGTCGGACCGGTCGCGGCAGCGGCGCCAGCGGGCCTCCCTCGGAACGGGCGGCGTGGTGCAGATTCCCCTGCAGGGTGCAGTGTCGCGGCGAACCTCATTCGGCGGGGCCTCGCGGTCGCGCCGGCGATGGTGGGAGATCGGCATGGATCGGCAGCGCAGGGTGTGGAGTGTGGCGCCGGTGGCGCTCGCCGGCCTCGTGGTGGCGTGCAGCGACGGCGGGTCGGGTCCGACGCTGCCGGCCTGCACGGCGGGCAACTCGTTCGCCGTGGCACTGGACGTCGGGGAGTACCTGGCGATCGACCCTGCGCCGACCTCGGGGTGCGTGGCGTTCGCGGCCAATCCGCCGGGCGGCGCGAGCGTCGAGTACCTGGTGGTGCCGCAATCGGCGACCGGGACCCCCGGGGTCACGACGTCGTTCCACCTCGCCGCCGGCACGGCGATGGTGGCGGCGCTGTCCGCCCAGCGGGTCGGGGGCGCGCCCGTGCTCAGCATACCCGACCGGTTCCACGAGTTCCTGCGCCGGGCCGAGCGCGACCGGTCCTGGGGTGGCGCCGTGCCGCGCAGTGGGAGCGGTGGCGGCGCTCCGGTGCCGGCGGCCCTCCGGACAGGATCTGCAATAACG
>Ga0075302_1000004_pt1 | contig 32878 bp, 33 predicted proteins | sample Browns_TuleB_D1_FD_120059 | JGI IMG/M metagenome (GOLD analysis project Ga0075302, IMG submission 120059) | Natural and restored wetland microbial communities from the San Francisco Bay, California, USA, that impact long-term carbon... | ecosystem: Environmental > Terrestrial > Soil > Wetlands ...
ACGGCGAGCAGGACGTTGCCAACGCCGTGCGCGGCGGCGCGGATCAGCTCGGTCTCGCGCAGCACCCCGACGCACATCGCGTTGACCAGCGGGTTGCCGCTGTAGCCGGGTGCGAAGTCCACTTCGCCCCCCAGCGTCGGCACGCCGACACAATTGCCGTAGTCCCCGACGCCGCGCACCGCGCCCGCGAAGAGGTAGCGGTTGCGGACGTCGTCGAGCGGGCCGAACCGCAGGCTGTTGAGCACCGCCACCGGCCGGGCGCCCATGGTGAACACGTCGCGCAGGATGCCGCCGACGCCCGTCGCCGCGCCCTGGTAGGGCTCGACGGCGGAGGGGTGGTTGTGCGACTCGATCTTGAAGGCGACCGCCCAGCCGTCCGGCAGGCGCAGCACGCCGGCGTTCTCGCCCGGACCCTGCAGGACCTGCGGTCCCGTGGTGGGGAACGTTCGCAGCACCGCCTTGGAGTGCTTGTAGGAGCAGTGCTCGCTCCACAGGGCCGAGAAGATGCCGAGCTCGGCGAACGTGGGCGTGCGGCCCAGCATCGCCTCGATGCGGGCGTACTCGTCGGCGGTGAGGCCGTGCTCCCGGACGAGCGCCGGCGTGATCGGCGGATCCCCGGGGAACGGCCGGGGCGTCACTTCGGTTTCGCCCGGGTCCCGCTGACGGCCTTCACGATCGACAGCAGGGCGCCGCGGAACAGGCCGCGTTCCGCGTCGCTGCGCTTCAGCATCGCCTCGGCCTCGCCGGCGTCGAACCAGACCCCGTGGCAGTTCGGGCACTGGTCGATCTCGACGCCATGGAGCGTGGTCGTGAGGAGACCGAAGCCGCACTTGGGGCACTTCAGGTGGTGCGCCGCGCGTTCGGCCTCGAGCGCGGGCTGCTCGCGGGCGGCCTGCTGCTGGCGCACCAGCTCGGCTTCCCGCCGCGCGTGATGGGCGTCCGTGTCCGCGCCGCCCTTCGAGCCCGCGCCACCGGCCGGTCGCACGATCGCCAGCAGGGTGGTTCGGACCAGGCCGCGCTGCTGGTCGTTGCCCTTGAGCATGGCCTCGGTCTCGCCCGCGTCGAGCCACACCCCGAGGCAGCTGGGGCACTGGTCGATCTCGACGCCGTGCAGCGTCGTCGTGACGAGTCCGAAGCCGCACTTGGGGCACCTCAGGTAGTGCGACTTGCGCTCGGCTGCGGCGGCCGTCTTCACGAGCGCCTCGCGCTGCTGGCGCAGCAGCTCGGCCTCGCGCCGCGCGAAGTACTCTTCCTCGTTCGAGCTCGGGCCGCCCTGGGCGCCCGTGCGCTTGATATCGCTCATCACGTCCCTTTGCGGATGGGTCAGGGGATGGGCTGGCCCGGCGGCGTCGCCGCGGGCGTGGTCCCGGGCGGCGACGACGACTGACCGCTGTAGCCGTGGCCCGGCCAGCGCAGCACCGCGTCGACGACGCGGTCGTTCTCGAGGAACACGACGTCCATCGTGCCGCAGCTCCGCTCGCAGCCGTTCGGGAAGTAGAGGTATGTCATCGCGCCGGTGCGGCTGCGCGCCACCGGAGTACCCCACATCGCCAGCACCTCCGCCTCGCTCATCCCGGGTGCGACCGTGCCGGTGTCGTCGGACACGTAGGGGACGTCCTGGACCGCCGCCGTCGTGACGGGCGGTGGTGAGGCGGTCTCGATCCGGGACGGCGCGGCCTGGGACTGGGCGGCCGGTGTCTGGGGCGCCGGCGCCATCGCGCCGGTGTCGGCCGCCGCGGTGGTGTCGAGCCGGGCGGCCGCGTCGGTCGCCGGCGGGTTGCCTTCCTTCTTACACGCCCCGCTGGCTACCGCCAACAGCACGCACACCGTCACGGCGTTGCGTCGCATGATGAGCCTCCATGGAAAGGAAGACACGCGCTCCATCGTCGCCGCCGAGCACCGCCGCGTTGCGACGCTCGGGGTGCGGCATGATGCCCACAATATTGCGTCCCGGGCTGCAGATCCCGGCGATGGCCCGCAGGGATCCGTTGGGGTTGTCGTCCACGTAGCGCCACACGACCCGCCCCTCCGCCTCGATCTCGGCCAGCGTCCGCTCGTCGGCGGTGTAACGGCCGTCGCCGTGCGCCACCGGCACCTCGAGCACGTCCCCCGGGGTGTACAGTCCCGTGAACGGCGTGTCGGTCTGCTCCACGCGCACCCGCACCGGGCGCGACAGGAAGCGCAGGCCCGTGTTGCGCGTCAGGGCCCCGGGGAGGAGGCCCGCTTCGCACAGGATCTGGAACCCGTTGCAGATGCCCAGGACGGCGCCGCCGGCACGGGCGTGCTCCGCCACTCCTTGCATCGCCGGCGAGAACCGCGCGATCGCGCCGGCCCGCAGGTAATCGCCGTAGCTGAATCCCCCCGGGAGGATCGCCACGTCGGCCCGCTGCAGGTCGCGCTCCCGGTGCCACACGTAGTAGGCATCCGAGCCGGCGGCACGCGCCGCGGCGAGCGTGTCCGCGTCACAGTTGGATCCTGGGAAGACGATGACGGCGACGCGCTTCAACCCGCCGCCTCGACGGCGACGAGGAAATCCTCGGTCACCGGGTTGGCGAGCAGGCGCTCGCACATCACTCGCGCGCGCTCGGCCGCTGCGTCGCGGGTCGGCGCATCGAGCTCGACCACGACGTGCTTGCCGACGCGCGCGCCGCGCACCTCCGCGAAGCCGAGGGTGTGCAGGGCATGCTCCACGGCCTGACCCTGCGGGTCCAGCAGTCCGCCCCGGGGCATCACCCGGATCTCGACCCGAAATGCGCTCACCCGTTCCCTCCCGTGGGCGGCACGCCCCGCCGGCGCTCGCCCTGTGCCGCGTCGATCCCGCCCGGCGCCGCCTCGTCGATCACGATGGACCCGGCGATCTCGGCGCCCTCGTTCTCCTCGGGTCCCACGAGGAACCCCAGCACCACCGCCCGGGCCACGCCGTACGTCATGTAGGCGAGCCCGAAGAGGAAGAAGAACTCCCGCGGCCGCCAGATCCCGAAGAACAGGATACACAGAAGCACGACGAGTCCCAAGAGTCCCCGGGCGTCCCGCAGGCCGGCCCGCGGGAATTTGGCATACCGCACGTTGCTCACCATCAGGATCGTGAGCGCGATCATCAGGAACGGGAGCAGCTGGGCCCAGGGCAAGTCGGCGACGGCGTTCTCGTACAACGCCGTCCCCCGGAAGGGCCAGTAGGTGGCGAGCGTCATCCCCGCCGCGGGGGAGGGGAGGCCGACGAAGTGGGCCTTGGCGGTCCCGGCCTGGGTGACGTTGAAGCGGGCGAGGCGGATCGCCGCCGCCATCACGTAGAAGTAGCAGAAGATCCACGCCGCCGCGCCGGCGCCGGCAAAATGCCCTTCATACATCAGGTAGGCCGGCGCCACGCCGAAGCTCACGATGTCGACCAGGCTGTCGAGCTCCGCGCCGAACCGCGAGCCGGTACGCGACAGCCGGGCCACCCGCCCGTCGAGCATGTCCAGGATCCCGGCGAACACCACGAACCAGCCGGCGCGCTCGAGGTCGCCGCGCGACGCCAGGACCATCGCCCAGAAGCCGAAGAAGAGATTGAACAGCGTGAACAGGCTCGGCACGACGACCACGACGCGCCGGATGTTGGGACGGAAGCGGCCGCGTTGCATCATGGGTACTCCGCGAGGACGGTCACGCCGGCCCGCACGCGGTCGCCCGCGGCGACGCGGGGGGTGGCCCGCTGCTCCACCGGGAGGAACACGTCCACGCGCGACCCGAACCGGATCAGGCCGAGCCGTGCCCCCTGCTCGCAGCGGGTGCCGGCGCGGCCGTCGGTGACGATGCGCCGCGCCACGAGCCCCGCGATCTGCCGCACCAGCACGGGGCCGCGCGGTCCCTGCAGGCCGAGCGACGCCTGCTCGTTGTCGAGACTCGCCTTGTCGGTGGCCGCGTGCAGGAACTTGCCGGGGTGGTAGTGATAGTGCTCCACGGTGCCGGCCACCGGATAGCGGTTCACGTGCACGTCGAAGACGTTCATGAAGATCGAGATGCGCAGGGCGCGCCGGGCGAGCCACGACGGCTCGTCGACCTCGACCATGCTCACGATGCGCCCGTCGGCGGGCGCGAGCACGAGGCGCTCGCCGCGGGGTCCGTCGCGGCGCGGGTCGCGGAAGAACACCAGCAGCCAGATCCCGAGCACGGTGGTGAGCGCGAGCGGCGCGTAGGCGGCCCAGCCGCCCCACCGCATCGCGGCCCAGAAGCACAGCGCCACGAGCGTCCAGCCGGCCGCGACGAACGGGGTCCCCTCGGGGGCGAGCCGCATCAGGCGATGGCGAGCTCCCGGCCGGTGAGCCGCCGGAACGCGTCGCGATAGCGGCTGCTCGTCGCCTGCACCACGTCGGGCGGGAGCGCCGGCGGCGGCGCGTTGCCGTCCCAGCGGCCGGCCTGCTTCAGCCCGGCGAGGTAGTCGCGCAGCGGCTGCTTGTCGAAGCTCGGCTGGCCGCGGCTCGGCGCGTACTGATCCGCCGGCCAGAAGCGGGACGAATCCGGCGTGAGGATCTCGTCGATCGCCAGCAGCTGGCCGTCGGCCGTGGTGCCGAACTCGAACTTGGTGTCCGCGATGATGATCCCGCGCTGGGCGGCGTAGGCGCGGCCCGCCTCGTAGATCGCGAGGCTCGCGTCGCGCAGGCGCTCGGCGAACGGCCGCCCCAGCGCCGCCACCACGTGCGCGAAGGTGACGTTCTCGTCATGGCCGGTCTCGGCCTTGGTCGCGGGCGAGAAGATCGGGGGATCGAGCCGGGCGCTCTCGACCAGGCCCGGCGCGAGCGGCTCGCCGGCCAGGGTTCCCGAGCGGCGGTACTCCGCCCAGGCCGAGCCGGAGAGGTAGCCCCGCACCACGCACTCGAACGCCACCGGAGTGGTGCGGCGCGCGAGCATGGCGCGGCCGGCGATCTGGGTCCGATGGGCGGCGAGCGCCGGGACGCGGCGCGCGATCTCCTCCCCGTCGGCGGTGAGGCAGTGATGCGGCATCACGGCGGCGAGCCGGTCGAACCAGAAGGCGGAGAGCTGCGTCAGCACGGCGCCCTTGTGCGGCACCGGCTCCGCCATCACCACGTCGAACGCGGAGACGCGGTCGCTCGCCACGAGGAGCAGGGTCTGCGCGTCCACCTCGTACACCTCGCGGACCTTGCCGCGACGGAGCAGGGGGAGCGGCAGCGTGCTGGCGGTCAGGACGGCCGTCATACGTTCACCTCTGCGGCGCCCGCGGTGGGCGCCACGCCTTGGATGCGGTCCAGCAGGGGCGCGAGCGTGTCGGCAAGATACTCATCCACCTGCGCGGGGGCGCGGCCGACGTATCCGGCGGGATCGCTCTCCTCCGGTCGTGCCGCGACGCCCAGGGCGTGGAACGCCGGGTCGGCCGCGAGCTGCGCGAGCAGCGCGTTCGACGCGCCGTCCTCCGCGACGGCCCGCGCGGCGGCGAGGCTGTGGCCGCGGATCACCTCGTGGAGCCGCTGGCGGTCGCCGCCGGCCTTGACGCCGCGCATCAGCAGGCGTTCGGTGGCGAGGAACGGCATGACCTCGGCGACGCGGCGGGCGATCACCGGCACCCGCACTTCGAGGCCGGCCGCCACGTTCGTCGCCAGGACGAGGATCGCGTCGGCGCCGAGGAACGCCTCCGGCAGGATGAGGCGGCGGTTGGCGCTGTCGTCGAGGGTCCGTTCCAGCCACTGCGTCGCCGCGGTATGCCACGCGTTGCCCTCGAGCTCGATGACGTACCGGGCGAGCCCGGCGATCCGCTCCGCGCGCATCGGATTGCGCTTGTACGGCATGGCGCTCGATCCGACCTGCTCGGACTCGAATGGCTCGAGGATCTCCCCCTCGTGCTGAAGGAGGCGAAGGTCGGTGGCGAACTTGGCCGCCGACGCGGCGATCCCGGAGCACGCCGCGAGCACCTGGGCGTCCACCTTGCGCGTGTAGGTCTGGCCGGTGAGCGGCAGCACGCGGTCGAACGCCATCGCCCGGGCCACCCGGGCGTCGAGCTCGCGCACTTTCGCGCCGTCGCCGTCGAACAGGTCGAGGAACGACGCCTGCGTACCGGTCGTGCCCTTCACGCCGCGGAACGGGAGCGTCGCGATCCGCTGCAGCAGCTCCTCGGCGTCGAGCGCGAAGTCCTGCGCCCACAGCGCCATCCGCTTTCCGACCGTGGTGAGCTGCGCCGGCTGAAAGTGCGTGTAGGCCAGACAGGGGACCGCCCGGTGGCGGCGCGCCGCCTCGGCGAGCGTACCGAGCACCGCGCCCACCCGGCCGAGCAGGAGCGTGAGCCCCTCCCGCATCAGCAGGAGGTCGGCGTTGTCGGTCACGAAGGCGCTCGTGGCGCCGAGGTGCAGGAAGGGCCGCGCCGCGGGCGCCTGGTCCCCGAGGTGATGGATGTGCGCCATCACGTCGTGACGGAAGCGCCGCTCGTACTCGGCCGCCCGCGCGAGGTCCGCGGTGTCGAGATTGGCGCGCAGCTGAGCGAGCGCCTCGGCCGGGATGGCGAGGCCGAGATCGCGCTGGGCCTCCATCAGGGCGAGCCACAGGCGGCGCCACAACCCGATGCGGCGCGCGTCGCCCCACAGGGCGCGCATCGGCGCCGACGCGTACCGGGTGCCGAGCGGCGAGGCCCAGGTCACACCGTGGCCTTCGCGCGGTGGCCGAGCTTGGCCCAGTCGCTCAGGAACTGATCCAGCCCGCGGTCGGTGAGCGGATGCAGCAGCAGCTTCCGGAGCACGTCCGGCGGGATCGTCGCCACGTCGGCCCCGATCATCGCGGCGTCCGCGACGTGACGCGGGTGCCGCATCGAGGCCGCGAGGATCTCGGTCTCGATCGCATAGTTGTCGAAGATCTGCCGGGCCTCGCGGATCACGTCCATGCCGTCCTGCCCGACGTCGTCGAGCCGCCCGACGAACGGACTCACGTACGATGCTCCCGCCTTGGCGGCGATCAGGCACTGCACGCTCGAGAAGCAGAGCGTCACGTTGGTGCGGATCCCTTCGGCGGCGAGCTGGCGCACCGCCACCATCCCCTCCTCGAGCATCGGGATCTTGACCACGATGTGATCCGCGAGCTTCGCCAGCTCGCGTCCCTCGCGCAGCATCCCCGCCGCATCCACCGCCACGACTTCCGCCGAAACCGGCCCCTCGACCAGGGAGCAGATCTCCTTGAGGACATCGCGGGGGTCCAGGTCGCCCGCCTGCTTGGCCAGGAGGGACGGGTTGGTCGTCACGCCGTCGATGAGACCGGCCTGGCGGGCCCAGCCGATGTCCTTGAGGCTCGCGCTGTCGAGGAAGAACTTCATGGTCACGCCCCGGCGTAGAGGTCAGGGGGATACCGCACGGCCACAAGGTAGAGGCCGTGCGGCGGAGCAGGCGGGCTGGCCGCCCGGTTGTCGGACGCGGTCAGCAGGCGGGACAGATCCTCGGGCGGGCGGCGCGCCAGCGCGATGTCGACCATCGTGCCCACGCAGAACCGCACCATCCGGTGCAGGAACCGATCTCCCTCGATCGTGAATGTCACCCCCGTCCCATCCGCTCGCGGCGCCCACTCGGCGAGCGCCACGCGGCATCGGTGATGGGGCGTGACGGCCCCGGCGGCGCAGAGGCCCCGGAAGTCGTGCTCCCCGACGAGCAGCCCCGCCGCGTCGTGCAACCGGTCGAGGTCGGGGGCGCGGCCCAGCGCCCACTCGTACCGGCGCCGGAACGGCGAGCGGGCGGCGTCGTCGCTGCCGATCACGTAGCGGTACCGCCGTGCCGTTGCGCTGCGTCGCGGATGGAAGCCCGTCCGCATCACGTGCACGCGCTCGGCCCAGATGTCGCGCGGCAGCAGCGCGTTCAGCGCGCGCCGCAGACCCTCGGGCTCCGCGCTCCATCGCTCCGGCAAGGCGAACCCCGCGCCCTGGCCGAGGGCGTGCACACCGCTGTCCGTTCGGCCGGCGCCGACCGCGGGCGTGCGCCGCCCGGCGAGCCGCTCGAGCACCGCCTCCAGCTCCGCCTGCACGGTGCGGCCCGCCGGCTGGCGCTGCCAACCGACGAATCCCCCCCCGTCATAGTGGAGCACCGCGAGGAAGCGGCGGTTCGGCACGGGCGTAAGATAGATGCGGCGGAACACCCCGAGCAAGCCGCAACCCCTTGTCCCGTCTGACGGAACGCGGTTTCTTTTGGGTCACCATTCGGGACCCGCCTGGCCCTCCCGCATCCCCGGACGATGGACGCACCCTCTCACCTCCAGCGTGCCCTTACCGCCTTGGCCGCGCGCCGCACGCTCGCCGCCGATGACGTGGCCGCCGCGTTCGGCGAGGTGATGCGTGGCGACGCGACGCCCGCGCAGGTCGGCGCCCTGCTGCTCGGGTTGCGGGTGCGGGGCGAGACCGCCGAGGAGATCGCGGGCGCGGCGCGGGCGCTGCGCGCCGCGATGGTCACGGTGCACGCGGACGCGCCCCACCTGATCGATACCTGCGGCACCGGGGGCGGGGCGGTGTCCACGTTCAACATTTCGACCGTCGCGGCGCTGGTCGCGGCGGGCGCCGGCGCGACCGTGGCGAAGCACGGCAACCGGTCGTTCACCTCGGCCTGCGGCTCGGCGGATGTCGCCGAGGCGCTGGGGATCCGCATCCTGCACGACGCGGCGGGTGCGGCCCGCGTGCTCCAGGCGTGCCGCATCACGTTCCTCTTCGCACCCCAGTTCCACCCCGCCGTCAAGCACGTGGCACAGGTCCGGCGGGAGCTGGGCGTCCCGACCCTGATGAACCTGCTCGGCCCCCTCGCCAACCCGGCCGGTGTGTCGCGGCAGGTGGTCGGCGTGGCCGACCCCGACCGCGCCCCGCTCGCGGCCGAAGCCCTGCGGCAGCTGGGCGCGGTGCATGCCCTCGTCGTGCACGGGCGCAGCGGCTTGGACGAGATCTCGCCGCACGGCGTGACCGACGTGTGGGAAGTGCGGGGCGACGCGGTCACCCCTTGGACCATCGACCCGGCGATTTACCGTCTGGCGGTGGAGGACGTCGCCGCGCTCCGCGGGGGATTGCCGGCGGCGAACGCGGCGCGCATCGAGGCCCTGGTGGCGGGCGGGGCGGGGGACGAAGCGGGCACGGCGGCCACGCTGCTCAACGCCGGCGCGGCGATCTACGTCGCGGGGCTCGCGGCCTCGTACGCCGAGGGCATCGGTCGCGCGCGCCACGTCCTCGGCTCGGGCGCCGCGCGCGCCGTGCTGGACAAGTGGCGCAAGGCGAGCATCAGTACTTCCGGATGACCCCGACGACGATGCCCTGGATCACCACGTCGCGCTCGCTGGCGCGCAAGGGCGCCATGGCGGCGTTCGCCGGCTGGAGACGGATCCAGCCCCCGGCCTCGCGGTAATACCGCTTGACGGTCGCACCGGCGCCGTTGATCAAGGCGATGACCGTCTGGCCGTTGTCCGCCTGCTGGCGCTCGTGCACCACCAGGTAGTCCCCGTCGCAGATCTGCTCGTCCACCATCGACTGGCCGCGGACGCGCAGCACGTAGCTGCGGCCGCGACGCGGCAGCAGCTCGTCGGGGACGGCGAGGGTATCCCCCTCGGTGACGGCCTCGATCGGCTCGCCGGCCGCCACCAGGCCGAGCAACGGCAACTCGGTGGCTCCGGCCTGGTCCTTGGGCGGGACGATCTCGATCGCCCGGCTCTCGTTGTGTGCCCGGCGGATGTAGCCCTTACGCTCCAGATTGGTGAGGTGCTCGTGGACCGTGGCGAGCGACCGGAACCCGAATCGCTCCGAGATCTCCTCGAAGCTGGGCGCGTAGCCCTGGTCTTCGATATGTTGCCGCACGTACTCGAGGATTTCGTGCTGGCGGCGCGTCAGGGGCATGCCGACTCCCGAATATAAGCCGAATAGAATCTACCCGAAGATCGACCGAATGCAAGGACCGGGTCTGACCCACCTGCTCGACGCCGCCCGACGACGAGCCACCGCGCTCGCCCCGGCGCGGACCGCCTTGGCGCGGGCCGCGGCGGAGGCCAGGCCGGGGTTGTCGTTCGCGACCGCCCTCGCGGGCGGGTCCGTGGCGATCGTGGCCGAGGTGAAGCGGCGGTCGCCATCGGAGGGTGACCTCCGTCCCGACCTGGACGCCGAGAGCCGGGCGCGCGCGTACGTAGCCGGGGGTGCCCGGGCGGTCTCGGTCGTCACCGACGAGGCGTTCTTCGGCGGCACGCTGGCGGACCTGACCGCGGTCGCCCGGGCGGTGCGGGTGCCCGTGCTGCGCAAGGACTTCATCGTGGACGAGCTGCAGCTGCTCGAGGCGCGCGCGGCCGGCGCGAGCGCCGTGCTGCTCATCGTCCGGGCGCTGGAGACGCAACGACTGCGCGACCTCGCCCGGGCGGCGCGGGAGGTCGGGCTCGAGACCCTGGTCGAGGCGCACAGCGAGACGGAGCTGGAGCAGGCCCTGGGCGTGGGGGCGTCGGTCGTGGGCGTGAACAGTCGCGACCTCGACACGCTGGCGGTGGACCTGGCGGTGGCGGAACGGGTTCTGCCCCTGGTGCCGGCGGGCGTGCCGGCGGTCGCGGAGAGCGGCGTGCGGAGCGTGGCCGACGTGGAGCGCCTGGCCCGCGCCGGGGCCGACGCGGTGCTCGTCGGCAGCGCCCTGTCGCGCGCCGACGATCCGGCGGGAGTGGTGCGGGCGCTTGCCGGGGTGCCGCGGCGCGGCCGCGCGGTGCCCGCGGTGGAGGGGCCGTGACCGGGCGGTTCGGCCCGTACGGCGGGCGCTACGTGCCCGAGACGCTCGTCGCGGCGCTCGACGAGCTGGCCCTGGTCCACGACGCGGCGCAGGCCGACCCCGCGTTCCGGGAGGAGCTGGCCGGTCTGCTGCGGGACTACGGCGGGCGGCCCACCCCGCTGACCGGTGTGCCACGCCTCGCCGCGCAGGTGGGCGCGGGCGTGGAGGTCGTGCTCAAGCGGGAAGACCTGAACCACACCGGGGCCCACAAGATCAACAACACGATCGGGCAGGCTCTGCTGGCGCGGCGGATGGGGAAGCGCCGCATCATCGCGGAGACGGGCGCCGGGCAGCACGGGGTCGCCACCGCGACCGTGTGCGCGCGCTTCGGGCTCGAGTGTGTGGTGTACATGGGTGAGGAGGACATGCGCCGCCAGCGGCTCAACGTGTACCGCATGGAGCTGCTGGGGGCGCGGGTGGTGCCGGTCACCGCTGGCACGCGCACCCTGAAGGACGCCACCAACGAGGCGCTGCGCGACTGGGTCGCGCACGTGACCACGACGCACTACATCATCGGCTCGGCGGTCGGGCCCGATCCCTTCCCGCGGATGGTGCGGGACTTCCAGTCGGTGATCGGCCGCGAAGCCCGGGCGCAGGTGCTCGAGCGGTACGGGCGTCTGCCGCGCACGGTGGTGGCGTGCGTCGGCGGCGGATCGAACGCCATCGGGATGTTCACCGCGTTCCTGGACGACCCGGGGGTCGAGCTGGTCGGGGTCGAGGCGGCGGGGGAGGGCGTCGGCACGGGGCGCCACGCCGCGTCGCTCAGCCGGGGGACGCCGGGGGTGTTCCACGGGAGCCTGAGCTACCTGCTGCAGGACGCCGACGGGCAGGTGCAGCCGGCCCACTCGGTGTCGGCGGGGCTCGATTACCCCGGGGTCGGCCCCGAGCACGCTTACCTTCGGGACCGCGGCCGGGTATTGTATGAGGCGGTGACCGATCACCAGGCCCTGACGGCGTTCGCGGCCCTCGCGCGACTCGAGGGGATCGTGCCGGCCCTCGAGAGCGCGCACGCGGTCGCGTGGGTGCTCGCGGCCGCGGGACGCTGGGCGCCCGGGGACTTGGTGCTGGTCAATCTCTCCGGTCGCGGCGACAAGGACGTGGCCCTCGTGGCCGAGCGGACGGGAGCGGCCCGGTGACGACCGATCTGACCGACCGCGACCTCGCGCTGCCGCCGGCGCAGGTGGCCGATCTGCTGCAGGTCCTGTCGAAGGCCCTGCGGGCGAATCAGCTCTACCTCCCGAACAACCCCGTCTACCAGAAAGCGATCGTCAACCTCCAGGAGGCCTTTCGCCGCCTCTGGGAGGTGATCGACGAGCTGGTGCTCGACGTGGGCGAGGTCGAGCTGACCTGGGAGGGGAACGAGGTCTACCGCCAGGACGAGAAGCACGAGAGCCTCGCCTGGACGCTGTTCAAGGACGGCATCCGCACGGTCACCTTCCGGAAGGGCGCGGAGGACGCGGAGGTGGTGCGGTTCCTGGCCGTGATCAACCGGGCGCGCGCGCTGCCGCAGGAGGCGCCGGACGATCTCCTGACGCTCCTGTGGGCGGAGGACTTCAAGTCCATCGCCTACACGTTCCGGGAGCTGTCGGCGGACGCGGTCGCGCCGCTCGAGGTCGACGAAGCGCAGACGGGGATCCCGGCCTCGGCCGTGCGAGAGACCGTGCAGGAGGAGGCTCCTCCGGCGGCGCGCACCGTGGTGTCGATGGAGGACTTCGACTCCACGCTCTACTTCCTCGACGAGCGGGAGATCGAGTACCTGCGGACCGAGGTCGAGCGCGAGTACGCGCAGGACCTGCGGCGCAACGTCCTGGCGATGCTCTTCGACCTGCTCGAGCTGCAGACGTACAGCACCGTGCGGGCGGAGCTGATCTCGATCCTCGAGAACTTCATCCCCTATCTCCTCGGCGCCGCCGATTTCCGTTCGGTGGCGTACATCCTGCGCGAGATCAAGATCGTGCTGCAGCGCGCGCGCGACCTGCTGCCCGAGCAGCGCGTCGCGCTGCGGGGCCTCCCGGGCCGCCTGTCGGAGCCGGATGCGCTCTCCCAGCTGCTGCAGTCCCTCGACGAGGCCGCGGTGCATCCCTCGGAGGACGATCTGGGCGAGCTGTTCACCGAGCTGCAGGCCGAGGCGCTCGGGACGCTCGCGGCCTGGCTGCAGCGGCTCTCGAGCGACCGCGTGCGCCGGCTGGTGCGGGCCGCCGCGGAGCGCCTCGCGCAGGCGAACCCGGGCGAGGTGCTCAGGGTGCTCGGGGGCGACGACGCCACGGTTCAGCTCGAGGTCGTGCGGCTCGCCGGCCGGCTGCGCCTGCTGGGCGCGACCGAAGCGGTGGGCAAGCTGCTCGAGACCGGGCCCCGGGGAGTCAAGCTGGCGGTGGTCGAGGCGCTGATGGCGATCGCGTCACCCTCGGCGGTCCGCTTCCTCGAGCGTGGCATCGACGATCCGGCACGCGACGTGCGGGTGGCGTGCGTGAAGTTCCTCGGGTTCCGGGGGCACCGGAACGCCTTCCCGCGCATCGAGGCCGCCGTCGTCGGCGGGAAGCTGCGCGGCACCGATCTGACCGAGAAGATCGCGTTCTTCGAGGCATACGGCGCGCTCGCCGGGGCGGTCGGGATCGCGCCGCTCGAGCGCATGCTGCGCGGCCGGGGCGGCCTGCTCGCCCGGCGGGAGGATGCGGGGACGCGCGCGTGCGCGGCGATGGCGCTGGGCAAGATCCGCACACCCGAGGCGCGCGCCGTGCTCGAGCAGGCGCTGCAGGACAAGGAGGCGCTGGTGCGCAACGCCGTGGGACGCGCGTTGCGGGAGGGGAGCGCGTGAGCGACCCCACCGGGTCGGGCCGCCGGCTCTCCATCGCCGAGACGGTGCAGACGACGGATACGTTCCTGCGGCACGCGGGGCGCGAATTCCTGGTGGTGCTGTACGCGACGCTCCGTTCGCTCAAGCTGTACCCGATCGAGAACGCCCAGGTTCAGAAATCCCTCGACGACCTCGCCGCCTCGGCGCGGCACCTGCTCGATGTCGAGCACGAGCTCGAGGTCCGGCTGCAGGGCGAGTTCATCTTCGTCAACTCGACGCGGCTGCGCCTCGACCTCGACAACTATGCGTCGTTCTCGCACATCCTGAGCGTCTTCCGCCAGTGCGGCGTGGGGGCGGTGCGGGTCGCGGAAGGCGTGGACCGGCGCCAGCTCGCCGTGTTCGTCTCCCTGTTGCTGTCGTTCGCGGCGACCGAGGCGACCCCCGGCAAGATCTACGATCTCGGGCAGAAGATGATCGAGGGCGGGATCACGCGGATCCTGCTCGAGCCTCCCGTCGAGACCGAGGAGAACCTCGAGGAGTCGGAGCGGCAGAAGGAGGCGGCGAAGCGCACCTACACGCAGGGGGTCGCGGTGACCCGCGAGGTGGTGAACAGCATCCGCATGGGTCGCACGGCGAACGTCAAGCGGGTGAAGCGCGCGGTGCAGGCGATCGTCGACCAGGTGCTGAACAACGAGTCGTCGCTGATGGGCCTCACCACGATTCGCGACTACGACGAGTACACGTTCACCCACTCGGTGAACGTGTGCATCTTCTCGATCGCGCTGGGCCGCAAGCTCGGACTCACCAAGCTGCAGCTCTACGACCTCGGGATGGCCGCGCTGTTCCACGACGTCGGCAAGGCGCGGGTACCGCTCGAGGTGCTCAACAAGGAAGGCGGCCTGACCGAAGAGGAGTGGCGCATCATGCAGGCGCACCCGTGGCTGGGCGTGCTCACGCTCTTCGGGCTGCGCGGCTACGGGGAGATCCCGTATCGCGGCATGATCGCGGCCTACGAGCACCACATGAAATGCGACCTGACCGGCTACCCCAAGTCCGTCCGGTCGCGCGAGCTGTCGATCTTTTCCAAGATCATCGCGGTCGCCGACGGGTTCGACGCCGCCACCACGCGACGCGCCTACCAGACCGTCCCCATCCAGCCCGACCTGGTGCTGAAGGAGATGTGGGGGAATCCGCGGCGCGGTCTCGATCCGGTGATCGTGAAGGCCTTCATCAACCTCACCGGCATCTACCCGGTCGGGACCTGCGTCATCCTCGACACCTACGAGATCGGCGTGGTGGCCCAGGCCAACCCGGATGTCACGCAGCTGCACCGGCCGCACGTCCGCGTGGTGCTGGGCGCCGACGGCACGCCCCTGGCGACGCCCGTCCTCGCGGACCTGGGCCAGCGGGATGCGAGCGGCGCCTATCCCCGCACCATCGTCAAGGTCACCGATCCCAAGAAATACGGAATCAACGTCGGCGACCACTTTGTCTGATGCGCGGATCGCGGCGCGCTGGCGGGTGATCGCCGGCGCGGGGCGGGCCGCCCTGATCCCGTTCTTCACGGCGGGGTACCCGTCGGCGGCGGTCTCGCTCGCGGCGATGCGCGGCGCGGCGGACGCGGGCGCGGATCTGGTCGAGGTCGGCGTGCCGTTCTCGGATCCGCTGGCCGACGGCCCGACGATCCAGCGTGCCACGCACAGCGCGCTCGAGGGCGGGATGACGGCCGCCGGGGTGCTGGCGCTGGTGCACGAAGCGGCCCTGCCGATCCCCGTGGTCCTGATGACCTACCTCAATCCGGTACGCGCCTACGGCGCGCGGCGCTTCGCGGAGGATGCGCGCGCGGCCGGGGCGGCGGGCGTCCTGCTGACCGACGTGCCCGCGGGCGCCGACCCCGAGACCGAGGACGCGATCGGAGCGGCCGGCCTGGACCTGATCCGTCTCGTCGCGCCGACGACGGCCGACGCGCGGCTCGGCGACGCGGTCCGCGGCGGGGGCGGGTTCGTGTACCTCATCACGCGCCTCGGGGTCACCGGCGTGCGCGATACGGTCCCGACCGACCTCGCCGCCCAGGTGACGCGCGTGCGCCGGGCGACGCCGCTGCCGGTGGCGGCGGGGTTCGGGATCGGCACCCCGGCGCAGGCCGCCGCCGCGGCGCGCGCAGCCGACGGCGTGGTCGTGGGCAGCGCCATCGTGGAGCGGCTCGGCCGGGACGGGGTGACGGGCGCGACGGCGCTGGTGCGCGATCTCGCCCGTGCCGTGCGCGAGGCCCGGGCGTGAAGGCGGCGCGCGTGGTGGCCCTCTACGGGCGCGCGCTCACCCTCGCCGGGCCCCTGCTCACGGTCGCCGCCCTCGTCGCCGATCCGCGCTGGGCGGGTCGCTGGCGCGAGATCCTCGTGCTGGGCGCCGCCGGCGTGGCGCTGCGCGGCGTGTCCATCCCCCTGAGCAAGTACTCGTACCTCACCCAGACGGGCGTGGTCGCCCTGTCGGGCGCGCTGCTGGTCGGCCTGCCGACGACGCTCCTCGGGCTCCTGCTCACGGTGTTCGGGGCCGACTGGGCCTGGCGGCACAAGCCGTTCAGCGTCGCCGCGGTGAATGCGGGGCGCGAGGTCCTCACGCTCGTCGCGGCCTACGGGGTGTACGCCGGCGCGGTGCGGGCGTCCGGGATGGCCGCGCCGGGCTTCCAGGCGGAGATGATCCCCGCGCTGTTCTTCCTTGCGCTCGCGTACTTCGTCGTGGGCCGCCTGCTGTTCTACTGCACGCTGTTGCTGCGCGGGAAGCTCGAGCGCCTGGAGGAGCTGTCGATCCTCCGCTACGAATGCCTCACCTACTTCGCCACGCTGGTGGCGGCCACCACCGTGACGCTGACGGTGCGCGTCGGACCGCCCGTCACGTGGGTCTTCGTGGGATCGGCCCTCGCCGCACTGGGACTCCTGTTCCGGCGGTTCGTGGAGGAGGCGATCACCGCCGAGGAGCGGAACAAGGTCCACGCGATGGAGTCGGTGATCACGAGCGACATGGGCCTCGGCGACTCGTTCGAGCGGATCGAGCGGCTGGCGCACCGGCTGGTGGACTGGGGCGACTTCCGTATCTACCGCGTGGTCGACGGGCACGTGGCGCTGGCGTACCGGAGCGCCGCGGGGCGCGCCGACCGCGGCGAGCCCTCGGCCGACACCGAGACCCTCCGGTCGGTCGTGCTGCAGACGGGGGAGGCGGTGGTGATCGACGACGTGGCCCGCGACCGGCGGATCGCCGACGCCCCCTCGACGGTGCAGTCGATCGTGCTCGTGCCGCTGCGGTTCGGCGATCGCATCGTCGGCACGCTCGAGCTCGAGCACCACAAGCGCCACTCCTATCGGCGTGCCGACCTCGTGATGGTCACGTCGCTGGCGGGCCAGCTGGCGACCGCCATCCACATCACGGAGCTGCGACGGCCCCTGGTCGAGACCGTGGCGCGTCTGGGCGAGCAGCTCGCGACCATGACCCGCACCGCCACCGCGCTGCGCGAAGTGACCGCCGCCGTCGCTGCCGCGACGGCCGAGATCCGGGCCGGCGCCTCGGCCGAGGTGGAGGAGGTCCGGGGCGGGCTCGAGGCGACGGCGCTCCTGGCCGACCTGGCCCGCCGGGTGTCGGCGGACGGCGTCGAGGCGGCCACCGTCTCGGCGGAGGCCAGCGCCGTCGCCGAGCGCCACCGCGGCCAGGTGCGGGACGCGCTCGACCGGCTGGTCGCCCTCAAGGCGTTCGTCGGCGAGGCGTCGCATCAGGTGCAGGGGCTCGGGCGGGTGGGTCGGCGGATCACGGGGTTCATCGCGTCGATCCGCGAGCTCGCCGACATGACCGATCTGGTCGCGCTCAACGCGGCGATCGAGGCCGCGCGCGCGGGGCGCTACGGGAAGGGGTTCGCCGCCGTGGCGACCGAGGTACGCCGGCTGGCGGAGCAGAGCGCCGCCGCGGCGTCCGAGGCGGGGGACCTGGTCGAGGAGGTGCATCGCACGGTCGGCGACGTCGTGGAGCAGATGCGGCGCGGGCAGGTGTCGGTGGGCGGCGTGGAGGAGCTGTCGGCGGGGGCGCTTGCGGCGCTCGACGGCATCGTCGCGGCCACCGGTGCCGCGACGGCGCACGCCCGCCGCATCGCCGCGTCGGCGGAAGAGCAGGGGACCGCGTTCGCCGGGCTGCGCTCACGGATGGACGCCGTGGCGGGCATCGCGGGGAAGAACCAGGTCGAGGCGACGGACGTGGCGTCTCGCGCCGACGAGGCGACCCGCGGCCTGGCGGAGCTGGAGCGGGCCACCCGTGAGCTCGAACAGGTCGCCGCGATGTTGCGCGATCTCACCCGGAGCTTTGCGGGCGTCGCGCAGCCCGTGTAGCATTCACCGCGTGCGCGCGCGCGAACGGGCCTGGGTGGCCCTCGGCTCGAACCTCGGCGATCGGGAGGCCCACCTCGCGTTCGCCCGGGCGGGGCTCGCCCGGCTGCCGGAGAGCCGTGTCCTCGGCGTCTCCCGCGTCGAGGAGACGACGGCGCTGGGCCCCGGTCCCCAGGGGCCGTATCTGAACCAGATGGTGCTCCTCGAGACCGGCCTCGAGCCGGGCGCGCTGCTCGCGCGCTGCCGGGCGATCGAGGACGCGCGCGGGCGCGAGCGGCGCGAGCGCTGGGGGCCGCGGACGCTCGACCTCGACATCGTGCGCTTCGGCGACCGCACGGTCCGGGAACCGGGGTTGGTGGTGCCGCACCCCGAGCTCGCCCGGCGCGACTTCTGGCGGCGCGAGCTCGCCGAGCTCGACCTCCTGGTGACCGCTCATGGCTGAGACCCCGCGCCCCGTCACGACGCTCGACCTCCTGAAGAAGAAGGAGCGTCACGAGCCGATCGTGATGCTCACCTGCTACGACGCGCTCTTCGCCCGGCTGCTCGATGAAGCCGGCGTGGACATCCTGCTGGTCGGCGACTCGGTGAACCAGGTGCTCGCGGGCGCCGCGACGACCCTGTCCGCCACCCTCGACCAGATGGTCTACCACACCACCATCGTCCGCCGCGGGTCCGAGCGGGCGCTGGTGATCTGCGACCTGCCGTTCCTCACCTACCAGATCTCCCGCGAGGACGCGCTCCGCAACGCCGGACGCGTGATGCAGGAAACCGGCTGCCACGGGGTGAAGCTCGAGGGCGGGCAGCCCGTCGCCCCGATCGTCCGTGCGCTCGTCGACGTGGGCATCCCCGTGATGGGACACCTCGGCCTCACGCCGCAATCGGTGCACGCCCTGGGGGGATACCGCGTCCAGGGCCGCGACGAGAAGTCGGCCGAGCGCCTCCGCGCCGACGCGCGCGCGCTCGAGGACGCCGGTGCGTTCGCGATCGTGCTGGAGCTCGTGCCCGCGCCCCTCGCGGCCGAGGTGACCGGCTCGGTCACCATCCCCACGATCGGCATCGGGGCGGGTGCGTCGTGCGACGGTCAGGTGCTGGTGCTGCCGGACATGCTGGGACTGAACGACCGGTTCTCGCCCAAGTTCCTCAAGCGCTACGCGGCGATGGCGGACGAGGTCCGCACGGCGGTGCGGGCGTACGCCTCGGATGTGCGCGAGCGGCGGTACCCCGGGCCCGATCACTCCTTCCCGGCCTGACCGCGGGATGCAGGCGCTGACCGACCCGCGCGCCATGCGGGCCTGGAGCCGGGCGACGCGCCGCGCCGGCGCGCGAGTGGCCTTCGTCCCGACCATGGGATCCCTGCACGAGGGGCACCTGCGCCTGGTGGATCGGGCGCGCGAGTGCGCCGACCGGGTCGCCGTGTCGATCTTCGTGAACCCGCTCCAGTTCGGGCCGCAGGAGGACTTCGCGAGCTACCCGCGCGACCTCGAGCGGGACCGGGCGCTCGCGGCGGCGCGCGGCGCCGACGCGCTGTTCGCGCCGGCGCCGGACGCGATGTACCCCGTCGAGCCGCTGGTGCGCCTGGCGCCGGGACCGATGGCGGAGGCGTTCGAGGGCGCCGTGCGGCCGGGGCACTTCGCCGGCGTGCTCACGGTGGTCGCCAAGCTGTTCCACGCGGTCGAGCCCGACGTGGCGGTCTTCGGGCGCAAGGACTTCCAGCAGGCGATGCTGGTGCGGCGGATGGTGGCCGACCTCGATTTCCCGCTGGAGGTCGACGTGGCGCCCACGGTGCGCGAGCTCGACGGGCTCGCGCTCTCCTCCCGGAACGCGTACCTGAGGGGGGACGAACGGCGGTCCGCGCTGGCGCTGTCGCGCGCCCTGCGGGCGGTCGAGCAGGCATGGCGCGCGGGCCAGGCCGACGCGGTTGCCCTCGTCCGCCGCGGCCTCGAGGTGCTCCAGGTCCCCGGCGTGACGCCCGACTACCTCGCGTTGGTGGACGACCAGCTGCGGCCCGTCGAGCGGGCGGACGCCCGGAGTGTCGTGATCACGGCGGCGCGGGTGGGGCGGACGCGCCTGCTCGACAATGCCGTGCTCGGTGAAGGCGTGGCGCGGGACCCCGTCGCGGGGGCGGCATGAGCCTGCCGCCCTGGGCGGAGGCGGGCCCGGACCGGCGCGCGCACGTCGCGCGCGTGGCAGCGCTGCTGGAAGAGTGGGCGATCGCGATGGGGGTGGACGCGTCGGAGCGGGCACGGTGGCTGCGGGCGGCCTGGCTGCACGACGCCCTGCGCGATGTCCCGGGAGGCGATGAGCTCGCGCACGGGCCGGCGGCCGCGGCGCGTGCGGCGGTGGAGGGCGAGACCGACGCGGGCGTGCTCGACGCCGTTCGCCACCACTCGGTGGGGTGGGCGGGCTGGGACGCGGTCGGGCGGATGCTCTACCTCGCCGACTACCTCGAGCCCGGCCGCCGCCACGATACCGACGAGCGCGGCACGCTCGCCGTGCGCGTGCCGGCGGACCCGGATGGCGTGCTGCGAGAGGTGGTGCGGCGGCGCATCGAGCGCACCCTGCGGTCGGGCTGGGCTCTGCGGCCCGAGACGGTCGGGTTCTGGAATTCGCTGGCGCCGCGTGGCCAGCGCGCGCGACCGGCGCCGACCACCTGGGCGGGGGACGCGTGAGGACGGGCGCTGCGACCGGGCTGGCCGTGCTCGCCCTGGCGGCCGTCGCGTGCCGCGGAGACGGGCGGGGTGCCCACGCGTTCCCGATCCCGGGCGAGCGGGGTCAGCGCATCGTCGTGGAGGTCCTCAACGCCAGCGGCCGCGCCGGCCTCGCCCGTACGGGGACGCGCGTGCTGCGGCGGGCCGGGATCGACGTGGTGCACTTCGGGAACGCGCCCGGCGGCGCGCCGGCCCTCGACTCCACCCGCATCCTCCTGCGCCGCGGCGACGTCGCCGCGGCGCGCCGCGTGCGGGACGCCCTCGGCGTGGGGACCATCGTGCCGGCCGCCGATCCGGAGCTGCTACTCGACGTGAGCGTGTTCCTCGGTGCCGACTTCACTCCGCCCGGCGAGCTCCACCCGTAGCTGACCGCACGCGGCGCTGATGTCGAGGCCGCGGCTGCGGCGCAGCACCGCTTCGACACCGTGACCCCGCAGCCGCCGCTCGAACGCGAGCATCTGCGCGCGGGGGCTGGGCGCGAGATCCGGCGCGCCGCCGGGGTGCAGCGGCAGCAGGTTCACCATCGCGGAGAGCGGCCGGGCGATTCGCGCGAGCGCGTCGGCGGCCTCGATCGAGTCGTTCCGCCCCGCGATCAGCACGTACTCCAGCGTCACGCGCCGGCGGAACCGCTGCAGTGCGGCGACGAGGTCGGGAAGGTGGTACTTCTTCTCGATCGGCATCAGCGCCTGCCGCAGCTCCGAGGTGGGCGCGTGCAGCGAGACGGCGAGACGGAACTGCTCGGGTCGCTCGGCGAACGTGGCGAGCGCCGGCAGGATGCCGACCGTCGAGAGCGTGATGTGGCGCGCGCCGATCCCGAACCCGTCCGGATGATTGAGGATCGTGAGGGCGATGTCGACCGCCGCCCAGTTGAGCAGCGGCTCGCCCATCCCCATGAACACGATGTTGGTTGGCTTGTGGGCCGGGTCGGCGAGGACGATCTCGCGCACCTGGCCCGCGATCTCGGCGGGCGTCAGCTGCCGGCGGAATCCCATCCGCCCGGTGGCGCAGAACACACAGCCCAGGGCGCAACCCACCTGCGACGAGATGCACAGCGTGCGGCGGCGTCCCTCGGGGATCAACACCGACTCGATCGCCTCGCCATCCGCGAGCCGCCACAGGAACTTCTCGGTGCCGTCGCGCGAGACCTGATGGGCGACGCGCGCGAGCCGCGCCAGGAGCCAGCGGGCGTCGAGCGCGCGTCGCAGCGCGACCGGCACGTCGGTGGCCGCGTCCCACGCGCCGACCGGACGCTGCCAGAGCCGGGGCACGAGCTGGCGCAGGCGGTAGGCCGGGTGCCCCTCAGTCGCGAGCCACTCGCCCAGCGCCGCGCGGGCCGCGGCGGGCGGCAGGCTCAGGAGGTCGGCGGCGGGCGGCGACTTCACGGGAAGCGCACGTCGAGGCCGACGCGGAATGCGGGCCCGAGTCCCGCCGCGCCCGGGTTCGCCGCGACCGTGATGCGGTAGTCGGACACCCGGAACCCGACGGCCGCGATCGGCTGCCATCCGCCGGCCGCGTACCCCCCTTCGTAGCTCGCCAGCAGATCCACGGTGACGATCTGTCCCAGCGCGAACCCGATGCCCACGTGCTGGTCGGCGGTGAAGCCGTGGGCGACGGCGGCCCCGTAGCGCACGTGCAGTTTCGTCTCGGGCGCGCCATCCCACGGCACCCCGCGCCACGCCAGGACCTCCGCGCCCAGGTACACGTCCTGGGCCGGGTCCGCCGAGTCGAGCCGGCTGAAGAAATGGGTCGCACCCGCGACGCGCACGCGTGATCCGACGGGCAGCGAGCCGCCGAGGTCGAGCGTCCAGCGCCCGTCGTGGCGCTCGTCGAGCGCCGTGCTGTGGTGCGCGCCGGTGGCACCGAGCGTCGCCCGGCCCAGCCCGAGGGCCCAGGTCACGCCGATGACCTGCGTGTGATAGGCGACGACGCCGGGGTCGGGAATGGGGCTGGTGGACGTGCGGACCAGGTCGGTGATCTGCATCGTGCCGTAGAGGACCCCCACGGCGCCGACGTGCCCGAGCCGCGCCCGCGCCGCGGCGACCACCCCCGTCGCGCCGATCGCCGTGGCGCCCTGCACGCCGTCGAGCGCGACGGCGAACCGGGATGACAGGGGCTGTGCCGGATTCCAGAATGCGGCGGCGGTCCCCTCGGCCAGGGCGGGGGGGACGGCCAGCGTCTGTCCCGCGACCCGCCACAACGCGGTGCCGGCATCCCCCTGGGCCGCTATCAGGCGGGGGGTCGCGAGCGTCAGGGCAAGGAAGAGGCGTGGCGTCATGGTCCGCCGCGGCGTGGCGCGGCCTATTCAAGTTAACTATCTTCAATCGTTTACGACACTTGAGGACGCCGGTGCGGCTGTCGGACATCCTCACACCCGATCATATCCGGATCCCCCTCGGTGCGACGACCAAGGGGGGGGTGTTGCGCGAGCTGGTGGATGCCGCGGTTTCGGGTAACGGCCATGCCGCCGAGGAGGTGCTCGGAGCCGTGCTGCAGCGGGAGCGGGAGTTCCCAACCGGAATCGGATATGGGGTGGCGGTGCCGCATGGCCGGACGCCGGCGCTGAACGGGCTGGTCACGGTGGCGGGCACCACGCCCGCGCCGGTGCCCTACGAGACGGTGGACGGGGAGCCGGTGCGGCTGTTCTTCCTGCTGGCGGGCCCGGAGTCGACGGCGGGCGAGCACGTGAAGGTGTTGAGCCGCATCTCGCGGCTGGTCCGGCGCGAGCCCGTCCGGGCGCGGCTCCTCGCCGCGCGCACGCCGGAGGAGTTCCATCGGGTGCTGTGCGACGCGGAGGTCGGGTAGCATCGTGAGCGCAACGAGCTGGCGCACGCACCACTGCGGTGCGTTGCGGGACGAACACGCGGGGTCGCGGGTGAAGCTGGGTGGCTGGGTGCATCGCCGCCGCGACCTCGGCGGCATCGTCTTCGTGGACCTGCGGGATCGCGACGGACTGGTGCAGGTCGCGCTGGGTCCCGCCTGGTCGCCGCCCGACGTCGTGGAACGGGCGAGCGCGCTCTCGCCCGAGACCGTCATCGTGGTCGAGGGGGACGTCGTCCGGCGGCCGTCGGCGGCCCGCAACGCCGAGATGGCGACGGGCGACGTGGAGGTGCACGCGACCGCGCTCGTCGTCGTAGGCCCCGCCGAGGTCCCCGCGATCCAGGTGGCGCGGGGCAAGACGGAGGAGGCGCCGTCCGAGGAGCTGCGGCTCAGGCACCGCCACCTCGACCTGCGCCGGCCCGAGATGCAGGCGAATCTGCTGCTGCGGCACCGGCTGCTGCAGCGCACGCGCCGGACGCTCTCCGATCTGGGGTTCGTCGAGATCGAGACGCCGATCCTGACCAAGCCGACCCCCGAGGGCGCGCGGGACTACCTGGTGCCCTCGCGCGTGCATGCGGGGGAGTTCTACGCGCTGCCGCAATCCCCGCAGATCTACAAGCAGCTCCTCATGGTGTCCGGGTTCGACCGGTACTTCCAGGTGGCGCGCTGCTTCCGGGACGAGGACCTGCGCAACGACCGGCAGCCGGAGTTCACGCAGATCGACCTCGAGGCGTCGTTCGTGGGTCAGGAGGACGTGCTCGGGTTCGTCGAGACGGTGCTGGCCGCCCTGTGGGACGAGGCGGGCCAGCGTGCCGAATCCCCGTTCCCCCGGCTCACCTGGCGCGAGGCGATGGAGCGGTACGGCAGCGACAAGCCCGACCTGCGCTACGGGCTCGAACTGCGCGACTGGACCGGACCGGTCGGGGCGCTCGGCATTCCGTTCGTGCAGCAGGCGCTGGGGGACGGGGCGCGCGTGCGCGGTATCGCGGTGCCCGGCGGGGCGGTGCTGTCCCGCAAGGATGCCGACGCGCTGGCCGACGCGGCGAAACAGCTCGGTGGCGGACTCGCGTGGGTGAAGCGACAGGGGGACCAGGTCGCGGGGTCGCTCGGCAAGCACTTCACGGTGGAGGGCCTCGGCGCCCTCGGCGTCGGGGACGGCGACGCGGCGCTGATCGCGGTGGGCCGCGACCGGGTGACCTCGCCCGTGCTGGACCGCGCGCGGCGCGACGTGATCGCGCGCCTGGCGCTGGCCCCGGCGCGGGCGCATGCCTTCACCTGGATCGTCGACTTTCCGCTGTTCGAGCCCGATCCGGAGACGGGACATCCGGTGTTCGCGCACCACCCGTTCACCGCGCCACATCCGGATGACGTCGCGCGGCTCGAGAGCGATCCGCTCGGCTGTCGCGCGCTGCACTACGACGCGGTGTACAACGGCAACGAGCTCGGGTCCGGGTCGATCCGCATCACCGACCCGGCTGTGCAGCGGCTCGTGTTCCGGCATCTCGGGCTTGGGCCCGAGGCGATCGAGGCGCGGTTCGGGTTTCTGCTGCGGGCGCTGGCGGCGGGCGCGCCGCCGCACGGAGGGTTCGCCGTGGGGTTCGACCGGACGGTGATGCTGCTGAGCGGCGCCCCGTCCCTGCGCGACGTGATCGCGTTCCCGAAGACTACCGCGGCGCGGGCGCTGTTCGAGGGCGCGCCGGCGCCCGCGGACGCAGGCGATCTCGCGGCGCTCCACCTGCGGGTGACGCCGTGACGGCCGACCTGACCCAGCGGCTGTCCGCCGAAGGGGTGGATCCGCTCGCGCTCGCGGGGGTGAACGACGCCAACCTGATCGAGTTGGCGCGGCGGATGGGCGTGCGCGTGTCGCTGCGGGGCGACGTGCTGGCGCTCTCCGGTCCCGGCGAGGCGGTGGAGCGGGCGGTGCCCGTGGCCCGCGCGCTGGTGGATCTGGCCCGGATGGGCGACGCGCTCGACGTCCACGACGTCGAGCGCCTGATCGTCGATGCCACGCACGGGGCCCCGGGCGGGACGGCGGACGGCGAGACGCGCATCATCCTGCCGGGACTGCGCCGCGTGATCCAGGCCAAGACCGCGGGGCAGCGGGAGTACCTCGAGTCGATCCTGCAGAGCGAGATCGTGGTGGGGATCGGCCCGGCCGGCACCGGCAAGACGTACCTGGCGGTGGCGTGCGCGATCGACGCGCTCGCTCGCAAGCGGGTGCGGCGGATCGTGCTGGCGCGGCCGGCGGTCGAGGCAGGGGAGAGTCTCGGGTTCCTGCCCGGGGACCTGCACGAGAAGGTCGATCCGTATCTGCGGCCGCTCTACGACGCGCTCGAGGACATGATGCCGCGGGACCGGGTGCAGAAGGCGATCGACAGCCGCATCATCGAGATCGCGCCGCTGGCGTACATGCGTGGCCGCACGCTGGCGGACGCCTTCGTGATCCTCGACGAGGCGCAGAACGCCACCGGCATGCAGATGAAGATGTTCCTCACGCGGCTGGGCGTGAACTCCCGCGCGGTGATCACCGGGGACAAGACGCAGATCGACCTCGCCAGCCGCGAAGACTCGGGACTGCTGCAGATCGAGCGTATCCTGCCCGGCATCGAAGGGATCGGGTTCTGCTACCTCCAGGAGACGGACGTGGTGCGGCACCGGCTGGTGCGGGACATCATCCGCGCGTATGCCGAGGACGCGCAGGGCTGAGATGACCGCCGCGGTGCTGCGCCGGATCGGGTTCCACGCCGGGCGGTGGGTCTGGGTGCTCGCCCTGGCCGCGATGACCGTCGCGGCCTTCCCGCGGGGGGGCACCGACGTGGCGCCGTTCCTCGCGGCGGGGGACGTGGCCGAGCGCGACGTGGTGGCGCCGTTCAGCTTCGTCGTCAACAAGTCCGACGAGGAAGTGGCGCGCGAGGCCGAGGAGCTCGCGCGCTCGGCGCGGCCGATCTACCAGTTCGAGGAACGGGCATTCGACAGTGCGGCGGCGTCCGTCCGGGCCTTCTTCGCGGCGATCACCGCGGCGGCCCCGCGGGGCCCCGATGCGCTGCAGGAGACGGCGCGGGCGCACGACCTCGTGCTGTCCGGGCCCGAGGCGGAGTACCTGGCGCGCGCCAGCCGGCGCGATCCCGTGGCCCGCGCGCTCACCGCGCTGCTCGATCAGACGCTGGCCGCCGGCGTGACCGCACCCGGCTCGATGCAGGCCGAGCAGGCGCCAGAGGTCATCGTGCGACGGCGCGGCGCGGAGACGGCGGTCCGCCGGGAATCGGTGGCGGGATACTCGCAGTACCTCGAGCGGGCCCGGGCGATCCACCCCGACCGGAGCTCGAGCGTCGGCGACGCCACCTATCTCAAGCTGGTCGGACATTTCTTCGTTCCCACGCTGCGGTACGACCAGGTCGCGAGCGAGCGACGGCGCGACGAGTTGCGCCGCAGCGTGGACCGCAGCAAGTACGTGGTGCGGACCGGCGACCGCATCGTCGGGGCGCACCAGATCGTCACGCGCGAGCAGGCGGAGCGGATCGCGGCGCTGCACCAGGAGCTGGTGCGCCGCGGCGCCGCCACGAGCCGTTCGGTGGGGGGGCTGGTCGGTCCACTGGTACAGAACGCCCTGCTCTTCAGCATCTTCTGGGTGCTGATGTTGTTCTATCGGCGGGAGACCTACGCCGAGGTGCGGCAGGTCGGCACCATCGCCGTGCTGTTCGGGCTCGTGGTCGTGGGGGCCGCCGCCGTGGCGCGCGCCCTCCCCGGACACCCGGAGCTGATTCCGCTGCCGTTCGCCGCGGTGATGCTCACCGTGCTGTTCAACGGGCGCGTGTCGATGATCGCGGCGCTGATCCTCTCGTTCGTCATCGGCATCCAGCCCGCGTTCCACGACACGCCGGCGATCTTCCTCAGCGCGGTCGGCGGCGTGACCGCCGCCCTGTCGGTCCGCGCGCTGCGCCGGCGCACGCAGCTGTATCTCGCGGTGCTCGTGGTCGGCGCGGGATACGCCGTCGCGGCGCTGGTGCTCGGCCTCACCGGCGACTGGACCATGCGCACGGTCGGGGGACTGGCGGTGCTCGGCGTGGTCAACGGCATCGGATCCACCGCGCTCGCCCTGCTGCTCTTGCCGCAGGCGGAGGCCGTCACCCGGATCACCACGGACCTCACGCTGCTCGAGCTGTCGGACCAGAGCCACCCGCTGCTGCGCCGCTTGTCGCTCGAGGCGTCCGGGACGTACGCGCACAGCATCGCGATGGCGAACCTGGTGGAAGCCGGCTGCGCTCGGGTCGGTGCGAACGGTCTGCTGGGCCGGGTGGGGTGCTACTTCCACGACGTCGGCAAACTCGGGAATCCGCAGTTCTTCGTCGAGAATCAGACGCGGACCAATCCGCACGATCGCCTGCCGGCCGCCCGGTCAGCCGAGATCATCAGGGCGCACGTCACCGAGGGCATCCGCCTCGCCGAGGCGGCGCGCCTCCCGGCGGTGGTGCGCGCGTTCATCCCCGAGCACCACGGCACGGCCGAGATGGCCTACTTCGTCGACCGCGCGCGGCGCCAGGGGGAGACGGGCGCGCGCGGCGGGACGTATCGCTATCCGGGCCCGCGCCCGCGCTCGGTCGAGACCGCCATCGCGATGCTGGCCGACTCGGTGGAGGCGTCCCTGCGCGTGCTCGAGGACCTCACCCCGGAGCGGATCGCGGAGGCGATCGACCACATCGTCCGCAGCAAGCTCACCTCGGGCCAGCTCGACGAGGCCCCCATCACGCTGCAGCAGATCGAGCTCGTCAAGGCGGAGTTCCAGCGGACGCTGACGGGGATGTACCACAACCGCATCGACTATCCGGAGGCCGGTGGCGGCATCTCGGCGGGTTGGCAGGCGGGGCGCGCGGCGCGCCCGTCGGCCGGACTCTGAGCGGCTCGCCCGCATGGCCGCGCGCGTCCTGGCCTGGGAAGGCGCGCGCGGCGCGCGCGTCGGGATCGCGCTGCTCGACGCCGCGGCGATGCGGCGCCTCAATCGCCGGGCGACGGGCCGGCGGGGCCTCACCGACGTGATCGCGTACGCGCTTCCCGTCGCGGGCGGGCTCCTCGGGGACGTGTACATCTGCCCCGAGGCTGCGGCGCGGTGGGTCACCCGGACCGGGCCCGCGGGGAGCGCGCTCTTCGAGGAGCTGGTGCGCCTCACCGTCCACGGCACCCTGCACGTGCTCGGATACGATCACCCCGAAGGTCCCGCGCGGACGCGGTCCCCGATGTGGCGGCGCCAGGAGGGCTACGTGCGCCGGCTCCTCGGCGCGGGGCGCGGGCGCTGATGCTCCGGGCCCTGGCGGAGTGGCTGGCCCTGATGGCGCCGCTCGCCGTGGCGGCCGCCGCCCTGGTGTGGGCCGGCCTCCTGGCCTTCGCCGAGGAGGCGAGCCTCGCCGACACGCTGCGCGCCCTGGGCGAAGCGCCCGGCCCGGGCGGGGGCCGCTTCGAGCTGCACCGCGCGCTGCACCTCGGGCGCCTCGCGCTGCTCGTGCTCGGGACGGTCGCGGCGATGGGGGCCGTGGACCTGAGAGGCCGGAGCGTACCCGGTGGTGCCGCGCTCCTCCTCGTCACCACGCTGTTCGTGTTCGTCGTCGGGGACACGGTGCCGCGGGCCGCCGCGCGCCTCGCGCCGGAGCTCGCCGACGCCGCCCTCCGCGCGGCACGGCGGACGCTGTGGCCGTTCTGGCCCCTCGCCTGGGCCCTCGACGCCATCGATCGCCGGGCCGCCGGCGTGGCCCCGCAGGGGCCGGTGCTGCATCCGGCCCTCGGCGTGGCGCAGCGCGACATGCTGCTCGGGGTGTTCACGCTGGCCGACACGACCGTGGACGAGGTGATGACCTCCCGGCTCGACATGTCGGCCGTGGACATATCCGCGTCGCCGGAGGAGGTGCTCGACGAGGTCCGGCGCCACGAGCACACGCGCATGCCGGTCTACGACGGCACCCCCGACAGCATCGTCGGGGTGCTGTTCGTCAAGGACCTGGTGCCGTACGCGATGGGGATGGCGGATCCGGGCGGCCGCTGGCCGGACCTGGTCCGGCCGACCCAGTTCGTGCCGGAGACCAAGACGCTCGACCACCAGCTGCGCGACTTCCAGCGCGGGCCCGCGCACCTCGCCGTGGTCGTGGACGAGTACGGTGGGACCTCCGGGCTGGTCACGCTGGAGGACATCCTGGAGGAGATCGTCGGCGAGATCCGGGACGAGCGGGATGCGACGGCGGAACCGGCGATCCGGGAGGAGCAGGGCCGGTACCTCGTCGACGGGCGCGTCACGCTCGACGACCTCTCGCATGCCATCGGGCACGCATTCTCGCACCCCGACGTGAGCACCGTCGGGGGGCTCGTCTACTCGACGCTCGGGCGCGTGCCGCGCGCGGGCGACGAGCTCCGCCTCGACGGATTCCGGGTCGTGGTCGAGCGCGTGGATCGCCGCCGGGTCTCGCGCGTGAGCTTCGAGCGCGCATGATCACCATCGGCGTGATCGGCGTGCTGGGCCTGGTGCTCGCCATCCTCGCCGCTTCGGTGGGCGTCGCGGCGGCGACCGTGAGCCAGCTGGAGTTGACGCGCTGGGTGCAGTACCGGCTGCGCGGTGCGGACGTGGCGGCCCAGCTGCGCGACAATCCCGGCCGGCTGGTCGCGACCGCCAACGCGCTCACCACGCTCGGCTTGATCCTGGCCGCCGGCGCCCTGCCGGCAGCGAGCGCGCTGGGCGCGCCCGGCGCGCTGGGCGTCGGGGTCGCACTGGTGGCGATACCGGTCTTCCTCGCGTGCGCCTATCTCGTGCCGCGGGTCGCGGGACGGCGTTGGGCGGAGCCGCTGGCGACGCGCGCCGTGCCGTGGATGGACCGGGCGGCCCGGTGGCTGGCGCCGCTCCTGCCGCATCGCGATCCGACGCCCGGGTCGGCACTCGCCGCCATGCTCGCGGGGTCGGAGACGCACGCGCTCACCACGGCGAACGAGCTCGCGCTGGTGTCGGGGGTGCTGGCGTTCACCGCCCGGCCGGTGCGGGAGATCATGACGCCTCGCACGGCGATGGTCGCCATTCCGGAAGGCATGCCGGCGGGCGAAGCGGCGCACCTGTTCGCGCAGTCCGGCTACAGCCGCTACCCGGTGTATCGCGGCTCGCCCGACGACGTGGTCGGGGTGGTGCACGTCTTCGACCTGCTGCGGCAGCAACCCGAGGAGCCCGTCGCGGTGCGACCGGCGCTGCTCGTGCCGGGAACCACGTCCTGCGGCGACGTGCTGCGCGAGATGCAGCGCGGGCACGGTCACCTCGCCGTGGTGCTCGACGAGTACGGGGGAACGGCCGGGGTGGTGACGTTCGACGACCTGCTGGGCAGTCTCGTGACCGAGCTGTTCGAAGGACCGGGCGGCGCAGCGGGCGAAGGGCCCGCGAGGGAGGCGGTGGTGGAGCTCGCCGGGAGCGCGCCGGCGGCGGACCTCGCCGAGCGCTTCGGGGTGACGTTCGGGGCGCGGGACGTCCAGACCATCGGCGGTCTCCTGGCGCAGCGCCTCGGCCGCATCCCCCGCGGCGGGGAGCGGTTCCTGCTGGCGGGTCTCGAGTTCGACGTGCTCGATGCGAGTGCGACCCGGGTCGAGCGGGTCGCCGTGCGGCGCGGTCCGGCACGGGTGATCCCACTGGACGGGGGGCACGCGGCATGAAGTGGCGCCGGATCCGCCGATACCTGCTGACGGGACTCGTGGTGCTGGCACCGGTCGGCGCGACCGCGTTGATCCTCGCGTGGCTGTTCCGCACGCTCGACGGCATCCTCGGCGACCCGCTGCGCCAGATCCTCGGCTGGAACGTGCCCGGGTTGGGTCTCGTGCTGCTGCTCCTGACGGTCCTGGTGCTCGGCTGGCTGGCCACCTACACGCTCGGTCACCAGTTGATCGCGATGTGGAATCGCTTTCTCGCGCGGTTTCCCCTCACCGCGACGATCTACAACGCGTCCTCGCAGATCGTCCAGACGTTCGTCGGCGAGAAGCGGCGCATCTTCCTCCGGACGGTGCTCGTGCCGTTCCCGACCGAGCACTCGTGGGCGCTGGGGTGGGTGACGGCTGAGAGCAGTCCCTTCGCCGAGGCGGTGCTGGGTGAGCCGTGCCTGCACGTCTTCATCGCGTCCACGCCCAACCCGACGACCGGCTGGGTCCTGGTGGTGCCGGTGAGCCGCACCCGTCCGGTCGACCTCGAGGTCGAGGAGGGGATGAAACTGCTGCTGTCCGGGGGGGTGATGCAGCCGCGGGAGGGTGGACCGGAGCCGGGCGCGGGCCTCGATCTGGAGTCGCTGCTGCGACGGACCAACCCGTGACCGAGGGGCCCGACCTCCGGCTCGACGAGCTGCGCCGGTTGGCGGAGGGTGAAGACCTCACCGCGTTCGTGCGGCGGGCGGCGCTGGTGCATCCGTCCGATCTCGCCGACGTGCTGGCGGCGCTCGACGAGGCGACACGCGTGCGGGCGGTGTCCGAGCTCCCGCTCGAGATCGCGTCGAGCGCGCTCGCCGAGATGGAGACCACGGAGCATCCGGAGGAGATCCTCCGCGCCGTCGGCCCGGACTACGCCGCCGAGCTGGTCGAGGAGCTGCCCACCGACGACGCGGCGGACATCGTGCGCGAGCTCCCCCCGGACGAGCGCGCGGCGGTGCTGGCCGAGGTGGAGGACCGCGCGGCCGTCGAGCGGCTCCTCACCTACCCGGAGGACTCGGCCGGCGGCCTGATGACCACCGAAGTCGTGGCGGTGGATCAGGACGCGACGCTGGCGGAGGCGATCGCGGAGATCCGGCTGCAGAGCGGGGAAGGGGACGAGCCGTACCAGGTCTATGCCATAGATCGGGAGCGCCGGCTGCGCGGCACGATCCCGATCGCGCGCCTCGTCGTGTCGCCACCCGACCGGCGCGTGCGCGACGTGATGACGCCGACGCCGGTGATGGTCGGCCCGGAGCAGGACCAGGAGCAGGTGGCGCAGCTGATGGCGCGCTACAACCTGGCGGCGGTCCCGGTGGTGGATCCCCAGCAGCGCCTCCTGGGCCGCATCACGTTCGATGACGTCATCGACGTCGTCGAAGCCGAGACGACCGAGGACCTGCTCCGCTTCGGCGGGGTCAGCGCCGCCGAGGAGCTGGGGGCCACCTGGCAGGGGGCGGTGCGCAGCCGGCTGCCGTGGCTCCTGATCAACCTCCTCACGGCATTCCTCGCCGCCTCGGTGGTGTATCTGTTTCAGGACACGCTGGGCCGCATCGTCATGCTCGCCGTCTGGATGCCGGTCATTGCCGGGATGGGCGGCAACGCCGGGACACAGGCACTCGCGGTGACGGTGCGGCGGCTGGCGCTGCACCAGCTCCCCCGGGGCCGGGCGTTCGGCGTGATCCGCAAGGAGATGGTGGTCGGCGCCATCAACGGGGTGACCACCGGGGTCGTGGTGGCCGGGGTCGCCTCCGTCATCGGGGCGGGGTGGATGCTGGG
>Ga0075302_1000006_pt1 | contig 30227 bp, 22 predicted proteins | sample Browns_TuleB_D1_FD_120059 | JGI IMG/M metagenome (GOLD analysis project Ga0075302, IMG submission 120059) | Natural and restored wetland microbial communities from the San Francisco Bay, California, USA, that impact long-term carbon... | ecosystem: Environmental > Terrestrial > Soil > Wetlands ...
CACGGTTGTCTCGATTGCCACTGCGGCAGTCCCGCGGCGCGGCACTGACGGCCTAGTGCTGCCGCTCCGGCCGCACGGCCGGCGCGGCGTGGGCGCCGTCCGCCCCCGTCCGCTCCTGTCCGCCCCGTCCGGCGTCGTCCGCTTTCCCGTCTCCCCCCTCCCACGGCGTCGCCACGCGGGTGGGCTCGGGCCACGGGACGTCGGGGAATGACGTGGGGCCGACCCGTCCCTCTTCCCCCTTCGCCTTGCTCCGCAGCGCCTTGAGCACCTTCTCCGGGGAAACGGGGATCTCGTCCACCCGCACCCCCACGGCGTCGTACACCGCGTTCGCCACCGCCGGCATCACCGGCAGGAGCGGGCCCTGGCCCACCTCCTTCGCCCCGAACGGTCCGTTCGGGTCGGGGTCCTCGACCAGGTAGGTGACCACGTCGCACATCTCCAGCGTGGTCGGGCTCTTGTACTCGAGCAGGCTCGGCCACTTGTGCACCAGGCGGCGCTCGTGGTCGCGGTGCACCATCTCCTCCATCAGGGCCTCGCCCAGGCCCATGTAGATCGAGCCTTCCACCTGCCCCATCACCGCGGCGGCGTTGATCGAGCGGCCGACGTCGTGCGCGATCCAGATCGTCGGCACCGTGACGATGCCCGTCGCGGGATCCACATCCACCGCGGCGACGCACGCGCTGTAGGAGTACGCCGGGGACGGACCGACGCCGGCGCCGCGGTAGCGGCCCGGGCTCTTCGGGGGCGTATACGATCCCACGGTCCCGATCGTGCCCACCGCGGCCTCGGCGGTCCCGACCGCCTCCGCGAAGGTCATTCCCTTCTCGGGGTCCTCGGCGTCGAACACCCGGGCGCCGGCGAAGACCAGGCGCGTGGCCGGGATGTCGAGCGTGCGGGCCACGGGACCCGCGATGATCTCGCGCGCCCGCTCGGCCGCCTGCAGCGCCGCGTTGCCGCTCATCAGCGTGACGCGGCTCGAGTAGGAGCCGAGGTCGATCGGCGTGAGGTCGGTGTCGGCCGTCACCACGCTGATCTCGAACGGGTCGAGGCCCAGCACCTCGGCCACGATGTAGGCGAGGATCGAGTCGGACCCCTGTCCGATGTCGGTCGAGCCGCAGAACACGGTGACGCCGCCGCCCCGGTCGCAGCGCAGCTGCACACCCGAGTGTGGCATGTTGTTCCAGTAGATCGGCAGCCCCGCACCCGAGATGTACGACGAGCACGCGAGCCCGACGCCGCTGCCGTACGGCAGGCGGCGGAACTTGGACGTCCAGCCCGACCCCTCGACCACCTTCTCGATGCAGCGGCCGAGCCCCATCGAGCCGATGCGCAGCCAGTTCGCCGTGACGGCGTTGGGGGGCTGGAGGTGCCTCAGCCGCATCTCGGCGGGGTCGAGCTGCAGCTGCTCGGCGAGCTTGTCGAGATGGACCTCGAGGGCGAAGCGCGGTTGCGGCGTGCCGTGCCCGCGCTTGGGTCCGCAGGGCGGCTTGTTGGTGAAGGCCCGCGCCCCCTGGAACTTGTACCGCGGCACCTGGTAGGTGACGGTCTGCAGCGCACCCGTGTAGTACGTGCTCGCGACGCCATAGGAGCCGTATCCCCCACCGTCCAGGAGCGAGCGGAAGTGCATCGCCGTGATCGCGCCATCCCGTTTCACTCCCGTCTTCACCCACATCAGGGTGGGGTGGCGCCCGCGGTGGCAGTAGAACACCTCTTCGCGGGTCAGCGTGATCTTCACCGGCCGCCCGGTGAGCATCGCGAGCTTGGCCACCACGATCTCGTGGTTGAACGGGTCGCTCTTGCCGCCGAACCCGCCGCCGTTGGGGGTCGCGATCACGCGGATCCGGGCAGGCGGCAGCTCGAGCACCTTCGCCAGCGCGCGATGGAGGTAGTGCGGGGTCTGGGTCGACGACCAGATCGTGAGCTTGCGCTCCCCGGACCAATCCGCCAGCGCCGCGTGCTGCTCCATCGGCAGGTGCGTGTTACCGCCGAAGAAGAACAGGTCCTCGCGCACCACGTCGGCCTCCGCGAACCCCTCCGCCACGTCGCCGAACTCGAGGTCGATCAGCTTGTGGAGATTGCCGGCGTCGCCGTAGTCGTGGATGCGCGGCTCGGGTGTCGCGACGGCCTCTTCGGGCGAGCCGATGGCGGGCAGTGTGCGGTAGGTGACGTCGATCAGGTCGAGCGCCGCGGTGGCGGCTTCTTCCGTCGTCGCGGCGACCGCCGCGACGGGATCGCCCACAAACCGTACGCGGTCGGGGCAGAGCGCGTGCTCGTCCTGGCTCACCGGCAGGATGCCGAAGGGGATCGGCAGGTCCTTTCCCGTGATCACCGCCCGCACCCCTTCGGCGGTGAGGGCACGCGAGGCGTCGATCGCGACGACCTCGGCGTGGGGGTGGGGACTGCGGAGCAGCCGGCACCACAGCATCCGCGGGAGCGCGAGGTCGTCGGCGAACATCGTCTTCCCCGTGACCTTGGCCGCCGCGTCCACCTTGCGGTGGGCCTTGCCGATTACCCGCAGCTTCCGGTCACCGGCCATAGAGCGTCTCCGGTGCCGGGCGGGCGTCTTCACCACGCATCCGGGCGGCCGCCAGTTCGACCGCCTCGTAGATCTTGATGTAGCCGGTGCAGCGGCACAGGTTGCCGGCGAGCGCCTGCTTGATGTCGTCGCGGGTGGGCCGCGGGTTCGCCGCGAGCAGGGCCTGGGCGGTGAGCAGGAACGCCGGGGTGCAATAGCCGCACTGGGCGGCGCCCAGGTCCGCGAACGCCTCCTGCAGCGGGTGCAGCCGGCCGCCCTCCGCCATCCCTTCCACCGTGCGGACTCGCCGGCCCGCGCAGGCGAGCCCCAGGACCAGGCAGGACAGCACCGGCGCGCCGTCCACCAGCACCGCGCAGGTGCCGCACTCCCCCAACTCGCAGCCGTGCTTGGTGCCGGTCAGCCCCAGGTCCTCGCGCAGGACCTCGAGCAGGGTCTTGTGGGGAGCGAAGGCCACCTCGACGGGGTCGCCGTTCACGTCCAGCGTGATCACGGCCTTCGGATCGGGCATGGACGGAAACGTAATCTTGAACCGGCGGCCGGGCGATGCCACGTTTCGGCGTCCCCACACTCCGGAAGACCGATGCCGCGTCGCTTCGCCGTGCTCGCCCTCGCCCTCGCCGTTGTAGGCGCCGGCCGCGCCCCTGCCCAGGATGCCTTTCGCGACCGGGCGCTGCGCATCCTGCGCGGCGTGCCCCTGATCGACGGCCACAACGACATCCTGTATGCGTTCCGGGAGCAGCTCCATCTCGACTCCATCGGGGACGTCGCGGTGAGCCAGCCCCTGCTGCACACCGACCTGCAGCGGCTCCGCGCCGGCGGTGTCGGGGCCCAATTCTGGGCGGCCTACGTGCCGACCGACCAGATCCACCGGGGCACCCACCCGGCCGTGTTCGCGTTGGAGGCGATCTCCGCGATCCGTCGATTCTGCGCGCGCTACCCCGCGGCCTTCGCGGAGGCGCGGACCGCCACCGACATCGAGCGCAACTTCAAGGCGGGTCGGATCTCCTGCCTGTTCGGAATCGAGGGCGGTCACGCGATCGAGAACTCGCTCGGTGCCTTGCGCTCCTTCTACGATCTCGGCGTGCGCTACATGACGCTCACGCACTCCGAGAGCCTCGACTGGGCCGTGTCGTCCGCCGACACGGTCCGGACCGACGGGCTGTCGCCGTTCGGCGAAGCGGTCGTCCGCGAGATGAACTGGCTCGGCATGATGGTGGACCTCTCGCACGTTTCCGACGCCACGATGATGGATGCGCTGCGCGTGTCCACGGCGCCCGTCATCTACTCGCATTCCTCGGCGCGCGCCCTGTCGGGGCACCCGCGCAACGTGCCCGACTCCATCCTGGCGATGGTGGGACGGCAGGGCGGTGTGGTGCTGGTCAACTTCGCGCCGTCCTTCGTGTCGGAGGCGGTGCGGACGTACGACCGGGAGTGGGGATATGGGGGGCCGCGCATGCGCGAGCTGCGCGCGGCGGGTGCCGACTCGGCCGCGGTCCGCGATTCGCTCCGCGCCTGGGGAGCCCGGGCCCCGCGCGCCACGCTGGCGCAGGTGGCCGACCACATGGACCACATCCGCCGCGTGTGCGGACGCGACTGCGTGGGACTGGGTTCCGACTTCGACGGCATTTCGAGCACCCCGGTGGGCCTGGAGGACGTGTCGAAGTTCCCCGACCTCGTGGCGGAGCTGCTGCGTCGCGGCTGGAGCGACGCGGACGTGCGCAGGGCGGTGGGCGAGAACGTGCTGCGAGTGATGCGCAGGGTGGAGGAGGTGGCGGGGGAGGGACGGTAGGCCCGGGAAGGGGGAAGAGGGAAGGGGGAACGGTGGGTGAGCCGGCGGATTCGGCGCGTGTGGGCCTGTGCTCGACCTGCGTCTGGATGCGGGCGGTGACCAACCGCCGCGGGTCCACCTTCCATCGGTGCGCGCGCGCCGAGACCGACCCTGCTTATCCCCGGTATCCCGCGCTGCCGCGGCTGGCGTGCGAGGGGTATGACCCTTCCCCCTTCCCCGTTCCCCCTCCCCCTACTTCATGAACACGCCCACCCCGTAGGCGCAGGGTCCTGACGAGCAGTGCGCCATCGTCACGACGATGCGGTACTTGCCGGTGGCCGGCGGCTGCACTTCGAGGAGCGGCCGATCGCTCCATCCCGCGCTCCGCGCGACGACCGCGTCGTTCTCGCCCAGCACCGTCACCTCGAGATCGCGGCAGTCCTCGTCGCACAGGGCGACCAGGGCGTACGACGTGCCCTCGCGCAGGGCGATGCGCAGGGTCTCGCGCTCTCCCAGGCCGAGCTGGCCGGTGAACGGGCTGCCGGCGTAGCGCCAGCCTTGTGGGGCAACGTCGGTCGAGATGACGCGCAGCTGTTGGTGGACTTGCTCTTCCCAACGGGTCTGCGCCGCGGCGGGCGCCACCGCGAGGCCGCCCAGCAGGGCGGCGAGGATGGCGCGCGGCGCGGCGCGATGGTCGCCGATCATTCCACGGCGTGATCGCGCCGGCCGGTCGCGACTCCCGCCGCGACCCCCACGCCGGCCGCGAGCGCGGTGCCTACGCCGACGACCGGCAGCAACGCGACCACCGGCGCGGCGAGCAGGGCGGTCGCGGCGCCCGCGACGAGCGGGGCCACCGGGCGGCGCACGGCGTCGACGAAGCGCAGGCGCTCGCGCACGAAGCGCCGGGTGTAGAAGTACCCGGCGCCGAGCACGGCGCCGGCGATGATCAAGGCGAGCATGGTGACACCTCCTGCTGCACTACGGAACTTGCGCCCCGCGCGTTTCGGGCGCAATCACCGGCATTACCGGGCGGGGCCCGAGCGCGTAGGTTGGCCCCGATGTCCCCGTCCTTCCACGACCCCATCCCTCGGCCACCCCGGCCCGAGCCCGCCGTGCCCGAACCGGACCGGCTCGGGGACGTGGACTCGGCCGAGGTCGCGAACCTGGTGAAGATCGCGGTGTGGTTCGCGCCCGCCTGCTTCATCATGCTCTCCATGCTGTGGTACTTCTGCTTTCGGAACGGGTGGATCTCCGGGGCGGTCTTCGCGCTGCTGGTGCTGCTCAACGTCCCGCTCGCGGCGGTCGGCGTGTTCGTGATCCACGCGTCCGTGGGAGGCGCGGCGTCCGGGCTGGTGCGCACGATCTACTCGGCAGGCGACCTGGCGCCGCCCCGCGCGTATCCCCGGCAGGAAACACTCATCGCGCGGGGTCAGTACGCGGAGGCGGCCGGGTACTACCGCGATCACCTGGTCATCGAGCCGGACGACAACGAGGCGCGCCTGCGCCTCGCCGTGCTGCTCGAGACCCATCTCGGCGATGCTCCAGGGGCCGAAGCCCTCTACAAGGCAGTGCGGATCCGAGCCCCCGCGCCGCGCGAAGAGGTGGCTGCCACGAACGGGCTGATCGACCTGTACCGTCGCACTCGGCAGCGCGGCCGCCTGCTGGGGGAGCTGGCACGGTTCGCGGAGCGCTATGGCGGCTCGGCCGCAGGTGATGCAGCCCGTCGCGAGCTGGCAGAGCTGAAGCGCGCAGGCACGATCCCGGAACCCTGACCCCCGCCTCTGGCCCGGTGTTTGCAAGGTTCTTGAGCCACATGACCTCATCGCTGCCGCCGGACTCCCACGACCCGGTGCCCCGTCCGTCGGGGTCGCGCTGGTCGGGGCCACGCCCGTCGGGGCCGCGCCCGTCCGGGCCACGCCCGTCGGGCCAGCGGCCGTCCGGGGCACGTCAATCCGGGCCGCACCCGTCCGGGCCCGGCCAGCCCGCTCACAAGACGGGTCGGGTGACCGACATCGACTCGCGCGACGTCGCGAGTCTGCTGCGGATCACGTTCTGGTTCGCGCCGGTGTGCATCCTGATACTGTCGTTCCTGTGGTACACCCTGTGGATCAGGGGATCGATCAGCGGCGCGCAGTTCGGGATCTTCCTCGTGCTGGATTTCCCGCTCGCGGCGCTCGGCGTGCTGCTGATCAACGACTTCGGCAGCCGCTTCGATAGCGCCGGTCAGGAGGACACGCTTCCCACCGGGCGGCAGAGGGCCGCGGCGCCGGCCTACGCGCGCCAGGAGACGCACATCACCCGGGGAGAGTACCGTCAGGCCGTCGAGAGCTTCCGCGACCACCTGGTGGCGGAGCCGCATGACCACGAAGCCCGCCTGCGGCTCGCCTTCCTGCTGGAGAGCCGGTTCGCCGACGACGCGGGCGCGGAAGCATTGTACAAGGAGGTCCAGTCGCGCCGACCCTCGCTCCGCGAGGAAGCCGCGGCCACCACCGGCCTGATCGACCTGTACCGGCGTACCGGTCGTCGGGACCGATTGATCGTTGTGCTGGCGCGGTTCGCGGAACGGTACGGGGGAACGCAAGCGGGGGCGGCGGCCCGTCGGGAACTGCAGGAGCTCAAATCGGCTGACACCTGATGGCAGAAGACACACGGCAGTCTGCAGGCCGCTGCGGACGGCCATCTGCCATCTGCGGTCTTCCCTACCAGCGCACCGCCGCGCTCGCCCAGGTGAAGCCTGACCCGAACGCGGTCAGGATGAGCAGCTCGCCTCGCGACAACCGCCCCTGGCTCACGGCCTCGTCCAGCGCGATGGGGATCGAGGCGGCGGTGGTGTTGCCGTACTTCTGGATGTTGTTGTACACCTGATCGTCGCGCAGGCCGAGCAGCTTCTGCACCATTTCCGAGATGCGCAGGTTGGCCTGGTGCGGGATCATCAGCCGCACGTCGCCCGTCGCCAGCCGATTGGTCGTGAGGGCCGCCATGACCGCCTGCGGCATGCAGGTGCTGGCGTGCTTGAACACCTCGCGACCCTCCATCTGCACCCGGTGTTTGCCCGCCGCGATCAGCGCCGCCGAGATCCACGGCGTGTGCGCGATGCCCGGGCCGTCCATCCATAACTTCTCGGCGTGCTGGCCGTCCGAGTACAGGTGCGTCGAGAGCACGCCCCGCCCGGGGGCGTCGGTGGGGCCGAGGATGGCGACGCCGGCCCCGTCGCCGAACAGCACGGCCGTGTCGCGTCCTTCGGTCGTCGTGTCGAGTCCCGGGGACTGCACCTCCGCTCCCACCAGGAGCACGCGCTTGTACTGCCCCATGCGGATCCAGGCATCCGCCACCGAGAGCCCATAGATAAAGCCGCTGCACTGGTCCCGGACGTCGAGGGCGGGGATGCCGGCGATGCCCAGCATGCGCTGCAGGAAGACGCCGTTCCCCGGGAAGAAGTGGTCGGGGGTCGTGGTCGCGAAGATGATGCAGTCCAGGTCCGAGGCCTGCATCTCCGCCCGCGCCAGTGCGGTGCGGGTGGCTTCGAGCGCCAGCGTCGAGCAGGTCGTCCCGGGCTCGACCCAGTGGCGCGTCTTGATGCCGGACCGCTGCGTGATCCACTCGTCCGACGTGTCCATCATCCCGGCCAGATCGTCGTTCGAGACGACGCGGGGCGGCACGTAGAAGCCGGTGGCGATGAACTCGGTCTGCGGCATCCTGCCCCTTTCACGTTCGGGTTGCGGTGCCCCGGGGACCGGGGAAGATTTCCCCGATGTGCGGATAAGGCAAGCATCCACCCACCTGAGTGACTTCCCGACATGAGACGCCCCTTCGTCGCGCTCACGCTCGCGCTCCTCGCCGCCACCACTCTGCCGGCCCAGCGGCGCGCGCTCACCTTCGACGACCTGATCGCCATGAAGGTCGTCGGCGACCCGCAGCTGTCCCCGGACGGACGGCGGGTGGCCTACACCGTCACGTCCATCTCCCTCGAGGACAACCGGGGCACGACCCGCGTGTGGCTCGCCGACCGCCAGACCGGCGCCACGCGGCCATTCACGGGCGGGCCCGGCTCCGATCGCAGCCCCCGATGGTCGCCCGACGGCCGCTCACTCGCCTTCATCGCTTCGCGACAGGGTGGACCGCAGGTCTGGGTCGTGGCACTCGACGGTGGCGAAGCGCGCAAGGTCTCGAGCCTGCCCGACGGCGTGAATGAGTTCGTCTGGCTGCCCGATGGCACCGGGTTCCTCGCCGTGAGCGACGTGAAGTGGCCGGCCGAGCAGGAGATCGACCGGCGCAACGGGACCTACCCGACGGATGCGCGCATCTGGACCGACCTGTTCTACCGGCACTGGGACGAGTGGAGGGCGGGCCGGCGACAGCACGTGATCCGCGTGACGCTCGCCGACGGCTCCGGGACGGACCTCACCCCGGTGGACCGCGACGTCCCGACGATCGCGACGGGCGGTGACGGGGACGTCGCCGTCTCGGCCGACGGCCGGGAGATCGCGGTGGCGGTGCGGGGCGACGCGAACGTCGCGGTCAACACGAACACCGAGATCTACCTGCTGGGCCCGGGTGGCGGGTCCGACACCGCCTGGCGCCGTGTCTCGACCAGCGAAGGGGCGGATCACACGCCGCGGTTCTCGCCGGACGGCAAGTGGCTCGCGTTCCTCTCCATGGAGCGCGGTGGGTTCGAAGCTGACCGCAACCGCCTGATGCTCGTCAGCCGCGCCGCGGGCCGCACGGCGGGCACACCGGTGGAGGCCACCACCGGGTGGGACCAGTCGATCGGATCGTACACGTGGTGCCGGGATTCCCGGTGCGTCTACGCGGTCGTCGAGGAACGGGGGCGCGACAACGTCTACCGCATCGACCTCCCCTCCTACCGCCGCACGCGGGTGCTCGCCGGCGGCGTGAACACGGCCGCCCAGGAGGCGCCCGATGCGAAGACGCTGGTCTACCTGCACCAGAGCAACACCCAGCCCGCGGAAGTGTGGGCGGCGGGGAAGCCGCTGACCCGGCATAACGATTCGCTCGTCGCGGCGCTCGACCTCAATCCCGTTCAGGAGTTCGGGTTCGTCGGCGCGCTGGGTGATTCGGTGTTCGGCTGGCTGCTGAAGCCGCCGGCGTTCGATCCGTCGAAACGATATCCGGTCGTGTATCTCGTGCACGGCGGGCCGCAGGGCGCGTGGACGGACGTCTGGCATGCGCGATGGAACTACCAGATGTTCGCGGCCCGCGGCTTCGTGGTCGCCGCGGTGAACTTCCACGGCTCGACGGGCTACGGACAGCGGTTCACCGACGCCATCTCGCAGCACTGGGGCGACGCGCCACTCGAGGATCTGCAGAAGGGGCTCGACGTGGTCGCACGGCTTCCGTTCGTGGACTCGACCCGGATGGGGGCGGCCGGCGCCTCCTACGGCGGCTACATGATCTTCTGGCTCGCGGGACACACCGGCCGGTTCAAGGCGCTGGTGGCGCACGACGGGGTCTTCAATCCCGTCAGCATGTACGGCTCGACCGAGGAGCTGTGGTTCCCGCGCTGGGAGTTCAACGGCACGCCCTACGACAACCGGCCCCTGTTCGAGCAGTGGGCGCCGCTGAACCACGTGAAGGACTGGAAGACGCCGATGCTGGTGGTGCACGGCCAGCTCGACTACCGGGTGGACCTGTCCGAGGGGCTGCAGGCGTTCACCGCGCTGCGCGAGATGGGTGTGCCGAGCAAGTTCCTCTACTTCCCCGACGAGGGACACTGGGTGCTCAAGCCGCGCAACCGTCGCCTGTGGTGGAGCACCGTGCTCGACTGGCTGGAGCAGTACCTGCGGTGACCGAGCGCCCGGGCGCGGTGATGGCGCGAGCCGGACCTACCGCGGTCCTGGGCCTGGTCCTCCTCGCGTGCGGACACGACGTCCCCTTCCGGCCCGATTCGTACGGGTCCGACGCCCCGTTCAGTCCCGGGAGCCTCGTGCGGCTCACGCTCAATCGGGCGCCCGACCGCACCCCCGCCTGGACCCCGGACGGCGCGGGCCTGTGGTACTCGGTGGCGCGCACCGATCGGCGGGACGGCGACCACTGTCTCGGGCGTCTGCCGCCAAACGGCGGGTCCCGGGTGGAGACGCGCTGCCAGACGGGGCTCGCCGCCGAGGACTCGAACGACGTGCTGGAGGCGCCGAGCGCAGCGGCCGACGGGCGGCTCGCGTACGTCCACATCGCCGGGGCGATCGGTGCACTGACGCCGTACCTCGCGGAGCTGGTGGTGGCCGCGCCGGCCGGCGGCGCGCCGGTGCGGCGGCTGGGTCTGCCGTACGCCCCTCCGGCGCGGCGCGGCTACGATCGCGCGTCGCGCATCCAGTGGGTGGGTGACACCCTGGTCTTCCTCGCCGAAGCCTGGCTCTTCTCGCAGGACAAGATCGCCGGCACGAGCGACACGACCCAGACCGGCCTGGGGGTCGAGCGGCTGCCGCCCGGCGGGACCCCGGAGCGGGTCCCGCTCACCGAATTCGCCTCGTCGATGACCGCGGGCGACACCGCCGGGGTGCTGTACCTCACGTTCGTCGGCGACTCGCGCGTGGTCCGCCTCGCGGGCGGCGACACCGCGACGGTCTACGATTTCGGGGCGCTCGGCATCGCGCGCGACGTGCAGTTGCGGGGCGGCCGCCTGATCGCAGTCGTGGGCGGCGACGTCACGACCGGGTACTCCGTCGACTGGCAGATGCCGTTGCAGTTCGACGAAGGGGGATACCTGTACGTCGTCGATCTCGCGAGCGGGACCCGCGTGCAGCTCCCCGACACGGCGTTCCGGTACCGGCGCCCCGCGCTCTCGCCCGACGGGCGCCGGGTCGTGGCCGAGGTGATGACGCCGCAGGGCGAGGACCTGTGGGCGATCGCGCTGCCCTAGCGGTCGCGCTGCTGGCGGCCGCGCTGCTCGCCCCCTCCCTCGCGGCACAGACCGGCGGGGAGATCGCGGGACGTGTGCGGGACGCGACGACGGGGCGCGGCGTGCCGCTCGCCCGGATCACGCTCGACGGCGGGCCGCGGCGCGCGCTCGCCGATACCGGGGGAGCCTTCCGCCTGCGCGAGGTGCGCGCGGGACGGCACGCGGTGCAGGTCGAGCTGATCGGCTACCGCGCCGTCCGGCGTGACGCCGTGCTGGTGCGGGCGGGTGAGACCACCGTTCTCGACCTGGAGCTCCAGCCCGCGGCCCTCCAGGTCGATACGTCGGTGGTCGTCGAGGCGGTGAGCGATCCGGTGCTCGATCCGCTGGTCACCGCGGACGTTCAGCGGATCACCGCGGAGGAGATCCGCCGGTTGCCCCTCACCACGCTCGACGAAGCAATCGCCCTCACCGCCGGCTCGGTGGGGGAGAGCTATCGCGGCGGCCGGCTCGGCCAGCAGGCGTTCATCATCGACGGCCTCGGTGTCAAGAACCAGCTCGACGCCGCCAACGGCCCCCTCGGCGTGCGGGTGCCGCCCGACTTCCTGACGGAAGCGTCCCTCGTCACCAACGGATTCTCGGCCCAGTACGGCCAGGCGGTATCCGGGCTCGTGAACGTGGTCACCCGCGACGGCGCGGACGCGTGGACGGGTCGGGTGGCGTACGAGGGCGACCGGCTCTTCACCGGGGCGGGGGACCTGGGGCTCGACCGGATGGTGGCGGCGGTCGAAGGCCCGCTGCCGGGACGCGGTGGCATGGTGGCGGTGCTCGATGCGGAAGGCCGGCTCGATGCCGATCCCGTCAACGCCCCCCCGCCCACGGACCCACGCGACCCGCGCAGCGCCGCGCCGTGGATGCTGCCCCACAACTCGGGCGAGCGCCTCGACGCCGGGGCCAAGCTCCGCCTGCCGCTCGGGCGGCGGCAGACCCTGCGGGCGTTCGGCCTGTGGTCGGTGGACCAGCGCCTGCTCTACGACCCCGAGTACAAGTACGACCTCGACTTCGCTCCGGCCCAGCGGGTGCAGGGCACGCTCGCGACCGGGCACCTGCAGCACCTGGGCGACGGGTTCACGGCGGACCTCCGCGTCGGGTGGTTCGAGCGGGACTTCGTGCGCGGAGCGCTGGCGACCCAGCCCGAGTACGCGTTCGGGGCGTTCACCGGGGAGCGGTTCCGCATCATCGGCGAGGACGTGGCACGCCGCCAGGATACCGTGGCGGCCGCGGCGCCGCTCCCCGGCTTCGGCGTGCCGGACTACTCGGAGGGGACGCCCTGGGGCGTGCCGGCGTTCTTCCGGGGCGTCGCGCCGCGCGGCGACGTGGCGTGGAACCACTATCGCGAGCTGCGCGGCCAGATCGACGCCACGTTCGCGGCGGGCACGGGCGTGGACGTCCATGTCGGCGCCGAGGCCACCCGCCAGCGCGTGCAGACCTTCCATCGGGTGCTCGCCTGGCTCCCCGCCGACTCGGGCGTGCCGCCGCCCGTAGCGGCGGACTTCACGCCGTTCCTGGGAGCCGCCTACGGCGAGGTGACGCTGCGCGGCGCGGACTTCGTCGTGACCGGCGGGGTGCGCTACGACCGGTTCGCGCCGGGGAGCGATCTGGCGAGCGCGGGGACGGCCCGGCAGAGCGTGAACCCGCGCCTGGCGTTCTCCACGGTGCTGCGGGGTGCGACGTTCGTGGCGAGCTGGGGCCGTTTCAGTCAGGCGCCCGACTACCAGTTCCTGGTGGACGCCGCGTTCGACGACTCGACGCGCACCGGTCGGTTCCGCCGGGGCAACCCCGGGCTCGGATTCGAGCGGGCCACCCAGTACGAGTTCAGCCTGCGCACCCGGCCGCAGCGGCGACTCTCCACGCGCGTCAACGTCTACATCAAGGAGCTGGACGGCCTGGTCGCGTCACTCCCGCTGGGTGTGGATCCGGACTCGACCGCGTTCGGCAATGCGGACTTCGGCGCGGTGCGCGGGCTCGAGCTGATCCTCGAGCGCGAGCTGCATGGCGCGTGGGGTGCGCGGGTGGCCTACACGCTGCAGAGCGCGCAGGCGACCGCGACGGACGCGTATCAACTGACCCGGCGGCTCCGCGTCGATCCTGGCGGCGACACGATCAATCCCGCCAACGTGGAGTACCCGCTCGACTACGACCGCCGGCATGGATTGCTGGTCGTCCTGCAGGGACGCGTGTCCGACGGCGCCGGGCCGCGCATCGGCGGCGTGCGGCCCCTGGGCGGCGTCGAGGCGGCGGCGATCTTCCGCTACAACTCGGGACTGCCCTACACGCGGACCAACGCGGCCGGTGACACCCTGGTGGGACTGCCCAACAGCTGGCGGCTGCCCGAGAACCACGCGCTCGACCTGCTGCTGCGCGTACCCTGGCGCGTGAGGGGATCCCGGGGGGCGGTGTACCTCGACGTGCGCAACGTGATCAACCGGCGCAACGTCATCGCGGTCCGGCGGGATACGGGCGAGCCCGGCGTGGGTGAGCCGACGATCGCGGCGATGGCGGCGGACGCGTACGCCGCGCATCCCGAGGCCATCCCGTACGAGTCGCCGCGCTACCGCCCGGACGCCGACCTGGATCGGAACGGGTATGTGGAAGGACCGGGCGAGCTGCTGCCGATGTACGAGGCGGCGGCGCGCGACTACACCCAGCCGCTGTTCGCCTACGGCCCGCCACGCCTGCTGCGGCTCGGCGTGGAGCTCGTCTTCTAGCGCTTGAGGACGCCCGCCGCGATCGCGAGCGGGATCAGGACATAGAGGACGGTGTCGCGGACGAGATAGTAGACCACCACCAGCGCGACGAGCCTCCAGCCGCGCTTCCGCAGCAGCCCCGTCCAGCCGAGCTGACGGCGCTCGTCGCGCAGCGTACGGAAATACGCGATCACGCTCACCCGATCACGTGGTACAGCTCGAAGCCGATCTCTCCCTCGATCAGATCGGGAAGGCGGCTCGTCATCTCGATCCACTCGGCGTCGCGCATCCGTGCCTCGTAGGCGGGTGCGTCGACCCATTCCGAGATGCTCACGAACTCCCGCGGGTTCGCGCGGTTGCGGAGCAGGTTCCAGGCCCGGCATTCGGAGTACGCGCGGGAGCGGTCGCCGGCGCGGGCGAGGAGGGCGCGCAACTGCTCCACCTTGTCCGGCTGAGCGACGAGACGCGCGATGACCCGAACCGGTGTGGATGGGCCGTCCATGACCGCAAAGTTCCGGCGCGCCGGCGCCTCCCGCAAGGTCCCGGCGCGACCTTGCGGCTGCCCCAAAGCCGGGTGATACTGCATCCACAACATCATTCCCAGGGACGGACATGGAGAATCGATACGCGTGGCGTGGTGCGGTGGTCGCGTTGACGGTGCTCTCGCTCGCCGGTTCGCTGGCGGCCCAACGGCGGGGGTACGGCGGTGGCGGGACGTCGACGCCGCTCGATACGCGCATCGAGGTGGCCGCCTGGGGTGGGTGGCAGTTCGGCGGCACGGCTACCGGGTACTACGGGATCAACTACAACAACTACGCGCAGCTCCATCTGAACGCCGATGTGAACTGGGGCGCCGCCCTGGGCTTCCGCATCAAGCCGACCGCGCTGGTCGAGATCGTCTGGAACCAGCAGACCACCGAGCTGATCCTGCAGGATCGGGGGGTGCTCCCCGACTCGACGCTGTTCCCCGTCACCGTGCATTACATCCAATTGGCCAGCCAGGTCGAGCGGCCGATGGGCAAGACGCGTCTGTTCGGGACGGGGAGCGTGGGCGTGGCGGTGTTCGATCCCGAAAGCAACCGCTACGGGAGCGAGACGCGGTTCTCGATGGGGTTCGGCGGCGGATTCAAGTCCTACATGAGCAGGAGCCTCGGCGTGCGGGGCCAGTGGCGGGGATGGATCACCCTGGTCGGCTCGAGCGGGGGCGGCATGTGGTGCGGCGGGGGCGGCTGCTCGGTGTCGTACGGCGGTTCGGCCATCTTCCAGAGCGACGTGTCCGGGGGGCTGTTCGTCGCGTTCTGACCCCGCGTCGTGTGCCGGGGACAATCGAATCGTGGTGATTTGCGGCTATTGCAGCCACGTTAAACAAGTCGCTAAAACGCCGGACCCTGGAGTCCGCCTGGCGACTCCGGGGTCCATTGCTGTGAGGTAGTGTGACCGACCGTATCGACCAGCTGCGACAGGCCCTGCGCACCCGGATCCTCGTCCTCGACGGGGCGATGGGGACGATGATCCAGCGCGAGGGACTCAGCGAAGCCGACTTCCGGGGCGCGCGCTTCGCCCGCCATCCGCGCGACCTGCGCGGCAACGGCGACCTGCTGTCGCTGACCCGGCCGGACGTCATCCTCGACATCCACCGCGCGTACCTTGCGGCGGGCGCCGACATCATCGAGACCAACACCTTCAACGCGCAGGCGATCTCCCAGGCCGACTACGGCCTCGAGCCGCTCGTGCCCGAGCTCAACGTCGCCGCGGCGCGGCTCGCGCGTCAGGCCGCCGACGAGTTCACGGCCCGCACGCCCGACCGTCCCCGCTTTGTCTGCGGCATCCTCGGTCCCACCAACCGCACCGCGTCGCTCTCGCCCGACGTGAACGACCCCGGGTTCCGCAACGTGACCTTCGACGACCTCGCCGCTGCTTATCGCGAGCAGGCGGAAGGGCTGCTCGCGGGCGGGGTCGACCTGCTGATGGTCGAGACGGTGTTCGACACGCTGAACTGCAAGGCCGCCCTGTTCGCGCTGCGCGGGCTGCTCGAGGAGCGCGGGGTGGACGTGCCGCTGTGGGTGTCGGGCACCATCACCGACGCGAGTGGCCGGACGCTCTCGGGCCAGACCCTCGAAGCGTTCTGGTCCTCGATCCGGCACGCCGAGCCGCTCGTGGTCGGCCTCAACTGCGCGCTGGGGGCCGAGCAGCTGCGGCCGCACCTCGAGGAGCTTTCCCGTCTGGCCGACACCTGGGTGAGCTGCCATCCCAACGCGGGATTGCCGAACGCCTTCGGCGGGTACGACCAGACGCCCGAGCGGATGGCGGCGCTGGTGCGCGACTTCGCGGCGAGCGGGTTCGTGAACGTCGTCGGGGGCTGCTGCGGGACGACGCCGGAGCACATCCGCGCGATCGCGGCCGCGGTGGCGGATCTGCCGCCGCGCACCGTGCCGGCGGTCGACCGGGTGATGCGGCTCGCCGGTCTCGAGCCGCTCGTGATCCGGGACGACAGCCTGTTCGTCAACGCCGGCGAGCGGACCAACGTGACGGGCTCGGCGCGGTTCGCGGAGCTGATCCGGGCGGGGGACTACGACGCCGCGCTCTCCGTGGCGCGGCAGCAGGTCGCGGCCGGCGCCCAGGTGATCGACGTCAACATGGACGAGGGGATGCTGGACTCTGGCGCCGCGATGGAGCGGTTCCTCCGCCTCATCGCCGCGGAGCCCGACATCGCGCGCGTGCCCGTGATGGTCGATTCCTCGCGCTGGGAGGTGCTCGAGACGGGCCTCCGGAACGTCCAAGGCAAGGGGATCGTCAACTCGCTGAGCCTCAAGGAGGGCGAGGCGGACTTCCTCGCCAAGGCCCGGCTGGTGCGCCGCTACGGGGCGGCCGCCGTGGTGATGGCGTTCGACGAGCGCGGACAGGCGGACACCGTCGAGCGCAAGGTGGAGGTCTGCACGCGCGCCTATCGCCTGCTGACCGAGCGGGCCGGGTTCCCGCCCGAGGACGTTATCCTCGACCCGAACATCTTCGCCGTGGGGACGGGGCTCGAGGAGCACGCCGGCTACGCGATCGCATACCTCGACGCGGTTCGCGCCATCAAGCAGACCCTGCCGCACGCGCTCGTCTCGGGGGGCGTGAGCAACCTGTCGTTCGCGTTCCGGGGCAGTGCGGCCGTGCGCGAGGCGATGCACTCGGCGTTCCTGTATCACGCCATCCAGGCGGGCATGGACATGGGCATCGTCAATGCCGGGCAGCTGGCGGTGTACGCGGACATCCCGGCGGACCTGCTGGTCGCCGTCGAGGACCTGCTGTTCGACCGCCGGCCGGACGCGACCGAGCGGCTGTTGCGGATCGCCGAGTCGCACCGCGGCGGCACGCGGCACGCCGTCGAGGATCGCCGCTGGCGGGAGCGTCCGGTCCACGAGCGCCTGCAGCATGCGCTGATCGAGGGCATCGTCGATCACATCGAGGCGGACGTCGAGGAAGCGCGGCGCCACCTGGGGCGCCCGATCGCCGTGATCGAGGGGCCGCTGATGGACGGGATGAACGTGGTCGGTGACCTCTTCGGGGCCGGCAAGATGTTCCTGCCGCAGGTGGTGAAGAGCGCGCGCGTCATGAAGAAGGCGGTCGCCTACCTGGTGCCGTTCCTGGAACAGGAGCAGTCGGAGGGTCTCCGCTCGGCCGGGACGGTGGTGCTGGCGACGGTGAAGGGCGACGTGCACGACATCGGCAAGAACATCGTGGGGGTGGTCCTCGGCTGCAACAACTACCGCGTCGTCGACCTCGGCGTGATGGTACCGGCGCAGCGCATCCTGGACACGGCACGCGCCGAGGGAGCGGACGTCGTCGGCCTCTCCGGACTGATCACGCCCTCGCTCGATGAGATGGTCCACGTCGCCCGCGAGATGACGCGACAGCAGTTCACGGTCCCCCTGTTGATCGGCGGGGCGACGACGTCCCGGGCACACACGGCCGTGCGGATCGCGCCGGCGTACGCAGGCTCCACGGTGCACGTGCTCGACGCCTCGCGCTGTATCGGCGTGCTCAACCAGCTCCTCAGCGCGGAGCGCCGCGGCGGCTTCCTCGCCGGGGTGGCGGCGGAGTACGCCGACCTTCGGACGCGGCACGCCGACCGCGATGCGCAGCGGGTGCTGCTGTCCCTGGCCGAGGCCCGGCGGCGGAAGCTCGCGGTCGACTGGAGCGGGTACGACGCGCCGGCGCCGCGGGAGCCGGGGGTCCGGGTGCTGGCGCCGTATCCGCTGGAGGATCTGGTGCCACGCATCGACTGGACGCCGTTCTTCCAGGCGTGGGAACTGAAGGGGACCTTCCCCACGATCCTGCGCGATCCGGTGGTGGGCGAGCAGGCGCGCCGGCTGCACGAGGACGCCGTACGCCTGCTGGCGCGCATGGTGCGCGAGCGGCTCGTCGAAGCGCGCGGCGTCGTGGGCCTGTTCCCCGCGGCCGCGGTCGGCGACGACGTGGAGATCGACGGCACCGGTTCGGGACACCATCCCCGGGGGGTGCTGCGCGGACTGCGGCAGCAGTTCGAGAAGCAGCCCGGCCGGCCGAACCTCTGCCTCGCCGACTTCATCGCGCCGCGCGAGAGCGGCCGACCCGACTGGATCGGCGCGTTCGCGGTCACGGCGGGCCTCGGTCTGGACACGCTGGTGCGGGAGTTCGAGCGGGAGCACGACGATTACTCGGCCATCCTCGCCAAGGCACTGGCCGACCGGCTCGCGGAGGCATTCGCCGAGCGCCTGCACGAACGCGTGCGCCGGGAATGGTGGGGCTACGCGGCCGACGAAGCGCTGGATGCGGCCGCGCTGATCGCGGAGCGGTACCGCGGCATCCGGCCGGCGCCCGGGTATCCCGCCTGTCCGGAGCACACGGAGAAGCGGGCGATCTTCGATCTGTTGGGCGCCACCGCGGCCACCGGGATCACGGTCACCGAGTCGTACGCGATGTTGCCCGCGGCGTCGGTCGCCGGCTGGTATTTCGCCCATCCGCAGGCGCAGTATTTCGGGGTGGGGCGGATTGGGCGCGACCAGGTCGAGGACTATGCCCGTCGCAAGGGGATGACGGTGGCCGAGGTCGAGCGCTGGCTGGCGCCGAACCTGGCGTATGACGGTGGAGCGACGGGAGGGGCCGGATGAACGTGCTGGTGCTCAACTGCGGCTCGTCGTCGGTCAAGTTTCAGCTGATCGACACCGACCTCGAGCGGATCGCCCGCGACGCCGACCGGCGGTTGGCGCGCGGCATCGTGGAGCGGATCGGCGGCCATGCGCTGATCACGTGCGAGGCCACGGGGCGGGAGCCCCGGCGCTGGGACGCGCCGCTGCGGGACCACCGGGCGGCGGTCGATTTCTTTCTGCGATGGATCGTGTCGGAGGAGTCGGGGATCGACGGCGTGCGATCGCTCTCCGAGATCCACGCGGTGGGCCACCGGGTGGTGCATGGGGGCGAGCGGTTTCGGCAGTCGGTGCACATCGACGGCGAGGTCGTCGCCGGGATCGAGGAATGCGTGGACCTCGCCCCGCTCCACAATCCCGCGAACCTGAAGGGCATCCGCGCGACGATGGAGCTGCTCGGACCGGGGGTGCCGCAGGTGGCCGTGTTCGACACGGCGTTTCACGCGACGATGCCCGAGGTCGCGTTCATCTACGGGATCCCGTACGCGCACTACCGGCGCCACCGCATCCGTCGCTACGGGTTCCACGGCACGTCGCACCGCTACGTCGTCTACCGCTACCGCCAGTTGGTCGAGCTGCCGCGCGAGCGGGTCAACGTGATCAGCCTGCATCTGGGCAACGGGTGCTCGGCGTGCGCCATCCGGGGCGGCGAGTCCGTGGATACGACGATGGGGTTCACCCCGCTGGAGGGCCTCCTGATGGGCACGCGCGCGGGAGACCTGGACGCGTCGATCCTCGAGTACCTGAGCCACAAGGAGGGACTGTCGCTCACGGAGATCGACTCGATGCTCAACAAGCAGTCCGGGCTGCTCGGCGTCTCGGGGCTCACCGGCGATATGCGCGACCTGCTCGCCGAGGTCGCCGAGACGGGGGACCGGCGGGCGCGCCTCGCGATCGACCTGTTCTGCTACCGGGTGCGGAAGTACATCGGCGCGTACGTCGCGGTGCTGGGCGGGGCCGACGCGGTGATCTTCACGGGGGGCATCGGCGCCAACGCCCCCGACATCCGGCGGCGCGTCCTCGAGGGACTCGAATGCCTGGGGCTGCGGCTCGACGGGAACCGGAACGAGGAGATGGTGGATGGGCGGGGTGGCGAGATCAGCGCCGCCGGAGCGGCGATGCGGGCGTTCGTGATCCCGACGGACGAGGAGCTGCTGATCGCGCGCGACACTTGCCGGATCGTGGCGCCGCCCACGTGAGGCCGGCCCCGTCCGGCCGCTTCACCCCGCCGGCGGCTCGGCCGGCGCGGCCAGCCCGCGGTACTTCGCGACGGCCGCTTCGGCGTTGAAGAGCAGGCGGTCACGTCCGAGGGTCTGCCCGATGGGCGAGCGCTGCACCGTGGCGAGCACGTCGGGCGTGAGCCCCACGAGCCACAGCGCGATGCCCTGCGCGCGCATGCGCTCCTCGGCCTCGGTGAGCATCTTGAGCGCGGTGTACTCGACGTCGATCACGCCGCTCAGGTCGACCGCCAGGACCCGGGGCCGCACGTCCTGGCCCAGCGCCCGGATCTTCTCGAACACCCGCTGGTAGTTCGCGAAGAACAGCCGGCCCACCACCCGTACCAGCAGCAGGCCGGGGAACGTCTCGTCGTCGGGGTGCTCCGCGGAGCGTGGGCGGAAGACGTTGGTCCCCGGTTTGCGCGCGAGTGGCACCACCTGCGGATCGGCCGCCTGCTGCGCCAGGGCCACGAGCGAGAGGATGATGGCGGCCAGGATGCCCTTGAGCGTCCCGAGCGCCACCACGCCGCCGACCGCCGCGATCGCCCAGATGAACTCCATGCGGCGGACCGCGCGGATGGCGCGGAACTCCTTCAGCTTGATCAGCTCGAGCGAGTAGACGATCACGACCGCCGCGAGCGCCGCCTGCGGCATCAGGCCCATGACCCCGGCCAGGAACATCATCGTGAGCGCGGCCACCCCGGCCGCGACCACGCCCGCCATCTGGCTCTGCGCGCCGGCCAGCCGGTTCACGGCGGTCTGCGACGTGCCGCCGCCCGCCGGCATGGCGCCGAGCAGGGCGCCGCCGGCCGAGGCGATGCCCGTGGCCAGCAGCTCCCGGTTGGGCCGCGGCAGGGGTTCCCCGGCGCCGGCGAACGCGCGCCCGGCCGCGATCGTCTCGGTGAAGCTCATCAGGGCGATGCCCGCCGCCGCCGGCCACAGCTCCACGAGGAGCGCGGTGTCGGGGAGCGTGAGTTGCGGCAGACCGGACGGAATGTGGCCGACCGCCTCCACGCCCTGGCTCCCGAGCCCGAGGAAGGCCATGGCGGCGATCGCCGCGCCCATCGCGATGAGCGGTGCCGGGGCGCGCGGCAGGGCGTGCTCCAGTCCGAACATCAGGGCGATGACGACCAGCGCGACGGCGAGCGTCGTGATGGACGTGTGCGGCAGGCTCTGCACCAGCCCGCCGAGGTTGTGCAGGAACGTGCCCTTCGGGAAATGGACGCCCAGGAGCTTGGGGAGCTGATCGAGGACGATGACCAGCCCGATGCCGGCCTTGAACCCGACGAGCACCGGCTCGGAGATGAAGGTGGCCAGGAACCCGAGCCGCAGGAGGGACGCGACCACGAGGATTGCGCCGACCAGCAGCGCCAGGGTCGCCGCCACGCGGATCGCCGTGGCGGGATCGCCGCCGGGCGCCAGCACCGCCAGCTCCGCCGCCACCAGGATCGCGATCGTCGTGGTGGTGCTCACGCTCAGCACCCGTGACGACCCGAGGACGGCGTAGATGATCATCGGCACGAACGCGGTGTAGAGCCCCGCCTCGACCGGCAGCCCGGCCACCGTGGCGTAGGCCATGCCCTTCGGGATGACGACCGCTGCCGTCGTCAGGCCGGCGACCAGGTCCGGCCGGAGCCAGTCGCGCCGGTAGCCGGTCAGCCAGTGCATGGGTGCGGGCCGGGGTCGCCGCTCATCCGCCGAGGGCGATGGTCACCACCACGCACGCGACCCCGAGGGCTACCATCACCGAGCCGGTGACGAGCGGCCGGAAGCCCGCGTAGCGCGCCAACCGCCAGCCGCCGATGAACAGCAGCGCGATGGCGACGGCGTTCGAGATGCGGAGGGCGCGGTGCGGCTCGGTGAGGACGATGAAGGGGACCGCCACCGGGAAGGTGGACAGGAAGACGAGCAGCAGGACGGCGACCGCGGCGCGGCCGTCCGCGAGCGAGAGCCGGGGGCGCCCGGGGAGGGAGCGTGCGGCGATCACCGCGCGCAGCCGGTCCACGTCCCCGGGCTGCAGCACCTCCGCGATCTCCTCCGCCAGCCCGTCGCGCACGATGGCGTTCGCCTCCGCGGCGCTCGGCGCGCGCTGCACCCGTTGCCACAGGGCGATGCGGCGTCCGCGCTCGGCCAGCACGGCGATGAGGTACATCACCCCATCGACGATGCCCCAGGCCAGGTTGCAACCGAGGGCGGCGATCAGCATCGTGCGCACTTCCGTCCGGCCACCCTCGGCCACGCTCAGGGTGCACGTGAACGACAGCACCATGATGAGGCCGAACAGGACCTCGCCGTGGCGCTCGACGGGGTTGAGTGCAGGGCCGCGGGCCCGGGTGTCGCCGGTCACTGCGGCGGGGTCGCGCTGGTCGAATCCTGCTGCCAGCCTCCGCCGAGCGCGCGGTACAGGTTGACGTACGCCAGCAGTCGCTGGCGCCGCGAGTCCGCCGCGGACAACTCCGAGTTGAACAGGCTGCGCTGCGCGTCGAGCACCTCGAGGAACGGTGCCACCCCGCCCTCGTAGCGCGTCTCGGCGAGGCGCAGCGTGATCGTGTTGTACACCACCTGCGAGTCGAGCGAGGCGGTGCGGTCCCCGGCGAGGCGCACGGCGACCAGCGCGTTCTCGGTCTCCTGCAACGCCCGGAGCACCGCGCCGCGGTACGCCGACACGCCCTGGCGCATGCGCGACTCGGAGACCTTCACGTTGGCCCGCAGTCGCCCGCCCTCGAAGAGGGGCTGGACCAGGCTCGCGCCCGCGCCCCAGGCCGAGCCCTCTCCGGAGAACACGCCGGTCAGCTCGCGGCTGGCGAATCCGAGAAACCCGGTGAGGGAGATATTCGGGAACAGCAGCGCCTTGGCGACGCCGACGTCGGCGGTGACGGCGTGGAGCGAGGCCTCGGCGGCGCGGAGGTCGGGCCGGCGCTCGAGCAGCGCGGACGGCAGGCCAGCCGGGACCGACGCCGGCAGCGGCTGGGTCTCCAAGGTCCGGCCGCGCGGCACGACCCCCGGGGCACGCCCGAGCAGCACGCTCAGCGCGTTCTCCTGGCGCGCGACCTGCTCCTGGAGGTTGATGACCGCGGTGCGCGCTTCCTCATATTGTGTCTGCGCCTGGCGGTAGTCGATCTCGCTCGTCACCCCGCCATCGAAGCGCTGCTTCGCGAGATCCATGTACTGACGCCGCGATTCGGCGGTGCGGCGCGCGATCTCGAGCTGGAGGTCCGACGTGCGCACTTCGACGTACGCCGTGGCCACGGCGGACACGAGCGCGAGCACCACGCCCCGGCGTGCCTCGTCGGTCGCCAGCAGCAGGGCGCGGTCGCGCTCCGAGGCGCGACGGACGCGGCCGAACAGGTCGAGCTGCCACGACGCCCCGACGCCGGCGCTGATGACGTCACTGGTGAGGTCGCCGAACTCGTCGCGGTTGGCGCCGGCGCCCGCGTTGAGCCACGGGTACAGCTCGGCCCGGGTGATGCGCAGCCGGGCCTCGGCCTCCGTCACCCGTTCCGCGGCGATCTGAAGATCCGGATTCTGCTCGAGTGCGGTGCGCACCAGCTGCTGCAGGGTGGTGTCCTGGAATACCCGCCACCAGGGGAGGTCGGCGAACGTCGTGTCGGGCGGCGCGGTGTCGCGGGCCAGCGAGTCGTTCCACGTCTCCGGCGTGGGCACCTCCGGGCGCTCGTAATTGGGGCCGAGTTTGCAGGCGCCGAGCGCCAGCAGCAGCGTGATCAGATGACGTGCGCGCATCTCAGTGACCCTTTGCCGCGGCGGGCGCGGCCGGTGCGGCTGCCTCCGCCTTGGGGGCGCCGCCGAAGCGCTCGGCGAGGCCCTGGACGAAGGCGTACAGGCCGGGGATCAGGAACACGGCGAGCGCGGTGGCGGCCAGCATGCCGGCGAACACCGAGACGCCCATCACGTTCTGGCCATTGGCCCCCGAGCCGGACGCCAGCATCAACGGCACGACGCCGAGGATGAACGCGAACGACGTCATCAGGATGGGCCGGAAACGGAGCTTCGCCGACGTCAGGGCCGCCTCCATCACCGGCATCCCTTCCTCGCGTTTCATCTTCGCGAACTCGACGATGAGGATGGCGTTCTTGGCGGCGAGCCCGATCAGCGTGATGAGGCCGATCGACGTGAAGACGTTGAGCTCATAGCCCGCGATCAGCAGGCCCACGAAGGCGCCGAACGCGGCGAGCGGTGTCCCCAGGAGCACGCTGAAGGGCAGCGACCAGCTTTCGTACATCGCGGCGAGGAGCAGGAAGACGAAGACGATGGCCATGGCGAAGGTCGGCCCGGAGGGCGGCGCCGTCGCTTCCTGGTAGGAGAACCCGGTCCACTCGATCCCCATCTCCGCCGGCAGGGCGGTGGCGGCGACCTCCGCGAGCGCCTGCATCGCCTGTCCGGAACTGAATCCGGGCGCCGGCGAGCCGTTGAGTACCACCGATCGGTAGAGGTTGTAGCGCGTCACTTCCTCGGCGCCGCTCGAATTCTGCGCGGCGACCAGCGCCCCCAGGGGCACCATCTGATTCGTTGTCCGGCTGCGGACGTAGAAGTCGTTGATGTTCTGGGCGCTGCGCCGGAAGGTCGAGTCCGCCTGCACGTAGACGCGGTATACGCGCCCGAACCGGTTGAAATCGTTGACGTACACGCCGCCGAGGGCGGTCTGCAGGGTGGTGAAGACGTCGTTGATGGCGACGCCCTGCGACCGGGCCTGCTCGCGGTTCACGCTCACCGCCACCTGCGGCACCGTCGCGTCGAACGTGGTGGTGACGCCGCCGATCTCGGGCCGTTGCCGCGCGGCGGCGATGAATTCACCGGCGCGCTGGCCCAGCTCGGCGATGGTCATCTGACCGGAGCGATCCTGGAGCACCAGCGTGAATCCACCGGCCGCGCCGAAACCAGGGATGGTCGGGGGACTGTACGGGAAGATGACCGCCTCGGACATTCCCTGCAGCCGCTGCGAGAGGCGTCGCATGATGGCCGTGACGTCGCCCTCGGCGCCCGGCCGCTCCTCCCAGGGCTTGAGCCGCACGGCGAAGGTGGCCACGTACGGCGTGTGGGCGTTGGAGAGGAAGTTCGCGCCGAGCATGGAGTTGTAGGAGTCGACCAGCGGATCCTCGGCGATCGCGGCCTCCACCTGGCGGGCGACCTCGCCGGTCCGCTGGAGCGACGCGGCGCTCGGGAGCTGGAGGTGCACCATGAAGACACCGAGGTCCTCATCCGGCACGAACCCGCCGGGGAGGAACTTCGCCACGCCGCCGGCTGCCACAGCGAACGCCACGACGGCGATGATGGCGAAGACCGACTTCCGCACCAGTCCGCCGGCGAGCCCGACGTACGTGCCGGTGATCTTCTCGAAGCCGCGGTTGAACGCCCCGAAGGATTTCCCGAGGATCCCCTTGGGCGCCTGACCGCCGGGCTTGAGCAGCAGGGCCGCGAGGGCCGGGCTCAGGGTCAGGGCGTTGAAGGCCGAGATGAGCACCGCGAGAGCGATGGTGATGGCGAACTGCATGTACAGCTGGCCCGTCAGTCCGCCTACGAACGCCACCGGGATGAACACCGCCGACAGAATGAACGCGATGCCGATGACCGGGGCCGATACCTCCTTCATCGCCTGGAAGGTGGCGTCCTTCGGGGTCATCCCGTGCTCGATGTGGTGCATCACCGCTTCGACGACGACGATCGCGTCGTCCACCACGATGCCGATCGCCAGCACCAGGCCGAAGAGCGTGAGCACGTTGATCGTGAACCCGAGCATCGGGAAGAAGATCAGCGCGCCCACCAGCGAGACCGGCACCGTGAGCAGCGGGATCAGCGTGGCGCGCCAGCTCTGCAGGAAGATGAAGACCACGAGGATCACGAGGATGACCGCCTCGTACAGGGTCTTCATGACCTCGTGGATGCTGGCCTCGACCGCCGGCGTCGTGTCGTAGGTGATCTTGTAGTCGATGCCCTCCGGGAAGCGGGACTTCGCTTCGTCCAGCGTCTGGTAGATCTGCTCCGCCGACGCGGTCTGGTTGGCGCCCGGCAGCAGGTAGACCATGAGCACCGCGGACGGCTGGCCGTTGAGCCGGGCGTCCTGGCCGTAGAACTCGTTGCCGAGCTCCACCCGGCCGACGTCGCGGATGCGGACCTCGCCGCCCTCTCCGGCGGAGCGGACGATGATGTTGGCGAACTCCTCCGGCGTGCTGAAGCGGCCGGGGGCGCGCACGGTGTAGGTGAACTCCTGGCCGCGGGGCGCCGGCTCGCCGCCGATCTGGCCCGCGGGGGCCTGGAGATTCTGCTCCTTGATGGCGTTGACGACGTCCGTGGCCGAGAGCCCGAGCTGGGCCAGGCGGTCCGGCCGCACCCACACCCGCATCCCATACTCGGAGCCGCCGATCAGGTCGGCCTGCGCCACGCCGGGGACGCGCAGGATGGCGTCGCGCACGTTGAGCACGGCGAAGTTGTTCAGGAACGTCCCGTCGTACGCGCCAGTGGGCGAGTAGATCGAGATGATCATCAGGATGGAGGGATTCACCTTCTTGACGATCACGCCCTGCTGCGTCACCTCGATCGGCAGGCGCGACGAGGCCCACCCCACGCGGTTCTGCGTCAGCACGTTCGCCATGTCCCGGTCCATGCCGACCCGGAAGGTGACGTCCATCTGGAGCTGGCCGTCGCTCGTGTTGAGCGACTTGATGTAGAGCATGTTGTCCACGCCGTTGATCTGCTGCTCGATCGGCGTGGCGACGGACTGCTCCACGATCTCGGCGTTGGCGCCCGGGTAGCGGGTCGTGACCTTGATGTTGGGCGGCGCCAGTCCCGGATACTGCTCCACCGGGAGCCGCGAGGCGGCGACCGCGCCGACGATCACCATGAGGATGGAGATCACCATGGCGACGATCGGTCGCCGGATGAAGAAGTTGGACATGGTCGGTCCGCCCCGGGGCTAGTTTGCGCTCGGCGTCGTCGCCGGCGGGCCTGCGCTGTCGGGACGCGCCGCCGCCGAGTCGGCCGGGGGCGCCCAGGGGCGTGCATTCACGACGACGCTGTCGCGTACGCGTTGGAGCCCCTCGACCACGATCCGCTCGCCGGGGCGCAGGCCGCCCGTGATGACGCGGTCGTTGCCGAACGTCGCGGGCGACTCGACCGTGCGGAAGAGAACCCGGTTGGCGCTGTCCACCACGGCCACGCGGAACGTGCCCTGCAGCTCGCGCACCGCGCGCTGCGGGACGACGATGGCGCTGTCGAGCGCACCCATGAGGAAGCGAACGCGCGCGAACTGCCCTGGCCGCACCTGCTTGTTGGTGTTGGGGAAGGACACCTCGACGAGGAGGGCACCTGTCGTCGGGTCCACCTGGCGGTCACCGAACACGAAGTCGCCCTTGTGCGGGTAGACGCTGCCGTCGCTGAAGCTCATCTCGAACGCCCCGCGGCCGCGCGCCTGCCGCTGCTCGCGGGTCATCCCTTCCATGCTGCGCTGGATCCGCAGGAACTCCGATTCCGGAATACTGAACCGCGCGCGGATGGGGTCGAGCTGACTGATCTTCGTGAGCAGCGTCGGCTCGCCGCGGCCGACGAAGTTCCCGGGGAGCACCTCGGCCTTGCCGGCGAGCCCGCTCACCTCGGCGCGGATCCGCGTGTAGCCGAGATCGAGCTGGGCCTGCTGGACGTTGGCCCGGGCCGCGGCCACCTGGGCCTGCGCCCCTTCCTGGGCGCTGATGGCGTTGTCGAGCGTCTGCTGCGGGATCGCGCGGCTCGCGGCGAGCGGGCGGTAGCGGTTCACGTCGTTCGTCGCGCGCGTCAGCGCCGCCTGGGCCTCGGCGAGCCGGCTCTGCGTCTGTGCGAGCGTCGCCTGGTAGGTCGCGGGATCGATGGTGAACAGCAGGTCGCCCCGCTTCACCTCGGAGCCGTCCTGATAGTGCTGCTGCTGCAGGATGCCCTCGACCCGCGCGCGGACCTCGAGCTCGACCGAGCCCCGCGTCTGGCCGGTGTACTCGGCGTAGAGCGGGACCGTGCTCTGCGCCACCGTCATCACCTGGACGTCGGGGGGTGGGGGCGGCGGGGGCTCCTTCTTGCAGGCCGTCACGCCGGCCAGAGTCAGCGCGACGCCAACGATCGATCGAATGCGCATGGGCAACACCTTCCTCAGGGCCACGGGCAAGAAACGGGACCTACCGTCGGGCAGGGGGTGAAAGATGCAGGGGCGCGGCAACCGTGGGAAGCGTGTTTCAAAAGGCCTCGGTCACGCCGAAATACAGCAGGCCGCCGTTGCGTCCCCAGGCGTAGTCCAGGCGCAAGTGCATCGGGTACCGCCTGGTGAGCTGGAAACGCAGCCCGGCGCCGCCGGCCGGCAGCACCTGCGCCTGGAAGACGTCCCCCGCGCTCGGGGCGACCTGACCGAACCCGGCGAACGCCGTCGCGCCGAACCGACCGGGCGTGTGATAACGCAGCTCCGCTTGCACGGTCGTCATGACGGTGTCGCGGTAGCGGCCCTGCGTGTAACCGCGCAGTCCGCCACGGCCCATTCCCAGGGTGCAGAGCGAGTAGAACGGCGCGTCGCCATGGGCCCCGCAGACGTTGACGTTGGCCGCCAGCACCAGCGCCTCGCCGTGCAGCCGTCCGTACCATGACCACATGGCGACGTAACGCTGGAAGGTCCGGGACCCGCCCAGGGCACTGGAGAAGAAGAAGGCGCGGAGCCGGCCGACCGAACCCGTGGTGGGCCAGAAGTCGTCATCCCGCGTGTCCACCTCGGCCTGGAGCCCGGGCGCGAACAGGTCGGTGCGCGCCAGGTCAGCGACGGCGGGCGGGCTCACCGAGCCGCTCGAATCCCGCACCGTGACGGTGGATTGCATCCAGGTCGCCACCGGGCCGAGGTACAGACCTGACGTCACTCGGCGCAACGCCATCCCGGCGACGAAGTTCAGCTGCTGCTGGACGCCGATAGCGTGTCCGGCGTTGCCGGCGTCGTCGCCGATGCCGTAGAAGTCGTAACGGACGTCGACGTGGCTGGCCATGGCGCGCAGGCGCCAAGCGTCCCGGTCGAGTCGCGCCATCTCCACCGCCATCACGCCCCAGCTGCCGTTCTCCGAGTAGAATCCGCCGACCGCACCAGTTGACGGCTTGATAGTGGTGTCGGCGTCGAACCGGTGGATGACGCCGAGCATCAGCGCGAGTCCCCAGCCCAGCTGGGTGTGCTTGAATGGCACCGGTGCCACGAGCGGCGTGACCCCCCGGCCCGCGCCGCGGGCGAGGCCGTCGCCGGGATCGGTGTCCGGATCGACGTCGGGCGCCGGCGCGATGGTCGGATCCACGATCACGGACGTCCCCGGCTCCGCTTGCGCGGCGACTCGCGCTCCCGCGACGGCGACCAGCAGCATGACGCCCACTCCTAGTGTCGTGCCGCTGGTCAGAACGCCTCCTCGATCGCGAAGTACACGCCCGAGGTGTTGCGCCCGAACCCGAAGTCAGCGCGGATGTTGATTCGCTCCTTCGGGTCGAACAGATACCGGAGCCCGAACCCCAGGGACGTCTTGACGTCGCGCAGCCGGTACTTGGAGTAGGAATCCGCCACATCGCCGACACCGGCGAAGGCGACGAACCCGAATCGCCAGAAGAGCGTCGTGCGGTACTCGGCCTGCGCCATGGTGTAGGTGCGGTCGCGGTAGCGGCCCTCGTAGTAGCCGCGCATCCGCACTCCGCCGCCGAGCTTCGGCAGCTTGAAGTACGGGGGCTCGCCGCGTACCAGCGCGGTGTACGCCTGGATCCCGAGGACGTGACCTCCCACGTTCAGGTAGCGTCGCAGGTCGGCCACCGCTTCGGTGAAGTCGAAGGAGCTGCCGAGTGCCGACGCGAACACGGTCACCCGTACCTCGGAGAAACCGCCACGGGACGGGTAGAACACGTTGTCCCGTGAGTCCCACACGAAGTCGGCGCCGAGGCCCGACACCCAC
>Ga0075302_1000007_pt1 | contig 29976 bp, 35 predicted proteins | sample Browns_TuleB_D1_FD_120059 | JGI IMG/M metagenome (GOLD analysis project Ga0075302, IMG submission 120059) | Natural and restored wetland microbial communities from the San Francisco Bay, California, USA, that impact long-term carbon... | ecosystem: Environmental > Terrestrial > Soil > Wetlands ...
GCCGACGTTGGCGACGGCGATGTCGGGCGACAGGTGCACCTGGGCCGGGCTCAGGACCCGCACGCTCGCGTAAGCGCGCGCGGCGCCGCTGGTGACCGTGATGGAGGCGTCGCCCCGCGCGACCGCGGTCACGACGCCCGCGGCGCCGACGGTCGCGCGGGCGGGTTCGGACGACGCGAAGGCGAGCGGCGGATTGGCGACCGGCTGACCGCCGGCGTCGAGGACGGTGACGCTCAGCGGAGCGGAGGCGCTCAGGACCAGATCGAGGAATGGCGGGTCGACGAGGACCTGCGGCGCGGGCGCGGGGCCGGTGGCGTCGTCACTGCAGGCGAACAGCATCGCGAGCGCGCAGGCGCGGAACCTGCGAACCAGTCGGGGCGCAGGCATACCCCCCAAATACTGGGCCCTGCGGCGCGGCGCGCAAGCGTGGCGCCGGTGCCTCAGCCCCGGTCGGGCCCCCCGCGGCGCAGCTGCGCCACCTCGCGCTCCACCCGGCGCAGCTCCTCGCGCAGCCCCGCGATCATCTCGCCCACGAACCCGAACCCGAACAGCGACACGCCGGAGATCACGAGCACCATGATGAGGTCGAGTAACGGCCGGAACCCGACCCCGAAGACGAAGCGGTACACCAGCGCGGCGACGCCCACCAGGAATCCCAGCACGAACAGGACCGCGCCCGACACGCCGAAGAAGAGCAGCGGCTTGCGGCCGAAACGCAGCTGGAACCACACCGACAGCAGATCGAGGACGCCGACCGGGATTCGCCCGATGCCGAACTTCGACCGGCCCGCGCGGCGGGGGTGGAGCGGCACCGGACGCTCGGCCAGGCGGAACCCCTGCGCCGCCGCGATCACGACCATGAAGCGGTGCCAGTCGGGCCTCATGGGGACGACCTCCATCACCTCGCGGCGGTAGGCCTTGACGGAGTTGAGGTCGGTGACGCGGATGCCGAACAACCAGCGGCACAGCGTGTTGTACACGCCTGACACGAAGCGCTTTTCGTATGCGCCCTGCTTCGTGCCTGTCACGACGTCGGCCTCGCCCGCGAGGATCGGCTGGACGAGGGTCGGGATGTCAGCCGGGAGGTACTGCAGGTCGGCGGGATAGAACACGAGGATCCGCCCGCGGGCGACGTCGGCGCCGGTGCGCAGGGCGTCCGCGATGCCGCGCGGCGCCCGGTGTGCCACCACGCGGACGCACGCGTGCTCGGCGGCGAGGCGCCGCGCCACCTCGCCGGTGCCGTCGGCGCTGCCATCGTCCACGATCACGATCTCGCAGGCGTACGGCAGCGGCCGCAGCGCCTCGCGGGCGAGGCGCACGAACTCCGGGAGGTTCTCCACCTCGTCCCGGGCGGGGACGATCAGGCTCACGTCGGCGGCACCGGCCGCGGCGGCGAGGCTCACAGGCGCTTGCGCATCCGGGCGGGCAGGACGCCCAGCTGGTCGCGGTACTTGGCCACGGTGCGACGGGCGATGGTCACGCCGCGCTGCTCGAACAGCGCCACGATCTGCTGGTCGGTGAGCGGCTTCCGCGGGTTCTCCTCGCTGACGAGCTTCTTGATCTGCGCCCGGATGGAGCGCGCGCTGGCGTCCTCCCCGCTCGTGGTGGTCAGACCGCTCGAGAAGAAGAACTTCAGGGGCAGCAGGCCGCGCGCGGTCTGGACGTACTTCTCATTGGTCACCCGGCTGACGGTGCTCTCGTGCATGTTGATCACGTCCGCCACCTCCCGCAGGGTGAGCGGCTTGAGGTACGCCACGCCCCGATCGAAGAACTCCCGCTGCCGGTCGACGATGAAATTCATCACCTTGAGCATCGTCTGGCGCCGCTGCTCGATGGCCTGCAGCATCCAGTGCGCGCTGTTGAGGCGCTGGTTGATGAACTCCTTGTTCTCGCCCTGGAACTTCTTGCGGTCGCGCGCGATGTCCTGGTAGGTGCGCGAGATGCGCAGCCGCGGCAGGCCGGTGTCGTTGAGGAACACGCGGTACTGGCCGTCGATCTTCTCGACGATCAGATCGGGCACGATGTAGGCGTCGTCCCCTTCGGCGTACTGCAGCCCCGGCTTGGGATCGAGCCGGGCCAGCTCGTCGGCCACGCGCTGGACCTCCGCCGGGTCGAGCCCGAACCGCTTCCCGAGGTCGCTCCAGCGGTGCGCGAGCAGGTCGTCGAACGCGTCGTGCACCAGCCGGTACGCCAGGCTGTCGGTGCGCTTCTGGTCGCGCAGCTGGAGGAGCAGGCACTCCCGGAGATTGCGCGCCCCGATGCCCGGCGGGTCGAGCCGCTGCACCACCGTGAGGACGTCCTCCGCCTCGGCGGGCGTGTAGGGCGTGACGCTGAGGTCGACCTCGCTGCGCTCGGCGTACTCCTCGAGCAGGCGGTTCGCGCTCCCCACGATCTCCTCGAGCGGCGCCGCGAGATAACCGTCGTCCGCGATGTTGCCGAGGAACTCGTCCACCAGCAGCTGCTGGCGCGGCGTCAGCTCCAGCATCCGCACCTGATCCTGCAGGTGATCGGAGAGGTTCGGGCGCTCGACCGGCACCGGCTCGATGTACTCCCGCACGTCGCTGGCCGTGCGGGGCATCCCCGACTCCGACTGATCGTCGAGGAGGATCCGCTCCCAGTCCGGCTCGTCCTCGGCCTGGCGCTCCTCCTTCTCGGTCTTCGCCTCCTCGGAAACCGAGACCTCGGTCTGCTCCTCGGGCTCGACCAGCTCGAGGAACGGATTGCCCAGCAGCTCCTCCTTGAGGTGCTGCTGCAGGTCGAGCAGCGGCATGTACAGCAGGTCCATCGCCTGGTAGAGGCGCGGATTGATGCGGAGGTCCTGCCGCAGGACGCCGTGCTGCTGGAGGCCCTGCTTCACGGCGTCCTCATGCGGCGGACGCCAGGCGCGCCCGCAGGCGCGCCGTCAGCGTGGGCCCGAGGTAGCGCTCCGCCACGCGGTCGTCGAACACGAGCTCGCGCACGGTGCCGGAGACCTGCACCTGCCCTTCGAACATGATGTAGGCGCGGTCCACGATGTCGAGCGTCTGTTCGACGTTGTGGTCGGTGATCAGCACGCCGATGCCGCGGTGGCGGAGGCCGGCCACGATCGTCTGGATGTCGTGGACCGCGATGGGGTCGACGCCCGCGAACGGCTCGTCGAGCAGCATGAACCGGGGCTGCGTGACCAGCGCTCGGGTGATCTCGAGACGGCGCCGCTCGCCGCCCGACAGCTGGAAGGCCTGCTGGTGCCGCAGGTGCTTCAAGCCCAGCTCGTCGAGCAGACCCTCGAGGCGCTCCGACCGCTCGGCGGCCGAAAGCGACAGCGTCTCGAGGATGGCGAGCACGTTCTCCTCCACCGTGAGCTTCCGGAACACCGAGGGCTCCTGCGCGAGGTAGCCGATCCCCGCGCGGGCTCGGCGGTACATCGGAAGGTCGGTGAGATCGGTGCCGTCCAGGTGAACGCTGCCCGCTTCGGGGCGCACGATGCCCGTGATCATGTAGAACGTGGTGGTCTTCCCCGCCCCGTTGGGGCCGAGCAGTCCCACGATCTCCCCCTGCTGGACGTGCACCGAGACCTCGTTCACCACGCGCCGGCCGCGGTAGCTCTTGACCAGGCCTGCCGCGTCGAGCCGGCTGCCGCGCGGCCCCGCCTGCGGCTCGGCCACGGGGGTCTCGGGGTGCACGAACGCGGCGTCCGCACCGGTCGCGAGCGCCGTGAGGTCCTCCGGTCGGGACTGGAAGTCCGCCCACAGCGCCGCGGTGAACGCGACCGGCGTGTCGTCGCGGGGCGGGCCCGCGGGTACGGCGAGCACGCCCAGCGCCACGAGCCGCGGCAGGACCGAGGTGGCGAGGTAGGTGCGCGCGTCGTCCACCGACAGGCTGCCGCCATCGCCCGAGGCGCCGCCCAGCTGGAGGGCCCGGATCCGCAGGTACTCCACCCGGTAGGCGATGGCGAACGCGCGGAAGGTCGCCTGCCCGTCGGCGTCGGCGATGCGTCCCAGCGCGGCGGTGGCGAGCATGAGCGAGCTGTCCCGGGACTCGGTCAGGGCGGCGAGCGGGGCGGGCGTCGGAGCCGTCACGGGCGGACCTCCGCAGGTTTGGCCGTATCGGCGGGTGCCGGCACCACGGGGCGGGGCTCGAGGTGGATGCCATCGCTTCCCCCCGACACCACCACGCGATCCACGCGCCGGCGTCGGAGCGCGATCGAGATCCCATCGCCGCGGGAGTAGTTGATCGCGGGCGGATCGGCGCGGCGTTGCTCGTCGTAGTGGTGCGTGAGGGCCCGCGCGGAGCCCCGGGCCAGGACCTGGCGGATCTCGGTACGCTTGCGTCCGGCGCTGTCGGTCTCCGCGTCGAACCGCGCCGTGACGGTGTCGCCCGCGATCCAGTCCACGTCGGCTGCCGCCGTGGTGTCGCGCCTGGTGGTCGAGATCGCGCGGCCGAACGCGCGGACCTCGGTCAGCACCTCCTCGGGCACGTCGAGCGCGATCGAGTCCGCGACGATGGTCTGCTGTGACGAGACCGCCGTGGCGCGCGTGCTGTCGCCCCAGGCGAACGCCTGCTGCAGCTTCTTCTGCGCGATGGCGAGGTGGATCGTGTCGGCGGTGAGGTCCCAGTCCTGGCCGCTCGCGTGCCCGGTGCCGTTCGCCTCGACGCGCCGGATGTCCCGGTGCTCCAGCGCCAGGTCGATGCGGGCCCCCAGCAGCGTGTACGGGCGCGCCCCCTTCCCCATGACGGTGGGCGGGCGCCGGCCGACGAGGTGCCCCCGCCCGGTGCCCTGATCGAGCGCGAACGAGTCCCCGCGGGCCGCGAAATCAGAGCGGTCGATGGTCACGGTCCCGCCGGCCCAGACCTCGTCGTTGCCGCGCATGCGCACACGGTCGGCCACGATGACGTAGGGCTCGGCCGTGGTGTCCGACTCCGCCCGGTACTCGATCGTGGGACGCCCGGTGGCCCGCATGTCGCTGGTGTCGCGGATGCCCTGGGCGGCGCGCAGGTAGGTGAGATTGGGCCCGCGCAGCACCGAACCCGACTGGCGGTTCACCGCGACCACGTTGGTGTAGGCCTCCAGCCGTTCGTCGCCCGTGAAATAGGCGGCGGTGCGCGAGTCGAGCGCGAAGCTGGTGTCGCGGATGCGCACGTTGCCCACCATGTCGAAGCGGCGGACCAGGGGATACCACGCCACGCTGTCGGCCGAGAGCTGCGAGCCGGTGCCGCGGCAGTGCGCCACGACACCGCCGCCCCCGTGCACGTTGTTGAGGTTGGCTGTGACCGGGACCTGCACGGCGTACCCGGCGTGGTCGAGCACGATCTCGCACCGCCGCGGCGCGGCGGCGGTGTCGGGCCCCTGGAGGGCGACGGCGAGGGCGAGCAGCGCGGCGGTCACTGGTTCGGGAGCACGAAGCCGCCGCCCGTGCCGCGCGGCCGCTTGACGCGCATCGAGCGGAAATTGGGATCCGAGACGAAACCCTCACCGAGCACGGTCTCGCTGGGGGGCTTGAAATACCTGAAGGCCGAGTCGGACTCCACCTCGTCGCGGTTCTGGTAATAGCGGAGCACCGGCGTCTCGAGGCGCTTGCCGTCGGTGGTGAGGACCAGCACGTCCCCCCGCCCCTCCATGTCGCCGGTCCGCCAGCGGTACGTGCCTTCGCGGCAGGTGAGCGTCGAGGTCTGTGCGCCCTCCGGGTCGAAGAACGTCACGGTCACCACGCGCAGCTCCGCCGACTGCGTCGGCGTGTAGAAGTAGGCCGTATCGGCCTCGACGCGCGCCCGGCGGACGCCTTCGACGGTGACGTAGTAGCTCATCCCGAAGAGGACCTGGTCCGCCGTATCCGCCATGGCGATGGTCTGGGTGGGGCGCGCGCCGTCCCGGCAGGCGCCGGCCCCCATCACGGCGGTCCCGAGGATCGCGAGGCCCGCGCCCAGCGTCAGCCGTTGCCGTGTCATACCGCTCCCGCGCGCATGAGGTCGTGCAGGTGCACCACGCCGGTCACGCGAGCCCCGGCGTCCACGACCGGCAGGGCCATGATCCCGTGACGCTCCATCCGCTCCACGGCCGCGGAGCCGAGCTCGTCGGCGTCCGCGGTCCTGGGTGTGCGCGTCATCACGTCGCGCACCGGTACATCGAGGAACGTATCGGTCCGCTCCATCAGGCGCGTCAAGTCGCCCGCGGTCACGACGCCCAGCAGCTCCCCGGCCGCGCCGGTGACGGCCACGGTGCCGCGCTTCTTGGCCAGCAGCACGACGCACTCGCGCATCGGGCGATCGGGGGCGAGGAGCGGCAGGTCGTCCGTCAGCATCACGTCCCGCACCCGCAGCAGCAGACGGCGGCCGAGCGCGCCGCCCGGGTGCAGGGCCGCGAAGTCGTCCCGAGTGAATCCCTTCAGCTCGAGCAGCGCCACGGCGAGGGCGTCGCCCAGCGCCAGGGCGACGGTGGTGCTCGCGGTGGGCGCGAGCGTCTCGGGGCACGCTTCTTCGGTGACGCCGGCGTCGAGCACCACCGTCGAGGCGCGGGCGAGGGGCGAATCGAGGCCGCCGGTGAGGGCGACGATCGGCACCCCCAGCCGCTTCAGCTGCTCCACCAGCCCGAACAGCTCGTCGGACGCACCGCTCTTCGAGAGCAGCACGGCGACGTCGTCGCGCGACGCGATCCCCAGGTCGCCGTGGAGCGAGTCCACCGGGTGGAGGTAGGTCGCCGGGGTGCCGGTGGACGTGAGCGTCGCCGCGATCTTGCGGGCGATCAGCCCGGACTTCCCCACGCCGGACACGATCACGCGACCCCGCGCCACGGCGAGCAGGCGCACCGCGGCGCCGAAGCCGTCGGCCAGGCGGTCGGCGGTCGCGCGCACCGCATCGCCTTCGAGCCGCAGCACGCGCCGGCCGCGCTCAACCAGATCCGACGGGGGCATCGGCTTCTCCACGCTGTCGGAGGTAGTCGGCGAGCAGGGCGTCCCAGTCGTCGCGGGCGCGGAGAATGGCTTCGGCCACCTCGCGCACCGCGCCCGAGCCGCCCGGGCGGGACGTGACGAAGCGCGCCGCGTCCCGCACCTCGGGCACGGCGTTGGCGACGGCCACCGGCAGCCCGACGCGGCGCAGCAGCGGCAGGTCCGGAAGGTCGTCCCCCACGAAGCAGCAGTCGGCCCACGCGATCCCCTGGCGCTCGAGCACGCCGCTGAACGCCGGGAGCTTGCGCGCGCCCTCGTCCTGGATCACCTCGTCCACGTGCAGCTCGCGCGCGCGCGCGGTCGTCGCCTCCGACGGCCGGCCGCTGACCAGCACGATGCGGATGCCGGCGGCGGAGAGGAGGCGCAGGCCGAGGCCGTCCTGGATGTGGAAGCGCTTGAGCTCGATCGGCTGGTCGCCGGCATGGCCCACGTACACGCCGCCGTCGGTGAGGACGCCGTCCACGTCGAGCCCGACGAGCCGGATGTGCCGCGCGAGACCGGGGTCGAGCTCAGACACGGGCGGTCTCCCGCACGCGATGCCAGATGTCGAGCGCGACGGCGAGCACGTCGGCGAGACGGTCGAGCGGGAGCATGTTGGGGCCGTCCGACGGTGCCCGATCGGGGTCGGGGTGGGTCTCGAGGAAGAACGCGTCGGCACCGGCGGCCGCGGCGGCGTGGAGCAGCGGCGGGACGAATGCGCGCTGGCCGCCCGAGGTGCCGTCCGTCCCCTGCCCCGGTTGCTGCACGGCGTGGGTGGCGTCGAACACGACGGGCGCCGCGCAGGCGGCGCGCAGCCGCGCGAAGCTCCGCATGTCCACCACGAGGTCGCCGTACCCGAAGAACGTGCCGCGCTCGGTGACGGCCACCTCCGGGGCGCCCGCGGCGCGCAGCTTGTCCACCGCGCCGCGCATCCCCTCGGGGGCCATCCACTGGCCTTTCTTCACGTTCACGGGCCGGCCGGTCCGCCCGGCGGCCACGAGCAGGTCGGTCTGGCGGCAGAGGAACGCCGGGATCTGCAGGACGTCCACGACCGCGGCGGCCAGGGCGGCCTGCGCCGGCTCGTGCACGTCGGTGAGCAGCGGAAGACCGGTGGCAGCGCGCACCCGGGCGAGCGCGGCGAGTCCCGCCTCGAGCCCCGGCCCCCGGGCGCCGGCGAGCCGCGAGCGGTTCGCCTTGTCGAACGACGCCTTGTAGATGACGGGCAGGCTGAAGCGCTGCGCCAGGTCGGCGAGGGCCGCGCCGACGCGCAGGTTGAGGTCGTCGGATTCGACGACGCACGGCCCCGCGATGAGGAATGGGGTGACGCCGAACCGCCCGGTCATGGTCTCGCTAGCGGCCCGCGGGGACCGCCGGCGGGGCCGTGGCGGCCCGCGCCGCCGGCGGCGCCGCCTGGCGCCGCTTCTCGTCGAGCGCGGCGTGCACGAAGCTGGCGAACAGCGGGTGCGGCCGGGTGGGGCGCGACTTGAGCTCGGGGTGGAACTGGCAGCCGATGTACCAGCGATGCTCGGGCAGCTCGATCATCTCGACGAGCGAGCCGTCGGGCGAGAGGCCGGAGCACCGCATGCCGAACTCCGCCAGCACGTCGCGGTAGGCGTTCGACACCTCGTAGCGGTGCCGGTGCCGTTCGCTCACCTCCTGCGCGCCGTAGATCTGCGCCGCGCGCGAGCCGGGACGCAGACGGCAGGGATACGCGCCCAGCCGCATCGTGCCGCCCATCTCCTGGATCCCCTGCTGCGAGGACATCAGGGCGATGACGGGGTTGGCGCACTCGGGTGCGAACTCGCTGGAATTGGTGTCCGCCAGCTGGCAGACGTTGCGGGCGAATTCGATGATCGCGGTCTGCAGGCCGAGGCAGATCCCGAAGAACGGGAACCGCTGCTCCCGCGCCCAGCGGATCGCCTCGAGCATCCCCTCGACGCCGCGCACGCCGAACCCTCCCGGCACGAGCAGGCCGTGATAACCGGCGAGCAGCTCGGCGGCGGCCGCCTGGTCGGTGAAGCGGTCGGAGGCGATCCACTCGATGCGGACCCCGGCGTCGTTCGCGATGCCGCCGTGCACCAGGGCCTCGTGGATGCTCTTGTAGCTGTCCGCGAGCTCGGTGTACTTGCCGACGACGGCGACGCGGACCTGTTCCTTCGGATGCAGGATCCTCTCGACCATGGCGCGCCACGCCCGCAGGTCCGGCTCCTTCGTCTCGAGGCGGAGCCGCGCGCACACCTCGCGGTCGAGGCCCTGCTCGTGGAGCTTGAGCGGGATCTCGTAGATCGACCGGACATCGGGGCTCTCGACCACGCACCCGAAGTCCACGTTGCAGAACTGCGCGATCTTGCGCTTCAGGTCCTCGGAGAGGGGCCGCTCGGTGCGGCAGACCAGGATGTCGGGCTGGATCCCGATCTGCATCAGCTCGCGCACCGAATGCTGCGTCGGCTTGGTCTTGAGCTCGGCGGTCGCCGCGATGAACGGGACCAGCGTCAGGTGGATGAACAGCGTGTTCTCGCGCCCCACTTCCTGGCGGAACTGGCGGATCGCCTCGAGGAACGGCAGCGACTCGATGTCGCCGACCGTGCCGCCGATCTCCGTGATCACCACGTCGTGGTCGGGCGCCAGGCGGCGGATCGCCGACTTGATCTCGTCGGTGATGTGCGGGATCACCTGGACCGTCGAGCCGAGATACTCGCCGCGCCGCTCCTTCGTGATCACCGACAGGTAGATGCGGCCGGTGGTGACGTTGTTCACCTGCGACAGCGACCGGTCGATGAAGCGCTCGTAGTGCCCCAGGTCGAGGTCGGTCTCCGCCCCGTCGTCGGTGACGTATACCTCGCCGTGCTGGAACGGCGACATCGTCCCGGGGTCGACGTTGATGTAGGGATCGAACTTCTGGATCGTGACCTTGAGGCCGCGCTCCGCCAGCAGACGGCCGAGCGACCCGGCCGCGATGCCCTTGCCGAGCGAGCTGACCACGCCGCCGGTCACGAACACGTACTTCGTCGAGCTCACGGGCTCACCTCCTTGAGCTGGCCGGAGACCGCCGCCTCCGTCCAGGCGAGATCGTCGGGCGTATCGACGCCACGCGCCGGAGCGCCCTCCCACACGTGCACGCCGATCCCGATGCCGTGGCGCAGGGGCCGCAGCTGCTCCAGCCGTTCCCAGCGCTCCTCCGGGACCGCGGGCAGCGCCACCCAGGCGCGCAACGCGTCCCTCGTATACGCGTACACCCCCACGTGCTGGCGGTAGACGACCTCGCCGGTACCGTCGCGGTCGAACGGGATCGGGGCGCGGGAGAAGTACAGCGCCCGCCCCGCCGTATCGACCACGACCTTTACCCGGCTCGGATCCCCTGCCAGCGCGGTGTCCAGCCGCCCGGCGGCGGTGCCGATCGGGTCGCCCGACTCGACGCGGCGGACCGAGCCCGCCAGCGCCTCGGGCGCCACCAGGGGTTCATCACCCTGCACGTTGAGGATGAGGTCGAATGACGCAAACTCTTGCAACATAACGACTTCCGCTACTCGCTCCGTGCCGGACGCGTGTGCCGGGCTGGTCAGCACCGCCTCCCCGCCGTAACGGCGGACCACGGCGGCGATCTCCTCGGCATCGGTGGCGACCACGAGGCGGTCGCACAGGCCCTGCTCGGCGACACGGCGGAACACGCGGACGACCAACGGCTCGCCGGCGATGGGAAGAAGGGGCTTCCGGGGGAGGCGGCTCGATCCGAGCCGGGCGGGAATCACGCCAAGGAGAGGCACGGGGGAAGATACAAGACCCGTGCCGCTGAGTCTAGAGCAGATATCGGGCCACGGGGGGATAGTGTCGGGATTCCCGAGGATCGGCCGGCACTGCCGCCGCCCGTCGCAGGGGCGGCCGCGGCGACTCAGCGAATCACGTCGACGCCGTCCGCCTCGTTCGCCACCGCGAGGGTGGTTCCGGCGGCGTCGAACGCGACCCGGCGCGGTTGGCCGGTGACCAGGAACTCCCGGACGGCACGACGCAGCACGCGGTCGATCACCAGGATCCGGCCGGCCGACGACTGCGCGACCACGACGAAGTGGGCGTCCGGACTGAGGCCGAGGCCGAAGGCTCCGGGCGCGGCGACGCTGTCGGTCGCCAGACCGGAGACGAGGTTGACGACCTTCATCCACCCGGACTCGCTCGCCACGTACAACTCGCTCCCGTCCGGAGCCAGCGCGAGGTCCTGCAACACGCCCGCCACCGGGAGCGTGCGGGTGACCGTGTTGCTCGCGGTGTTGATCTCCGCGATCTCGCCTCCGGTGCTGCTCACGTACAGGGGGTTGCCGTCCGTCGCCAGGGCCATGCCGTTGGCCGGCCCGCTCGTCGCCTGGATCGTGTCCAGGATGGCGCCGGTCGTGGCGTCGAGCACCAGGACGGCGCCCGACGCGGTTGCGACATACAGCCGCGTCTGATCCGTCGACAGGCGGATCCGGAACCCGGTCTGCCCTAGGGGGTAAGTGGCCGTCACGAGGCCGCTCGCCACGTTGACCCGAGAGACGTCGTCGCCCAGCACGTTACAGGTGTAGGCGATCTGCCCATCCGCCGTGAAGACGACCTCCCCGGGATCGCTGCCGACGTTCACGGTGCCGCTCGCCACCAGGCTGGGGAGATTGAAGCGTGTCAGCGCATTACCATCCTGTTGCGTCACGTACATCACACCCTGGGCCGACACCTGAACGCCGAACGGCCGGCCCGGTACGGCGGCGCGCTGCGGCGTATGCGGGAAGCTGCGGTACACGACCACGGAGATGCTGTCCCGCGCGGTGCCGGAGGTCGCGACGAGCAGGGCCACACCCGAACCGTGCCCCGTCACGACGCCGTTGCCCGCCACCTCGAACACCGACGGGTCTCTGGAAACGAACGTCACCGGCGCATCGGACAGTACGCTGCTGTCCTGGGCGAGGACCGTGGGCACGACCGCCGAGCTGGTGCCCACGGCGAGGTCGAGACTGTCGGGCACGATGTCGAGAAACGCGGCGGGCGGCGGGGACGAGGACGGTGCCGAGCTGCATCCCGGCGCCCACACGAGCGCAGACAGAGCACCGCACGAGGCAAGCACGCGATGGATCACCACGCCGGCTCCCTCAGGCTACCGGATACGTCAATCTACCCGTTCGGCGAGGCGGCCGTAAGCTGAGAGCTCCTTCACCGGGTAGACCTATCGGGATTCCATCACCAGGGTGGCCCGGTAAGGCTCGGTGGGGGGTGGGTAGACCCGCGGCTCCGGGCTGAGGGCGAGGAGGCGGAGCTCATAGGAGACACCCCACGGCGTGGACCGGGGCTCGAGGGTGGTGTGCAGGTCGGCGGTGATGTCGGGCCCGTCGCCGTCCGGTGGGCCGACGTGGAGCCGCAGCCGGACCACCGCGTCCCCCGCCCACACGCACACCACGTCGATGGCGCAGCGGCTATCCCCCGTCACCGCGGTGAACGTGACCGTCACCGCCGGCTCGTCGAGCACCCCCGACTGGCCGACCGTGAGCGTGAAGGGCGCGTTGAGGTGCGGGCGCACGTCCGCCGACAACGGCACGTCGCCCCGTGAACACGCGGCGGCGATCAACACGGTACCAAGCACCCAGCGCATCGCGAACGCTCCCGGAACGGCCCGTCTTTCATACCCCCGTGCGGGGGCGCCCGTCACATCCCCCGCCCCGTTTCAGGGTGCGCCGGCAGGCTCCTCGCCGGAATCCTCCGCCAGGTCTTCGGTGGACAGGTATCGCACCACGTACTTGGCCAGCGCGGCGAGCGAGGGCGGCTCCGCGCCGTTGTTGCCATCGGCGTACACCCCGAGGGCCCAGCTCCGGTCTCCCATGGTGTCTTCGCCCGTCAGCCGCTCCACCCGCTTGCCGCGTGGGTAGGCGAACGCGTCGGGCGGGACCGCGACGTTGAAGCGGACCTCGGTGGCCAGCAGCTCGTAACCGCCCTCCCCGGCACGGAATCGCAGCATCACGGCGGGCGCCTGCGGCAGGACGCACGTCGACCGCTCGCCGGCCGTGTAGATGTCGCAGGACTGGCCCGCGACCGTGGCCGACCCGGTCTTCTCGCCGAACGCGCTCGGCATGGCGTCGAGCTCGTCCTCCGCGACGTCACCCAGGGCCCGCAGGTTGGCCAGGACCTTCGCTTTGGCAGCCGATGCGAGCGCCGCGAACTCCCGCCCGAGGAGGACTCGGAACGAGGGCTCGACGGTGACGGTGTCGGTGCCGTTGTCCCTCGCCTCGGTGTCGCCCGAGACCACGCCCCAGACGGTCCCGCTGTTCGATGCCCCCTGGATCGTCGTGGCGATGGTGAGCGTCGTCCGCATGGCCCCCGGCGCGAACAGCGCCCCGCCCGTCGTCCGCCCGGAGCCCAGTACCCGGCCACCCACCTCGATGTTGCCCGAACCCTGCCAGGTCACCGCGACCGAGCGATAGGGCCCGAGATCGATCGCCCACGGGTTCGACTGCGCGGCGGTGGGAGCGACGACGAGCGGCGCGCCCGCGGCGAGGGCGAGAAGTCGCAGGGATGTCAGGCGCATGGCGGTGTGGCCTCCGTCAGACGTGGGCGCCGGCGAGGCGCAGGAAGTTCTCGAGCAGGACCTTGCCGTGCCCGGTCCCGATCGACTCGGGATGGACCTGCACGCCGTGGATCGGCAGGGCGCGATGCCGCAGCGCCATGATCTCGGTCCGCGGCGGGCGGTCGTCGCTCCACGCCGTGATCACGAGATCGGCGGGCAGCGCGGCCCGCTCCACGATGAGCGAATGATAGCGCATCGCCTGGAAGGGCGAGGGGATGCCGGCGAACAGCTCGTCGCCGTCGTGGGCGACCGGGCCGGGCTTGCCGTGCATCAGCCGGTCGGCGCGCACGACGCGCCCCCCGAATGCTGCGGCGATCCCCTGATGCCCCAGGCACACGCCGAGCACCGGGCACCGGCCCGCCAGGGCGCGGATCAGCGGCACGGTGATGCCGGCCGCCTCCGGTGCGCCGGGGCCCGGCGAGATCACGGCCGCGACCGGGGCGAGCGCGAGCGCCGCCTCCACCGTGAGGGCATCGTTCCGGTACACGACCGGCTCCGCCCCCAGCTCGCCCAGGTACTGCACCAGGTTGTAGGTGAACGAGTCGTAGTTGTCGAGGACGAGAATCACGCCGCAAATGCTAGCCCCCCCGCCCCCCGCCGCAAGACCCGCCGGTGACGCAACCGCGCTGCCCCGGCTATGTTACCGTCGCTGCGGGTGTCCGGCGCGGCGTGCAGTGTTCCTTCTCGACAGGTGACGGTCCATGCGTGGTACGCGTCTTCCCATTGCTGTCGCCGTCGCGAGCATCGCCGCGACGGCGCCCCTCGCCGCCCAGGACCTGTGGGACGGGACCCGCCCCGACGCCGACGCCCCCTTCGGGGTCGCCGTCGACCGGCTGGCGCAGCGGGGCCAGCTCACCCTGGGCTACCGCTACGTGCGGGTGACCCAGCGGGAGTACCGGGTGGAGGACCAGCCCGTCACCACCGACTCGGTGCTGCTCACCTATCCCGAGGCGGCGGACCGCCGGACGCGGGAGACGCACGAGCTCCTGCTGCGCTTCGCGCCCAGTGATCGGCTCACATTCTCGGCCACCGTCCCGCTCCACGCGTTCGAGACCGACAACCGGACGGATGCGGGAGGCACCTTCGGTACGAGCACGTCCGGGATGGGGGACCTCTCGGTCGACGCGCTGTACCGGGTCCTCGCGTGGAACCGCCAACAGCTGCTGGTGCTGGCCCGCGCGAGCCTGCCCACCGGGGCGATCGACGTGACCGATGCGACGCCGGCCGGCGGGGCGACGACCCTCCTGCCGTACCCGATGCAGCCCGGCACCGGGAGCCTGGACCTGCGCCCGGGGCTGGCCTACCTGGGGCAGAACAACTCGGTATCATGGGGCCTGCAGTTCCAGATGACGTTCCGGACCGGGGACAACGACCGCGGCTATCGCTGGGGCGACGGGGGGCTGTTCACTTCGTGGCTGTCGGGCCGCTGGGCGGACTGGATCTCCTCGTCGATGCGGGTCGAGTTCAGGAGCTACCAGCGCATCCAGGGTGAGGACGCCGGCCTCGATCCGACGGTCACGCCGGAGGCGGATCGCCTGAACCACGGCGGGACGCAGGTGGACGGCATGATCGGCACGAATGTCCGGATCCCGGGCGGATTCCTTCGCGGCACCAGCATCGGCGTCGAGCTCACGCTGCCGATGTACGTGGCGCTCAACGGCCCCCAGCTGCGCGACCGCGGCACGGTCACGGTCGGGGCGCGCTACGGCTTCCGCCTCCTCGGCAACTGAGATCGGAGTCCCGATGCCCCGCTCGCTCGTCGTCGTCGCCCTGCTCGCGCTCCTCGCCCCCGTCGCGCTCGCGGGACAGGCGCTCCCCGCCCCGATCCCCGGCACGGAGTCCCCGCTGACACCCGCGGAGCGCGGCGCCGCGCTGGCCGAGCTGCGCCCGCAGGGGGAGGGAGTGCCCGCGCCGCCGAAGCGCCTGCTGCTCGGCGCGACCGAGGTCATGGCCGTCAACCTGCTGGTCTGGTCCTACAACCGCTACGTCGCCGACGCTTTCGACGCCTACCCCGGCGGGGATACGATCTACTGGGCCCATGTGTCGCCGGATTCATGGCGCAAGAACCTGCAGGAGGGGTTCGACTGGGACGACAACCAGTTCTCGAACAACCAGATCGCCCACCCGTATCACGGCTCCCTGTACTTCAACGCCGCCCGCTCGAACGGCTTCGGCTATTGGGAGTCGTGGCCGTTCGCCTTCCTCGGCAGCTGGACCTGGGAGTACTTCGGCGAGACCTACCGGCCGGCGTACAATGACTGGCTCAACACCAGCCTCGGCGGCATCGCGCTGGGCGAGATGCTGTTCCGGGCATCCACGATGGTGACCGACAACACGGCGACCGGCAGCGGCCGGACCTGGAAGGAGCTGGCCGGCACCCTGCTGAGCCCGGTGCGCGGGTTCACGCGGCTCGTCACCGGAGAGTGGTCGAAGGTCGGCCCCAATCCGGAGGACCGGATGCCGAGCCGCCTGGGGGGACGCTTCTACGCGGGAGCGCGCTGGGTGGGTGATCGCAGCCTCGACCGGACGGAGGGTCAGGGGTTCCTCGAGCTGGGGATGATCTACGGGGATCCCTTCGATCCCGCGATCCGCAAGCCGTTCGAGGCGTTCGATCTCTACGTCCAGCTGAGCTCGAACAACGTGAAGCCGCTGTCGCGCCTGCAGACGAAGGGCATGCTCGCGGCCGGGGATCTCTACCGCTCCGACCGCAGCGCGCTCGTGGTCGGCGGCTTCCACCACTTCGACTACATGAACACCGCCGCCGGTGTGGACTCGATCGGCTTCGAGTACGGCGGGCAGTCGTTCGGCGCCGGGCTGCTGTACCGCACGACTTTGAGCGATCGCTGGCATCTCGCGGCCGGCCTGTACACCAACGTGGTGGTCCTCGGCGCGACGTCCACCGATATCCCCGGGGAGTTGGGGCGCTCCTACGACTACGGGCCGGGGTTCGCGTACAAGGCCGAGCTGATTCTGCGCTATCGTGACTGGCCCGTACTCCAGGTCAACAACGGACTGACGTGGATGCACACCGCCAACGGGTCCAAGGCGGACCACGTGACGCGGCTGGTGGAGCTGAACGCGCTCTTCCCGGTGTTCGGTGAGCTGGGCGTCGGCGCGACGGCCGCCCTGTACGACCGCAAGTCGTACAACGTCGGGGCGCCCGACACCCGTCGCGAGAATCCGCAGCTGCGCGTGTTCTTCGCCACCCGGATGTAACACCGCGCACGAACGATCGGTGACGGGCGGCCTCGGTGGGCCGCCCGTCGTTTTTTTTCGGACGGTTGTGGCCGGCATACCGCGGCCCGGAAGACACCTGTCGGTGTCCGCGCGTCCCGCCGCCGCCGGCGCCCGTCCGGCCATCTGCAGTGACGGCAATGCGTTACGGTTGCCCGGCCCGGCGCGGACGCGACGGCACGGCTTTCGCTTCACAGGGTGGCGGGACTGGGAACGTGCGCGAGGAGACCATGACGTCGCTACAGACTACGCCGGTCGATCCGGCGGCGCTCGATGAGGTGGTGGGCCGGCTCGTGCCCGCCGTGTCCGACCTGGTGCGGCGGATCACCGGTGGCGGCGCGCGTGCCGTGCGCATGGGCCCGTCCCACGCCCGCATCTCGGGGGACCTGCTCTTCCCGGACGGCGTGGGACGCGGGACGGTGGTCGTCGGCGTGTTCCGCTACCGCGGCGATCTGCGGGTGGACCTCGCGATCGAGCACAATCGCGTGTTCGCCGGCCGGGGTGGCGAGCCGTCGGAGAACCGCTGCTACCTCAACGACTACGTCGCGTCGGTGACGCTGCCCCCGCAGGGGGACGAGCTGCCGGTGGAGTTCGTGCGCAAGGTCGTGTCGGGGGTGGGTGCGGCGCGCAGTGCGGTGGAGCGCTACCGCCGGCGGTCGGGCTGGTTCCTCGCCGAGATCACCACGGCGCGGCCGGTGTTCACGCCGCAGCCGGCGGCCGTGGCGCTGCCGCTGCCTCCGGATCTCTCGACCGAGCGCTGAACGCGCCCGTCCGGGCGGCAGCTTCCACGGCGTCCAGCGCCGCGATGCAGTCGTCCCCGAAGTAGTAGCGCAGCTCCTCCCGCAGCCCGCGATACAGCGTCGGCCCCTGATCGAGGCAGACCAGGTCGCCGTCATCCACCTCCTCGGTCACGCAGAGCAGCCCGTCCCCGAAGGTGAGGGGGAACAGGCAATCGATGATCGACTTGAGGTCGTGGTAGTCGACGCCGCGGGTGAGCGCGTACGCGTGGAGGTGGCACCCCCGCCCCCGCCGGTCGAGGAACACGCAGGCACCGTTCCGCACCCGGGCACGCCGCGACCCGCCCCCCGGCATCTCGGGATCGGGGTCGGGCTCCGGATCGAACCACTGGTCGCGCGGCACGCCCGTGAGCGCTTCGATCCCCGCCGCGTGCTCGAGGATGCGCCGGTGGTGCACCAGGTCCACATCCACCCCGAACTGGCAGCACCAGTCGTGGCAGAACGTGCAGTCCAGGCAGTGCGTGAAGTACCGGCGGGTGAAGATGCCGGCCTCGACCGACCGGATCACCGGGACGCCGTACCGGCTCTGGAAGGAGCGCGGCAGGTCGAGCACCGTCGCGGGGTGCAGCGGCAGTGATTCAGGCATCGGCCACAGAAGGCTCGGGTCTCGTGGTGAGCGCCTCGATGGCGGCGCCGCCGAGATAGAGAGCAAGCGCCGTGCCGAGGGACGTGATGAACGGGTACGGCGCGCCCCCATAGCTCGTCCCGAGATAAACGGCGAGGCCGCCCAGCAGGGTGACCATCGCCGTCCGGGGCCCCCCCCACGACGTGAACAGGCCGAAGCACACCACCACGAGGCTGCCGGCGCTGCCGAAGGCCGAGGCCTGCTCCACCAGTGCGAACACCCCGGCGGCGCGCACCGCCAGGACGTAGGCGACCAGGCCGAAGACGACCACGCCGGCGCGCGCCAGACGGACGCGCCGCGCGTCGTCGGTGATCCCCAGCATCGGGGCGACCAGGTTGTGCGACGCGAGTCCCGCCGACACGAGCAGCGTGGTGTCCACGGTGGACAGGATCGCCGAGACGAGGCCCCCGGCGAAGACGACGTACAGGGCCGGCGGCAGGATCGCCAACGCCACGGCGGGGAGGAACTGCTCCGCGTCCGCAATGGCCGGCACCAGCCCCCCGGCGCTCAAGCCCACGAACACGGGGAGCAGTCCGCAGACCACGTACATGCCGCCGGCCAGGAAGGCGGCGTTGCGCGCCAGCTGCGGCGTCCGGGCCGCGATGACCCGCGACACCAGCTCGGTGGCCACCACCGATCCGCACACCGGGATGGCCCATTCCTCGAGCACCGCGAAGAAGGACGCATCGGCGCCGGCGCCCACCACCGCGAGGCGCGACGGGTCGATCGCGGCGATCGCATCGCCCACGCCGCCCTGCCGTACCACGACGGCGACGGCCAGCACCGCGAGGCCGACCACCAGGAGGATGCCCTGGACGAAGTCGGTGATCGCGTCCGCCAGCAGGCCGCCGAACGCCGTGTAGAGCACGCAGAAGCCGGCCGCGACGGCGATCCCCGTCGTGAGATCGATGGCGGTGACGGTCGTGAGCACGTGGGCGAAGCCCCGCAGCTGGGCCGCCGCCCACAGCAGTGAGCTGGGGATGAGGATCACGGCAGCGACCCGTTCCACGGCGACGGAATAGCGGGTGCGAAACAGGTCGGCGAGCGTGGTGAGCCGCCGACGCCACAGCGGCACCGCGAACACGAGCCCCATCAGGACGAGGCAGAGGCCGTAGCCGAACGGCTCGGCCGTCGTGAGCGACACGCCTTCGCGATAGGCGCGCCCGGCGGACGCGATGCACGTCTCCGCGCCGAACCACGTGGCGAAGATCGTGAAGATAGTGAGCGGATAGCCCAGGCGGCGGCCGGCGACGAGGTAGTCGTCCTCGGTGTGGATGCGGGGCGCGACCCAGACGCCGATGGCGAGCTGGGCCACGAGATAGCCCAGCAGGGCCAGGAGCAGCCAGTTCATCGTCAGCGCGCCACGACGCGCAGGAGCGCGCGGGCGATCCACACGGCGAAGGTCGCAGCGGCGGCGACGACGGCGAGCGCGCCGACGGCGACCGCCGCCAGTGCGATGCGGCTGCCCCGGGCCGCGCGCGCCGGGTCCGCCAGCCAGTGCTCGAACAGGGAGACGTTGCGCGCATTGGCGCGAAACCCGGCATCGAACACGTCGCCCGCGACCGGGATGGCGCCGACGAAGGCGTCCAGCGCGATGTTGAGCAGCATGCGCGCCGCGATCGCCGCCGGGATGCCGGCGCGCAGCGCGGTGAGCAACACCGAGCTGGCGACGAGCGCGCCGAGGGCGTCGCCCAGTCCCGGGACGAGTCCCACGAGCGGGTCGAGGCCGACGGCGAAGCGGGTGCCCGGCACGCGGACCGCCTCGTCCCACACCCGGACGAGACGCCGGAGCCGCGCCACGCGCGGGTCCGGCGGCGGAGCCGTCACCTCACGCCTTGCCTCCCGGCCACACCGGGCGGAGCGCGATGTGCAGGGGGCCGTAGCCTGACGGGAGGGAGAGCGACTCGGCGGCCTGGAAGCAGAACTCCGGGCTCGGGCCCAGCACCATGCGCCGCATCCACAGGGCGGCGTGCCCGTCCCGCACGAGCGGGCCGAGGGCATTCCAGAGCTCGTCGTAGCGGACGCCGTCGGGCTTGGCGAACCAGTACGCGTGCGTCGGCCGGTCGAGCGCCGTGCCGAGGCGCAGTGTGTAGAGCGCCGCCGTGCCTCCGGCCGCGGCCGCGGCGGCGGCGTCGTGCGGCAGTTGGCGGCCGGCGGAGATGGCCGCGTCGTTGAGGCGGTCGAGCGCGCCGGAGTCGTGCAGCAAGTACCAGTCCTCGTACGCGTCCCACCCGGCGTTCGCCCAGGGCGCGCCGGTGAGCGCCAGCGACAGGGAGCGCAGGTAACCGCGGGGGGGGTCGTCCGCCAGGGCGTTGTGGAAGGCGCGCTGGGTGCCCTCGTAGTCGGGCCGTCCGATCCCGGGACGGGGCCAGTGCCAGAACAGGTAGGCGAGCATCAGGGCAACAGAATGGGGCCGAGCCGTGGGCTCGGCAAGTCAGCGCGCGGCGGATGGCGCGTCGGCGAACGCCAGCTCGAGCGTGTCGCCCACCGCGAGCGCGGCCCAGCGGCCGAACAGCTCGCGGACCCGCGCGCGCACCCGGGCGAGATCGGCGTCGGTCACTGCGCGCGGTGCGGGCCGGCCCCCCGCTCCCGCGAACAGCGCCGCCTGCCGGTTCACGTCGGCCGCCGTCCACTCGGTGCGGCTCGGCCGCTCGGTGTCCAGCATGCCGACGAGATGCTCCACCGCGAGTGTCTCGGCCGGCAGCGGGCCGCGCGCGCCCTTCCCCCCCCCCGTGTCGGCGATCTCCCAACCGGCGGCGACGAGGCCGTAGAACCCGTCGCGAAAGCCGAGTTCGGTCTCGACGGCGTAATGGGTCAGGTCATGCAGGGGAAAGAACGCCGCCCGGCGTCCGTCCTGGCGCTGCCAGGTGGTGGAGCCGTCGGCGCGCCGGCACCGGAGCACGGTGCCGCCGTCGCGGCGCTTGGTGATCAGAACTCGCGCTTCTTCATCTCCGAAAAGAAGTCCCGCCGCTCGATGTCCTCGTCGGTGAGGTCCGGCCCGAGGGTCGGGTCGTACCGGCGCGGGGACTTCTTCTTGGCGGCGGCCGCCTTCGCCGCGGTCTTGCGCACGAGCTTGGCGAGACGCTCTTCTTCGCTCTTCGACATCCGGTGGCTCCTGGCGCCGGCGGGCGCCGATGGGGGTCGGACTGCTGCTGAATTGTAGCACGTCCGGCACCGGACCTCACCCCCCCGGTCCGTCGAGCACGTAGGACGGGTGCCGGGGCCCCGTCGGGGCGGCCCCAGCCCGGGCGTCTCAGAGCGGCCAGTCGCGCAGGATGCGCTCGGTCTCCTCGGCGTGCCCGCTCTCGTCCCGCACCATGTCCTCGACCTGGACCATCAGGCCCTTGTCGCCGTAGGTCTCGGCGTCCAGGGCGCGCTGCGTGTAATCGCGCGTCGCGCGACGCTCGGCCTCGAGCACCGCCTCGAGCATCTTCCGGTTGGTCGCGGCGGGCGGGACGGGCCGCGGCACCGTGACGGGCTCGCCGCCGAGCGCCACGATCTTGTTCGCCAGGAACTGGGCGTGCAGCTGCTCGTCGGCCACCTCGGTGAGGAAGAACTGGGACAGCTGGGGCCGAAACGGACCGGTCGCCTTGGCGGCATAGGTGAGGTACTGGATGATGGCGCCCAGCTCACCGGCCAGGTCGTCGTTGAGGCGCGCGATCAGGTCTGCCTGCTGCATCGCTGCTCCATCGGGTGGGTTTCGCGTGAACGGCCTGTCGCTCGAAGGTTACCACGAACCGGCCGTGGCGTCACGGCCCGGACGGCGCGGCGCTGACGTACGTGCCTACATCCGCTCCACCCAGGCGGCGCGCCACGCGGGCGCCGGGAACGGCTTCGCCCAGTAGGCGATCTCCCGCGCGATCAGGCCGTCGCGCATCGTGAACACGAACACGCACTGGTAGGGCTCCCCGTCCCCATAGTCGAGGGTGGCTTCGAGCACCCAGGCGTCGCCGCTGCCCGACAGCCGCCGCGGCGTGACGCGGGGCAGCGACGGGAAGCGACTGTAGATCTCGCGCCGGTTCGCTCCGCCGCGGATCCGCTCCCCCGACTGCGGCCACTCCATCACGATGTCCTCGGTGAACACTTTGTCCAGCGCGGCCAGGTCGCGTCCGTTGATCGCGGCCACGAGCGCGTCGATCGTGGAGCGGTTCTTCGCCTCACTCATGCGACCCTCCTCGCTGCGCCAGCGACTCGCGCCACAGGAGCCCGGCGACGAGGGTGGGAACGGCGACGCCGATGCCGCTCACCCACATCGGCACGGCCATCCCGCCGACCACCGCTTCCACGCCCATGATCAGGCGGAGTACGTGCGCGAGGGCGACGAGGGCGAGGAGCACGATGGCAAGGAAGGAGCCGGGCTTCATGGGGCCTCCGATCAGGGGCAACACTACTGGTACTTGATCGCGTAGTAGATCACGTAGGCCCACCCGAGGACTCCGTGGAGCACCGCCCACAGGATCGACTTGTTCGCGCTCCACGAGATCGCGATCGCGAGGGCGGAGCCGAACCCGACGCCGACCTTGGCGGCGCCGCCCGAGCGTTCTGTCATGTTGGTCATCGTGGTCCGCCCCTCATGAGGAGTAGGATTCGCTAGGTCTGTCGGCGCCCCGGGACGCGCTCGGGGTCGCGCCCCTGACTGAGCAGGCGCTCCGCGAAGTCGAGCCGCTCCTGCACCTCGCCCAGCTCGCGTCGCAGTTCCCCGACCTCGTCGCGCAGTTCCGCGACCTCGCTCGGGCTCCCCGCGTCGCCGGCACTGGCTCGCAGGCGGGCCTCCTCCAGGCGGATCCGCGCGATCTTCTGCAGTCCGTGGAGGACGATGGCCGAGACCGGGATGGCCAGTGCGAGGATCGGGATGAGCAGCGCGATCACCTGCTTGTCCATGTGGCTCCTGGCGGTGGTCGGTCCATGCTACGTCGCACTACGGAGCCCGTCGCGCCGAGTGCCAGCCGGGTCGGGGCCCGAGCGCGACCGTTCCCGCCAAGCCAGGCGCGCCACCTGGACCGTGACGGCCAGATACCAGAGGCCGACCAGCGGCCCCGCGTCGAACGAGCCGGCCTCGGCGGGCGGCGTGGGAAAGGTCGCGACATTCAGGGCGAGCAGCAGCAGGGCGATGGCGACGCCCGGGATGCCGAGCCAGTATCGGAACGAGGGATGGCGGAGCATGCACCATGCGAAGGCCAGCGTCCCGACGCCCACATAGAGATCCCAAGCCACGTCGAGCCCGAGCCAGATCGCGACGAAGGCGCCCTCGGGCGCCGGCGCGCGGTCGCGGACGGCCAGCTGCACCAGCAGCATCGCCGTCAGCTGCGCGGCCGCCACCACGTTGGCCACGGTCGCGACGAGCGCGAGGCGCGGCGCCACTGGAGCGGCCACGGCATGGTACAGGCCGAGGCTGGCCACCGTGAGACCGAACGCGAAGCCGAAGACGAGCAGGACCTGCACCGGGACGGGCGCAGGCATGCCGAGCAGCAGCCCGTAGGACAGGAGGGCGGCGATGCCCGCCGCGGCGGTCGCGCGTCCCCACGCGGCGTCGCCGAGGGACCGCGGCGGTGATGGAGGAGGCGTCACGGGGATGCAATCCTGCAGCGTCTCCCGGCCGCGTCAAGTGCGCCGCTACCCGGCGCGGGCCGCGGGCGAGCGCCAGCGCTTGAGCCGCGGCAGCACGTCCGTCAGCAGCGCGCGGGCCTGCGGCGCGGGCATGATCCCCTGCTGGGCCATGATGGTGACGCACCGGTCGAGCATCGCTCTCATCGAGACATCCGGGTCCGTGAACGCGCCGTCAGCAAAGCAGTGCCGGCAGAAGTCGTTCACGCGGTACCCCGCCTGGTCGGTTCCGAAATCCTCGGGCCCGCTGAGGGGCATGGCGCAGCTCTGGCAGAACGGTCCCCTGGGTTCCAGCGGGGGCATATGGTCCTCCTGAACGGGTCGAGTCGAGATGCGCGACACGCGGTAGCTTGGCGCCGTGTCGGTGAAGGGCGAATGAAAGGCGCGTGAGGGCCACCGGCGGACTGCCGGGTCAACGACAGGCGGGCGTCGCCGTCGGCGGCTTCACGGGTAGCTTTCCAGCGAGCGTCGCGGTGGTGCCGGAGCGCGCGACGAAGCCAGTGCACCCCAAACCGAGAGGACGCGCGATCGTGAACGCGAAGCGGGACGGCGCCCCGTCGAACGACGGGCTGAAGCGGAAAGAGTACGACCAGGAGATCGAGCGGCTGCACGTCGAGCTGGTGAAGCTCCAGGAGTGGGTCAAGTACAAGGGTCTCAAGGTGTGCGTCGTCTTCGAGGGACGCGACGGCGCGGGCAAGGGCGGCACCATCAAGGCGATCACCGAGCGCGTCAGCCCGCGCGTGTTCCGGGTGATCGCGCTGCCGGCGCCGACCGAGCGCGAGAAGTCCCAGATGTACGTGCAGCGCTACCTGCCCCACCTGCCGGCCGCCGGCGAAGTGGTGATCTTCGACCGCAGCTGGTACAACCGGGCGGGCGTCGAGCGGGTGATGGGCTTCTGCGACGAGGCGGTGGTCAAGAAGTTTCTGAAGGACGTCCCCCTCATCGAGAAGGCGATGGTGGACTCCGGCATCATCCTCATCAAGTACTGGCTCGAAGTGAGTCCCGAGGAGCAGACCCGGCGCCTCGAGTCGCGCATCGGGGACGGCCGCAAGATCTGGAAGCTCTCGCCGATGGACCTCAAGTCGTACAGCCGCTGGTACGATTACTCGCGGGCGCGCGACGAGATGTTCGCCGCCACCGACACCGACTTCGCCCCGTGGTACGTCGCGCGGTCGGACGACAAGCGGCGCGCGCGCCTGAACATCATCACGCACCTGCTTCGCAAGGTCCCCTACAAGAGCGCGCCGCGGGAGAAGGTGAAGCTGCCGAAACGCCAGAAGGCGGGCGGCTACCGGGAGCGAGACTATCCCTACCGGTACGTCAAGGAGCGGTACTGAGCGAGGGGCCGGACGTCGGTGCGGGGCTCGGCTCGGGGGCGAGACGCTTTTCGACGTTCTGCTGGGCCTCGGCGATGTGGCTTCGGAGGAAGAACAGGCGCTGCGCGAACGCGAGCGGGACCTTGATGTGGTTCGCGCGCGACGCCAGTGATTCGAGCCGGGCCTGGAGCACCGTCGTGGGACCGGATGTTTCCAGCTCCCGTTCGAGGACCTCCAGCTCGCCGTACAGGCGGTAGATCCGCCGCTCGATCATGAACCCATAGGCGGCGGGCAGCATCCGGGCCACGGGGTACACCACGGCGAGCAGCGGGACCAGCACGATCAGCAGCGATTCCGCGAAGCCTGCCAGCCAGAAAGGCAGATGCCGGTACGCGAACGGACGGCCCGACCGGTAGTACTCCCGGGCCTGGTCACTGAGCGGCAGGTCGAACGCCTCGGGTGCGGGGAAGCGGTCGGCCCGGTGGAATACCTCCGGACGGCCGTGGATCTCGGAGGCGGCGGCGAGGAGCAGGTACTGCAGTGCGGGGTGGAGCCCCTGGCGCACCGTCAGCTCCGCCTGGGCCGCGACGAGTGAGACGTCCGCCGCCGGCACGACCCGCGCCAGGTCGGCCGCGCCGCTGGGGAGCACCACCTTGCTGAGGGCGGGGAACAGCGCGACATAGGCGTCGGCGCGGGGGAGGCTCTGGAGCACGACCTGTTCCGACGCGAGGAGCCGGCGCACCGCGGGCGACTGCCACGACATCAGCATCACGGCGCCGTGGACCTCACCCCGCAGCAGCGCGTCGGCGCCCTGCTCCGGCGTGAGCGCGACCAGCTGGATGTCGCGCTCGGCCACGCCGCTCATCTCGAGGATGCGGCGAGCCAGCAGCCCCCCCCCGCTGCCCTCGGGTTCGACCGCGATGCGTTTCCCCAGCAGCTTCTGCGCGATGGAACCCCGGGCCCGAGCCGGGAAGAACACCCACAACGGTTCGAGCGCGACCGTGCCGAGCGAGACCAGGTCGGGCGACTGGTCCCGGGTCGTCAAGCCGCCCTCGACGAACGCGACGCTCACCTCCGAAGCCGGGTCACGGAGCTGCGCCAGGTTGGCGACGCCGCCCTCAGTTTCCACCAGGTGGACATCGACTCCCGACCGCATGAGGATCTGGCGGTAGCGGGCCCCGAACTCGCGGTAGGCGCTCCCCTCCGGTCCCGTCGCCATCACGATGGTGCGCGGCGGGAACGGGCTGCCGACCGAGATCGTCATCCACGCGAGTACGAGGAGCACCGCCAGCGCGATGAGCGACAGCGCCAGCCGGGGGCCCTTGCGAGGTCGGGACGCGTGCGGCGCAGGGGTGCGAATCACGAGTGGCCCGTCAGCCGGCGCTCCCGGCGCACGAAGTACACGTACGCGCCGACGCTCAGGGTATTGACGACGACCGCGACCATGTTCCAGAGGATCACCGGTCGCGATGCGATCAACAGGCCGTAGTAGATCCAGATGACCTGGAACAAGGCCATGATCGCGGCCATCCGCGGGTTCATCCCGGCGCTGGAGCGGCGCTTCATCATGGCCAGCAGATCGGGCAAGGCGGCGAACGTCGTGCCGAACCCGGCCACGAAGCCGACGACCTCGGACCGCTTGAACGTCGGGATGAGCAGACTCTGCGGGTCCTGGATCACCAGGTCCGCGCAGCCGCAGAGCAGCACCGCGCTCGACGCCAGGCCCGCGAGGACCACTCTCTGCACCCAGTGCGCGTTCATCACCACGTCTCCTTTGCGATCAAGCTTCCGCAAACTGTACCACGACCTTGATGTCCTCGTCCCGCCGCTCGAGCGCACGGCCGAAGTCCGCCGGCCGCTCGCGCCGCGTGATCAGCCGCTCCAGCCAGGCGTGGTCCGCCCGGGCCAGCGCCTCGGCGGCCTTGTACCAGTGCCGCTTGTTGGCGTTGACACTTCCGACGACGACGTTGTTCTCCAGCACCATTTCCGCCGCGACGTCGGCCGCGCTGACCCCGGTGGTGCGGCCGCCGCTCCCGACGCCGGTGAGACACACCACGCCCCCTGCCCCGACCGCCCGCATGGCGTCGACGATGAGCTGACCGACCCCGGTGCACTCGATGATGACGTCCGGCTCCAGCCCGAGGGCCGCGATGCCGCCACTGTGGTAGGTGGCGCCGAGGGCGCGGACCAGCTCGGGCTTGGGCCCCGATTCCACCCGGTCGAGCACGTGGACCTCGAGACCGCGCTGCCGGCCCAGCAGGGCGGCGAGCAGTCCGATGGGGCCGGCGCCGGTCACCAGGGCCACGCGCGGCTCCCAGAAGGCGCGCTGGCCCACTCGCGCGACCTGCTCCCACGCCTTCGCGACCACGGTGGTGGGCTCGAGCAGCACGCCGAGCAGGCCGAGGGCGGGATCGATCCGCACGGCGTATTCCGGCTCGATGCGCCATCGCTCCGACATGAACCCGTCGAGCTGCTTGATGCCGCGCTCGGTGTACTGTCCGTTGCGACACATGTCCCACTCGCCCACCGCGCAGTTGGGACAGGGGACGGGATCGGGCCGGCGGACGATACCGGCGACGAGATCGCCCGCCTTGAGCATCGCGCTCTCGCCCGGGTCCACTACGCGACCGAGGGACTCGTGCCCCAGCACGAGGCGGGTCCTGCCGGGCGGCGCCCAGCCGTACTTCCCCTCCACCATCTCGACGTCGGTGCCGCAGACCCCGACGGCGATGGCCTCGACCACCACGGAGCCGCCGCGGGCAGCGGGCTCCGGCACGTCCTCGAAGCGCGCGCTCCCGGCGCGCTTGGGCTCGATGGTGATGGCCTTCACGGCGCCGCGGGCTTCACGTCGAAGACGTGGTACTGCCAGGGATCGAGATCGAGGTAGAGCCCGCGTGCCTGCAGGTCGTCGCCGTCACGCTCGTAGGCGGCATCGCCAAGCAGGTCCGCGAGCAGCCAGCTGCGGCCCGTCATGTCGGGGACGGGAGGCCGCACGTAACACTGGCTCCGGTTCGGGGCGTAGTTCACCACCACCAGCAGGCGCTCGGCGCCGACGCCATCCCAGGCGAAGGCGAGGAAGCAGTCGTTCGTCCCGTTGCCCTCCCAGGCGGGTGTGCACCCGAGCAGCTGCCACCGGCCCTCGCGCACGACCGGCCGGCGCAGCACCGCGAGGAGCCGCTGGTAGAACCGCTGCAGCGACTCGTCGACCGGCTCGTCGGGCGCCCGGATCAGATGGGGAGAGATCCGCTTGCGGCGTCCCTCGAACTGCCCCTGGTGAAAGAACCGCAGGCCCGGCGATACGAACGTGATCACAGCCGCCGCCTCGTGCACGTCGCGCGCGAACGCCGCCGCGGCGCGCGGCTCGTCATGGTTCTCGAGGAAGCGGGCCATCCGATTCTGGTAGTCGATCTCCGCGCGGCAGTGGTCCCGCACCGGTGTCGCGTGACCTTCCCGCAGGCGATCGTACAGCCGCTTGTCGTAGGTGTAGTCGAACCCCTGCTGCTGCAGGGTCCACTCGAGGTCCCAGTAGACCTCGGCCATGAAGCGGAACTCGGGGAAGCGTTCCCGGACCGCGTGCGTCGCCTGCGGCCAGAACGGCTGCGCCGGGATCCCCCAGGTCCGCTCGAAGATCTCCGGGAGCACCAGCATGGCCATGTCGCAGCGGACCCCGTCGCACTGCCCCGCGACCTTCTCCAGCTCCGCCCGCATCGCTGCCTGCGCCGCGGGGTTGCCGTAGTTGAGCTGCAGCGTGTCCGTCCACCCGGGAAAGAAGGGATCCCGCCCATGCGCCAGGAGCACATCGCCCACGGCGCGCTTGACCCAGACGTAGTTCCGGGGAGCTCGGGTGAGGTCCAGCTCGGTACCGCGGACGTAGTAGTCCGGATGGGCCTCGGTCCAGGGATGGTCGAGCGCCGTGTGATTCGGCACGAAGTCGAGCATCAGCCGGAGGCCACGCCGGCGGAGCCGCTCCCGCATCCGCGCCAGCGCCGGGTCGCCACCCAGGTCGGGGTGGACGGTGTACCCGGTGATCGCGAAACCGGACCCGGCGATGTCGTCTTCGACCAGGTCCGGCAGCGTCTCCTCGAACTCCCGGCGGAGCTCGGGGATGGCGCGCGAGACGCGCCGACCGGCCGGGCCTGTCCCCCACACGCTCAGCAGCCAGACCCAGTCGAACCCCGTGCCGGCCACCCGGTCCAGCTCGGCGTCGGGGATGTCATCGAGCGTCGCCCGCCGACCGAGCGTGCGGGACCACTCCGTCAACCAGGTCCGCGTGTTGATCTGGTACAGCGACGGATACGCCGGGCCGATCATCTCAGTCGCCGTGGGCCCGCGTCGCGGCGGGCTTCCTGCCTTTCGGCGCCGACTTCGCGACGTCGTGAACCGCGGCCACCTTGCCGAGCGCCAGGGCTTGCTCGGGCGTGGTGGTCGCGAAGAGATGCATCATGCGCGCGATGATCCCGGTCCAGCCGGTCTGATGGCTGGCGCCGATCCCGGCGCCGTTGTCGCCGTGGAAGAACTCGTAGAACAGGATCAGGTCGCGCCACTGCGGGTCGTCCTGGAACTTGCGCGTGTCTCCATACACCGCCCGCCGGCCGTCCTTGTCCCGCAGGAAGATGCCGCCCAGGCGCCGGGCGATCTCTTCGGCGACCTGGTACAGGTTCATCCGCCGCCCCGAGCCGGTGGGGCACTCGATGGTGAAGTCGTCGCCGTAGAAGAGATAGTACTGGAGCAGCGCGCGGATGATCAGCCCGTTCACCGGCAGCCAGATCGGCCCGCGCCAGTTGGAGTTGCCGCCGAACATCCCGGTGTCGGACTCTGCCGGGAGGTACGACACACGGTGCTCGTCGCTCCCCACGCGGAAGACATAGGGATGCTCGAGGTGATACCGGGACAGGGACCGGATGCCGTAGGGGCTGAGGAA
>Ga0075302_1000008_pt1 | contig 27732 bp, 23 predicted proteins | sample Browns_TuleB_D1_FD_120059 | JGI IMG/M metagenome (GOLD analysis project Ga0075302, IMG submission 120059) | Natural and restored wetland microbial communities from the San Francisco Bay, California, USA, that impact long-term carbon... | ecosystem: Environmental > Terrestrial > Soil > Wetlands ...
CCGCGGGTGGCCGCCGAGGCGCAGCGACTGCACGATCGCGCGGCCGCTACCCTCCGCGACCGCTTCTGGCTCGAGGGGGCGCGGCGCTACGCGTTCGCCCTGCTCAAGGGCGGCCAGCGCTCGAGCGAGCTGACCGTCTGGCCGGCGACCGCGATGAGCTTCGAGCTCTTCCCGGAGGAGCCCGGCATGGCGACGGCGGACGCGCTCGCCCGCGCGACGCTCGCCACCGACTGGGGCGCGCGCGCCCTGGCGGGTGAATCCCGTCTCTTCGATCCGCTGCACTACAACAACGGCACTGTGTGGCCGTTCGTGACCGGCTGGCACAGCCTCGGGCTGTATCGCTATCACCACGCCGCCGCGGGGTTCGCGGCCCTCACGTCGGTGGCGCGGTCGGCGTTCGTGTGGGGATTGGGTGCCAACCCGGAAGTGTTCTCCGGTGCCCTGTTCGAGCCGCTCGACACGGCCGTGCCGCAGCAGTTCTTCGCGACCTCGATGCTGATCACGCCGCTGGTGCGCGGGCTGGTCGGATGGGAGGCGGACGCGCCGGCACGCACCGTGCGCCTCGCCCCGCACCTCCCGCCCGCGTGGGACAGCCTCACCGTGGAGCGGCTGCCGGCGGGCTCCGGCCGCTACACCCTGCGGTTCGAGCGGCACGATACGGCTCTCACCGCGCGCATCCGGCGCACCGCTGGCACGGGGGTCGACAGTCTCATCTACGCGCCCGCCCTGCCGCTCGGCGCCCGCGTCACCGCGGTGACGGCGGACGACACGCCCGTCGTGTGCCAGAGCCGCTCGACGGGCGCCGACGTGCACGTCGTCTGCCGGGTCGCGCTCGGGGCGTCCCTCGTCCTGCGCGTGCGGCACACGGCCGGGTGGGACGTCCTGCTGCCGCCGCCGGCGCCGGCCCGGGGCGATCGCAGCACGAGCCTGAAACTGGTGCGGCAGCGACTGGCCGGCGACACACTGGTGCTCGACCTGGAAGGAGTGGCGGGACGGCGCTACGACATCACCGTGCGGACGCCGAGCGGGCCGCAGCGGGTCAGCGTCCTCGTCCCGGCGCTGGGTGACGCGGTGGACGGCTATGCGGCCGTTACCGTGCGCGTGCCGGGGCCGAGGTGACAAGTTCGCTTGACAAAAGCACTTACAGATTCTTAGGTTCGCAGGGACCCATGCACCGCCGCACCGTGTCCCGCCTGCTGTGCGTCCTCCTCCTGCCGGGAGGCGCACTCGCCGCACAGAACGTCACCGAGATCCAGATCGCGCCACCGCAGGTGACCCTCAAGGTGGGCGAGCGCAGCGGCCTCCTCGCCACGGCGTTCGACCGTCTGGGCAACGTCATCCCGACCGCGCAGTTCCGCTGGACCTCGACCAACGTCCGGGTCGTCCGCGTGGACAACAACGGCACGGTGACGGGCGTCGGGCCCGGCGTCGCGATCGTCGAAGCGATCGCGGGTTCCCGCAAGGGCGTCGCCGCGGTCCAGGTCACCGGCACCGCCGCGCCCGCCCCGCCCGTCGCGGCCGCCGCGCCGGTGGCCGCGGTGCCGGCTCCCGATCCGGCGGCGGGGCAGCCGGCGGGTGCCGGCCCGGCGGTGGCACTCCGCGTCGAGCCGAGCGCGGTGTACCTCCTCCCGTCGGAGAACGCGCGCGTGGCGGTGCGCGCGCTCCGTGAGGACGGCGGGCCGGCCGCGCCGCTGGCGGTGACGTGGACCTCGCTCGTCCCGGCGATCGCGGGCGTGGACGCGAACGGGATTGTAGTGGCCCTGACGCCGGGACAGGGCACCATCAAGGTCACCGGTCCCGGTGGACTCACGGCGACCGCGCCGGTGGTGGTCCAGCAGGCGGACATCGCGATCCGGGAAGCGGGGCCGCTGCTGCTCTCCCCGGGCGAGCCGGTCACCCTCCACGTCGTCGTGCCGACACAGAACGGCCGCGCGGTGGAACCGCTCACGCTCAACTGGACGTCGAGCGACACCGCCGTGGTGCGGGTCACGCTGACGGGCGTCGTGACGCCGGTCGGACCCGGCCGCGCGGCCGTGACGGTGTCGGGCCTGCTCCAGACGCGGGCCATCGATCTCGCCGTGCACCGGCCCGTGGACCTCCTCGTGGCGCGGCCCCGCTCGCAGGACCCGGTGACGGTGCCCATCGCCGCCGCGGCCCGGTTCAGCGTCGAGGCGCTCGCGGCCGACAACACGCCCGTGTCCGAGGCGCCGATCCGGTGGTCGCTTTCCGATTCGACGCTCGCGTCGTTCGACACGGCGACGGGCGCGGTCACGGGGAAGGCCGTGGGGCGCGTGCAGCTGGTGGCGCGGGCCCCAGGTCGGGGGCTCGCCGCGACGTGGACGATCGACGTGGTGGCCGGGGACCTGCGCGCGACCCCCGCCCGCATCGGCCTCGCGCCCGGTCGCCGGACCGGGCTCCACGTGGAGTTTCTGGACCAGGCGGGCGCCTCGCTCGGTGCCGCGCCCGTCGTCTGGCGCACCGACGACTCGACGGTGGCGACCGTCGGCGCCGACGGCACGCTGCAGGCGTCGGGCTGGGGGCGCACCCAGGCCGTCGCGAGCGGGCCGGGGGCCAAGACCGTGGTCGTGCCCGTCTTCGTGATGGGCGAGATCGTCGTCGCGAGCTCGCACCACGGCCGCTTCGATCTCTACGCCGCCGCGCGCGAGTCCCCCACCGACCTGCGCCGGCTCGCCGCCGACACCCTGGGCGCCGCCGATCCGGCCTTCAGCGCCGACGGCTCGCGCGTGGCGGTGGTCACCGCGCGCGACGGCAATCCCGAGATCTACGTGATGGACCCGGACGGCACGAACGCCGTCCGCCTGACCAACGACCCCGCGGTGGATGGGGCGCCCGCGTTCACGCCGGACGGCCGTATCGTGGTGTTCCACTCCGACCGGGTGGGGAAACGCAATCAGATCTTCGCGATGGGCGTGGACGGGCAGCCGGCGCGCCAGCTCACGCAGGATTCGACCAACAGCCAGCCCGCGGTGTCGCCGGATGGGCGTACCATCGCGTTCGTCTCGACCCGCACGCGCAACTACGACGTGTGGCTGATGGCGCCCGACGGCTCGCAGCAGCGGGCGTTCACGACCACGCCCCAATGGAACGAGCGGCATCCGCACTTCCTCGGCGATGGCTCGCTCGCGTTCCTCGTCGAGCGGCGGGAGGGCGGGCGCACGATCACCCAGGTGATGCGCGCGGACCTCGCGACCGGGGCCATGACCTCGCTCTCGGGCACCGATCTCCCGATCACGGACTTCGCCGTCTCGCCGGCGGGCGATCTGCTCGCCCTGGTGGTCCCGGCTCCGGGACAGGAGCGCAACCGTGCGCCGACGTACCGGGTCGTGGTGGTGGCGGTGGGCGGCACCGGCGCGCCGGTCGAGCTGCCGGTGGCGGCCGCCGAGCAGATGGTGACGCCCGCCTTCGTCCCGTGATCCGGGGAAGAGACGGGGGGTGGCCCCTTCCCCCTTCCCCCTTCCCCTGTCCCCATCGTTTGCCATGAAAGCCTGTGTCCTCACCGCCGCCGGCGACGTAGCGAACATCGTGGTGGCCGATGTGCCGCCGCCGCCGCCGCCGGGTCCGGGAGACGTGCGCGTGGCCATCCGCGCCGGCGCCTTGAACCACCTCGACCTTTGGGTGGTCCGCGGGCTTCCCGGGGTGGAGCACCGCTACCCGCACGTGCTGGGCGGAGACGGCGCGGGCGTGGTGGACGCGGTGGGCGCCGGTGTGGCGCACGTCGCGCCCGGCGATGCGGTGCTGTTCAATCCCGGCATCAGCTGCTACGCGTGCGAGTTCTGCCGGCGGGGCGAGCACGGCATGTGCGTCACCTACCGTCTGCTCGGCGAGCACCTCCCGGGCACGCTGGCGGAGCTGATCACCCTGCCCGCCGCCAACGTGCTCCCCGTGCCGCCGCTCGATCCGCCCCTCTCCTGGGCCGAGGCGGCGGCATTCTCACTGGTGACGCTGACGGCGTGGCGCATGGTCGTCACGCGGGCGCGCATCCAGCCGGGCGAGACGCTGCTCGCGTGGGGGGTGGGCGGCGGCGTTTCGCTCACCGCGCTGCGGATCGCCAAGTTGCGGGGAGCCCGCGTGATCGTGACGTCGTCCTCGGACGAGAAGCTCGCGCGGGCAAGCGCGCTCGGGGCGGACGTGACGATCAACCACCGCACCCACAAGGTGGCGGCGGAGATCCGGGCGCTCACCGCGAAGCGCGGGGTGGACGTGGTGATCGAGAACGTCGGCGAGGCGACGTGGGAGGAGTCGTTGCGCTGTCTCGCCAAGGGCGGCCGGCTGGTGACCTGCGGGGCGACGTCGGGACCGCGGGTATCGATGGACGTCCGGCGTCTGTTCTGGAATCAATACACGATCATGGGCTCGACGATGGGGAACGCGGCCGAGTACGAGGAGATCGTGCGGGTCCTCGGCACGGGGGCGCTCCGCCCGATCGTGGACCGGGTCTACCCGCTCGCCCGTGCCGGGGCGGCCTTCGAGCACATGGAGCGCGGCGAGCAGATGGGGAAGATTGTGGTGAGCGTGAACCAGGAGTAAGGAGTAAGGAGTAAGGCGCACTCCTCACTCCTCACTCCTCGAGCCTCAGGGAGGGCCCATCCCGGGCATGCGCATCTCGGTGAAGTCGGCGGGGACGGTGAAGAGGTCATCCGCCAGCGCGCGCGGCTCGATCGAGGTCACGACCATGTCGGTGGTCACCTTCCCGCCTTCGGTGACGGTCAGGCGCAGGGGGAAGAACCCATTGCTGAACTTCGCGCGGAACGCCGCCGCGCGCGCATCGCCGGGCCGCGGCAAGCCGTAGCTGTTGCCGCCGCTGCCGGGTCCGCGCCGCCCGGCGGCGCCGCCGCCGAGGTAGTAGCCCAGCCCCGTCGCCACGCACATGTCCGTGTTTTGGGCGGTACCCGTCAGGTAGTGCTCGCACTCGTGGCCGGCGATGGTCTCCGTGCGGCCCGTGGCGGTGAACTGCTGCTCCGCGGTGTCGGGCCGGGCCTGCTGGCGCATGCGGCTCAGGTCCATCGTCATGTACATCTTTTCGGATGGCATGAGGGTGGTCATGGTGGTCGCGCTGGCGTCCATCAGCATGGCGATGGCCATGCCGTCCATCTGCATCTCACTGCGCGCGCGGTCGCCCTTGGTCAGGTACGTGACGTCGACCGTCCGGCCTTCGGTGGTGAGCCGGTACTTCACGACGCCCTGGAACGCGGATTGGGCGGAGGCTGGTGCGACCGCGACGAGCGCCGCGGCGGCGACGGGGATGAGACGCATCAGTTCGCTCCTCGGGGATGGGGGTGGTGACGTCCCGGGAAGTATAGCGCCGCCAACCACTTGCGCACGCGGCCCCGGTTGAAATCCGTCGTGTAAGTGATTAGCTTTACAAGACTTAGCCGAGGGGCGCACGCCTCCGAGCCCCCGGATCCCAGGCACCCCTGACCCGGCTGTTCATGACCGCACCCAACGCCCGCGAACGCATCCTGCCGCGCCTCATCGAAGACGAGATGCGCGAGTCGTTCCTCGACTATTCGATGAGCGTCATCGTGCAGCGGGCGCTGCCGGACGTGCGCGACGGCCTCAAGCCAGTGCACCGGCGCATCCTCTACGCGATGCACGAGCTGGGGCTCGTGCCCGGGCGTCCGTACAAGAAGTGCGCGACGGTGGTAGGTGACGTGCTCGGCAAGTACCACCCCCACGGCGACGTGGCGGTGTACGACGCGCTCGTGCGGATGGTGCAGGACTTCTCGCTGCGGTACCCGCTGGTGGACGGGCAGGGGAACTTCGGGTCGGTGGACGGTGACTCCGCCGCGGCCTATCGCTACACCGAGGCCCGGCTCACCCGCATCGCGATGACGATGCTGGAGGACATCGACAAGAACACCGTCGCGTTCACGCCCAACTTCGACGATCGGCTGCAGGAGCCCACGGTCCTGCCGTCGAAGCTGCCCAACCTGGTCGTGAACGGATCGTCGGGCATCGCGGTGGGGATGGCGACCAACATCCCGCCGCACAACCTCACCGAGGTGGTGGGCGCGATCACGCACCTGGCCGACCATCCCGACGCGACGGTCAAGGACCTGCGGCGCTTCGTGCGGGGCCCCGACTTCCCGACCAGCGCGATCATCTACGGCAAGGACGGGATCCGGGACGTCTACGAGAAGGGTCGCGGCCGCATCACGATGCGCGCGCGCGCCGTGATCGAGGAGAAGGAATCCACCGGCAAGTTCCAGATCGTCGTCACCGAGATCCCGTTCCAGGTGAACAAGGCCCGCCTGATCGAGGATATCGCCCGTCTCGTCAACGACAAGCGCCTCGAGGGGATCTCGGACCTCCGCGACGAATCCGACCGCGACGGGATGCGGATCGTCATCGAGCTGAAGCGCGACGCCGTACCGGGCGTCGTCCTGAACCAGCTCTACAAGCACACCGCGATGCAGACCACCTTCGGTGCCATCATGCTGGCGCTGGTGGACGGCGTGCCCAAGGAGATGCCGCTCACGGAGCTGCTGCAGCACTTCATCGACCACCGTCACGAGGTCATCACCCGCCGCACCCAGTTCGAGCTGGACCGCGCCAAGGACCGCGCGCACATCCTCGAAGGCCTGAAGATCGCCGTCGACAACATCGACGAGGTGATCAAGATCATCCGCCGGTCGAAGGACACGCCGACCGCGGACGCGGCCCTGCGCAAACGGTTCAAGCTCTCCGAAAAGCAGTCGGCCGAGATCCTGAACATGCGTCTGGCCCGGCTCACGGCGCTCGAGATCACGAAGCTCGAGGAGGAGCTGAAGGAGATCCGGCGGTTCATCAAGGAGTGCCTGGAGATCCTGGGGTCCAAGCCCCGGCGCATGAAGATCCTGAAGGAGGAGCTGACGGAGGTGGCGCAGGGGTTCGGCGACGCGCGCCGGACCGAGATCGTGGCGGACACGGGCGAGTTCTCGATCGAGGATCTCATCGCCGAGGAAGACATGGTCATTACCGTGTCCCACTCGGGGTACATCAAGCGGCTGCCGGTATCGGCGTACCGGCGGCAGCGGCGCGGCGGGCGCGGCGTGACCGCGGCGGGGACCCGCGAAGACGACTGGGTCGAGCACCTGTTCATCGCCTCGACCCACTACTACGTGATGTTCTTCACGCAGTCCGGCCAGTGCTACTGGCTCAAGGTCCATGAGGTCCCGCAGGCGGCGCGCGCGGCCCGCGGCAAGCCGGTGGTCAACTGCGTCGCCATGAAGCCCGACGAGCGGCTGGCCGCGCTCGTCCCCGTTCGCGAGTTCTCCGAGGAGCAGTTCCTGTTCTTCGCGACGAGCGACGGGACGGTGAAGAAGACGCGCCTCTCGGAGTTCGGGAACCCGCGCTCCAACGGCATCCGCGCCATCAACATCGACGCGAAGGACGAGTTGATCGACGTCCAGGTCACCGACGGGTCGAACGACGTGGTGCTGGCGACGCGGCACGGCATGAGCATCCGGTTCCACGAGAAGGACGTGCGGGAGATGGGCCGGGCGGCGACCGGCGTCAAAGGCATCGCGCTGGACAAGAAGGACCGCGTCATCGACCTCGTCGTGGTCCGCCGGCAGGCGACGCTCCTCACCGTGACCGAGAAGGGAATGGGCAAGCGCTCGGAGCTCGACGAGTACCGCGTGCAGCACCGCGGCGGCCGGGGCATCATCACGCTCCAGCACACCGACAAGACGGGCGACATGGTGGCGCTGAAGGAGGTGCTGACCGACGACGAGCTGATGATGATCACCAAGAAAGGGATCATGATCCGGGTGCCCGTCGAGGGGATCCGGGTCTCCGGCCGGAATACGCAGGGCGTCCGCATCATGAACCTCACCCCGGGCGACCTGGTGGTGGACGTGGCACGGGTTGTGAAGGAGGACGAGGGGGATGACGGTGCGGGGGACGAGGAGGAGGGCCAGGCGCCCGCCGGCCGCTCGGCGAAGGGCGGGGGCAAGCGCGGCGGCGGCAAGCGCGGCGCTCGAGCGGGTGCCCGGAAGTAGCGTGGCGGCTCCCCTGGTCACGGCGGCCGAGGTGCGCGAGGCCGCGGCCGGCCTGCGGGGCGTGGCCCGCCGCACGCCGCTCATCCGGGTGGACGCCCTCGGCGCATGGCTCAAGCTCGAGAACCTCCAGCCGATCGGCGCCTTCAAGATCCGGGGCGCCTACACGGCGGTGCGGCGTCTGTCGGTCGAGTCCCGCCGCCGCGGGGTGATCACGTATTCCAGCGGCAACCACGGGCAGGCATTGGCCTTCGCCGCCCACCGCCTCGGCTGCCGGGCGGTGGTGGTGATGCCCGAGACGGCCCCCGCGGTCAAGATCGACGGGGTGCGACGCTGGGGTGGCGAAGTGGTGCTCGCGGGCACGACCTCCGAGGACCGCCGCGTACGGGCCGAGACGCTGGCGACGGAGCAGGCGCTCACCATCGTGCCGCCGTTCGACGACGCCGCGATCATCGCCGGGCAGGCCACGCTGGGCCTCGAGATCGCCGAGGAGCTGCCCGACGTCGAGACGGTCGTGGTGCCCGTGGGCGGGGGCGGTCTGATCTCGGGCGTGGTGACGGGCCTCGCGGCGGCGGGCAGTGCCGCCGGCGTCTGGGGGGTGGAGCCCGCCGGGGCCCCCAAGCTGGCGCGGTCGCTCGAGGCGGGCCGCCCGGTGGTGCTGGAGCGCACGCAGAGCCTCGCCGACGGGCTGATCACCCTGACCGTGGGGGCGCGGAACTTCGCGCAGCTGCAGGCGCACGCCGGCCGCCTGCGGGGCGTGGTGCTGGTGGATGATGACAGCCTGCGCCAGGCGGTGCATTATCTGTATCGTACGTGCGGGCTGGTGGTGGAGCCGTCCGGCGCCGCCACGACCGCCGCGCTGCGGAGCGGCGCGATCCACGTCGCCGGCCCCACGGTCCTGGTGGTGAGCGGCGGCAACGTCGATCCCGCGCTCTTCGATGACTGACGGAGGACGATTGTCCGAGGCCCCCGGCGCCAAGATCCTCGTCGCCGACGACGACCAGTCGCTGGTGAAGACGCTGACGTGGATCCTGAAGGAGCACGGCTATGACGTCGTGAGCACGCCCTCGGGCGAGCGTCTCTTCGAGCAGCTCGAGGAGGCGCGTCCCCATCTGCTGCTGCTCGACATCATGATGCCGCGCGTGGACGGCCTGCAGCTGCTGCAGCGGCTGAAGAGCGACCCCCGGTGGCGGGACCTCCCGGTGCTGATGGTCTCGTCGATGCCGCCCGAAGAGGCTACCGTGAAAGCGCTGGGCCTCGGCGCGGCCGACTTCATCGCCAAGCCGTTCCGCGTGCGCGAGCTGCTCGCCCGGGTGCAAAGCCACCTCCGCACCGGCAAGGAGCTGCGCCGGGCGCGGGAGGAGGCGCGCTCGAGCGGCGCGATGATCGAGATCCTTCAGGAGGTCACCGACTCCCTCAAGCCGGACGAGATCTACTCCATCCTGGTGCGGCGGGTGGCCCGCGTGCTCAGCATCTCGAAGTGCTCGATGGTGCTCGGGCGGGCCGGCGACCCCGTGGGCGTCGTCGTGGCGGCCTACGAGAACCCGATGCTGCGCAACCTGCAGGTCGATCTCGCGCGCTATCCCGAGATCCGGCACTCGCTCTCCATCGGGCGGTCGGTGCTGGTCCGCGACGTCGCTACCGACCCTCTCTACGCGGCCGTGCGGGACCAGTGGGCCCAGGACAACATCCAGGTGGCCACGCGCTCCGCGGCGGCGGTACCGTTCTCGATGCGCGACCAGCAGGTGGGCGTGTTCTTCCTGCGCACCACGGGAGAGGACCCGCCGCTCACCGACGCGGACGCGCAGTTCGCCGAGACCGTGATCCGTAACGCCGTCGCCGCCATCGAGAAAGCCTACGACCTCCAGTCGGCGGTCTCCGACCGCAACCGGCTCGAAGCGCTGGCGCGCACCGACCCGCTCACCGGCTGCCTCAACCGGCGGGCCCTCTCCGAGGCGCTCGACACCGAGCTCGACCGCGCGCGGCGCTACGACCTGTCCATCAGCTTGCTCCTCGCCGACATCGACCGGTTCAAGGAGATCAACGACACGCGGGGCCACGTCACCGGTGACTCGGTGCTGCGCCAGATCGGCGAGATCCTGCGCCGCGAGGCCCGATCGGTGGACATCGTCGCCCGCTACGGCGGGGAGGAGTTCGTGGTCGTGATGCCGGAGACCGGGCTGCAGGGCGCGGCGAACTTCGCCGAGCGCCTGCGCAAGCGGGTCGAAGGGCACGACTTCGCCGACCCCGGCATGGACCCGCTCAGCCTGACGATCAGCATCGGGCTGGCGACGTTCCCCGAGCCCGACGACCGCATCAAGAGCGCCGAGAGCTTCGTGGATCGGGCCGATCAGGCCCTGTACCGCGCCAAGAACGAAGGCCGAAACCTGGTGCGCCAGTGAGCGAGCGCCGCTGCCCCAAGTGCGGCTCCGTGTACGGGGCCACCGCCCGCTTCTGCCCCAAGGACGGCAACATGCTCGTCGAGGTGCAGAGCCGGCCGAAGTCGGCGGCGCCCGCCGCGCCGTCGTCGCAGACCTCCGTGCGCACGCCGGTCACGCCCCGGCCGGCACCGAGCCTCGACCGGGCGTCGAGCCTGTCGAACCAGATGCTCGACGCCCGCTATCAGGTCATCAGCAAGCTGGGCGAGGGCGGCATGTCGTACGTCTATCTGGCGAAGGAGATCTCGTCCGGGGACGTCGTGGCGATCAAGGTGCTCTCGCCCAAGCTCGCGACCGACAGCAGCTCGGTCGAGCGGCTGCGCCGCGAGGCAGGGCTGGCGATGCGGCTCGACCATCCCAACGTCTGCCGCATCCTGCGGCTGGGCGAGTCCGAGGACGGCCTGATCTACCTCGTCATGCCGTACCTCAAGGGCCAGCTGCTCTCCGACCGCGAGGTCAGCGCCGGACCGATGGCGATGGCCGAGTGCGTGCGCATCATCGCCCAGGTGTGCGCCGGGCTGCATCACGCGCACGAGCTCCACATCATCCATCGTGATCTCAAGCCCGAGAACATCATGCTCGTGGATGAGGACAGCGGTACGGAGCGCGCCGTGATCATGGACTTCGGCCTCGCCAAGGAGCGACGGGCCGACGCGGCCATCCAGAAGCTCACCGCGACCGGGATCATCCTCGGCACCCCGGAGTTCATGAGCCCCGAGCAGATCCGCGGCAAGCCGCTCGATGCGCGCAGCGACATCTACGCGCTCGGCATCGTCGCGTTCGAGATGTTCACGGGCAAGCTGCCCTTCCAGGGCCGCAACGCCCAGGAGATGATGATCGCGCGGCTGCGTGGCACGCCCACCCCGATCCGCCAGGTCCGCCCGGACGTCCCGGTGCACATCGAAAAGGCCCTGGCCAAGGCCATGGCGACGAACCCGGACGACCGCTTCCCGACCGCCGTCGATCTGGGGACCGCCCTCGCGGCGGATGAGGGGGGCGGCGATGCCGGGGGCGGCGGGCTCTTCGGCAAGCTCAAGGGGAAGTTCACCTGACCGGATGAAGCGGTTCCCCGCCTTCGATCCTCCCGAGTACGTCGCTTGGCGCCCGGACCCTGCGCTCGTCCGGCTGTACCACGACACCATCGCCCGAGACCCGGCACGCGCCGCGCTGGTCCGAGAGCTGTCCGACGATCGGCTGGGCGCGCTGTACGGCGGGCTGCTCCGCGCCCGCCTGCACGATATCCAGCTCAAGCGCTGGGTGATGACCGGCATCATCTCCAAGGCCTGGCTCGGCACGGGCGAGGAAGCGACGACCGTCGGCCCGGTGCACGCCTTGCGGCGCGGTCCCGGCGGCGACGTAGTCGCGCCGATGATCCGCAACGCGGCGGCGTGCTGCGAGATGGGGATGTCGGTCGCCGACATGCTGCGCGGGTACCTCGCCACGCGCGATTCGCCGACCGGCGGCCGCGATCTCCACATCGGGGACCTCGCCCGGGGCGTGCTCCAGCCCATCTCCCACGTCGGCGACGTGGTGCCGGTCATCGCCGGCATCGCGCTCAGCTTCCGCGTGCGCGGGGAGCCGCGGGTGGCCCTGACGTGGATCGGCGACGGCTCGACCAAGACGACGGCGGCGCACGAAGGCACCAACTTCGCGGCCGTGCAGAAGCTCCCGGCCATCTTCATCGTGCAGAACAACCAGGTCGCGCTGGGGACGCGCCTCGAGCAGTCGCATGTGCCCGGAGACTTCGGCGACTGGGCGGCGAGCTACGGCATCGCCGGCGGGAGCTTCGACGGGAACAACGTGCTCGACGCCTGGGCCGCAAGCGCGATCGCCGCCGAGCGCTGCCGCCGCGGGGAGGGGCCCGTGCTGCTCGTAGCGGAGACGTTCCGCATGGGAGGCCACGCCACGCACGACGAGCGCGAGGCGCGCGAGACGTTCCCGGCGGAGTGGTTCGCCGCCTGGGGGCGGCGCGACCCGATCGGACTGTACGAGGATTATCTCAAGGAAAGGGGCTGGCCCGAGCGGCGGCTCGAGGAGATCGAGTCGGCCGTGACGGCCGAGGTGGAGCGCGCGGCCGAGGAGGCGCTCGCGAGCCGGACGCAGACCCCTGCCGGTGAAGGCGCGTTGACGGGCGTCTATTCGGAGTAGGCAGATGGCTGATGGCAGGGTGCAGTCACGCGCCTGCTATCAGCCATCTGCCATCTGCCACAGGCGAGCGGAGGTGCTCATGAGCCGGGACAATGCAGGGTGGCGGCTGGCGATCGTGACGGCGATCGTGGCCACTACCATCGGGGCGTTCGCACGTCCCGACATTCACGCCGAGTACGTGAAGTACGCGAGCGGGGCCGACACGGTCACCGCCTACCTGGCGTATCCTGAGCGCCGCGATCCCGCACCCGCGGTGATCGTGATCCACGAGATCTTCGGGCTGTCGGACTTCATCCGGCAAACCACGGAGCAGCTCGCGCGCGACGGCTTCGTCGCCATCGCTCCGGACCTGCTCTCGCGCCGCGGGGGCACCCCGACCGACGCCGACTCGGCGCGCCGCCTGATCGCGGGCCTGCCGCCCGATTCCGTCACGGCCGACCTCGACGCCACGGCGGCGTACCTCCGCACGGTGCGGGCGGCGCGCGCGGACCGTCCCGGGGTGATCGGATTCTGCTGGGGCGGGGGGCAGAGCTTCCGGTATGCGACCAACAACGCAGGGCTCGGCGCCTACGTGGTGTGCTACGGGCCCGGACCCGATCCTGCCGCGGCGGCCCGCATCCGCGCGCGCGGGCTGGGCGTGTACGGCGAACGCGACGCGCGCATCAACGCGTCGCTTCCCGCCGTGGACTCTGTGCTGAAGGCGGCGGGGAAGGACTACCGCTGGGCCGTCTATCCCGGCGTGGGGCATGGATTCCTGCGGTCCCGCGACGTCCCCGCCGTGGCCGACAGCGCGTGGGGCGTGATCGTGGGGTTCCTGCGGCAGGAGCTGGAGCGGGCGACGCGTTAGGCTGATAGGCGTGAGGTCGGTGGTTCAACTCCACTCAGGCCATGCGCATGTTGGACGCAGGCTTGCACCGGCCGCAGCTTGCGCCCAAGTGCGCTGGTCTAGGGTTGTCTGCGGCGTTTGGCGCGACTGCTTGGTGCGGGTCGACGCTCGGTTGCCCGACTCCGCGCAGCGCGACGTGACAGGGCCTGCCAGCGACGTTGGACGGCGGTCCGGAGTGGGGCGTGGCCGATCAGTCCGATCCAGCGCTCCACGTCCCGAGCGGAGAACTGGGTGGGCAGTTCCACTTCCGGCAGGGCCGCGAATCGCCGTCCCTTGCGCGCCGAGAAGTACAGCGTGTCAAACACGGCCTTCTCAGGCGTCGCGATGTCGAAGCTTCCCGTCCGGCGGTACGCCGTGAAGCCGCCGAACAATGCCTCCTCAATCCGATGGAACACGTAGGTGCCTACGGGAGTCTTCAGCGCCGGTCGCTGTACGGTGGTGACGACATGAACCGCCCGCGGAACTGGGGTTCTCCATTATAGAATGTAGTTATCGTTAATCGATAAGTTACAAGAGTCACCCCCCCGGCCTTGGCGGTGGCGGCTGTGTGGGATGCAGTCCGTGGAACCAAGCATCCACGCGCCCAGTGGGCGTGATCTCGAACACATGCTCGAAGCAAATCGTGACGAGGGCGCATGCGAGCGCGAGGTCCGCTGCGACATCCACGATCAGGAACTCAAGGGGATCGTCTTTCCCTTGCGCCGGCTTCACGTGGTATTGAATTCGTTGCGCTTCAAGCGCTCGCTGCAAGCGTCTGTAGTGGCGGCTTGACCATGCCGCCATTGGGAACCCAAACACGATCCCTCGCGTCAATCCACATCGAGTACTTGCGAAACTGAACGAATGGTGTCGGCTTGGACGTTCGTCCGAGCTGGAACACCAATTACCCGTGATCGTGACCGTGTCCTAGCAGGGTTTCGAGAAGGGAGCGGACTCGCCCAGGGTAGACGTTCGTGTAGAGAGGCCCCAACGCGAAGGGCCACAGTCTAACCCCGAACTTGGACTGGAAGCGCCACGCCGCCAGTCCAAACAGAGCGCCGATCACCAGTGCGCCCGCAGCCGTCCAGCCGAGCCACGTCATTGGAGCCATGTGTCCCGAACGGAAGTCACCGAGCAGATGCGTCGATTGGAGATCCTCCTGCGCGCTACCGCCGCCGCCGTAGCTGCTCCGCGATCTCCTCCCGCGCCCGCGCCTGCACCGGGTCGGCTCCCTCCCGCAGCGCGCGCGTCGATTCCTCCACGTCGATGTCCGGCTCGATGCCGTCGGCGGTGAGATCCGTGCCGTCGGGGTATGCGTGGCGGGTCACCGTCACCTGGAAGCGCCAGCCGGCGGGGAGCGGCAGCACGACGCGGTGCCCCGTAGCGCCGGACGTGCGCTCCCCGATCACCACCCCGCGCCGGGCCGCCCGGAACGCCGCGACGAAGTCCTCGGCGGCGCCGGCGGTGCGGCCCGAAGTGAGCACGGCCACCGCGATGCCGGGGAAGCGCACCCGGTCCGCCCGCGGCACGATCGTGTCGGGCGGGGCCTCGGCCCAGCCCAGCAGCGAGTCGTCGGTGATGGGCCCCAGCACGAACGGCTCGTAGCGCGGCGTGCGGCGCCGCACGGTGAGGAACGGGCGGTCAGACAGGCGCCCCAGGATCTGGTAGCCCGTTTCGCTGTCGCCGGCGTCGTTGGCCCGCAGGTCGAGGATCAGCCCGCGGACGCCGGTCCAGGTTCGGAACAGCCGATCGAACCGGTCGACGATGTCCGGATCGGCGAAGCTGTTCAGGCGCACCACCACGATGCTGTCGGCGAGCACCACCGTCTCCAGCGGCTCCGGCCGGAGCGGCCAGCGGTCGGAGGACGGCATGCTGCGCGTGACGCTCGCGCCGCGGACCGAGCCGTCGGGCAGACGCAGGGTCAGGGCGACTGCCGTGTTACGCTCTCCGTCGAGCATCGCGGCCGTCGCGCGCCGCAGCCGGTCCGCTTCGCTCGCCCCACCGATCTCCGGCAGGACCGAATCGCGGATCCACGTCTCGGCGGGAATGCTCTGCACCGCCACGATCTCGGCCAGGCGCTCCGGGCGGGCGACGCGCATCTCGGACGTCTCGACGTAGTCCATGATGAACGGCCGCCCCTCGACGGACCGGATGTCGAGCGGCGGCCGCGCCAGCCGCCCCGCGAGCGGTGGGGCGGTGACCCCGGTCCCGGCATCACCGAGCAGGGCCGTCAGGCGCCGCAGCCGTCGCAGGAACTGCTGGTCGGTCTGGCGCGGGACCGCCTGCACCAGGGTGGCCCGCACGGCCGAGTCCCAGTCGGCCCGGACCCGGTCCCATCCGGCGAAGTTGTAGCGGGCGTGGGCCGCCAGCGCGGCCACCGTGCTGAGGCGATCGGCGGCGGTGAGCTGCGCCGCGCCCCGGCCGGGCGCGACGATACTCAGCAGGGCGAGCGACAGCAACGGCACGCGACGGCGCGGCATCGGCCCTAATCTACGTGCGGCGGCTCGGCCCGCGGCGCCGCCGCCGCGATCGCCCGCCACGCCGCTTCGACGACGTGCTCGACCGCCGGATGACCCTCGGCCCACTCCCCCGCGCTCACCCGGTCCAGAGCGTGCCGCGTCACGCTCAGCCAGACGCCGGCCCACAGCTCCGCACCGCCCACCCGCACGGACCCGTCCGCCTTTCCGCGGGCGACGACCCGTTCGAGCGCCTGCCGCCATTCGCGCTGGGTGGCGCGGGAACGGTCGTCGAGCAGGTCCCCGTGCCGGATGAGGAGCGCCATGCGGACCACCGCCGGGTCCCGGGCGGCGCAGGCCACGAGAGCGCGAGCCACGGCCCCGAGCTGCGCCCGTGGCGCTGCGTCGCCCGCGACCGCCTCGGCCTGCCCGATGGCCCACCGCACGGCGCCCCGGTACAGCTCGTTCAGCAGGTCCTGCTTGCCCGTGAAGTGCCGGTAGATCGTCCCTTCCGCGAGCCGCGCCCGGCGGGCGATGAGGGGCGTGGTGGTGAGGTGGTATCCGCGGGTAGTGAAGAGCTCGATCGCCGCACGAAGAAGCCGCTGGCGGGACGCGTCGCCGGAGGACATCGTCCCCGAATCTAATGGGACGCAACGACTTCCGCCGTGCTTCCCGGCGCCCCCGCCGCCGCGGTACCTTTCCGCCGCCGTTGCACCCCCGAATGCGGGAACCACGCGAGTCGCGGAGTCCGTCGATGCGGATGCTCGTTCTGGGCGCTGGATTGCAGGGATGTGCCTGCGCGTATGACCTGCTCCAGCGGGAGGAGGTGGAGCGCGTCACGCTCGCGGACATCCACCCCCGGCAGATCGCACCGTTCCTGAAGAAGGCCGCGTCCCGGCGCCTCAAGCTCGTGCCGCTCGATGCCACCCGCCCCGCCGCGCTCGCGCGGGTGCTGCGGGGCCACGACGCGGCGATGTGCGCCCTGCCGTACTACTTCAATCTGGCGGCCGCCCGGGCGGCCGTGGCCGCGGGAGTGCACTTCTCGGATCTCGGCGGCAACACCGAGATCGTGCTCAAACAGAAGAAGCTCGACACGGCGGCACGCCGGAAGGGTGTGTCGGTGGTGCCGGACTGCGGGCTCGCCCCGGGGATGGTGAACATCCTCGCCGCCGAAGGGATCCGCCGCGTGGGCGAGGCCGACAGCGTACGCATCTACGTCGGGGGCCTGCCCCAGTACCCCGAGCCGCCGCTCAACTATCAGATCGTCTACTCGCTCGAGGGCGCGCTCGACTACTACACCACGCCGTCCTGGGTACTGCGTGACGGCACGCCGACCCGGGTCGAGGCCCTGTCCGAGGTGGAATCGGTCGAGTTCCCGGCGCCGGTCGGCACCCTCGAAGCGTTCCACACGGGCGGCGGGATCTCGATCCTGCCGTGGACGCATGCGGGCAAGGTTCGGGTCATGGAGTACAAGACGCTCCGGTACCCCGGACACGTGGCCATCATGCGCCCGATCCGCGAGCTCGGTCTGCTCGATCTCAAGCCGGTCACCGTGAAGGGCACCAGGGTCGTGCCACGCGACGTGTTCATCGCGACCGTGTCGCCCAAGCTCACCAAGCCCGAGGGGCGGGACCTGGTCGCGCTGCGCATCGAGGTGACGGGGAAGAGCGGCGGCCGGGCCACCTGGCAGTTGATCGACCGCTACGACCGCGAGCGCGGCATCAGCGCGATGATGCGGACGACGGGCTATTCACTCGCGGTGACCGGCCTGATGCAGGTGGACGGGCGGATCACCCGGGCCGGTGTGGCTACGCCCGACGAGGCGGTGCCCTACGGCGGGTACGTGGCGGAGCTGGCAAAAAGAGGGGTCGAGATCCAGGAAATCTAGGCCGATGGCAGACAGCAGATGGCAGTCGGCGGGGTGATGCTGCCATCTGCCATCAGCCATCTGCCGGCTCTAATAGCTCCACGTCGTGCCGAACAGGAACTGTGACCCCTCGGCCCCGAAGCCGACGCCCGCGGTGATCAGGCTGTTGCGCCCGAATCGCACCGCGATCTCGCCGCCCCCGCCGTGGTGCAGCCCCTCGGTCGTGAACGCGACTTCTTCCCCGGGTCCGAAGACGCGTCCGACGTCGTAGAACCCGACCAGCTTCACCTCGAGCACGCTCGGTGCCCACAACAGGGCGTACCGCGCCTCGATCCCCCCGAGGAGCTTGCCCGGACCCGCGAATCGCCCGTCGTAGTATCCCCGCAAGGAGTAGTAGCCACCCATGGACACGAACGGTTGCTCGCTGGATTCCATCAGGGTCAGCGGCGCGAGGGGTGGATTGCCGGGCATCGCCTCGATGCCGACGCGCGCAGCGATCGTCAGGGGCTCGAGGGGCTGCACGTATGCGCGCGCCTGTGCCGTGCGCCGCGAGTACCCGTCACCACCCGCGTACAGTGCCTCGACGAACACGCCCCGATGGGGGTCGAGCTCGTTGTCTCGCGTATCGAACACCAGGCCAACCCGACCGACGAAGTCCCCGAACTTGATGTTTGCCGAGTCGAGATTGCCGGCGGCCAGATCGTCGCGGAACACGTTGTTGCCCGGCAGGGTGCGATAGTTGGTGCGCTCGTACACGATGCCCGCCAGGCCGCGGAGCCTGCCGGCGACGCGGCGGTGTACCGACCCCCGGACCTGGTAGGTCGTGCGGCTGACCCCGTAGTAGTAGCTGCTGCCCGGGTGAACGCTGTCAGGGGCGAAGGTCGTCTCGTTGCCGAGGCCGTAGTACCCCAGCCGGTTCAGGCGGACGCCCGCCACGGCGAGCGAGGTCCGCCAGCCGTCCCACCACGCCGGGAGATCCGCCAACAGCAGGACGCGGCGGCTTCCTTCGGTGCTCAGCGAAGCGTCGACGCTGAACGACGCGCCATAGCGCTCGGGCCGCTCCCACTCCATGATCGGGCTGTAGACGCCGTAGTGGCCGCCGAACCAGAACTTGTCGATGGCGGTGTAGTACACGAAGGGGTAGAGCGTGTCCTTCCAGTACCGTTGGGCCGCCAGCGGCGTCGCCCCCAATACCAGCACGCCGATCGTGAACAGACGTCGCACCGGTCTCACCGCTCCCGCTCATAGAGGTAGGCGGTGTCCACGTACCGCGCGCCCTGCGCGTCGGCCACCGCGAAGCGACCGGGGCGGAACGCCGCGGCCCCGAACTCGCCCTTCTTGTTGAGGGCATAGAACGTGAGGCCGAAGCGCGGCCGGCCGTCGGGATCGAGCAGCCGCGGCTCGGTCATCCGCAGCGCCCGGCGCAGCGTCTCGAGGCAGGCGTCGGTGGGCCGCATGCCCCGGCGCATATGCTCGACCGTCAGGAAACCGCCGCACACCTTGATGTTCGCCTCGCCCCGTCCGGTCGAGCCCGCCGCCCCGACTCCGTTGTCACAGTACTGGCCGTCGCCGACGAGCGCGCTGTCGCCCACCCGGCCGGGGACCTTCCACGAGAGTCCCGACGTCGTCGTCACCGAAGCGAGGTCGCCCGTGGGGGTGACGGCGGTGCAGGTGATGGTGCCCGTCTGCTGCACGACCAGCCGCTCGGTGTCGGGGACGTCGAGGTAGGCGTCGGTCGGGTTGAGGTTGGCGCGCCACCGCAGCCAGGCGTCCCGGGACTCGGGCGTGAGCAGGTCTTCCTCGGGGAACCCGTACGACAGCGCGAAGCGCTTCGCGCCCTCACCCACGAGCAGGATGTGGTCGGTGTACTTGAGGACCAGCTTCGCGACCTCGGAGGGCGTCTTGATGTTCTCCAGCGCGGCGACCGCTCCGGCCCGCCGCGTCGGCCCGTGCATGCAGGAGGCGTCGAGCTGTACCACCCCGGCCGCGTTGGGGAGGCCGCCGTACCCCACCGAGTTGTCGTCGGGATCCAGCTCCTGGATCTTCACGCCTTCGACGATCGCGTCGAGCGGGTCGGCACCGGCCGTGAGCAGCTCGTAGGCGCGCGCCACCGGCTTGAGGCTGTTGGCGCTCGAGATCACGACCGGTGTGGCGATGCCGCGGGCTGCGAGCGCAGGGCGGAGCGGGCGCAGCGGGTGCGGGATATCGAGCGCCGCGGCGGTGGCCACGCCGCCCGCGGTGGTGGACACGAACTCCCGGCGCGAGAAGGTGTCGGGCACGACGGCTCCGGTGGAAACGGACGGCTATGGTTTAGCCCGGGTTCCGCACGCTGTCAACTTGTGGCCCGCGCGCGCCGTCCCTACAATCGTAGCGTGACATTCGACCCGCTCGACCCGCCCGATCCGATCGACGTCGTGCGCCGGCTGTTCGTCGGCGCGCTCGTCGTGGCGGGCGTGGCGGCGGTGGCCCTGATTTCGGGCGAGGTGCCGATCCGGCTCGCGGAGATCTACCGCGAGCACCTCCGCGACACGCCGCGGGCCGACGCCCTGCTGGAGCGGCTGTCGGTCAAATACCCCGCATCCCCGGAGCTGCGCGTTGCCCGCCGCCTCCCCGCCTAGCGCCCCGCCCCGCCGGCCCCGGCTCGACCCGTCGATCTTCCACCTGCCGGTGGAGCGGATGCGGGAGGGGTACTACTCGGACAAGTACTTCGTTCGCGCGCGCGAGATCCTGCTCAAGGACCAGCACCGGCCGCGCGTCACGATGCAGGTGTTCGGCAAGTCGCACGCGTTCCTCGGTGGCATCGACGAGGCGATCGCGATCCTCAAGCTGTGCGCGCAGGGCTGGGGGGACCTAGAGGTGCACGCCCTGTACGATGGCGACGAGATCGCGCCGTGGGAGACGGTGATGCTGATCGAGGGCCCCTACGATTCCTTCGCCGTGCTCGAGACGCTGTACCTGGGGGTGCTGGCGCGGCGCACGCGGGTCGGCACGAACACGCGGCTCGTGGTGGACGCGGCGAAGCCCAAGCAGGTGATGTTCTTCCCCGCCCGGCACGACCATTGGCTGGTGCAGACGGGTGACGGCTATGCGGCCCACATCGCGGGCGCGATCGGCGTCTCGACCGACGCCCAGGCCTCGTGGTGGGGCTCCGAGGGCATCGGCACGGTGCCCCATGCGCTGATCGCGGCCTACGGCGGCGACACCGTGCTGGCCGCCCGCAAATGCGCCGAGCATACCGACCCCTCGGTGCGGCTGATCTGCCTCGTGGATTTCGACAACGACAGCGTGGGCACGTCGCTCGCCGTGGCCCGGGCGCTGGGCGACCGCCTCTACGGCGTGCGCCTCGACACGTCGGAGACCATCGTGGACCGGTCGATCGTGGCGGAGATGGGCCGCTTCAAGCCGACGGGGGTCAATCCCCAGCTCGTGTGGAACGTGCGACGGGCGCTCGACGCCGAAGGGTTCGCGCACGTCAAGATCGTGGCCTCGGGGGGGTTCACCGTGGACAAGATCCGCCACTTCGAGGAGGAGCGCGTGCCGGTGGACATGTACGGCGTCGGCTCCAGCCTGTTCCAGGGACGCTTCGACTTCACGGCCGACGTGGTCCGCGTGAACGGCGCGCCCTGCGCCAAGTTCGGCCGCGCCCACCGGCCGAATCCCCGTCTCGAGCGGGTCACCTAGGGTGGCTTCTTGCTGGTCACGCCGGGGTGGGAACCAGCAGAGGGCGATCAGACGGTTCGGCCCTACGCCCGCTCCTCCAGCAGGATCGGGGCCGTCTTCATGATGGCGATCGTCAGTGGCACGGCCAGCAGCGCACCCATCGGCCCGAGGATCAGGGCCCACAGCATCAGCGACAGGATGATGAGGAGTGGCGACATTCCCAGGCCCGAGCCCATGAACTTGGGCTTGAGGATGTTGTCCGACGCGATATTCACCACGACGAACGTCCCGAACACCAACCCCGCGCGGACCACGCCACCTTCCAGCAGCGTCAGCGCCGTCGGCGGGATCGCCGCGATCAGGCCGCCGAACGGCACGAACGCCAGCAGGAACGTCAGCACCGTCCAGACCGCGGGGGCATCGGTCCCGACCGCCAGCATGACCACCAGCACGCCGACCGCCTGGACGCCGCCCAGGATGCCGTTGATACCGACGAAGCGCCGCACGCTGCTCGCCACGTCGTCGAGGCGGGCCTCGATCGACCCCGGGGCCGCGCCCGCTGCCGGCCGCAGCGGCATGCTGAACAGGAAGAACGTCACGAGGATGAGCGTGAACAGGCCGTAGCCGAGTCCCTGCAGGGCGCCCCGCACGAGGCCGGCGGCGAGCGAGATCACCCGCTGCGGGTTGGGGGAGAGCGTGCCGGTGGCGTCGATGCCGCGCGCCGCCAGGGCGGCGTTGACGCGCTCGATCAGCTGGCCGAACGCCTGCTGGTAGACCGGCATGTTCTCCGAGAGACGCCGCAGCGAGGCCGCCAGCACGACCAGCAGCAACACCCCGCCGACGATCACGCCGAGCAGCGTCACGAGCACGGCGCTCTGGTTGGACCAGCCGCGGCGCATCAGCCAGTACGGCACCGGATAGATCGTGCCCGCCAGGAGCATCGAGAGCAGCACCATGTTGACCGGCTGGGCGCCGGCTCGCAGGCCGGCGGCGATGATGACGAGCCCCGCCGCGAGGAGCACGAAGCGGTGGAGCGCCGGGAGATTCTGAGTCATGGGCCGATTCCCGCGGAAGGAGGAGTGCCCCAAAGCTCGGCGCGCGCACCGGGCCCACGCAAGCCTCGCCCGCCGCTTGCGCGGCGGCAGAGAATGCATATTATTACCCTGCAATGCATATAAATACATCTGCGCCCGTGGGGGTGCTGGGCGCCTCGGGCTACGTCGGGCGGGAGCTGCTGCGGCTCCTCGCCGGTCATCCGGGCACGACCATCGCGTTCGCAACCGCAGAGAACGCCGCCGGTGAAGACCTCGATGGCATCCGCCTCGTGCGGGCGGACGATGCGCCCCTCGCGAGCGCGGAGGTCGTGTTCTCCTGCCTGCCGCACGGTGTCTCGGGGCGCTACGTCCACGCCGTGCGCGCCGCCGGACGGCGGGCGGTCGACCTGTCGGCCGACTTCCGGCTGTCCCCCGAGGCGGTCTACGGCCTGACCGAGTTCGCCCGGCCGCGGGTGGCCGAGGCCGACCTCGTCGCGAACCCCGGCTGCTATCCCACGGCCGCGCTGCTCGCCCTGATCCCGCTCGCGCACCGCGGGTTGATCGACGCGTCGCGCGAGATCGTGATCGACGCCGCGTCCGGAGTGACCGGAGCCGGACGGAGCCCCACGCGCGAGCTGCTCTTCGGCGAGATCGCCGAGGACTACCGCGCCTACGCAGCCGGGAACACGCACCGGCACCTGCCCGAGCTGCAGGCCGCGCTGGTGCGCGAGGGTGGTTTCACCGGGGACCTGGTCTTCACGCCGCACCTGCTGCCCGTGCGGCGGGGGATCCTGGAGACGATCCACGTGCCGCTCACCCGGGTGCTCGATCAGGCGACGGCCGAGGGGATCCTCGCCGCGGCCTACACCGACGAGCCGTGCGTGCGCGTGCTCCCGGGCCGGCTTCCCTCGCTCAGGGACGTGGTGTACCGCAACCTCGTGGCCCTCGGCGTCACGGCGGTCGGTCGCGTGCGGCGGCCGCGGCTCACCATCGTCGCGGCGATCGACAATCTCGTGAAGGGCGCCGCCGGCCAGGCGGTGCAGAACCTCAACGTGATGCTGGGACTGCCGGAGACGGCGGGACTCGCGTGCTGAAGGTCATCAAGCTCGGCGGCAACGAGCTCGACCGTCCCGGTTGGCTGGATACCTGGGCGGCGCGCGTGGCAGGCTCCGCCGGCCACGTGGTGGTGGTCCACGGTGGCGGCCGGGCGATCACCGACCTCTCGGCCCGGCTCGGGCTGCCCGTGGAGCAGCGCGACGGCCTGCGGGTCACCACCGCGGGCGTCGCCGGCGCGGTCGAGATGGCCCTGGGCGGGCCGGTGAACCGTCAGGTCGTGGCTGCCCTGCGGCGCGCCGGCGTCGATGCGCTCGGCCTGTCCGGCGTCGATGGTGGGCTGCTGGTCGCGGAGCCGCTCGACCCGGCACTCGGTCACGTCGGCCAGGTGATCGCGGTGCGCTCGTCGCTGCTCGAAAGCCTGCTGCTCGCCGGTTTCACGCCGGTCGTCGCGCCGATGGCGCCCGATGCGGCGACCGACGGCGTGCCGCTGAACGTGAATGCCGACGACGCGGCCGCCGCCATCGCGGGGGCCCTGGGCGCAGCGGAGCTGCTGCTCGTCTCGGACGTGGCCGCCGTGCGCATCGGCGATGCGGCCCGCGCCACCCTCAACCTCGGCGAGGTGCCGGCCCTCGTGGCGGCCGGCTCGGTCACCGGCGGGATGGTGACCAAGATCCGCGCCGCCGCGGCCGCGCTCGCGGCCGGCGCCGGCGCCGTGCGGATCGGGGGACTGGAGATGCTCGACTCCCCCATGGCCGGCACCCGCATCATCACCGCCACCGCCCGCGCCGCCTGACGTGACCATCGCGACCACCGCTGCGCCGGGGCTGCTCGGCGTCTACGCGCGCGTCGGCCCCACGTTCGTCGGCGGCGACGGGTGCGAGCTGATCGCCGCGGACGGCACCCGGTACCTCGACCTCACCGCCGGCATCGCGGTGAATGCGCTCGGCTTCGGGCACCCCGCCGTGCGCCAGGCGGTCGAGGAGGCGCTGGCCACCGGGCTCGTGCACGTCTCCAATCTCTATCGCACCGGGCCGGGCGAGCAGCTCGCCGACGAGTTCGTCGCCCGGTCGTTCGCGTGCGCGGTGTTCTTCTGCAACTCCGGCGCCGAGGCGAACGAGGGGGCGTTCAAGTTCGCGCGGCGGGCGACCGGCAGGACGGACATCGTGGCGTTCAGCGGCGGATTCCACGGGCGGCTGTTCGCCTCGCTCGCGGCGACCGATCGGCCCGACTACCGCCGTCCGTTCGAGCCGCTCCTCCCGGGCGTGCGCATCGTGGCGACGGGCGACCGGGCCGCGGCGGACGCGGCCATCGACGGGTCGCGCACGGCGGCGGTCATCGTCGAGCCGGTGCAGGGCGAAGGCGGCGTCCGCGCCGCTCCCGCGGAGTGGCTCGCGTACCTCCGGACCCTGTGCGACGAGCGGGACGTGGCCCTCGTATTCGACGAGGTCCAGTGCGGCCTGGGCCGCACCGGCACGCTGTTCGCCTGCGAAGCGACGGGCGTCGTGCCCGACGTGCTCACGCTCGCGAAACCCCTGGCGGGTGGCCTGCCGATGGGCGCCGTGCTGCTCAACGAGCGCGTCGCGGCGGCGGTGCGGCCGGGCGACCACGCCACGACGTTCGGCGGTGGCCCCCTGGTCGCGACCGTCGCGCTCGCGGTGCTGCGCACCGTCGGCGATCCCGCGTTCCTCGCGGAGGTGCGGCGCACGGGCGCCTGGCTGGAGGCGCGCCTGCGGCGCCTCGCCGCGTCGCGTCCCCGGGTGCGGGAGATTCGCGGGCGTGGCCTGATGTGGGGCATCGAGCTGCACGAGCCGGCCGGTCCGTTCATCACGGCCGCGCGCGAACGCGGGATCCTCGTCGTCGGCGCCGGCCCGGCGGTGATCCGTCTCGTGCCGCCGCTCATCATCACCATCCCGGAGCTCGAGCGGGGCGTCGCCGTGCTGGAGGAGGTGCTGGCGTGAGCACCGTCGTCCTCCCGCGCCCGGAGCGGCCGGCTCCCGGCTCCCGGCTCCCGACGATCCGTCCGGCGCACCTGTCCGACGTCCCCACGCTCGAGGCGCTCGTGGCGCCGTGGGTCGCGAGCGGCGACCTCCTCCCCCGGAGCCGGTACGACTTCTGCCGCCACATCCGGGAGTACCACGTGGCCGTGGACCACGCCGGCATCGTGGTGGGCAGCGTCGCGCTCAAGTTCTACTCGCTCGATCTCGGCGAGCTGGCTGCGCTCGCGGTACGGGGTGACTGGCAGGGCGCGGGCCTGGGCCGGGCCCTGTGCGCCACGGTCATCGACGAAGCCCGCGCGCTGGGTTTGCGCGAGGTGTTCGCCCTCACCCGGCAGCCGCTGTTCTTCACGCACCTCGGGTTCGAGTCGGCCGAACGGGAGCATTTCCCGCTGAAAGTCTGGGCCGACTGCGCGCGCTGTCCCCGTCAGCATGCCTGCGACGAAGTGGCGGTGACCCTGAAGCTGTAGTTCACCGCAGGCTGCACTCCCCATTCCACTGCCACCGACCCCCTCGCGCCAGTAGATTGCGACTCTGGCCCAGTGAGGGAGGGGCTCGTGGCCGGCGGCATCTTCTGGGACGTCGATACGCAGTACGACTTCATGCGGGCGGACGGGAAGCTCTACGTGCCCGACGCCGAGTCGATCATTCCCAACCTGCGACGGCTCACCGATCACGCCCACCGTCACGACGTGCGCGTGGTGGCCAGCGCCGACGACCACGTGCCGGTTCACCGGGAGCTGTCCGACGCGCCCGACTGGACCGCGACGTTCCCGCCCCACTGTCTCCGGGGCACGCCCGGTCAGGCGAAGATCCCGGAGACGGCGTTGCGCGATCCCCTGGTCATCGAGCCCGATGCGACGGACCCGCGCGCCCTCGCCGCGCGCATCCGGTCCCATGGGGGGGACATCCTGCTCCACAAGCACTGGTTCGACGTGTTCACCAATCCGAACGCGGAGATCGTCGTCGAGACGCTGGCCCCGGAGCGCGTCGTGCTGTACGGGGTCGCCACCGACGTGTGCGACCGGTACGCCATCGACGGCATGCGCGTACGCTGGCCGCGGCTGCCGATCTTCGCCGTCATCGACGCCATGAAGCCGATCCACGCCGACGTCGCCGAGCGGTTGTTCGCCGCGTGGCGGACGCAGGGCGTGCACTACGTCACCACCGACGACGTCCTGGCCGGGCGTCTCGCCACTACGCCCGCGGAGAGTCACGCATGACCGCCCTGCAGTCGCCGCCCGGCGCGGCATCGACGTTCGGCAAGTTCTTCCTTCCCGGTCCGACGGACGTGCACCCCGACGTCCTCGCCGCCCAGCTGCGGCCGATGATCGGTCACCGCTCGAAAGGCATGGAAGAGCTGCTCCAGCGGATGGCGCCCCAGCTCGGCGCGCTGGCCCGCACGACGCGCCCGGTCCTCGTCGGATCGAACTCCGGGACGGGATTCATGGAGATGGCGGTCCGGAACGGCGTGCGTCACCGGGCCCTGTCGCTCGTCAACGGCTCGTTCAGCGAGCGGTTCGCCAACATGGTGGTCGCGTGCGGCAAGGAGTGCATCCGGCTCGACGTGCCGCTCGGCGCGGCGGTCGAGCCGGAGATGCTGCGGGATGCCCTGCGCCGCACGCCGGTGGACGCCGTGACGGTGGTCCACTCCGAGACCTCGACGGGCGTGCTGCAGGACGTCGAAGGCCTGGCGCGCGTGGTGCGGGAATTCGACGACGTGCTGCTGCTCGTGGACGCGGTGACCTCGATGGCCGGCTCCCCGGTGGAGCCGGACGCCTGGGGCCTCGACTTCACCTTCACCGGCTCCCAGAAGGCGCTCGCGCTCCCTCCCGGTCTGGCGCTCGGCGTCGCGTCGGAGCGGATGCTCGAGCGCGCGAAGACGCTCGAGGCCCGCGGGCTCTACTTCGATCTGGTGAGCTTCGAGTCGGCGACCCGGAAGTTCCAGCCGACCAACACGCCCGCGCTGCCGCTCTTCTTCGCGCTGGATGTGCAGCTCGGCCGGATCGCCGCCGCGGGCGGGATCGCGGCGCGCTGGGCCCGCCATGACGCCATGCGCCGCACCGTGGAGCGGTGGGCGGCGGAGCGCGGCATCGAGTACCTGCCACGGGAAGGCCGGCGCAGCTGGACGGTGTCGTGCCTCAGGCTGCCGGCCGGGAAGAGCGCGAAGGACGTGACGACGGCCCTGAAGAAGAACGGCTGGACGATCGGCTC
>Ga0075302_1000009_pt1 | contig 27293 bp, 24 predicted proteins | sample Browns_TuleB_D1_FD_120059 | JGI IMG/M metagenome (GOLD analysis project Ga0075302, IMG submission 120059) | Natural and restored wetland microbial communities from the San Francisco Bay, California, USA, that impact long-term carbon... | ecosystem: Environmental > Terrestrial > Soil > Wetlands ...
CCCCGGGATCGCCAGCCGGTAGACCCGGGCGGCCGAGGCGTTGATGATCCGCCAGCGCTGCACTTCGCCGCTCCTGATCGGGATGGTCGGCATCAGCTGCCCGTTGACGAACAGGAGCTCGCCTTCGCGCCCGTTCTCCATGTCGACCTGCCCCTGCGGGGAGTAGGGATCCGGGAAGTCGAGCGAGCCGTCGGGCAGGAGGCGGTTGTCGGCCAGGATCAGCACCTTCTCCTGGATCGACGCGGGCAGCGGATCGTCGGGGGCGCGGATGATCAATGCCCCGTACAGCCCCGAGGCGATCTGGAAGCCCGTGCGTTGGTGCGGGTGCGGATGGTACCAATAGGTGCCGGCGCTGCCCGCCGCGACCGTGAAGACGTAATCGTACGACGCGCCGGGCGCAATCGGGGACAGCGGGCTGCCGTCGGAGGCAGCGGGGATGTGGAGGCCGTGCCAGTGGATGGTGGTCGGCTCGGGCAGCGCATTGTGAAAATGGACGATCACCCGGTCGCCCTCGTGCAGCTCCAGGGTCGGACCGGGAATGCGGCCATTGAACGCGTAGACGTCGGTGGGGTGGCCCGGCAGCAGCGGAAGGCGCGCCGGTGCGGCAGTCAGGTTCACTTCCACCACGCCCGGGACGGTCGACAGGTTTTCCAGGAGCGGCGGGGCGATCAGGGTGTCCGGCGGCGTCGCGGCGGCCACCGCCGGCCGGGCGCCGCGCGCCTGAGCAGCCGGCTCCCCGAGCGCGAGCGACGACACCAGGCCGGCCCCGAGCGCCAGCCGGCGCAGGATCGCCGGTCGGTTGCTCTGACGACGGAGGTTCACGCGGCTTGGCACGCTGATCTTGAGTGATCCGTTCGATCTGGATAGCCTAGCAGGCCCCGGACACCGTGGCACGGCCGCAAGAATAGCCGGTACGGCCGTGGGGTCAAGGCGGGTCCGTCCGGTGTATCTTGGAACTGCGGCCGGCCCGATCCCAGAGAAAGCACATCATGGCGAAGCCCGTCATCATGAGTGTCGATGATGACCCGGAGGTGCTCGGCGCGATCGAGCGCGACCTGCGGCGGCACTTCCGGTCCGACTACCGGATCATCGCGGTGAGCTCGGGTCCGCAGGCGCTGGAGACCGCGCGGCAGCTCAAGGGACGGGAGGCCGCCGTGGCGCTGTTTCTCGTGGACGAGCGCATGCCGCAGATGACCGGCACGCAGTTCCTCACCGAGGCGCGCAGGCTGTATCCGGAGGCCCGCAAGGTGCTGCTGACGGCCTATGCCGACACCGATGCGGCGATCGCGGGCATCAACACCGTCGCCCTGGACCACTACCTGATGAAGCCGTGGGATCCGCCGGAGCAGAAGCTGTATCCGGTGCTGGACGACCTGCTGGCCGACTGGAGCGCGACGGTCCGCGCCCCGTACGAGGGGGTCCGGGTCGCCGGCTCGCGCTGGTCGCCGCGGAGCTACGAGATCAAGGACTTCCTCTCCCGCACCCAGACGCCCTACCGCTGGATCGATCTCGACACGGACCCGGCGACGCGCGCCCTGGCCGAGGGGATCACCCCGGGACTCAAGGAGCTCCCCGTCGTCTTCTTCCCCGATGGGACGTCGCTGCGGGCCCCAACCAGCCGCCAGCTGGCCGAGCGGATCGGCCTGCAGACCGAGGCGCGGCAGCCGTTCTACGATCTCATCGTGGTGGGCGGGGGCCCGAGCGGTCTGGCGGCGGCGGTGTACGGCGCGTCCGAGGGGTTGCGGACGATCCTGATCGAGCTGGACGCGCCGGGCGGCCAGGCCGGCACGAGCTCGCAGATCGAGAACTACCTCGGCTTCCCGAGCGGCATCGCCGGCGCCGATCTGGCGCGTCGCGCCACGATGCAGGCCCGGCGGTTCGGCGCCGAGGTGGTGACCCCCCGGAGCGTGGCCGGGATCCGCGTGGAGGACCCGTATCGGGTCGTCGCCCTGGATGACGGCACGGAGCTGCGCTGCTACGCCCTGCTGCTCGCGACCGGGATGATCGTACGACGCCTCGACGTGCCGGGCGCGGAGGCGCTCACGGGGGCGGGCGTGTACTACGGCGCGGCGGTCTCCGAAGCGTCCGCCCATCGGGACATGGACGTGGTCGTCGTCGGGGGCGCGAACTCCGCCGGTCAGGCCGCGCTGCTCTTCGCCCGCTACGCCCGGCAGGTCACCATGCTCGTGCGCGGCGAATCGCTCCAGGCCTCGATGTCGAGCTACCTCATCGACCGCATCGCGGCCGCGGACAACATCGAGGTGCGGACGCACACATCGGTCGTCGGCGCCTGCGGCACCGACCGGCTCGAGGCGGTCGATCTGCTGCGTACCGACACGGGGGAGCAAAGCCGGCTCCCGGCTACCGCGATGTTCGTCTTCATCGGCTCCGCGCCGCTGTCGGCGATGGTGGCCGGCCTCGTGGAGCGCGACGAGCTCGGCTTCGTCCTCACCGGTCCGGACCTGATGCGCGACGGCAAGCGGCCGAAGGGCTGGACGCTCGACCGCGATCCATTCCTGCTCGAAACGAGCGTGCCCGGGATCTTCGCGTCAGGGGACGTCCGCTACGGCTCGACCAAACGGGTCGCGTCGGCCGTGGGCGAGGGATCGGCCGCGGTCGGGATGATCCACAAGTACCTCGAAACGGTGTGAGCTACTCCTCGATCTGAATCCGGGAGGTCGCCCGGGACCACCGGCCGGTGGACCGCATCCCCTCGGCCGGCAGGCGCACCCGGAAGATGGTCCGCCCCGGCCGCGACTCCACCTCGATCTCGCCGTCGTGCCGCTCGAGCGTGCGCCGGACGATGTCCAGTCCCAGCCCGGTTCCCTGGCCTACGTCCTTGGTCGTGAAGAACGGATCGAAGATGCGCTCGCGGACCTCGGCCGGAATGCCGGGCCCGTCGTCGGTCACCTCCACCACGATCCGGTTCCCCTCCGCCCGCGCCACGGCCGCGACCCGTCCACCCTCGCCCACCGCATCGAGCGCGTTGTCCACCAGGTTCGCCCAGATCTGGTTCAACTCACCCCCCACCCCTTGCACCGGGGGCAGGTCCGGATCCACCTCGGCCGTGAGGCTCACCGATTTGGACGCCGCCTTGGAGCGCATCACGATGACCGTGTCCCGCAACCCCCGCCCGACGTCCACCGCCTGCGCCACCGGCGTGCGGTCCATCTGGGTGAACCCCTTCACCGCCGTCACCAGGTCGAACACGCGCGCCGCGCTCCGCTCGATCTCCTGGGTGAGGCCGCGCACGGCACAGTCGCTGGCGATCCATCGCAACGCCACCGTCAGCGCGCCGGCCGGCACGACCCCCGCGAGACGCTCGAGCACGTCCACGGAGACCGCGGTCTCCGCCAGCGGCGGAGCGAGATCCGCGTCGGTCCCGTGGGCCGCCAGCCAGGTCGCCAGCGCGTCCTCGCGATCCGCCCGCTCGAGCGGCGACCAGGTGCGCAGCGGCTCGGCGAGGCAGGTGCCGTGCACGGTGTCCAGGTCGGCGAACTGCGCCTCCGTCAGTCCCAGGGCGCCCAGGGCGCGGGCCGCCGCTTCCCCCTGGTCGAGCAGCTCGCCCAGGGCCTTGGCGCTGCGCACCATGGCCGATGTCGGATTGTTGAGCTCGTGGGCCAGCCCCGCCGCGAGCTTGCCCAGCGCCATCAGCTTCTCGTCCCGCAGGTCGGCGGAGGTGAAGTGGCGCGCCCGATCGAGCATGACGTGCACCAGGATCGCCGTCACCTCGGGGCATTCGCGGATCATCGCCGGGAAGTGATCGCGCGACACCATCCAGATCTCGGTGTCGGTCTCGGCCACGCCGTCCCCGATGGCGACCGTGACCCGGGAATACGGCAGCACGCCGCTCACTTCGCCCCCGTGCCACTCGGCGAGCTTGCGCCGGCCTCGTCCCCGGTTGACGTAGAGCACGATGTGGCCCGCGAGCACCACCATCAGGAAGTCCAGACCGGCTTCGCCCTGCCGGATGGCGAAGTCGCCCGCGACGTAGCGCCGCGGCGCGCCGTGCGCCGCCAGCCATTCGAGCTCGGCGAGCGGAGCTCCACCAAGGGTGGCGTGGTCGCGCAGGCGCTGAACGATCGACGGCTGTGACGTCGTGGTCATGTCCCGAAGCCATGAAGGTTCCGCCTGATGATAACCAGGCTGGCGCACGCGGCGCCACGAGCCTCGCCGTCGGGCAGCAGACCGTCGCCCAGATCCCGCGCAAACCCCAGGCGCACCGCCGGCATCCCAACCATGGGGATCCGGTGACCGCCGGCTCTCCTCCCCCGCACGGAGCCTCGCATGTACCGACGAATTGCGTTGGCGTTGGCGCTGCTGACGATCGGCCCAACGGCTCGGGCGCAGCACCCGCTGCGTCATTTCGCGGACGCGTTCGACGTCCGCTTCGCCGTCACGCAGCCCATCGTCCGATACGTGGTCCGGCTGGATTCCGCCGACCTGTCGGGCTGGGACGTCGCAATGCACCTGCGGAACGTGGCGGACACCTTCCGCCTGGCTATGGCGGCGCACCCGGAATACGACGATCAGTACTGGCGATACGTCACGGGGCTGCGCGTCGAGGCGGCCGGCGGCTCCGCACGGATCGCGCGTCAGGACAGCGCCGTCTGGCAGGTCACGGCCACGGGCGGGCACGTCGTCGTGCGCTACCGCCTGCAGCTCCCGCCGACGGAGGGGCCGCCCCGCGCCGCCTGGCGTCCGTTCCTCACTCCGCGCGGAGGGCTCCTCGGCGGTCCCCACACGTTTCTTTACGTGGTCGGCGCCGAGCTGGCCCCGGCGCACGTCGTGCTGGAGGTGCCCGGCGGTTGGCAGGTCGCCACGGGGCTGGTGCCGACGGCCGATCCGCACACCTTCTTCGCACCCAGCGCCGGTGTCCTGGTGGATTCACCCATCCTCGTGGGCCGATTCCGGCGCTGGGCGTTCGCGGTGGACGGCGTGCCGCATCGCGTGGTCTATTGGCCCCTTCCCGACGCAGCACCGTTCGACACCGCCACCTTCGTCTCCGGCATCGAGCGGCTCGTCGAACAGGCGGTCGCCCTGTTCGGTCGAGCGCCGTATCGCGAGTACACGTTCCTGTTCCAGGACGGGGCGTACGGCGCACTCGAGCACCTCAACTCGGTGACTCTGGGCGCGTCGAGCGCCGATCTGGCGAAGGACCCCAACCACGCCTTGGCGGAGACCGCGCATGAGTTCTTCCACACGTGGAATCTCATGCGTATCCGCCCCGCCGAGTACCGGAGCGTGGATCACCACACCCAACCGCCCACGGCAGGACTCTGGTTCAGCGAAGGGCTCACGCTGTTCTACACCGACGTGCTGCTGCGCCGCGCGGGGCTGCCAGTGTCGGACTCGACCCGCATCGCGCACCTGGAGCGGATCGTCGGGCGCTACCTGGCGGGTCCCGGGAATGCCCGCTTCTCGGCGGAGGCGGTGAGCCGCGTGGCCTACAACGCGCCGCCGGGCTCGCTCGGCGACTACAGCGCCAGCACCCACCTCCAGGGCGAGGTGATCGGGACCATCCTCGATCTCGTCGTGCGCGACGCGACGGCCGGAGATCGCTCGATGGACGACGTCATGCGGCTGATGCTCGATCGCTTCGGGGGCGAGCGTGGATTCGACGGACGGGACGTCGAGCGCAGCGTCGAAGAGGTCTGTGGCTGCGACGTGACGGCGCTGTTCGACACGCACGTCCGCAACGGCGGCCCATCGATCGACTTCGATCGCTATCTCGCGCGCCTCGGACTGCGGATCCGGGCCACGCGGGCGCCCGCCGTGTGGAACGGGCAACCGGAGCGCGACCTCCGGATCTTCGCCCGGGAGGCGCCGGGCGAAGGCGGCCTGCGACTGATCGTCACCGATCCCGCGAGCGTCTGGGGCATGGCCGGCTTCCACACCGGCGATCGGCTGGTCTCGATCGACGGCGCCGCCGTGACCTCGTGGCCGGAGTTCCGCTCACGGGTGGTGCGCCTGCAAATCGGTGACACCGTGCGCCTGGAGGTGCGGCGGCCCACGGGCCCGTTCGGCGCGACCGTCGTGATGACCGGCTTCGACCGACCGGTCGTGCGAATCGACGAGATGCCGGGCGCCACCGAACGGCAGCGGGCACTGCGAGCCCGATGGGTGGCGGCGGCGCCGTGAGGTTGCGGCCCGCCGGGCCGCGACTCAGGCCGCGCTCGTCACCGGGGGATGCCGTGCCCACCACGCCGCGGCGTCCGCCTCCGTCCACCCGACCGCCTCGGGACACGCGGCCAACGCCTCATCGAGGCTCCTGGCGTCCGGGAAGCGGTCCTCGCGCGCCTTGGCGAGGCAGCGCAGCACCACGGCGTCCAGCTCCGGGGAGGGCCCCGGCCGCTCGCTGGACGGCGGGACGGGCGGCTCGTGCAGATGCGCGGCGATCGCCGCCAGCGGCGGCCGTTCCCCGAACGGCGGACGCCCCGTCAGGAGCAGGAAGGCGAGACACCCGAGGCCGTAGATGTCGCTCCGGGCATCGAGTGGCCCTCCGCCCATGATCTGCTCGGGCGACATGAACGCCGGCGTACCGGTCAGCACGTCGCTCCGCGTCAGCCGAGCGTCCCTCGCGTCGGGCCGAACGTCCTTGACGAGCCCGAAGTCGAGCAGCTTGACGACGTCGCAGCCGTCGTCGCAGCGGGACACGATCACGTTCTCGGGCTTGACGTCGCGGTGCACGAGGCCGATCTGGTGTGCGGCGCCGAGCGCGGCGCAGACCTGCCGCAGCAGGTAGACCGCCCGCGCCGGTGGCAGGGCGCCGTGGCGCTCCACCAGGTCGTCGAGGTTCAGCCCGTCCAGGTACTCCATGACGTAGTAGAACGTGCCGTCCGCGGCGCGGCCGTAGTCGTAGATCTCGACGATGTTGCGGTGCCTGATCCGGGCGGTGGCCATGACCTCGCGCTCGAACCGCAGCAGCGTGTCGCGTCGGCCGGCCTGCTCCGCCCGCATGACCTTCACGGCCCGCGTCTGGCGCAGCAGCACGTGCTCGGCGAGCCACACCTCGCCCATCCCGCCCGCGCCCAGCCGCCGCTGCAGCCGGTACTGCCCCAGCCGCCGCGCGTCGTCCACCTGCTGCTGCAGCGTCCCGATGCGATGGGCCCCGAACGCGGCCACGACCCACGCCACCGTCATCCAGACCGTCGGATAGAGCAGCATGGCGACCACCCCGCCGGGCGCGACGCCGCTCCGGGCGGCCAGCACCACCAGGGTCCCCAGGTAGGTGACCGCCATCACGCCGGCCACCGTCGCGCAGCGGCGCCCGGTGTTGGGGATGACGAGTCCGTATCCCGCGATGACGGCGAACCAGCGCAGGGTGAGGGGATCGAGCCGCATGCCCGCGGTCGTGAAGAACGGATGGCCCATCCGTCCTTCCGGTGGCCCGGCCCAGCCGTTCCGTTGCGCGATGAAGACGCTCGCCGCCCACAGGAAACCCACGCCGAGCGTGAGGATGGCGATCTCCGCCGTGCGCAGCGCCCGCACCGGCAGGCCACGCCCGCGCCAGACCAGGACCGCGACCGCCGTGATCCCGGCGGTAGTGAACCACTGTGCCACGACCAGCCCGACCGCCAGCCGCGGCGCGCCGGGCGCGAGCACCGCCGGGATGGAGATCGCCGACAGGAGCCCGTAGAAGCTCACGAACAGCGCCGCGCAGACGAGCAGCCGCCGGCGCAGGGTAGGCTGCAGGTCGCGCTCGCGCACCTCGGCGCCGGCCGCCGCCACGTCCCGCGAGATCATGGCACGACGGTACTCCGTCACGGCACCGAGCGCCAGCGATGCATCGAACCGCGCCGGCGACGGGCCGTCACTCCGCCGGCGCCCTCCCGGCCGAGCGGGACCGCGCGAGGATCCGCCCGTCGCCGAGCCGCCGAGCCCACGCGGCGAACCCCCGCGTGGGGCCGCGCCACCGCAGCTCGTCCACGTCGCGGAACAGCTCCGCGTCGGTGCGCAGGGTCGCCAGATCCTTGAAGAGGAGTGCCAGGTCGCGCTGCTCGCCGAGCACCTCAGCCGGGAACGCCTCGATCGGGCCGTGGCGGTTGACGAGGCGCGCCGCGGTGACCGCGCCGATGCCCCGGATCCCGGGGTAGCCGTCGGCGGCGTCGCCCGTCAGGGCGAGGAAGTCGGGGATCAGCGCGGGCTCCACCCCGAACTTCTCGCGCACACCGGCGGCGTTGCGGACCCTCCCCGACTTGCGGTCCACCTGCACCACGCGATCGCCGCGCACGCACTGTGCCAGGTCCTTGTCGGGGGTCCAGATGCAGACCTTGTCCACGCGCCGGCCGGCGGCGGCGATGCGGGCGGCCGAGGCGAGCGCGTCGTCGGCCTCGAGCTCGACCATCGGCCAGACCGCGACCCCCATGGCGGCGAGGGCGCCCTCGAGCGGGTGGAACTGCGCCGCGAGCGCGCGCTCGATCCCCTCCCCCGTCTTGTAGCCGGGCCACAACCGGTTGCGGAATGATTCGATGACGTGATCGGTCGCGACGCCGACGTGCGTCGCTCCCGTCTCGATCATCTCGAGCACGGAGTGCAGCACCCCGGCCACGGCGCCGAGCGGTGCGTCCTTCCCCTTGGTGAAGTGGCGGCGGCCGTAGAACTGCCGGAACAGCTCGTAGGTGCCGTCCACGAGGTGGACGATCATCGCGCACCGTTCGCCGCGGCCCGCTCGAGCAGCGGACACTACTTCTTCGCCCCGCCCTCCATCTTGCGGAAGCGGTCGATCGCCTCGCTCGGAGGGAAGTCCTCCAGCTCGAACAGCTGGCGCACCTCGATCTCGCCGTCCCCGAGGGCGGGGTTGGGGAAGCGCCGGGCCCACTCCATGGCGTGGAACAGCGACTCGGGCGGCAACATGCCCGCCTCGGAGTCCTTCGTCGCCTTCACGATGATCATGAATCGCATCGTCGTGCTCGCTTTCTGGTGTCGGGACCGGCCCCGCGCCGGGCGGCGTCAAGGGGCGCATGCCCCGGTTCGATGATGCGACGAACGTACCATCCCGGAATCGACAACGCGCGGGTCCTCACCGCGGCCTCCCGACGTATTCCTCGAGCCGATCCCACGTCTCGCCGGCTCCCTGTTCCATGCCGGAGCGCAGCACCGCGTCGCGCGCTTCGCGGGACGAGGCGACGCTCCGTGTCGTGAGCGTGGTCCGGCCGTCCCGCTCGACCAGGGTCAGGGTCTCGACCGCCACCTCGCCCGGGGCCCCCTCGAACTCGAACGTCCAGACGATGCGCTCGGGCGGGACGATCTCGCGGAACTCGCCCCGGAACGCGTACTCCTGGCCTCCGGGCTTGCGCAGCACGAAACGCCACGCACCGCCGGGGCGGAAGTCCATCGCGCCGGACACCATGGTGAACCCGCGCGGACCCCACCAGTGCCGCATGTGCTCGACGCTGGTGTGCGCCTCGAAGACCAGCTGCCGCGGCGCGTCGAACACGCGCGTCATCTCGATCTCGCGGTCCGACGGCAGGGTCACGACCAGGCGATGCCCGGCGGCGGAGCCCGGGCTAGGAACGGTGGCCATGGGGTTTCTCCTCCTCCTGGAGTTCACGCAGATAGGACTCGAGGCGGTCGAAGCGCTGCTCCCAGTGGCGGCGATAGCGCTCGAGCCAGCCGGCCGCGCCCGCCAGCGGCCTGGCATCCAGCCGGCAGCGCGAGACGCGCCCGGCGCGGGTGCGCCGCACCAGCCCCGCCCCTTCGAGCACCCGCAGATGCTTCGAGATCGCGGGCCGGGAGATGGCGAACGGCGCGGCGAGCGCGCCCACCGTGGACTCCCCGGCCGCCAGCCGGGCCAGGATGGCGCGGCGGGTGTGGTCGGCCAGGGCGGCGTACACCGCATCGAGACGTCGAGTACTGGTAACCATATGGTTACCAATCTGGGGGCGGGGCGAACCGCCGTCAAGCCCTGCGGCGGGCCGTCAGCGACCGTGGACGATGCGCAGCGGCGTACCCCACGGATCCGCCGTGACCCAGCCGGCGGTCTCCTCACGGGCGGCGAAGCCCGCGGCCTGGAGGCTCCTGGCCGCGGCCGCGGCGTCCCCCGCGTCCGGGACGATCAGCTCCCACTCGAGCAGCCGTGCCTGGTCCGGCGCGGCGGACGGACCGCGCGACCAGGTGTTGGTGCCGAGGTGGTGGTGATACCCGCCGGCCGCGAGGAACAGCGCGCCGGGATAACTCCACCCCATCTTGTCGAAGCCCAGGGCGGCGTGATAGTACGCCTCGGCCTGCCGCAGATCGCCGACGTGCAGATGGATGTGGCCCATCGTCGTGCCGTCCGGCATCCCGGTCCACTCGCTCGTGCCGCCGGCCGCGATCACGCTCCGGAGGTCGAGCGGGTCCGAGGCCATCGCCAGCTCGCGGCCGTCATGCTGCCACGAATCCCGCGGCCGGTCGGCGTACACCTCGATGCCGAGCCCGTCCGGATCGGTGAGGTAGAAGGCCTCGCTCACCAGGTGATCGGACATGCCCACCCGCACACCGAGGCGCCCGACGTGCGCCGCGAACCGCCCCAGCGCGGCCCGTTCCGGCAGCAGGATCGCGAAGTGATACAGACCGAGCTCACCGCGGGCCTGCCGCGCGCCGGGCCGTTGCCCGAGCCGGATCAGCGCCCGGGCGGTGCCAGCCGGGCCCAGCGCGGCCGTGTCGGTGGCGCGCTCGAGCACGCGCAGGCCCAGCACACCGGTGTAGTAGTCGATCGAGCGCGCGAGATCGGCGACCTGCAGGTGCACCGCCCCGATGTGGGTCGCGTCGGGCAGCCGGAACCCCGGGGGGGCGATGCCGTACGATCGGTCCATCAGCGCCCCACGAGCCGCGTCACGAGCGTCCGCAGCGCCTCCTGCCACACGAGCGGCTCACCCGGGAGGTCGTCGCGCCGCGCCGCCCGCAGCTCGGCCACCACTTCGTCGGGGATGAGCGCCTGCGCGCCCAGCGCGCTGAGCGGCAGGCTGGTCTTGCGTGCCAGCATGCCCTCGGCACCGATCCGGATCGCCCTCCCGTCGCGCCCCATCAGGGCCCCGGTCAGCTGCAGCACATGCACCGGCGTCTCGAGCGACGTGAGCCACGGCAGTCGCACGGTGTGCTCGGTCCCCAGCTCGATCATCTTGTCCCCCGGGATGCCCCGCTGCTCGACCCGGTACTGGCCGACCTCGAGCGTGATCACGAGCACCCGTGTGACACGAGCGCTGTCCATCGTCGCGGCCGCCCACGCCGCCCATTCCGGGGCGGGACGGCCCACGGCCAGCCGCATCCGGATGTCCCCCCGCCCCAACGCACCCGGACCCATGAGGCAATCGCCGGTCGGGTCGGTCTCACACGAGAACTGGACATCCGGGGGTGTGGCGCGCGGCATCCCCGTGACGGCCAGCCGCGTGGTCCCGGCCAGCGAGTCGAGATAGGCCGTCAGGTCGTGCACGAAGGCGCCCGTGGCCGTGCCCGCGCCGCCCGGCGGATCGAACATGGCCTCCTGGGTCGCGCCGCGCTGGTAGGCGACCGGCAGATGGCCGATCGGCGTGGTGTCCGTGGCCCGGGAACCGGCGTAGTAGGGCGGGTGCTCCAGCAGGCGGTCCCCCACCCCGCTCTGCAACGTGGACCCCGTCGCGCACGCGCCGGCGACCCCCAGGAGGGCGCTACCCGCGATGAGATGATCGATGGTCATGTCTGCCATCCTAATCAGGTGCGGAAGTGGGAGCCCTCCTCCTCCGGGGGCCGCACGTGCCGGAACGCGCGGAAGAGCGCGACGTCGTACAGCACCTTGAGCGCCGCCCCGGCGTAGAGCGGCGCCGCGATCCCCAACGCGCCCATTGCGACGCCGGCGAGCGGCGCCCCCACCGCCCACCCCGCGCTGCGCACGATCCCCGTCACGCCCAGCGCGAAGGTGCGCGTCCCTGCCGGCGTGACGGCCGCGATGTAGGACTGGCGCGTCGGCACGTCCATCTGCACCAGCGCCTCGCGCGCCAGGAACAGCCCCACCGCCGCCCATGCCGTGCCGACGAGGGGCAGGGCGAGCAGGAAGCCGCTCGACGGCAGGTGCGTGAACACCATCGTCCGCACCAGGCCGAAGCGCCGCGCGAGTCGCTCGGCGGCCATGTACGAGACGGCGTTGAGTGCGCGGGCTGCGAAGAACAGCACCCCCAGCGCTTCGGGAGCGAGTCCGAATCGCCGGAAGAACCAGTACGACAGGATGGATCCGGCGAGGAAACCCCCGCCGATCGAGTCGAGCGCGGTGAGCGCGGCGAGACCGCCGATGCGGCGGCGGACCACGGGATCGTGCGGCAGGCCGCCGCGGAGGGCGCCGGCGTGCCCCGCGGCCGTGGGGAGCCCGGCGTAGAGGATCAGCGAGATGCCCGTGACCAGGGCGAGCCCCGCGAACACCGCGCGGTACGCGGTGTCGAGCGGGACCGGGGCCACGGCCCGCACGATCGCGGGCAGGCCCGCTCCCAGCGCGCCGACGGCCCCCGCCACGTCCTGGATGAAGGTGTAGCGGCTGAAGAGGCGCGTGCGATCCGCGTCCGCCGCGACCCCCGCCAGCATGCCGAGGTCGAGCGTCTGGGCGGGCCCGCGATCGCGCCCGAAGCCGTTGAGCAGACCGAGGAACGCGGTGAGGACGAGCAGCGCCGCCGACGGTGCGAGGGCGACGGCACCGTAGCCGAGCGCCGTCAGTGCCGTCGCGGCGAGGAGCAGCGCGCGCCGCCCCGCCCCGTCGCCGTACCAGGCGACCAGCGCCGTGCCGGCTGCGCCGCCGGCGAGCCCCGCGCCCACGACGAGGCCCAGCGTCCCGGCCCCGAACCCGCGCTCGGCCAGCGCCAGCCCGAGGATCACGCCGGTGAGCCCGGTCGCGGCGCTGCGGACTCCCGCCGCCCAGTAGAGGCGCTCCGCTGCGTTCATTCGATCCCCACAACGTCATGCGGATGATGGTGCCGCATCCGGCGCGACGTACGGTATGCGGTGCACCCTTGCCCGACCCCACCCCGGAGACCGACCTTATGGTCATGCCCGCGGCCCCTCCGTCGGTCACCACGATCGCAGCGCTGCTCGCGCTGCCGGACGACGGCCTGCGGCACGAACTGCTCGACGGTGTGCACGTCGTGACGCCGGCGCCCGCCCTGTTGCACCAGCGCGCCGTGGGTGGCGTCTGGGCTCACCTCCGCGCCGCGGTAGCGGGGCGCGACGATGTGGAGACGTTCACGTCTCCCGCCGACGTCGTGCTGGGCCCCCGCACTCTGGTGCAGCCCGATCTCTTCGTGGTGCGCCGCACACCCGGGCAGCGGCTGACGCGGTGGGCGGACGTCGGAATCCCCCTGCTCGCCGTCGAGGTCCTCTCGCCGGGCACGGCGCCCCGCGATCGAGGTGCCAAACGGAAGATCTACCAGCGCGCGGGGGTGAGCGAGTACTGGATCGTGGACCTCGAGGCGCGGCTCATCGAGCGGTGGCGGCCCGACGAACACCGCCCCGAGATCACCGACGAGACCCTGGAATGGCGCCTCGCCGGTGGTGCCGGCGGACGACTGGACGTCCGCCGGCTGTTCACGGACGTGTGGGAGGACCCTGGCTGAACGCCCGACCGGTCAGCGCGCGGCCCGCGCCTGCTCCGGCAGCGCCAGCGCGGTCTGCCCGCCGCGCTCCAGGTCGAGCAGCAGCTGCTTGCGCCACAGGCCACCGCCGTACCCGCCGAGCTTGCCGTCCTTGTTGACCACACGATGGCACGGGATCACGATCGCCAGCCGATTGAGGCCGTTGGCATGGCCCACCGCCCGTTGCGCCTTCGGGGCCCCGACCGACCAGGCGAGCTGCTCGTAGGACCGCGTCTCGCCGTAGGGGATCCGCCGCAGCGCGTCCCAGACCTTCGTCTGGAATGGCGTGCCCGGGTACACGAGCGGCACGGAGAACTCCCGGCGCGTCCCCGCGAAATACTCGGCCAGCTCGCCGCGCAGCCGGTCGAGCAGCGGGTGCGTCCCCGGGAGCACGGGGCCGAGCCGCTGGCGCACGCTCTCGAGCTGGGCCTCGAGCATCCGCCGGTCGCTGAACTCGAGCAGGCAGACGCCGTCGTCGGTGGCGCCCGCGACGAGCGGGCCCACCGGGCTCTCGATCCAGCTGAGGGTCACGCAGTCGGCCGGGCGACTGCTCCCGGGAGCAGCCCCGAGCAGGCGGCCGAAGGCCTCGCGAAAACCGCTGTGGGATTCGAATCCGTGACTCATGGCCACCTCGTCGAGGTCCGCGCCGCGGCGCAGCTGGGCGAACGCGCGCCGCAGCCGGTAGCCCCTCGCGAACGCGTGAAAGGTCATGCCGTAGCGCTGCTGGAAATAGCGCCGGGCCCGATCGGGTGTGATCCCCGCCGCGCGCAGGTCCTGGTCCCGGATGCGCTGCTCGGGTGCCCGCTCCACGCGACCGATCAGCTCCGCCGCCCAGGCTGGGTGCGCGCCGGGTAGCTCCAGCGGACGGCAGCGCTTGCAGGGACGGAACCCGGCGAACAGGGCGTCCTTCACCGAGGCGAAGAACTCCACGTTGCGGGCGAGCGGCGTCTTCGCCGGACAGGACGGGCGGCAGAAGATCCCGGTCGTCCGCACGCCGAGGAAGAACACGCCGTCGTAGGCGGCGTCGCGACGGCGGTGGGCCTGCTCCATTTCGGGGACCGGCGGCAGATGCCGGCTGGGCACGCGTGTCATGACGTCAACCTATGAGCGTGCGGCCCGGGCGTCCACCGAAAAACCGGCGTCGAATTCGAGGCGCCGGCCCGGCTCACGGCGCCGTGGCGTCCGCGAGCTTCCGGACCGTGTTCCAATTGCGGCCGGTGGCGCGCGTACCCAGCAGCTTCTCGATGAGGGCGTGCGTCAGTCGCGAGCGCCCCATGCCGTCGGGATAGACGATGTACAGGTGGCGCCCCGCGGCGCGGACCACCTCGCGGCCGGTGATGGCGGCCCGCAGGGCCGCGACGTTCCGGGCGGCCGGCACCTCCTTGAGGAACATCACGGCCAGGCGAGCGGGATCGCGCGCGGCCTCGGCGCGGAAGGGATTGCGGGCGACGACGCCGTCCCAGTCCCGGGCGCTGCGGACGAAATAGGCCGTCTCGAGACCGAGGCGCCGCTCGGTTTCGGCCTCGAGCAGGAGCTCCAGCCGGGCCGTGGTGCGATGGTCACTGCGGAAGATGAGATTGCCGCTCTGGAGGAGGGTCCGCGCATCCGTGAACCCGAGACCCGCCACGAGGGCACGCAGGTCCGCCATGGCGACCTGCCTGTGTCCGCCGACGTTGATGCCCCTGAGGAGGGCGAGGTAAGCGGTCATGTGTGGAGGAAGTGCCCTGGCCCGGACTCGAACCGGGACGGCTTGCGCCACTGCCCCCTCAAGACAGCGTGTCTACCAGTTTCACCACCAGGGCGGGCGACGGAAACCTAGATATCGCCCCGGGAGGGGTCAACCCATTGCGGCCCGCCGAGGCCCGGCGCAGCATTGGACGGTGCGCACCACGCCGCCCCACGCACCCCACCCACCCGAGGCGCCGCGCCCGCTCACCGTCTACGAAGCGGGGATCGCGGAGGTCGTGAACCAGCTCAACAATCGTCTCAGCGCGATCCTCGGCTTCACGGAGCTGGCGCGCGGCGCCGCCACGTCGGACGTCGAGCTCGAGACGCTGGACCACGTCACCGCCGAAGCCCGTACCGCCGCGACGATCGTGCGCGACCTGATCTACCTGGTGCGGGCCCCGGGTGCGTCCCGCGGCGCCGCGCACGTGGGGGCCGTGGTGGAGGCGGCGCTGCACCGCCGCCGCCCGGTGCTCGGCGCCGCCGGGATCGAGGTCGACGCCATCGTCGCGCCCGGCCTCCCCCTCATCGCCTGCGACGCGGGTGATCTCGAGATGCTGCTGGTGCGGTTGCTCGCGTTCGCGGAGACGCGCCTGCGTCACGCTCCGCCACCACGCCGTCTCCACATCGCCGCCGTGCCCATCGGCGCGAGCGTGCTGCTCACGGTGGCGGACTCAGGTCCCGCCCTGCCGTCGGGCCACGCCGAACACGAGCTGCACTACTTCCGGCCGGCCGACCCGGCATTCACCGGACACGTGGAGCTGGCGCTCGCCCAGCGCGTGGCCGAGACCTGCGGCGCCGGCCTGCGGCTCGAATCGGCGGCGGACGGCGGCGCCGAAGTGGCGGTCACCCTGATGCCGACCAGCCTGCTGCGGCCGCCAGAGCCCGCGGCCCGGGCGGCCACGGCGCCGGCGGGCCTGCGCGTCCTCGTGGCGGACGACGACGCCGCGAACCGCCGGACCCTGGCGCGGCTGCTCGAGCGGCACGGCCACCAGGTCGTCGTGGCCGGCGACGGCGTCGAGGCGCTGGAGCAGCTCGACGCCGCGCCCGTGGACGCGGTGTTGCTCGGCGTGCTGATGCCACGGATGGACGGCCGCGAGACGTTCGGGCGCATCGTCGAGCGCTGGCCCGCGCTCGCCCGCCGGGTGGTGTTCGTGACCGGAGACGACGTCGGGGCGGAGTGGGGCGCCTTCGTGCGCGGCACCGGCCAGCCGACGCTGCGCAAGCCGTTCGAGATCACGGAGCTGCTCGCCGCCCTCGCGGCCCTGGCCCTCGCCCCGTGACCGCGGGGCGCTCCTACCTCGAGCTGGACGGCGCGCACATCGTCGCGACCGCGCGACGCCTCGAGGAGCGCATCGGGGAGCGGTTCCCGGCCGCCGGGCTGCGCGGCGTCGCCGCCCAGCTCGTGGCCGCCGCGGACGCCGCCCTCACGCGCGCCCCCGCCCTGCGGCGCCCGCTGCTGGTGCTGCGGGCCGGCGCCGCCGTCCTCGCGATCCTGCTCGTCGCGGGCGTGGTCACGGTGCTCGCATCGCTCCGCATCAACACGCGCATCGACACCGTCACCGAGCTGGTGCAGACGCTCGAGTCGGCCGTCAACGACGTGGTGTTCATGGGGATCTCGATCTGGTTCCTCGCCACCCTCGAAGGACGGCTCAAGCGGCGCCGCGCCCTGGCCGCCCTGCACGAGCTGCGCAGCCTGGCGCACATCGTCGACATGCATCAGTTGACCAAGGATCCGGAGCGGGCGGGTCAGGAGCTCCCCGATACGACCTCGTCACCGAAGCGGCCGCTCTCCCGCGCCGAGCTGGCACGCTACCTCGACTACTGCTCGGAGATCCTGGCCCTCACGGGCAAGGTCGCCGCCCTCTACGCCCAGCACCTCCAGGACGGCGTCGTGCTGGCCGCGGTGAACGAAGTCGAGACGCTCACGAACGGGATCTCGAGGAAGATCTGGCAGAAGATCACCATCATCGCCCCCGCAGCGGCGCCACCCGCCGCGCCGTCGGCCACACCTCGTTGAGGTCGGGGTCGTCTACTCCCTGAGCGCTTGCTGAACGCGGGGGTGCTCCCGCATCGCCGCCCAGCGCGGATCGTGGCGCACCAGGTCACGATTCTGCGGGTAGGAGGCGGCGAAGCGCTCGAGTTCGGCGGCGGCGCGGTCCCGGTCGCCGAACTGCCACAGGATCTCGGCCAGAATCGCGTGCGTGCCCGGCCCCTCCCATGTGTCCTTCGCGAGGAGGGCGACCGCCATTTCGCCGGTGCGGATCGCCTCGTCCCGGCGTCCCTGCCCCGCGTACGCCTGCGCGGCGTACAGGGCGAACCAGGGCTCGTCCGGGCTGGCCTCGCGCCGGCGCTCGTACCACGCCGCGGCGGTATCGAAGTCGGCGCGCGCATCGCGGCCCATCAGCGAGCGCATCTGCGCGCGCGCCAGGTAGTAGCCGGCCGTGTCCGCCATCGCGGCCGTGAGCGGCGGGAACGGATCAAGCCCGCGTCGCGTCCCCGGTGGCATCAGCGGGGACCAGTCCCGCAGCCGATCGGGGCGGTCCACGAGGACCAACTCGACGGTGATGCGCGCGAGTGCGTCCCCGACCCGCCGGCCCGCGCCCGCGACGTCTCCGGACGCGACCGCCGCCAGGATGAGGACGTTGTGCGCACCCCAGTCCGTCGGCCGCGCGTCCATGGCGCGCTCGGCGAGGCGCACGCCGTCCGCGTAGCGACCCGCGCCCCCGTAGGTCTCGCCGAGCCCGCCCAGCAGGCGGGTGGACTGCGGATCGAGCTGCACCGCGCGCTCCAGGCTCGTGATCGCGTCCGCCAGGCGACCGGACCGGCGCTGCACGTAGCCCATCCATTCGTACGGCTCGGCGCGGCCGGGATCGACGCTCGCGGCGCGGCGCAGCTCGGCCAGCGCCGCCTCGTAGTCCAGGAAGCCGTGGTAGCGGTACAGGCCCCGCACGAACACCACGTCGGGATCCTCGGGGGCCAATGCGGTCGCGCGATCGATCGCCGCCTGAGCCAGCTCGAGCCGCCGCGCGCTGCGGTCGCCCTGGAACCAGTACAGCTCGGTATGCGCCATCGCGAGCCCCGCCCACGCCAGAGCGAAGCGGGGGTCCAGCTCCACCGCCCGCGTGAACCGCTCCACCGCGTCGCGGAAGTCGGAGATGGCGTACCCGCGGTTCACCGCCGCCTGCCCGCGCAGGTAGTAGTCGTACGCCTCGGCGTTCGATGTGGGCCGCGCCGCCACCCGGTCCCGCTCCCCGGCCCCGATGGTGACGCCCATGGCGCTCGCGACCTCGGTCGCGATCTCGCCCTGCACCCGGAACCAGTCGTCGGCCGAGTCGGCCGTGAACGACTTGCCCCACAGCTGCGCCTCGGTGGCACCGCGCAGCAGCTCCGCGCTCACCCGCAGGCGCCGCCCGCTCGCCGGCCCCTCGCTCCCCACCCGCAACGCGAGGAGGTACTGCACCCCGAGCTCCTCGCCGATCTGCCGCGGCGACTTGTCGGTGTCGCGATAGCGCTCGGCAGAGGTGCGGCCGATCACTTCGAGGCCCGCCAGGCTGACCAGCCGATTGTTGATCTCCTCGGCGATGCCGTCCGCGACGTACGCCTGCTCCGGAGGGCCGAGGTTGCGCGGCGGGAGCACGACGAGGCGCGGCTTGTCGCCCGATGCCGCGCCGGCGCCGCCCCGTCCGAACAGCGCCCAGCCCGCGACCGCGAGCACCGCGACGCCGGCGACCGCGGCGGCGACGGCCCACGTGGGGCGGCGGCCGGCCGGTGCCCGCACGCCCGTGAGCGGCCGCGTGTCGGTCGGCGTGACCCCGCCCGACGGGGTCATCAGCCCCTCGATCTGGACCAGCACCTCCTCGGCCGTCTGCCAGCGATCGGCCGGCTTCTTCTCGAGGCAGCGCATCACCAGCGCGTTGAGCGGCGGCGACACCGCCGGCCGGCCGCTCGTCACCGGCAGCGGCGCCTGCGTCACGTGCGCGGCCAGCACCTGCTGGGCCGAATCGCCGCGGAACGGCGGATGCCCCGACAAGAGCTCGTAGGCGAGGCAGCCGAGGGCGTAGATGTCGGCCCGGTGATCGACCTGCGGATCGGCGGCCGCCTGCTCCGGCGACATGTACGACGGCGTGCCCAACGCGACGCCCACCGTCGTGATCGACTGGCGTCCGGTCGCTTCGCTGACGGCCTTCGCCACCCCGAAATCGGTCACCAGCGCGTGCCGCCCCGACAGCAGCACGTTGTCGGGCTTGATGTCGCGGTGCACGACGCCGCGGGCGTGGGCGTGCGCCAGCGCGTCCGCGACGTCGCGCAGCACGCGCACCGCGTCCCCGACCGGGAGCTCCCCGCCCCGCGCGAGGCGCGTGCGCAGGGAATCGCCCTCGACGTACGGCATCACGAAATAGAGGAAGCCGTCGGCGTCGCCCGAGTCGTGCAGCGGCAGGATGTGCGGGTGCTGCAGCTGGGCCGCCGTCTCGATCTCGCGCAGGAAGCGCGCGCTGCCCATCGTGGCCGCCAGCTCGGGACGCATCACCTTGAGCGCCACCCTGCGGCGGTGCTTCACGTCCAGGGCGAGATAGACCGTCGCCATCCCGCCCGAGCCGATCTCCCGCTCGATTGTATAGCGGCCGGCGAGGGCCGCGCGCAGGCGGTCGAGGGTGTCGGTCATGGGCGAGCCAAAGATAGGCCCCGCGCCGAGACGGGGCGAGTCGCCCGTTGACGCCCGTCGCCCGCTCCGGTTTCTTCCCTGCCCGATGGACGTCCAGGTCTTCGGCGTGAAGAAGAGCGCCGACACCCGCGCGGCGCTGCGCTTCTTCGCCGAGCGACGCATCACGGTCCACTTCGTGGACCTGAACGAGCGCGCGGCGGCTCCCGGCGAGCTGCGCCGGTTCGCCCAGAAGTTCGGCGTGGCGGCCCTGGTGGACCGTGGCGGCAGGCGTTTCGCCGAGCTCGGCCTGGGCGCCGCGCTGCTCACGGATCAGCGCTGGCTCGACAAGCTCGCGCTCGAGCCCCTGCTGCTGCGGATGCCGCTGGTGCGCCACCAGCAGCAGCTCACGATCGGCCCGGCACCGGAGGTGTGGAAGACATGGACCACGAGCACCTGACTCCGGAGCCGCTCGGCCCGGACGAGCCCCTGCTGGCGGCGTACGTCGGCGCCAACTGGGACTACTACCGCCCGCGGTTCACAGCCCGCGCCGCGGGCGGCTCCCGATGGATGTGGAACCATGCGGCGGCGCTGGTGCCGTTCTGGATGAGCTTCCGGCGCCTGGACGTCTCGCTGGCCGTGCACTTCGTCCAGGTCGTGGGCTTCGCCACCATCGCGCAGCTCGCGACGGACGCGGTCGGCGCCGGAACGGCCACGGTGCTGGAACTGGCGATCCCGCTGGGCGTGACGGCCGTCCTGCAGGGCGGCTTCGGGACATCGCAGGTCTATCGACTCGCCCGCCGGGCGGTCGCCACGGCCCGCCGCCGGCACGGCGACGATGCGGCCGTGGCAACTGCGCTCGCCCGGCGGGCACCGCGGCTCACCCCCGGCGCCATCACCCTGCAGGTCGCCGGATCGGCGCTCCTGCTCGCGCTGTTCCTGGCGATCGTCGGGGCCTTCGCGCCGCACTCGCACGACCGCACCAAGGCGTACCGCGCCATGATGAAGTCGGACCTGCGGAACCTCGTCACCCACCAGGACGCGGTCCACGCCGACAGCGGCCGCTACACGACGGCGCCCGACACGATGTTCTACCGGGTGTCGTCGGGCGTGACCATCACCGTCGTGAGCGCCTCGGCGGACGGGTTCCACGCGACGGCGGTCCACGAACGTCTGCCGGGCTGGCTGTGCGAGATCGCCGTCGGCGCGGCGCCCGGCACCGGGGCCGGCGACTCGGCACCCATGCCGACGCCGGAGTGCAGGCAGACCGATCGGCCGTGAGGGATCGCCCCCTCCTTGCCGGGCCCCGATCGGGGGGCGAACGTATCTGACGGGGTCGCACCCTTCTTCTTTCCGAGGACCTCATGACGGCGCCGGAGCTGGTCACCGCCAGTCTGCCAATCGGGCCCAAGCCCAAGGACGATGAGCTCGACCTGTTCGGCCTCACGCATCCCGGGCACGTGCGCAGCGAGAATCAGGACCACTTCCTCATCGGGACGCTGCACCGTGACCTCATCGTCCACGGCTCGAGCCTGCGCGACACAGCCGACCTGCCGCTGCACGGCGAGCGGCTCGCGACGTTCGCGGTGGTGGCGGATGGCGTGGGCGGCCGGGCCGGGGGCGCCGAGGCGAGCCACCTGGCCATCGAGACCATCGCGGGCTACCTGAGCACCGCCATGGCCTGCTTCCAGGCCACCGCGCCGGAGCACGAGGATGCCTTCCTCGACGCGCTGCGCGACGGCGCCCTGCAGGCGCACGACACCGTGCGGGCGACCGCGGCGAAGCGGCCGGAGGCCAAGGGGATGGCCACCACGCTGACGCTCGTGATCGGCGCCTGGCCGCGCATGTACGTGGTGCAGGTCGGCGACAGCCGCTGCTACTACTATCACAACGGCGAGCTGCGCCAGCTGACGCGGGACCAGACCGTGGCCCAGCAGCTGGTGGACGCGGGCGCCCTGCGCCAGAGCCGCATGCACGAGTCGCCGTTCAGCCACGTGCTGGCGAGCGCCATTGGCGCGGGGGCCGCGGAGCCGGCGGTCTCCCGCATGCGGATGTCGCGCGACGCGATCGTCCTGCTGTGCTCGGACGGCCTCACCAAGCACGTGACGGACGCCCAGATCGCGGACGTGCTGCGCACGCTGCACAGCGCCGAGCAGGCGTGCCGCGACCTGCTGCAGCTGGCCCTCGACGGTGGTGGCTCGGACAACATCACCGTGCTGATCGGCCGGGCCGCGCCGCTGGCCTGACCGGCCGCTTCATCCCCGCCTCACTGCGGCTTCACCCCGCCCCGGTCATCTTCACCGGTGCGGGCAGGGCGCGCCCGGCAACGCGGTACGATGGGGCGCCCGGGAGGGAACGATGAAAGTCCGGACGGAGCTCAAGAGAGCGGCGCGGGACGTCGCCGTGAGCGCGCGCCACGAAGCCGCGCGGCGGTTCGTCGAGATCCGCGACGAGATGCTGGTCGAGGCCGGCAGGGCCGCGGAGGCGCGTCAGCACTCGCGTGCGCGGACCCGCGTCCTCAAGCAGGCGGCCGTGGTGGTGGCGGTCGCAGGGGCGGGCGCCGCGGCGGTGCTCGCGACGCGTGCGGCGGTGCGGCGCCAGCGGGGCCGCCGGGGCTGACGCCTTGACGGGGGCGGGAAGCCGCGCTAGTTGAACGGGGTCGGGGTGTGTGGTCCGCTCATCCGGAGGCCCATGGCGACGCTTGCGCCCATCACCATCGAGATCCCGGTCCAGGCGAAGCCGAGCGACGCCGAGATCGACGTGTTCGGTGTCACGCACCCCGGCCTCGTCCGCAAGGACAATCAGGACCACTTCCTGCTCAGCTCGCTCCACAAGCAGATGGTCATCCACGGGACCAGCCTGCCCGACGCCGACCTGCTGCCGCAGCGCAGCGAGCGCCTCGCGTTCTTCGGCATGGTGGCGGACGGAGTTGGGGGCTCGAGTGAGGGCGCCCGGGCGAGCCAGCTCGCAATCAGCGCCATCGCGGAGTACGTGACGCACTCCGCGCTGGCCTACTACGCGATCGACTCGGACGACGAAGAGCGGTTCCGGGAGACGCTCCAGGATTCCGCGGCGGCGGCGCATCGCGCCGTCCAGGAGGCGGCGGCGCCGGAGCCCGGACGCAAGGCCCCGGCGACCACGCTCACCCTCGGGATCTGGGTCTGGCCCCGCGCGTACATCCTGCAGGTGGGAGACAGCCGGGCGTACGTGTTCCGTGGCGGAGCGCTGCGCCGCGTCACGCGCGACCAGACGTTCGCCGAGGACATGGTGGACCGTGGCGCGCTCACCCCGGAGCAGGCCGAGACGTCGCCGCTGCGCAACGTGCTGTCGAGCGCCATCGGCGGCTCGCTCACCGCCCCGGTGGTGACCCGCGCGACCTCGACGCGCGACTCGATCTGGCTGCTCTGTACGGACGGGCTGACCAAGCACGTCCCCGACGAGCGCATCGCCGAGCGGCTCGCGGCCCTCCAGTCCTCCGAGCAGACGGCCCGCGCGCTGCTGCAGGACGCGCTCGACGGCGGGGGAACGGATAACGTGACCATTCTCATCGGAAGAGTGCGAGCGTAGGGAAGGGGGAAGGGGGAAGGGTCCGCGTCACGACCCTTCCCCCTTCCCCGTTCCCCCTTCCCCGTCTCTTAGGCCCAGCTCCGCCACGCGATCATCCCGCCCCACGCGAGGAACGCCGCGGCGACGACGTTCACCACCGACACGACCGCCCCGTACCACCACACCCAGCGCCCCGTCTCCGCCCGCGGCGCGCGCCATACGGCGACGAGCCCGCCGACCGCCGCGACCGGGAAGAACACGGTGGACAGGAATACCGTCACCGACCACACCGACGGGACGCCGAAGCGCGAGATGACGTCCTCCAGCGAGATGGCCAGCGTCCCCACGTAGGCGCCCACCGCCCCGAGCGCGAGGAGCGGCCAGAGGCGCACCGCCCGATGCGGCGTCGCCCGGGGCCGCTTGCGCAGGGAGCGCCACGCCGCGCGGACGCCCCACCCCAGCGTGACCAGCGCCGTCATCACCAGGCCGAGGAGGAACAGCGCCGCCAGCGCCGCGGGGACCCACACGCTCCAGGCGGGCACCCGGTGCAGCGAGGCGGGGAGCAGGTAGCCCATCGCCTCGATCGCCGCCGGGCGCCCGTTCGCCGCATCGTCCACCAGCGCGAGCGTCGCGACGGGCTCGTACGGCTCGCGGAATCGCCGCTCGTCCACCGCGACGAAGCGCTTGCCCTTGCCCAGCAGCGGCGTCACGGTGATGGCGCTGTCGCCCGCCGCGAGACGCGCGACGCCGACCAGCCACTCGATGAAGTACAGGCCCTGCACGCGCGGATTGTCCGCGCGATACCAGCCGGCCCGCTCGCGGGCCAGCCCCGAGACCGCGGCGACCGGCGGCGGGTCGGGGCGTGGGCTCTCGCGGGTCAGGAAATCCCGCACCAGCCGGCTGATGCGGCGCACGGCGACGCCGTTGCCCGCGTTGATCATGAACGCGAACCCGACCCCCTGCTCCGGCCGGTAGGCCATCATCGTGAGTCCGCCGTTCACGCCGCCGTCGTGCCCTACCCACACGAACTGCGAGTCCACGTACGTGGCGAGGTGCAGGCCGTAGCCCAGCGGCAGTCCGCTGCGCGCGGTGAGCGAGCCGCGTGGCCGCTCGAGCCGCTCGACCGCCGCGGCGGGGAGGATCGCCCGCCCGTCCACCGCCCCGCGATTCAGCAGGAACCGCACGTAGGCCGCCATGTCCTGCGCCGAGGCGTTGATCGCGCCGGCGGGGCGCTCGAGGATGTGCCAGTAGGGAAACGGCGTGACGCCGTCCGCGTGATACAGCGTCGCGAGGCGGGTGGGATCGGCGGGCGGAAAGTAGGTCGCCGTGGTCATGCCGATCGGGAGGAACAGGCGCTCGCGCACCAGGTCCTCGAACGTCCGTCCCGCGACGCGCTCGACGATGTACGCCGCGACCGCCGGACCCGAGTTGCAGTAGCTCACCCGGGTGCCGGGGCGCCAGCGGGAGTGCCGGGTCTTCGGGTTGAAGTCGAGTCCCTGCCGCAGGGTGAGCGGGGCCGGGTCGTTGTGCGCGTAGTCGCGCAGGGCGAGGTCGTCCCAGCCGGTGGCGTGCTCGAGCAGGTCCACCACCCGCACCGGGTCCGTGTCCTCCCAACGGTTCGTGAACCCGATCTCCGGGGCGCGGTCGCGCACGCGGTCGTCGAGCGCCAGCCGGCCCTCCCCCACGAGCTGCATCACCAGCAGCGAAACGAACGCCTTGGACGTGGAGCCGATGCGGAACAGGGTCTCCGGCCCGGCCTCGCGGCCGCTCGCCACGTCGGCCATCCCGAGGCCCGCCACCCACAGCGCGCTGTCGCGGGTGACGAGCGCGATCCCGATCCCGGGCGTCTTCGTGTCGGCGAGGATGCGGCGGATGTGCGCCTCGAGCTCCGGGATCGTGCGGGGCGGCGGCAGCGACTCGGCGGCCGTCGCGGCGGAGTCCTGGGCGTGCGCGGCGGTGGCGAGGCCGAGCAGGCCGGCGGCGACGATCAGGGCGCGCATGGCTACGCCGCCGTGCCCCCCTGGTCGCGCCGGAACGCCGCGTCGAAGATGTCCCAGATCGTCACGAACAGCGCGGCCACGATGGGGCCGATGATGAGACCCGCGGGCCCCAGCGCCGCGATCCCGCCGAGGGTCGACAGCAGGATCAACAGGTCGGGGAGCTCCGTATCCTGTCCCACGAGACGCGGGCGCAGGAAGTTGTCGATCAGCCCCACGACGAGGATGAACCACGCCGCGAAGATCGCCGCGGTCACGCCCCGGCCGGTGAGCACGAGGTAGAGGAACGCCGGGATCCAGACGAGGGCCGAGCCGATGCCGGGGATGCACGACAGCACGACGATCATCGCCGCCCAGAAGACCGGGGACGGGATGCCCGCCGCCCAGAGGGCGAGGCCGCCGAGCGCGCCCTGCACGAGGCCGATCACCAGCGTGCCCTTGATGGTGGCGCGCGACACCGAGACGAACCGGTCGAGCAGGCGCTGCTTGTCCTCGTCGGGCAGCGGGGACACCGTCCGGACGCGGCCGAGCAGCGCGCGGCCGTCCCGCAGCAGGAAGAACATCGCGTACAGCAGCACGAACAGGTGGAACACGAAGGTCACGGCACCGCGGGTCATGTTGGCGAGCTGGCGCGCGAGGAAGGCGCCCAGCGCGCTCGCCAGCTCGCCCGTCTTCTCGAGCACGCGCGCCTTGTACGGGCGGACCGCGTCGAGCAGCGGCACGCGCTCGACGAGGTGGTCGAACGCGTCGGGCCGCTGGGCCTGCTCCTGGATCCACGGGATGGCGCTCTGCGACACACCGATGGCCTGGTCGGCGACGATGCCGAGCAGGCCGATGAGCGGCACCAGGATGACGACGAGGACCAGGACGAGGGTGAGGGCGGCCGCCGGGGTGTCGGGCCGGCGCAGGCGGCGCAGTGGCGCGGCGGTGCGCAGGCGGTCGTACAGCGGGGTCGCCAGGGCGGCGGCGATGGCGGCCAGCAGCATCGTGATGAGGAACGCGCGGACGACGAACAGGAAGACGAGCGAGATCGCGACGGCGAGGCCGAGGATCCAGCGGCGGTGTCGCGTTTCGTAGATCTGGGCGGGGTTCGTCACGCGACCATCAACGCGCGCCGGCGGGATCCTCGGATGCGCTGCCGACCGCCGGCGGCGCTGCCGCGGCGGTGTCCGCCTTGGTACGGCGGCGGCGGCGGGCCGCCGGAGTGCGGGGCGGCACCAGGCTCCCCAGTCCCGCGGGCAGGACGCGCCGCACCTCCTCGACGGTGGTGACGCCCGCCACCACCTGGCGCCAGCCGTCGGCGCGCAGCGGCCGCATGCCGTGCTCGAGCGCGAGCCGTCGCAGCTGGCCCGCGCCCTCCCGGCGCGTCACGGCGTCCCGGATCTCGTCGTCCACCACCAGCAGCTCGAAGATCCCGGTGCGCCCGCGGTAGCCGGTGCCGCGGCACGCCGGGCAGCCGACGGCGATGCGGATCGAGTCCCCGTCCACGCCGTCGCGCCGCATCTCGTCCCGGACGCCGTCTGGCGCCGCGACCCCGACGGCGCACTCGCCGCACAGGCGGCGCGTGAGCCGCTGCGCCAGCACCGCCTCGACGGTGCTGCCGACGAGGTACGGGGCGACGCCGAGATCGAGCAGCCGGGTGAGCGCCGAGGGCGCGTCGTTGGTGTGCAGGGTGGAGAGCACCAGGTGGCCGGTGAGCGCGGCCTGCATGCACACCTCGACGGTCTCGGGGTCCCGCAGCTCGCCCACGAGGAGCACGTCGGGATCGTGCCGCAGCATCGAGCGGAGCGCGCGGTCGAAGGTGACGCCGCC
>Ga0075302_1000010_pt1 | contig 26689 bp, 27 predicted proteins | sample Browns_TuleB_D1_FD_120059 | JGI IMG/M metagenome (GOLD analysis project Ga0075302, IMG submission 120059) | Natural and restored wetland microbial communities from the San Francisco Bay, California, USA, that impact long-term carbon... | ecosystem: Environmental > Terrestrial > Soil > Wetlands ...
CCGCGCGGCCTCGAGCGCCTGCCGGGCCCGCAACTCCGCCTCCGCCGTCTCGATGGCGGCCTGCGCCTGCGCCTCCGCCTCGGCCGCGGCGACCTCCGCCGCGGTCCGGCGGCGGCGTATCGGCCGCACGGCGGGCTCGGGCGCCGGCGCCGGCTCGACCGCCGCCACGCGGCGGCGCTTCGGCGTCGGGGCCGGCTCCTTCAGGCGCCGCTTCTCGCGCTCCCATCGCGCCCGCACCAGCGCGACCTGCTCTTCCTTGAGCGGCGAGAGATGGCTGCGCACGAAGATGTCCATCTCCTTGAGCAGCCCCATCAGCTGCTCGCTGGAGACGCCGAACTCGGCCGCCAAGTCATGGATCCGCGTCGTCACTGAACTCCTCCACAAACGTCCTCGAGCCCCCGCGCCAGTGCGGGATCGCTCACCCCGACGGCCTGCACCGGCGGACGGCCCAGCCCTGCGCCGAGCGCGTCCGCCGTCGGTCCGCTCAGCACCGGGACCCCCCGGGCGCGCGCCAACCGTTCCACCTTGTCCCGGGTCCGCGCGCTCGCATCGGTCGCCAGCACCACGCACGCGAAGACGTCCCGCTGCAGGCCCGCCCGGACCCCTGCCACCCCCACCGTCACCCGCCGCCCGCGCAGGCCGAGGCCCAGCAGCCCCATGAGCCGGTCGGTCACGCCGAGGGGGCGGGCGCCTCGGGCTCCGCGTCCTCCTCGCCTTCCTCCGTCATCTCCGTGAGGAAGGCCATCAGCTTGTCCGTCAGCTCCGGGGTGATCCCCGGGATGGCGAGCACCTCGTCACGTTCGAGGTCGAACACGTCCTGCAGCGTCTTCTTGCCCGCCTGCTCGAGCACGGCCACGAGCTCGGGTGGGAGCCCCTTCATTTCCGCCAGCGACACCCGGGCGACCTGCTCCTCCTCCGCCGGCAGCGGGGCGAACAGCGGGCCCTCGCCGCCGCGCTCCAGCCACTCGCGGCTCGAGTAGAGGTCGATCTTCCACCCGGTGAGCTCGGAGGCCAGCCGCACGTTCTGCCCGTTGCGGCCGATGGCGAGGGAGAGCTGGTCCTCGTCCACGATCGCCTGGATGGTGCGGGTCGCGGCGTCGGAGAACACCCGCGCCACGCGCGCCGGCGCGAGCGCCAGCTTGGCGAACCGTTCGGGATCGGGCGACCACGGCACGATGTCGATCCGCTCGCCCCCCAGCTCGTTGACCACGGCCTGCACCCGCGACCCCTTCAGCCCGACGCAGGCGCCCACCGGATCGATGCCGTCGTCGCGGCTCGAGACGGCGATCTTGGTGCGGCTTCCCGCCTCGCGGGCGCTGGCCCGGATCTCCACGACTCCCTGCTGCATCTCGGGGACTTCGATGCGGAACAGCGCCTTGACGAACGCGGGATCGGCACGGGAGAGGATGAGACGGGGCCCCTTCGGCGTCTCCTCGATCCGCTTGAGCACGATGCGGATCGTATCGCCCTGGTGGAAATGCTCGCGGTGGTTCTGCTCGCGGTAGGGCACGATCGCTTCCGCCTCGCGGAAGCGGTTGAGCATCACCACGATCTTCCCCCGCTCGATCTGCTGCACCTCGCCCGACAACAGCTCACCCACCTTGCCCGAGAACTCGTCGCGGATCTTGGTCCGCTCACCCTCGCGCACCCGCTGGATGATGCGCTGCTTCGCCGCCTGCACCGCGGTCCGGCCGAACTGCTCGAAGGGCACCTCCTCCTCGAGCACGTCGCCAGGCTGGAAGGCGGCGTCCTCGAACCGGGCGTCCTCCAGCGCGATCTGGGAAGCCGGATCCTCCACGGTCTCGACGACGGTGCGCAGCAGCACGATGCGGATCGTGCCCTTCAGCTCGTCCACCGAGATCTCGGCCCGCACGTTCGGTCCGTAGCGCTTCGCCAGGGCGGCGTGCAGGCCGTCCTTCAGCAGCTCCACCAGCTCCCCGCGGCCCAGCTGCTTGGCGTTGGTCAGCTCGCGCAGTGCCGATACGATGTCGGTGCTAGTCGCCATGTCGCAGCATCCTGTCGTCTGGCGGCAGATGGCAGTCAGCAGCTCGCAGGAGTCCCTGCCATCTGCCATCTGCCGTCTGCCATCTCCCGTTCACCATTCCACCGCCAACCGCGCGTCCTGAACCTCGGCCAGCCGGTAGTCAGCCGCGTCCCGCCCCTCGGGTTGCAGCGTCACCGTCTCGGCGTCCGGCACCGCCACGATGCGCGCCCGTACCCGGCCCAATCCCGCGAGCTTCACCGAAACGTCCCGACCCACGAATCGCACCCAATGGCGGTGCCAGCGCAGCGGGCGCTCCATCCCGGGGCTCGAGACCTCGAGGACGTATCGGGCACCCAGCGGCTGGTCCTGGTCGAGCCAGGCCTCCAGCGCCCGGCTGGCGACCGCGCAGTCGTCCACCGTCACCCGCCGAGGCGGGTCCGACGGAGGCCAGTCGATGCGCACCTGGACCAGGGGCCGGTTCGGCGTGCCGCCAATGCGGAGGTCGGCGAGGTCGAGCCCCAGTGCGTCCAACCGGGCCCGAAAGGCGTCGACGAGACGTTCGGAAAGCATGCAAAAAAAAGGGCGGGCCCACCTTCGCCCGCGCCACCGGAACGAAACCTAGGTCCCCTGGCGGGGTTGTCAAGCGCCCGCTAGGGCCCGCCCGAGGTAGGCGATCATTCGCCCGGCGCGGCCGCCGGACGCCCGGTGGGAGTGGAACCGATCGGCATGGTGGGCGGCACAGAACGGCGATCTGCTCACCTCGCGCACACCGGCAGCATGTGCCCGTCGGGCCAGCTCACCCCGCAGGTCGAGGCGCTGGGGCTTTTCCACATGACTTCCAGTAACTTCGAGGATGACCTCAGGTCCCACTTCATAACACATGCCACAAATACTTATGCCACAATGCATTACGATGTTTTCCGGAACCGCTGATGCACGCGCTGTCAGGAGCGAGAGCCCCGCCTCGAGGATGCCGGCCGCGGTCCCGCGCCACCCCGCGTGCAGCAGGGCCAGGGCCCCCGACGGCGGGTCGATCAGGTACACGGGCACGCAGTCCGCCACACTCACCGCCAGCAGGATGCCGGCCTCCCGCGTAGCGTGCCCGTCGCACCCGTCGAGCACGATCCAGCCCGCGGCTCCGGGCACCTGCCACCGCACGTCACGGCCGTGGACCTGGCGGCCCAGGATCAGCGCGCTGAACCCGGGGGTGAATGCTCGCCGGAAGGCCCCCCAGCGCTCCAGCGCCTGCCCCACCGGCTCTGTCCCGCTCCACAGGCCGAGGCTGTAGTCCCCGGTGGGGCCGCGGGTCGTGATGCCGGCCGTGAGACCGAAGCGGTCCTTCCAGTCCGGCAGCTCGAGGCGCGGGACCGCGTCACGAGCGGCCACCGGCACCTCGATCACGCCCTCCCACCCTCCTCCACCCGCTCGATGCGCGCGCCGAGCGCCCTCAGCCGCTCGTCGATTCGCTCGTATCCGCGCTCGATCTGGCCGATGTTGTGAATCTCGGATTCCCCTCCGGCCGCGAGGGCCGCGAGGAGGATCGCCATCCCCGCCCGGATATCGGGACTCTCGACCACACCGCCCCGCAGCGGCGACGGCCCCGAGATCACGGCCCGGTGGGGGTCGCACAGGACGATGCGGGCGCCCAGCCCGATCAGCTTGTCCACGAAGAACAGCCGCGACTCGAACATCTTCTCGAAGACCAGCAGCAACCCTTCGCACTGGGTCGCGACGACGATCGCGATGGACATGAGGTCGGCCGGGAACGCAGGCCAGGGTCCGTCTTCGAGTTTGGGGACGTGACCGCCCAGATCGGGCCGGATACGGCGCTCCTGGTCGGCGTCCACGATCAGGGTCGTCCCCTCGAGCCGGGGCCGGACACCCAGCCGGTCGAAGGCGAACAGCGTGGCGCGCAGATCGTCGGGCCGGACGCCCTCGATCCGGACGACGCCGTTGGTGACGGCCGCCAGCCCGATGAACGAGCCGATCTCGATGTGGTCGGGCCCGAGCGTCCAGCCACCGCTGGCGAGGCGGCGCCCACCATGGACCGTGAGCGTGTTGCTCCCGATCCCCTCGATCTCGGCACCCAGGCTCACCAGGAAGCGGGCGAGGTCCTGGACGTGGGGCTCGCCGGCGGCGTTGCGGAACGTGGTCGTGCCCCGGGCGGCGACGGCCGCCATCAGGGCGTTCTCGGTGCCCGTGACGCTCGGCTCGTCGAGGAAGATGTCGGCGCCGGTGAGACCGCTCCGAGCGTCGAGCCGGAACGCCTGCCCCATAGTGACTTCCGCGCCCAGCTGCTCGAAGCTCAGGAAGTGGGTGTCCACGCGACGCCGCCCGATGACGTCACCGCCCGGGGGTGGCAGGGTCACGTGCCCGAACCGCGCGAGCATCGGGCCCGCGAGCAGGATCGACGCGCGGATTCGCGCGCAGAGGACCGGATCGAGGTCCCGGGGCTGGACGCCGGCCGTGTTCACGACCACGGTGTTGGGACCGGCCCACTCCACGGCGGCGCCGAGGTGCTGGAGCAGCTCGAGCAGCGTCTCGACGTCGCGGATGCGGGGCACGTTGTCGATGCGGCAGGGCCCGTCGGCAAGGACGGTCGCGGCGAGGATCGGCAGGGCGGCGTTCTTGTTGCCGGCGGGCCGGATGGCCCCCGCAAGCGGGCGCCCGCCGGTCACGCGGAAGAAGGAGGACATAAGCGGCCAACGTAGGCCTGACGGCGCCGGGGCGTCAAGCGCGCCCGTGCGGTTGACACCCGCGGTCGCACCGGCGCAAGTTTCGGCATGATACCGACTTGGGCGGCGGTGGTCGGCGCCGTGAGCCTCGCGATCATCGCGCTCGCGACGCTCGCGGTCGCGGTGGCGCTGGCGCTCGCCGCCCGCGCGGCGGCGGGCCTGTTCAAGACCGTCCGGCTACTGGCGGGGCCGGCGGTGTCGGACGTCCGCGGCCTCGTCGGCGATATCCGGGCCGAGGCCGACGCCCTGGTGGGCGCGTCCCGGGACATCCGGCTCCGGATCGTGCGCGCCGCCGACGCGGCCGAGGAGCGGCTGTCGGACCTGGACGCCCTGGCGGAGGTGGTGCAGGAGGAGGTCGAGGACACGGCTCTCGCGGCGGTGGCCACCCTGAAGAACGTGCGCCGCGGCCTGCACGGGTTCCGCTGGGCGCGCCGCGCGCTGGCGCTCGCCCGGCGCCGCGGGAGGACGTCCTGAAGCGGGGATGGGGGAAGGGGGATGGGGGAAGGGTCGCCGCCGGTGTGGCGGTCGCCCTCGTCGCCCTGGCTGTGTTCCCCGGAGTGGCGCATGCCTGGACGCCGGGGACGCATGTCTTTCTGGGCGAGTCGGTGCTGACCAACCTGCACCAGCTCCCCACCGCCGTGTCGGACCTGCTGCGGGCGTTCCCCTACGATTTCCTCTACGGCAACATCGCGGCCGACACCTCGCTCGCGAAGAAGTACGCGCCGGTCGGCCGCCATTGCCACTCGTGGCACGTTGGCCAGGAGATCCACGACCTCGCACCGACGGACCCGCTGCGGGCCTTCGGCCTGGGCTACCTGTCGCACCTCGCGGCCGACACCGTGGCGCACAACTTCTTCGTGCCGCGCCAGCTCGTGCTCACCGCCAGCACCGCCGCGCTGGGGCATTCCTACTGGGAGAGCCGCTTCGAGACGCACCTCGGCGACGCCTACGCGCGTACCGCCAAGGAGGTGATCCAGCGCGATCACACGGCGAGCGACACGCACCTCGACGGGATCCTGTCGCCGACGATCTTCAGCGTGAAGACCAGCCGCCGCCTGTTCCGCGGCATGGTGCATCTCACCGAGACGCAGAGCTGGCAGTGGACCTTCCAGCAGCTCGCCGAGAAGAGCCGGTGGGACCTGGCCGACGCCGACGTCGAGCGCCACATGGCGGTGGCGTTCGAGTACGTGATGGAGCAGTTGGGCCACGGGAACGCGGCGGCGCGCCGGCTCGATCCGTCGGGCGACAAGGCGCTCGGGCTGGCGAAGCGCATGCGCCGTCACGCGCTCCGCGAGGGCGGACGGCGCGACCCGCAAGTGGTGGAATCCGCGGCGGAGGAGCATTTCGGTCTGCCGCGGGCCTCCCTCGACTACTGGCGCCAGTCCCGGGCCCAGCGGCCCTGGCGGGAGCGCGACGAGCTCTAGGACACCAGGCGTTCCTCGAGCACCCGCTGCGCCAGCTTGGGGTCCGCCTTGCCGCGTGACGCCTTCATCACCTGACCGACGAAGAACTGCAGCAGCTTGGTTTCGCCGCCGCGATAGCGCGCGACCTCGGCCGCGTTCCCCGCGATCACCTCATTCACCCAGTCGGTCACCGCGCCGGCGTCGCTCACCTGCACCAGACCGAGCGCCTCGGCGACGGTACGCGGCTCGCCGCCGTGCGTCGCGAGCTCGGCGAACACCTTCTTCGCGGCCGCGTGGGACACCGACCCGCCCTTGATCAGCGCGATCAGCCGGGCGAGCGATTCGGGCGGCACCCGCAGCGCATCGCTGTGCTCCTTGGCATCCGCCAGCGCCTCGCCCATCACCCAGTTCGCCGCCGCCTGGGGCTCCGCCCCCGCGTGGACGATGCTCTCGTAGTAGTCGGCCACCGCCCGGCTCGCGCCCAGCACCGCCGCGTGCTCCGCCGACAGCGCGTACTGGGAGCGGAACCGCTCCCGTTTCGCGGCGGGCAGCTCGGGCAGCAGCCCCTGCTGCTCGGCCACGAACTCCTCGCGCAGCACGAGCGGCGGGAGATCGGGCTCCGCGAAGTAGCGGTAGTCGTGGCTCTCCTCCTTGGCCCGCTGCGGCCGCACCGCATTCGCCTTCGAGTCGTAGAGCATGGTGTGGTGCTCCACGGTCCCCCCCGCCTCACGCACGGCGATCTGGCGATCGCGTTCGAGGCCCAGCGCTTTCTCGACGTAGGCGAACGAATTGATGTTCTTGACCTCGGTCTTCGTGCCGAGCGCCGTCTCCCCCGCCCGGCGGACCGAGACGTTGGCGTCCACCCGCAGGCTGCCCTTCTCGAGATCGCAGTCCGACACGCCGACGTACTCGAGCACCTGTTTCAGCGTCAGCAGATAGGCGCGCGCCTCCTGCGGGGAGCGGAAATCCGGGCCGGTCACGATCTCGACCAGCGGGACCCCCGCCCGGTTCAGGTCCACGGCCGTCACGCGGGCGAAGCGGTCGTGGAGAGATTTTCCCGCGTCCTCCTCCAGGTGCAGCCGCACGATCGTGGCGGTGCGCACGGCCCCGTCGGGCGCCACGTAGGAGACCGAGCCACCCGTCGCGAGCGGCTGGTCGTACTGCGAGATCTGGTATCCCTTGGGGAGGTCCGGGTAGAAGTAGTTCTTGCGCGCGAACACGCTGCGCGGGTGCACGGTACAGCCGAGGGCGAGCGCGGCCCGGACGGCGAGCTGTACCGCCACCTCGTTGGGGGCGGGGAGCGCGCCCGGGAGGCCGAGGCACACCGGGCACACGTTGGTGTTCGGCGGATCGCCGAACGCGCTGGAGCAGCCGCAGAACATCTTCGACGCCGTGCGCAGCTGCACGTGCGTCTCGAGCCCGATGACGGTCTCCCAGGCGCGCGTCATCGCTCGGCCTCCTCCAACGCGGGCACCGCCCGCTCCAGCGCGTACGCCGCCTCGATCATGTCGTCCTCGACGAACGCTTGGCCGATCAGCTGTCCGCCCACGGGCAGCCCGTTCACCCGCCCGATGGGCACGGACATGGCCGGGAGCCCCGCGAGGTTCGCCGTCACGGTGAAGATGTCGTTCAGATACATCTGCACCGGGTCGGCGAGCTTCTCCCCCGCCTTGAACGCCGGCGCGGGCGTGGTGGGGGTGAACAGCAGGTCCACGCCGCGGTCGAACACGTTGCGGAAGTCCTGGGCGATGAGCGCGCGCACCTGCTGGGCCCGCCGATAGTAGGCGTCGTAGTAGCCCGCCGACAGCACGTACGTGCCGATCAGGACGCGGCGACGGACCTCCGCTCCGAAGCCGTCGCCGCGCGTGGCCCGGTACAGGGCGCGCACGTCGGGCGCATGCTCGAACCGCGGGCCGAAGCGGACCCCGTCGTACCGCGCCAGGTTGGCCGAGGCCTCCGCCGGCGCGATGATGTAGTAGGCGGGCACGGCATAGGACGTGTGCGGCAGCGAGACCTCGCGCACGGCGGCACCGAGGTCCCGCATGATGCGGACCGCGCGTTCACAGGCCCGCCGCACGCCGGGGTCGAGCTCCGGCGGGAAGTACTCCTTCGGCACCCCGATCACGAACCCCTTGAGGTCCTCGGGCACCGTGGGCAGGCGCAGGGGATCGCGGTCCTCGCACGTCGCGTCGCGGAGGTCGCGCCCCGAGATCACCGACAGCACCCGTGCGGCGTCGTGCACGCTGCGGCCCAGCACGCCCACCTGGTCGAGCGACGAGCCGAACGCGACCAGGCCGTACCGCGACACGCGGCCGTAGGTCGGCTTGATCCCCACCACCCCGCAGAGGCTCGCCGGCTGGCGGACCGAGCCCCCGGTATCCGATCCGAGCGCGACCGGCACGGCACCGGCCGCGACCAGCGCCGCGGAGCCCCCGGAGGAGCCACCCGGCACGCGGGTGCGGTCGAAGGGGTGGAGCGTTCGGCCGTAACAGGAGTGCTCGGTGGACGACCCCATCGCGAACTCGTCGCAGTTCGTCTTTCCCGCGATGAGCGCACCCGCCGCCTTGAGGCGTCCGACCACCGTCGCCTCGAACGCCGCGCGGTACCCCTCGAGGATGCGGGAGCCGCAGGTGGTGGTGAAATCGAGCGTGCAGATGTTGTCCTTGACCGCCACCGGCATGCCGTACAGCACGCCCGACGGGTGCGCGGCCGCCGCCTGCCGGGCCAGCGACTGCCGCAGCTCGGTCATCGGCGTCAGCAGGGCGTTCAGGCGCCGCACCTTCGACAGCCGGTCGGCGGTCGCGCGGGCCAGGGCCTTGATGTCGCCCGGCGCGGTCACGCCTCCTCCGCCAAGGACCCGGCGTCCTCGAACTGGCCCAGCCGGGGCACCGTGAAGAAGCCCTCGCGGAACGCCGGGGCGAGTTTCGCCGGCGGGATGGCGAGCGGCCACGGCCGCACCTCGTCGGGCCGCAGCCGGATCGCGTCAGGGCCGGCGACGAACGGACGGGCGGTCTCGCTCGCGGGCAGCTCGCTCAGCCGGGCCACGTACTCGAGGATGCGCGACAACTGCTCGGCCAGCGGCCCGATCGCGTCCTCCTCGACCCGCAGCTCGGCGAGCCGGGCGATCCGTTCGACGTCCTCGCGTGACACGCTCATCCAGATCTCCTAGGTCTCCCAGTCGCGTTCCAGGCCCGCATACGCCGCCAGCAGCTGCTTCACCCCGATCTCCTCGTCGTCGAACGCGACCGTGACCTTGAGGTCGCGGCCGCGGCCGGTCACCGTCTGCACGATGCCCGAACCGAACTTGCGGTGCCGCACGCGCTCGCCCGCCGCGTACCGGGGCGCGTCCTGCGACGCCTCCTCCGGCGGGAAATCGACGTCGTCCAACGGGGTGGGACGCGCGCGCCGCGGCCGCGCACGCTCCTGCACCCGCAGGCCCCAGCGCGCCGCGCTGCTGCGCTCGGTGAGCGCGTGGGGCGGCAGCGCGTCGAGGAAGCGGGACGGCTCCGCCAGCTCGAGGCGTCCATAGCGGTAGCGGGCGCGCGCCCAGGAGAGATACAGCCGTTCCCGGGCGCGCGTGAGACCCACGTAGCACAACCGCCGCTCCTCCTCCAGTCCGCCCTCCTCGCCCGCCGCGCGGCCGAGCGGGAACAGGCCTTCCTCCAGACCCGCGAGCGCCACGACCGGCCACTCCAGACCCTTGGCCGTATGGACGGTCATCAGAGTGACGCGGCTGCCCGCGCCGGCGTCGCCCTCGTCCACCGCCGTCACCAGCGCCGCCTGGGTGAGGTAGCGCTGGATCAGCGTGTCCCCCGGCTGATCGTCCTCCGCCGGCTCGGCCACCTCGGCCCACTCGGCGGCGCCGGCGATCAGCTCCCGCACGTTGTCGAGGCGGTCGACCCCCTCGGCCCCCTCCTCGGCGAGGTACTGCGCGTATCCGATGGCCGCGACGATGCTCTCGAGCGCGGTCGCGGGGTCCGCCGCCCCCACCATCCCGCGCAGCCGCTCGATTGTCCCCGCGAATCCGGCGAGCAGCTCCCGCACGTTGGGGCGCAGGTCCGGGAGGCGCGCCGCGGCGGCCGCGGCGGCGCCGAGCGGCCATCCCCAGCGTCCCGCCGCCTGGATCAACACCGCGAGCGACGTGTCGCCGATCCCCCGCCGCGGCGCCATCACGGCGCGCAGGAAGGCCTCGTCGTCCGCCGGGTTCGCGAGCAGGCGCAGGTACGCGAGCAGGTCCTTCACTTCGCGGCGCTCGTAGAAACTGACCGCGCCCACGATGCGATAGGGGATGCCCCGCATCCGGAACGCCTCTTCCAGGGGCCGGGACTGCGCGTTGGTCCGATAGAGCACGGCGCAGTCGGCCCAGTCGGCGTGCCCGTCACTCGCGAGCGACGCGAATTCGCGCGCCAGCCACTCGGCCTCGTCGCGCTCGTCCGCGGCGGTGTAGGCGACGACCGGCTCCCCGCCGTGCTTCGCGGTGAACAGCGTCTTGCCGAGCCGCTCGTGGTTCTCGGCGATCACGGCGTTGGCGGCGTCGAGGATGACCTGCGTGGAGCGGTAGTTCTCCTCCAGGCGGATCACCGCGGCGCCGGGGAAGTCCCGCTCGAACGCGAGCATGTGGCGGACGTCCGCGCCGCGCCAGCCGTAGATCGCCTGGTCGTCGTCGCCCACCACGCAGAGGTTCCTGTGCTGGGCGGCGAGCTGCTTCACCAGCAGGTATTGCGCGCGATTCGTGTCCTGGAACTCGTCCACCAGCACGTACTGGAACCGCCGCTGCCACGCCGCCAGCCGCTCGGGATGCTCCCGGAACAGCGTCAGCGGATGCAGCAGCAGGTCGTCGAAGTCCATCGCGTTCGCGAGGCGCAGCGCGGGACCGAGGGCGGCGAAGATCTCCGTCGCCACCCGCTCGAGCGGGCTCTCGGCCGTTCCCCCGAGCTCTTCCGGGGTCACCAGCCGGTTCTTGGCGCCTGAGATCACCGCGTGCACCGCGCGCGGCGGGTAGGCCTTGGTCGAGTGGCCCCGCTGCTCGAGCAGGCGCTTGATCAGGCCCTGGGTGTCGTCGACGTCGTAGATCGTGAACGCGTGGGTGAAGCCCAGCGCGGCGGCCTCGCGGCGCAGCAGCCGCGCCGACAGCGCGTGGAAGGTCCCGATCCACAGACCCCGCGGGTCCGCCCCGAGCAGCGTGGCCACACGCACACGCATCTCGCCCGCAGCCTTGTTGGTGAAGGTGACCGCGAAGATCCGCTCCGGCGGCACGCCTCCGCCGCGGATCAGGTGCGCGATGCGAGCCGTCAGCACGCGCGTCTTCCCCGAGCCGGCGCCGGCGAGCACCAGCAGCGGGCCCCCGAGGTGCTCCACCGCGGCGCGCTGGGCCGGATTGAGCGCGAGCGTCGTCATTCGACGGGCGTGACCAGCGGGAACTCGAGCACGAACTCCGCCCCGCTCGCGCGCGGCTGGTAGGTGATGCGGCCGCCGTGCTGCTGCTCCACCACGCGCCGGGCCAGCGCGAGGCCGATCCCCCACCCGCCCGCCTTGGTGGTCACGCCCGGCTCGAACAGCTGGGAGCGGATCTCGGGCGGCACGCCCGGACCGTCGTCCACCACGCGGATCCGACCCAGCCGGTCGGCCACTTCGACGTGCACCTCGATGCGGCCGCCGCGGCCGCTCACCGCGTCGAGCGCGTTGCGCACCACCGCCTCGACCGCCCACTCGACGAGCACGGGGTCGCCCAGGGCCGTGGGGCCCGGCCCGGCCGCGGCCAGCTCGAGCGCGATCGGCGCGGACAAGGTCGGCAGCCGGGGCCGGAAGTACTGTACCACCCGCTCGGCGATGGACCCGAGCCCCACCGGCTCGCGGCGGGCGGGCCGCCCGATCCGCTCGAACCGGCGGGCCACGCGCTCCAGGCGGTCCACATCGGTCTGCAGGTGGTCGGCGAGCTCCGCCGCGGTGGTCCCCGTGTTCTCGCGCAGGTAGGCGATCCAGCCGGTGAGGCTCATGAGCGGCGTGCCGAGCTGGTGGGCGGATTCCCGGGCCATCGCCACCCACAGCCGGTCGCGTGCCGCGGCCAGGCGCGAGCGGTAGGCCCACCACGTGAAGCCGGCAAGCGACAGCAGAACGGCCAGCTGCAGCACCGCGAGCGCCTGGAACGGCCGCTCGATCGGCAATGCGCCGAAATGCACGGTACCCACGCCGGGCTGGCGCACGGGCTCGCGGTCGGTGTCGAGCGCCGCGATCCACGCGCGGACCGCCGTGCTGTCGGCGTCGGCCGGGAGCGGGCTGTTGGCGACTGCCGTGATGCGGCCCCGCGCGTCGGTCACCACCACCGGCACGCCGAGCGTCCGGATCCGCTCGGCGAGATCCAGCAGGGCTTCGGTCGCGGCGTCGGGGCTCGGATCGGAGAGACCGGCGAAGACGCGCGCCAGGAGGCGGCTCGTTTCGCGGGCGTCGGCGCGCAGGTGGCGTGCCACGACCCACGCGTAGCCGACCGAGAGGGCGCCGAGGAGCAGGGCCAGCGCCCCGAGCACCGCGGGCCCCCGCTGGCGCAGGACGTCCTTAGGCACCGCCGGGGGCGAGGCGGTCGACGCCGGCGTACGGGACCAACGCGGCGGGCAGGGTCACCGAGCCGTCCGGCTGCTGGCCCGTCTCGAGCAGCGCCGCGATGGTCCGCGGGAGCGCGATGCCCGACGCGTTGAGGGTGTGCACGAACTGCGGCTTCTCGCCGGGCGCGGGGCGGAACCGGATCCCCGCGCGACGCGCCTGGAAGTCGGTGAACGTGCTCGACGAGGAGACCTCGAGCCACTGCCCCACACCGGGCGCCCATGCCTCGAGATCATAGGTCTTGGCGCTCGCGAACCCCACGTCGCCCGCGGCGAGCAGCACGACCCGGTACGGGAGGCCCAGCCGCTGCAACACGGTCTCGGCGTGCACCGTCAGGGCTTCGTGCTCGGCCGGGCTGTCCGCCGGCCGCACGAAGCGCACCAGCTCGACCTTGTCGAACTGGTGCACCCGCAGCAGGCCACGCGTATCCTTGCCGGCGGCCCCCGCCTCGCGGCGGAAGCACGGCGTGTACGCCACGTAGCCGAGGGGCAGCCGCCCCGCATCGAGCAGCTCGTCCCGGTGCAGGTTGGTCACCGGCACTTCCGCGGTCGGCACGAGGAACAGGTCGTCGGGCGTCGTGCGGTACGCGTCGTCCTCGAACTTGGGCACCTGCCCCGTCCCCTGCATCGCGTCGCGCTTCACCACGAACGGCGGCTCGACTTCGACGTATCCGTGCTCGCGGGTGTGGAGATCGATCATGAAGTTGATCAGCGCCCGCGCGAGCCGTGCCCCTGCCCCCACCAGCACCGGGAACCCCGACCCCGCCACCTTCGCGCCGCGGGCCAGGTCGAGGATCCCCAACCGCTCGCCGATCTCCCAATGTGGTCGGACGGCGGGCCCGGACGGGCGCGGGTCCCCCCACGTGCGCACCACGCGGTTGTGGGACGCATCGCCGTCGGGGAGCTCGGGGTTCGGGATGTTGGGAACGAACAGGGACTTCGCGTCGAGCGCCGCCTCCACCTCGCGCAGGTCCGCCTCGGCGGCGGCGATGCGCGCACCCAGCACGCGGCGTCGTTCGATCACGTCCCGCGGGAGCGCCGCGCCTCCCTGCACGTGGCGCGCGTCCTCCTTGGCCGCGGCGTTGCGCTCGGCCTTGAGCGCGTCGAGGTCGCCCGCACGGCGGCGGCGGCGCTCGTCCAGCGCCTCGAGCTCGTCCACCAGCGCGGCCACGGCGGGGTCGCCGCGGCGCGCCAGCCCCGCCCGGACGAGCGCGGGGTCCGACCGCAGCAGCTTCAGGTCGATCACCGGCTCACTGGGTCGGGAGACCCGGCTCGAGTCCCCGGTAGCCGCAGTTGACGTTGACGAGGATCTCGAAGGCCGCGCGGCGCTGCACCAGGTCCACACTGAGCACGCGGAGCTTGGCGTAGTAGGACGCGCTCCCGCCGTACGAGCACGTCGTCACGCGCGACTGCACCAGCAGCTCGGCACCCGCGCCCGCCGCCGTCGCCGAGTCGTAGACGTACCCGCCGGTCGGGGCGATCGTGAGCGAATCGAAGGGAGCGGTCGCGACCTGCAGGCCCGAGCCCTCGCCCAGCCCCAGCGGACCGGTCGGCAGGAAGACCGGGTCGCCCGCCGCCGTGATGTCGAACGCGAAGTCGAACAGCGCCGTCTGATCGGTGCGCACGACGCGCCGGAACTCCAGCTGGTAGCCGGACGGTGCGCCGACCGCCGTGCCGCTGAGGGCGTACACCGCGACCGTGTCCACTCGGTTCGCCGCGACCGGCGGCGGTAACGTGAAGTCGTCGCCACAGGCGGCGACGGCGGCCACGACAGCGGCGCAGCAGAGCGACGGGGCGAATCGCATCGGGAGTGGCGGGAAGATACGGGCGCCGGTCGATGCGGGTCAACCCATAGTCACTGCTTGACTTCGGTGCGCTCGAAACCTAGCTTGGCCGCCGTATGCCGAGCATCCGCGATGTCGTCGAAGCGCTCTCCGGACGGGACGGTGTCGACGCCGTGCTCGTGGTCGGCGCGGACGGGCTCGTCATCGACAGCCGCGCCCACGCCCAGGTGGACGGCGAGGGCGTCGCCGCCCTGCTCCCCACCGCCCTGCGTGGCATCGCCGACCTGGGCGAGGCGGGCCGACGGGGTGGGCTCACCACCGCCGTCCTCGAGTTCGATGGCGGTCTCGCCCTCATCACCACCCTCACCGACGAGGCGGCCCTCATCATCCTCGTCGCCCCCGGCGTGAACGTCGGCACGCTGCTGTTCGACATTCAGCACCACCGCTCGGCCCTCGCCGGCCTGTTCTGAGGCCGGCGCTGCGATGGGGGCCGGATCGCGCCACATCCTGCTGGTCGACGACGAGCCTCACGTCCCGCTCCTGGTCCGACCGCTCCTCGAGCAGCTGGGCATGACGGTGCAAACCGCCCGCTCGCTGACCGAAGCGCGCCGGTCCCTGGCCCAGCACCGGCCCGACGGCGTCCTGCTCGACCTGCACCTCCCCGACGGATCCGGGCTCGACCTGCTGCGCGAGCTCCGGGCGGCGCCCGACACCGGCACGCTGCCGATCCTCGTGATCAGCGCCGAGGGTGACGACCGGGTGCTCGACGAAGTCGAGCGGCTGGGCGGGCTCCTGCTCGCGAAGCCGTTCAGCCCCACGAAGCTCAGCCAGCGGGTGCTCGCGGCCCTCGGCGCCGCGCGCGGGGGGACCGACCGGTGAGCGTCTGGGCGGCGATCCTGGCCGGGGGATCGGGCACGCGGTTCTGGCCGCTCTCCACGCCCGAACGACCCAAGCAGCTGCTGCCCCTCGCGGGCGATCGCCCCCTGCTGGCGCAGGCCGTGAACCGGCTGGCGGGCCTCGTGGCGGCCGATCGGATCCTGCTGATCACGGGGCCCGCGCTCGTGGACCGGGTGCTCGAGGCCGCCCCCGAGGTGGCGCCCGGGCAGGTGCTGGTCGAGCCGCGCGCGGCCTCGACCGCCCCAGCCCTCGTGTGGGCGGCGCACTGGATCGCGACGCGCGATCCGGGGGCGCACATGCTGTCCCTGCACGCCGACTGGGCCGTGGGCGACGACGCCGCCTTTCGCGACGCCGCGCGGCGCGCGCTCGCCGTTGCACGCACGCACGATCTGCTCGCCACCGTGGGCGTCCGCCCCACGCGCGACGAGACCGGGTACGGCTACGTCGTGCCGGGGGCCCGGGTGGGCCGCGCCCGGCGGGTGGCGCGCTTCGAGGAGAAGCCGACCCGCGCCCGAGCGGCGCGACTGCGCCGCCAGGGCGCCCTGTGGAACACCGGGCTGTTCGCCTGGGGCGTGGATCGATTCCTCGCCGAGGCGCGGGCGCACGCGCGGGAGCTGCGCCGGGCCTGGCCCGCGCTCGCGGCGGGCGACGTGGCCGGTTTCTACGCCGACGCCACCCCCGTCGCCGTGGACGTCGCGGTGCTGGAGCGGTCCGACCGGCTGGCGGTGGTCGCCGGACGCTTCCCGTGGGATGACATCGGCTCCTGGGACGCGCTGCGACGGGTTCGCCCGCGCGACCCGCGGGGAAACGTGGTGGTGGGCGACGTCACGATCGGTCCCGACGTGCGCGACTGCGTGCTCTGGGCGGAGGGCGAGCCCCTCACCGTGCTGGGCGCGCGCGACCTCGTCGTGGTGCACGCCAACGGCCGCCTGCTGGTGACGGGGCCCGGGCGGGCGGAGCAGCTCAAGGCCCTGGTGCTCCACCGATGACCACCGCCCTCTATCTCCTCGATCCCGACCCCGCCCCGGCGTGGGCGCCGTTCGCCGGTGTGCGCCCGCTGTGCGAGCTGCGCGCCGGCGCGCACCTGGTGCGCGAGCGGTGGGAAGCGTCCTTCGGCACGGTGACCACCGGGATCATGGCCCTGCCCCAGCTCGCGGGATTCCCCGAGACGGACGTCCCGCCGGTGGGTCCGGTGCGGCCCGTCGCGGGACCGGCGGTGATCGGGTCGTCGACATTCGCCCCGCGCGGCCTGGCGCCGTCCCTCCCCGAGGGACCGGTCCGGCTCACGCACGGAGGCATCACGGTGGGCTGGTCGGTGCCCGCCGGCGCCGAGTGGAGCGGCCCGCTGCCGCACGCCGTCACGGTCGAGGTGGCCGGCGTGCTGCTGCACGGCGTGCACGACCTGATCCGCGCACTCGACCTCCTGCTGCGGGACGACCTGCTCGCCCTGCCCGGCGACGGAGACCCGGTCCCCGCGGGGTCGATCGTCATCGGGGACCCCGGCGTGATCGCGATCTACGGCGCCGCCGTCGAGCCGGGGGTCGTGTTCGACACCACGGAGGGCCCGGTGGTCCTGGAGAGCGGCGTCGCGGTGAAGAGCGGCACGCGCCTCGAGGGCCCGCTGTGGGCAGGGTCGAACACGCGGCTCGTGGGAGGGGTGCTGCGACATGCCGCCATCGGACCGCACTGCGTGGTCCGCGGTGAGCTCGCCCACACCGTCTTCCTCGGCTACGCCAACAAGGCGCATGACGGATTCGTGGGGCACTCGGTGATCGGCCGCTGGGTCAACCTTGGCGCCGGGACCATCACCTCGAACCTGAAGAACACCTACGGCCCGGTGCGGCTCGACGTCGTGGGGCACCGGGTGGAGACCGGGGCGCAGTTCCTCGGCAGCCTGATCGGCGACCACGCGAAGACGGCGATCGGCACCCTGCTCTCCACCGGGACGGTGATCGGGGCCGGCGCCAGTGTGTTCGACGGCGTGCGGCCGCCGCGGTGGGTGCCGCCGTTCGCGTGGGGCGGCTCCTCGGCGGAGCGGATGTCGCGGGACGGATTCCTGCGGATCGCCGAGCGGGTGCTGCCGCGGCGTGACGTCGTGGTGGACGACGCGGTGCGTCAGTACCTCGGCCGGGTGTACGACGCGGCCGTGGCCTGACTCAGTCTTCCGCGCGCCTCCCGCTCACCAGGCGCGCGCGCTGTCCGGGGGCGCGGCGGGAATCGCGGCGGTGTGGTCGCGCGTGGTGGCCCCGCCCACGCGACGCAGGGTGACCGCTTCTTCGAGGTCGCCGCCCGACAGCGTCAACCGGTCCCCCTGGATCCGCATCCCGTACACCATCCACACGCCGTCGCCGATCGTGAGCCACAGGCTGTCGCCGACCATGCGCCAGCGCGCGATCTGCTCGCCGAACTGCGCGGAGCTGTCGCTGCGGACCATGATGTGGTGAATGGCCTCGCTGGTGCGGGCCTGCCACTTGCCTTCGAGGCGCAAGGCCTGGCCGGCGGCGGGCGCGGCGCAGAGGAGCGGCGCGAGTCCCGCGACAGCCGCGGAGCGGCGGATCAGACGTCGGGTCATCGGTTGCATGGGTGCGGGTCCGCGCAATCCTACCCCGGCACCGGGGAAATGTCCCCCGGCGGCGCGGGGATCGGCGTCCGTTCGTCGGCCAGCACCGTGAGGCCGGTCTCCCACTGGTGGACCATCGCCACGAATGCCCGGACGATCTCCGGGTCGAACTCCATGCCGCCCCGGCCTTCGACGTAGCGCAGCGCGTCTTCGGCGGGCCACGCGTCGCGATAGGGCCGCCGGGTGCGCAGCGCGTCGTACACGTCGCACACGTGAACCAGATTCCCGGCGGGATGGCAGGGGCGCGGGAACCGGAACCGCGGGTAGCCCCCCCCGTTCAGCATGATATGGTGCTCGTAGGCCACCACGGCCGCGAGATCGAGCTGCTCCTCGGACTCGAGGATCAGCTGCGCTCCGTAGCGCGGGTGCTGGCTGATCACCGCCCGTTCGTCGGGGGTGAGCTTGCCGGGTTTGGTGAGGAGGTCCCGCGGGACCTTGATCTTCCCCACGTCATGGAGCAGCCCCGCGACGCCCAGGGTGCGGACGTCCGCGGCGCCCATCCCCATGAACTCGGCGAGGCCCATCGTGAGCACCGACACGTTGAGCGAGTGCGTCGTGGTGTACTGGTCGAAGTCCTTGAGCTGCAGCAGCGGCAGCATCACCTGGCGGCCCCCGTGCATCGCCACGGTGAGCGACCGGACCACCGCCTCCGCCTCCGCGATCGGGAACACGCCGTGCTGGCGCACCTCGTCGTGCAGCCAGCGGACCGCGTCCGCCTCCTCGCCCAGGCTGAACGAGAGCGTCGCGGTCGGCACCTCCGTCTCCTGCGACAGCTCCCCCGGCCCGCGAATGCCGACCGCCCCGAACTTGATGCTGGTGCGGCGCTGGCGCGCTTCCGACGTGTCGACCGACGCCACGGTGAGGCGCACGACGACGTCGTCGAGGAACCCCTCGAAGTCCTCACGGGTCACGTCGTCCGTCAGCTCGAGGCGCTGAATGCCCGCGGCGGCGAGACGCTTGGACCAGTCCCACTCGCGCAGCTCCCGGATCGGCAGCTTGCCGTAGATCACCTCGTCGCCCAGGAACGTGAACAGCGGGCGGGGGTCCTGGACCTGGAGGTCGTGCAGGTCACGATACGCGGCGTCGATGGCGCGCTCGCGCTGGGGATGGCCGTCCCGGTACAGCGACATCGCCGCGATCGCCTGGGCGAACGTGTTCAGGAACCGGATCGGGCCGCTCATCCGACCGCCTCCCGGATGTCGGGGTCGTCGGAGCGGCCCGCCCGCGCCAGCGCGGCCGCCGCCCGCGGATCGTGGCTCCAGCTGTCGGCCAGCGCCCGCAGGGCGGCGAGCAGCTCACGGGACTTGGGAGGCAGTTTCGGGCGTCCGAGCAGCGACCGGCCGCCTTCCGCCGCGTCGAGCAGGATGGGCAACACGCTGGGATCGCGCGACAAGCCCAGCGCCTTCAGCGCGAGAAGCCGCAGGTCGGGCGACGCGCCAGGGCGGGCATGCATCTCGACCAGGGGCAGCACGGACTCGGGCAGCCCGGCCTGGGCGGACAGGAGTCCCCACCCCACCACCTGCTCGTCCCGGTCCGCCAGCGCCGCGGCGATCGCCTGTTCGCGCTCGCCGGGCAGCCGCAACTGAAGCTTGAGCGCCTGGCGACGAACCCGGGGATCCGCGTGGATGGCGTACGGCATGGCGGAGAAGTCGGGCGGGTAGTCCGACCATTCCTCCAGCAGCGAGAGCAGGTTGCGCACCACGAACCAGCGCGAGTCCTCGAGCCGGGTCAGCACCTCCGGCGCGATGGCGGTGCCCATCCGCGCCAGCCGCTCGAGCAGCGCCCGTCGGACGGTGCGCGAGCGCGATGTCGCCAGCTCGTCGAGCATCAGCCCCGCCGCCCCATAGCCCAGGATCGCGAGGAGACGGTCGAGCAACGCGAGATCGGGAGGCTCCGGCTCCAGCGTCCGCCGCAGCTGGTCGGGGGTCGCCACCCGGGCGCGGATCGCGTGCGCCGCCCCGCCGGTGTCGAGCTCGGCCCCCGACCCGTCGACCCGATCGAGGATCTCCCCGACCCGGCCGTTCTCCATCAGCCGGTCCACCGCGCGCCACACGATGGGTCCCACGGCGCCGATCTCGAGGCTGGTCTCGAGCAACCGTTCGTCCTCGGCCACGAGCGTGGCCTCGGCCGGCGCATTGAACAGCGGGCGCGCCACGGCCAGTCGCTGCAGCGCCGCTCCATACTCGGTCGGGTTCGGGTCCTCGAGCTCCCATCCGGTGAGCAGCCGCTTGACCTGGTCGCGCAGCCCGGTGTCGGCCACCGCGCGTGCCTGGGGCGCGCCCGCCTCCGCATGCGCGGCGAGCTTGTCCAGCATGCGCACGAGCGAGTGGGAGATCGTCTGCTGCGAGGCCTCGGCGGCCGCCTTGAGGACCTCGACGACCGCGTCCACCGTCATCCCATCCGCCGCATCGAGCACGAAACGCTTGCGCTGGGCCCCGTCGCCACCCATGGCGACCAGCCGGCGCAGGGTCTCCGGCCTCAGCTCCCGCACCAGTCGCGAGGTGCGGCGGCGCAATTCCAGGGCCGCTTCCCCGCCCGCCGCCCGCAGCTCGTCCGCGATCTGGAGCAGATACCCGACGATGACCTGGTCGTAGCCCTCAGCCTTGGGGTGGTCGTCGATCGCCTTGGCGATCACCGCCGGCTTGGTGGGTGGCGGCTCGTCGTCGCCGATCTGTCCCGCGAGCGCCGCGCGGGCGAGCCCGATCCACAGTTGGGCTTCGCGCACGCGCCGCCCGCCTTCCGATTCCTCCTCGCCCTCGCCCTCCATCGCCACCGGCGGGGGCTCCTGCCGCTCGTCCAGCAGCTCGAGCTTCTCGTAGGTGAGCGGGTGGAGCCGGGCGTGCGGCCACGATTCCAGCGCCTCCGCTGCGCCAAGCCCGAGGGGCTTGCCGGTGCGGTCGGCCTCGACCGCCAGGGTACGCAGGAGACTCTGCGTCTCGGCCGCCTCGATCCCGGGGTAGAAGGTGACCGCCCCGAGGTGGTGGCGGTGGAGGCGACCGGCGAGCTCGCCCAGCACGGGATGGCGCGGATCCGTGGCGACCCCCTCGATGATCAGCTGGTCGCGGGCGACGCCGAGCGAGAGGGACCCGCGCTGCCGCAGCAGGTCCTCCGCCCGCCGGGTGACGCCGGTGGCAGCCGGACCGAGCGACGGGTGTCCGTCGGGGTACATCGCGTACTTGTGGAGCGCGATGGACAACTCGAGCAGGAATTCGCTCAGGTCCTTGGCGAGCGCCGTGCGCTTGGGGGCGGCACCCGGCGGGCCCGCAGGGGGCGGCGGGACCGGTGGCTGGTCCGTCACGGAGCCAGGTCCGTCAGGCCACGGGTAAGTGTTTCACGGTACACAAGATAAGAAACTCGCCCCCGCCGGAGAACAGGCGGGGGCGGGGGCAGGGCGCAAACCGCCCGTTCCGCTTCCCCGACGTTCACCCGCCGGGGGGCGGACCGGGTCAGACGGCGGGGATCTGGGCGCGCGGACGCCGTGCATCCGGCCCATCAGGACGGATTCGGGACCGCCGCGGCGCCAACCGGCCCCCCTCGACGCGAAACGCCCCGGATCGCTCCGGGGCGTTCGCGTCATCCGGTCCGGCGTCGGGCGATCAGTACATCCCGCCCATGCCGCCGCCGCCGGGCATCGGCGGGGCCTTGTCCTTCTCCTTCTTCTCCACCACGACGCACTCCGTCGTGAGGAGCAGCCCCGCGATCGATGCCGCGTTCTGCAGCGCCGTGCGGGTCACCTTGGTCGGGTCGATGACGCCCGCCGCGACCAGGTCTTCGTACTCGTCGGACTGCGCGTTGTAGCCGAAGTTCTTGTCCTTCGACTCCCGCACCCTGCCGACCACGATCGAGCCTTCGGCACCCGCGTTCTGCGCGATCATCCGCATCGGCTCCTCGAGCGAGCGGCGCACGATGTCGGCGCCGGTACGCTCGTCCTCGTCCGAGATCTTGATCCGGTCGAGTGCCTTCTGGCACCACACCAGGGCGACGCCGCCGCCCGGGACGATGCCCTCTTCCACGGCCGCGCGGGTCGCGTGCAGCGCGTCCTCGACGCGGGCCTTCTTCTCCTTCATCTCGGTCTCGGTGGCCGCACCGACATTGATCACCGCCACGCCGCCCGCGAGCTTCGCGAGCCGCTCCTGGAGCTTCTCCTTGTCGTAGTCCGACGTCGACTTGTCGATGGCGGCCTTGATCTCGTTGATGCGGCCCTGGATGTCCTCGTGCTTGCCCTTGCCGCCGACGATCGTGGTGTTGTCCTTGTCCACGACGATCCGCTTGGCCTGTCCGAGGTCGTTCAGGACGGCGTTCTCGAGCTTGAAGCCGAGCTCCTCGGAGACCACGGTGCCCTTGGTGAGCTTGGCGATGTCGACCAGCATCTCCTTGCGGCGATCACCGAAGCCGGGCGCCTTCACGCCGCAGACCTTCAGCGTGCCCCGGAGCTTGTTGACGACCAGCGTCGCCAGCGCCTCGCCCTCGACGTCCTCGGCGATGATGAGCAGCGCCTTGCCGGCCTGCGCCACCTTCTCGAGAATGGGGAGCAGGTCCTTCATCGAGGAGATCTTCTTGTCGTGGATCAGGATGTACCCGTCCTCGATCACCGCCTCCATCTTCTCGGGATCCGTGATGAAGTAGGGCGAGAGGTAGCCGCGGTCGAACTGCATCCCGTCCACGGTCTCCAGCGTGGTCTCGAGGCCCTTGGCCTCCTCGACCGTGATCACGCCGTCCTTGCCCACCTTCTCCATCGCCTCGGCGATCAGCTTGCCGATCTCGGGATCGTTGTTGGCCGAGATCGTGCCGACCTGCGCGATGGCCTTCTTGCCCTCGCTCGGCACCGAGATCTTCTTCAGCTCCTCCACCACCGCCTCGACCGCCTTCTCGATGCCGCGCTTCAGGGACATCGGGTTGGCGCCGGCGGTGACTGACTTCAGGCCCTCGCGGAAGATCGCCTGCGCCAGCACGGTCGCTGTCGTGGTGCCGTCGCCCGCGAGATCCGAGGTCTTGGTCGCCACTTCCTTCACCATCTGGGCGCCCATGTTCTCGATCTCGTCCTCGAGCTCGACTTCCTTGGCGACCGTCACCCCGTCCTTCGTGACCGTCGGATTGCCGAACTTCTTTTCGATGACGACGTTGCGGCCCTTGGGGCCGAGCGTCACCTTCACCGCCTCGGCCAGCTTGTCCACGCCCTTCTTCAGGCGCGAGCGGGCCTCGGTGTCGAATTCCAGGTATTTCGCAGCCATCTCGTCTCGTCCTCCTGTTGGGCCTCGGCTCAGCCGAGCTTGGCGATGACGTCGGACTCCTTGATGAGGATGACTTCCTCACCGTCGAGCTCGACCTGCGTACCGCTGTACTTCCCGTACACGACGCGATCCCCGACCTTGAGCTCCATCGGGACCACTTCACCCTTCTCGCGCCGCCCCGGCCCCACCGCGAGCACATCGCCCTGGATCGGCTTCTCTTTCGCCGTATCCGGGATGTAGAGCCCGCCCTTCATCGTGGCGGTCTCTTCCATCGGGCGGATGGCCACGCGATCGGCCAGCGGGAACACCTTGACCTTGGTTTTGGTCGCCGTTGCCATTTCCAGACGCCTCCGAACCTAGGTGATCGACGTAACTGCTTGACTTGTATGACTGTTAGCACTCATCGTCGGTGAGTGCCAGCAACCCATACAATGTCGACCGACCCGGTCCCCGTGTCAAGGCCGCGGGTGGCCGACTAGTTGCCGGGTTCGTCGATCGTGAGGAGGGTGTCCGTCGGGGTCAGCAGGGCCGTCGCCAGCCGCCTCGCGCGCGCCGGCCCGTCCCCGGGCAGGGAGTCCACGGGCAGGCGGGCCGCCGCCAAAACCGCGCTCGTCCGGGCATGGAACAGCCGGGCGTACAGCCAGCGCCGTCCTTCCCGACCGGGTTCACGGAACTCGTAGCACACGAGCACGGCGGGGGCCTTGGCCCCGCCCCGCGCGGTCGGTCGGACGCGCATGCCGGCCCGCTCGAGCTCGGCGGCCACCGCGCGGCTCAGGGTATCGCGCGCCGGCGCGACGACCTCGAACCCGCGCAGGCCAGCGGGCACCCCGGGTGACCCCGTGGCGCAGGCTCCGAGCCATGCCACGGCGATCGCCCCCGCCCGCCACCAGCCGCCCGTCACCGCAGCAGCCGCCGGGCGCCCACCCAGCGCGGCACCCAGTAGTGGCCGTCCGGGTCGTCGGACCGCAGCGCCGAAAGCCGCACGCCGTCGGACGCGCTGTGGATGAAGAGACCGTCCCCGGCGTACAGGCCGACGTGGCTCACGCCGCCCCCGGGCGTCGCGCTGAACACGAGGATGTCCCCCGGCACCAGGGCGGACAATTCGCGGGGTACGGGGTCGCCGCGCGTCGCCTGCTCGCGGCCGGTGCGCGGCAGGCTCACACCGTATTGCGCGTACGCATACTGGATGAGCCCCGAGCAATCGAACCCGTTCTCCGCGGACCCGCCCCACCGGTACGGGGCGCCGAGCGCCGCCAGGGCGGTCTCCACCACGCCGGCAGCGGGGCCCTCGATGTGCTCGGGGCGCCGGATCTCCGCCGGGGGTGCCGCACCGCCTCCCCTATCCGGGCCGCCGGCCCCCCAGTGCAGGGTGAAGCCCACGCTCGCCTGCCAGCCCTCGCGCTGCCCGTCGAGCTGCCAGAATCCGTGCGGTCCGCGATCCTCGACGGCGTACCCTGCCTCGATCCCGACGGCGAGCGGCCCGAACGGCCGCCACTCGGCCCCCGCGCCGAGCTGCCACAGCACCGCGAGCTCGTCGCCGGAGGAATCGGTCGAGAGCCCGAGGGTCGCGGCTGCCAGCGGGAAGAGCGCGATCCCGTGGTGCGCCCGGAACGCCGTCAGCTCATAGCCCGCGCCGTAGAACGCGCGGCGCCGGCCCGCGCGGTCGTCCACCATGACCCGCACACCCAGCCCGTGCTGCACCGGCCCCGCGAGGCGACGCGTGGACCGCACGGCGTAGCTCACCGCCGCTCCCCCGTCGGCGCGCTCCCATTGCCCGATGCGCAGGTCGAGCCGTCGGCTCGCGCCCTGCGCCACGAGGGGCGTGGGTGGCGCGGCCAGGCCCAGCAGCAGGACCAGCACGGTCCCGGGGCGCCGATCACTCCACGGGCGCAATCTTGACCTCCTGCGAGCGCCGGGGCGCCATGTGGTGGGACAGCCGATGCGGCAGCCGTCGCATCAGGCGGACCCAGAGCCACAATGCGCCGAGTCCGGCGCCCACGCCGATCAGCCCGGCCACGGCGAGCATCACGACCGGATCGTCGAGGCGCACGGCCAGACGCGCACCCAGCCAGACCCCGAAAAACGAGGCTCCCCACGCCCACAGGGGCGTGAGGAGCCAGCCGACGATGATGATCGCGTGGGCGAGCCAGCGGGGCATCGCCGCCCGCGATCAGGACCGCCGCGCCACGCTCAGCAGCGCGAGCGCGGTCAGCGTGACGACGAACCCGGCGCCGGTATTGACCGGGAAACTGACGGGGCAGCCGAGCACGCCGGCCAGGCCGGCGATGATGAGCGCCCCCGCGATCAACGGCGCGGCGGCCCGCGCCAGGCTGCTGCTGCCTCGGCCCGCCGCCACAAGCCCTCCCATCCAGGCGACGTAGGTGCCGAGCATCCACCAGATCGGCAGGTACCACCAGGTGCTGCCCCCGCCGATCGCATCCCAGGTCCACGGATAGGCCTTGAGCGGCCGGAACACCACGATGTCGACCGCCATGAACACCACGGTGCCCCACAGCCCGATCGCCGCGGCGCCCGCGACCCCTTCGGCGGTGCGAGCCGCCGCCCACCGGCCAGGGAGCAGCCCGGCGGCGGTGGCGGCCGCCAGCACGACGAGCGTGATCAGCGCCTCGCGCGGCGCGCCCGCCGCCACCAGGCGGCTGGCCGCGAGCGCCAGCGCCACGGCCCCGGCCGTCATGAGGCCGACCTTCGTGCCGCTGACGAGCACGTGGCGGAAGTCCGAGCGGTCGACGGGGATGGAGGCGGGGCTGGCCGTCATCGGGTGCGGCTCCTTGGTGGTCTGGGCGGGCGACGCGCCGCGTAATCTACCATCGACGGGCCGGCCGGCCAACTTGCGCGGCTCACCACGCGAGCCCGAGCGCGCCGGCGGCGATGCGCAGGCCGACCAGCGTCAGGTCGGGGTCGATCGCGTCGATCTCGCGGCACAATGGACGCACGACCGGCGCCAGTCCGCCGGTGGCGATCACGCGCGGGCGCCCTCCGTCCGGCCACTCGGCCTTGATCCGGCGGACGATCCCGTCCACCGCGTCGGCCGTGCCCAGCAGCACGCCGGCTCGGATGCACTCCTCGGTCCGCCGCCCGATCACCCGTTCGGGAGGCACCAGCTCGGTGGCGGGGAGCTTGGCCGTCTTGCGGACGAGATCGTCCGCCGCCGTGCGCAGCCCGGGCATGATCACGCCGCCGATGAAGCGGCCGTCGTGCGTGATGCAGTCGAACGTCGTCGCGGTCCCGAAGTCCACCACGATGACGTCAGAATCGAACAGCCGCGACGCTGCCAGCGTGTTCACGATGCGGTCGGCGCCGACCGTGAGCGGCTCCTCGACGTCGAGACGGATCGGCAGGGGCGACCGCGCGTCCACCACCACCGGTGATCGGCCGGTCGCGCGCCGCACTCCGGCGCACAGGTCCTGCGTGACGGGCG